>Ga0308171_1000060_pt1 | contig 364253 bp, 312 predicted proteins | sample PhyGR1_FD_202135 | JGI IMG/M metagenome (GOLD analysis project Ga0308171, IMG submission 202135) | Phyllosphere microbial communities from UC Gill Tract Community Farm, Albany, California, United States - DLSLSG.R1 | ecosystem: Host-associated > Plants > Phyllosphere > Unclassified | place...
TGCCGTCATCCTGATCCAGCAGGTTTCCGGTGGTGACATCGTCCGGGGTCACCCGGATGGTGCTGTCCTGCGCCACCGCCAGCGTGCCGCTGGTGATGCTGCTGCCGTCGGTAAACTGCGTGGTGCCACCGTCAAGCGTCAGGTTGCCCACCGCCTGCGCGCCCGCGCCCACGATCACCGACGCTCCGCCGCCGACGTCAAGCGTCGCCGACTTCAGGCTGGCGGTATTGTTGCCCGTCAGGCCAAACTGGCTGTTGCTCAGGTTAATCCGCCCGGCAAACGCATCTCCGGTGTTGCTGCCGAAGGTAAAGCCCGTGCTGCCATTAATGTTCAGCGCCCCCCCGCCGGTAAGCGCCTGATTAAACGCATTAAGACCCGCCAGAGTCAGGGCGCTGCCGTCAGCAATATCCACCCCGATATCCGACGCAAGATTGCCGGTACTGTTCAGGGTGACATCCGCGCTGTCGCTCAGCGACAGCAGGCCCGTGCCGCCGACCTGGTTGCCAAAGGCGCCGCTGTAGCCCGCCAGGTTCAGGGTATTACCCGCGCCGCCAAGCAGGACGGAAGCACTATCCGCGCCAAGATTACTCGCGCTGCCCACGCTCAGCGTGCTGTCGCCGCCGACCGAATAGGTGCCGAGGAAGTTGCTGTTGTTGCCGCCCAGCGCCGCCTCGCTGCCGCCGCTCAGGCTGACGGTGCTGCCCGCCACACCGGACAGCGCATTGTTAATCGCCCCGCTGAGCGCATTCAGCACCAGCTGCGAGCCCGCGCTGCTTAACGAGACCGTGGCCGCGTCACTGCCGAGGTTGCCCGCTTTCGAAATCGTCAGCGCCCCGTCCGCGCCCACGGTGTGTGATCCGCTGAAGGTGTTGTCCGCACTCAGGGTGACGTTAGCCCCGGTGTTGATGTTACCCCCGCCGCTCAGCACGTTCGCCAGCGTCTGGTCCGCGTTCAGGTTCAGCGTACCGCCGCTGGCAACGCCAACCGCCGCGCTGCCGAGCGTTCCGGTATCCGTTAAGGTTACGGCCGCGCCCTGATTAATTGTGGTATTACCGGCAAGACCGGCGTTAGCTTTGGAGACCGCAAGCTCGCCGCCCGACACCACCAGGCTGCCGTTGCCGGTCAGCCCGCCAGCGGCGCTGGAGCTGCCGCCGTTTGTCAGCGTCAGCGTACCGCCGGCGATATTCACCGTGCCGCTGTTGGCCAGCCCGCCGCTGGTAAGCGCACCGTTCTGGCCGGTGGTGAGCTGGCCTGCATTGCTCAGCCCGCCCAGCGTTTGCGACTTGCCATTGAGGTTAAACGCCGTACCGGCAAGCGTGCTCAGCAGTGAGGTTTTCCCCAGCGCGTTGTTGCTGCCCGCCGCCACCGTGCCGCTGTTGATTGTCGTGCTGCCGTTATAGTCGTTATCGGCGTTATTCAGCGTCAGCGTATCGCTACCGGCATTCAGCGCCAGGTTACCCGCTCCGGTGATCAGCGCGCTGAAGTTCTTCGAGGTGGCCCCCGCGGTATCCAGCGCCAGCGTTTTGCCCGTCGCCAGCGCCAGCTTAACCAGCTGCGCCGTGACGCTCAGGCCGCCGCCGATGCCCGACAGGTCGTAGTTGTAGGTCCCGGTCGCCGCCGTGCCATCGCCCTGGTCAATCGCCACCTCCACGCCGGTTTTAATCGCCTGGCCCTGGGCATCCTGCAGCGTCAGTTTTGCCAGATCTTCCGCGCTCAGCGTATTGCTGCTGCCGATCAGCCTGCGCTGCGTGCCGTCATCCTGATCCAGCAGGTTTCCGGTGGTGACATCGTCCGGGGTCACCCGGATGGTGCTGTCCTGCGCCACCGCCAGCGTGCCGCTGGTGATGCTGCTGCCGTCGGTAAACTGCGTGGTGCCACCGTCAAGCGTCAGGTTGCCCACCGCCTGCGCGCCCGCGCCCACGATCACCGACGCTCCGCCGCCGACGTCAAGCGTCGCCGACTTCAGGCTGGCGGTATTGTTGCCCGTCAGGCCAAACTGGCTGTTGCTCAGGTTAACCCGCCCGGCAAACGCATCTCCGGTGTTGCTGCCGAAGGTAAAGCCCGTGCTGCCATTGATGTTCAGCGCACCCCCGCCGGTAAGCGCCTGATTAAACGCATTAAGACCCGCCAGAGTCAGGGCGCTGCCGCCAGCAATATTCACCCCGATATCCGACGAAAGATTACCGCTGCTGTTCAGGGTGACATCCGCGCTGTCGCTCAGCGACAGCAGGCCCGCACCGCCGACCTGGTTGCCAAAGGCGCCGCTGTAGCCCGCCAGGTTCAGGGTATTACCCGCGCCGCCAAGCAGGACGGAAGCACTACCCGCGCCGAGATTACTCGCGCTGCCCACGCTCAGCGTGCTGTCGCCGCCGACCGAATAGGTGCCGAGGAAGTTGCTGTTGTTGCCGCCCAGCGCCGCCTCGCTGCCGCCGCTCAGGCTGACGGTGCTGCCCGCCACACCGGACAGCGCATTGTTAATCGCCCCGCTGAGCGCATTCAGCACCAGCTGCGAGCCCGCGCTGCTTAACGAGACCGTGGCCGCGTCACTGCCGAGGTTGCCCGCTTTCGAAATCGTCAGCGCCCCGTCCGCGCCCACGGTGTGTGATCCGCTGAAGGTGTTGTCCGCACTCAGGGTGACGTTAGCCCCGGTGTTGATGTTACCCCCGCCGCTCAGCACGTTCGCCAGCGTCTGGTCCGCGTTCAGGTTCAGCGTACCGCCGCTGGCAACGCCAACCGCCGCGCTGCCGAGCGTTCCGGTATCCGTTAAGGTTACGGCCGCGCCCTGATTAATTGTGGTATTACCGGCAAGACCGGCGTTAGCTTTGGAGACAGCAAGCTCGCCGCCCGACACCACCAGGTTGCCGTTGCCGGTCAGCCCGCCAGCGGCGCTGGAGCTGCCGCCGTTTGTCAGCGTTAACGTACCGCCGGCGATATTCACCGTGCCGCTGTTGGCCAGCCCGCCCAGCGTTTGCGACTTGCCATTGAGGTTAAACGCCGTACCGGCAAGCGTGCTCAGCAGTGAGGTTTTCCCCAGCGCGTTGTTGCTGCCCGCCGCCACCGTGCCGCTGTTGATTGTCGTGCTGCCGTTATAGTCGTTATCGGCGTTATTCAGCGTCAGCGTATCGCTACCGGCATTCAGCGCCAGGTTACCCGCTCCGGTGATCAGCGCGCTGAAGTTCTTCGAGGTGGCCCCCGCGGTATCCAGCGCCAGCGTTTTGCCCGTCGCCAGCGCCAGCTTAACCAGCTGCGCCGTGACGCTCAGGCCGCCGCCGATGCCCGACAGGTCGTAGTTGTAGGTCCCGGTCGCCGCCGTGCCATCGCCCTGGTCAATCGCCACCTCCACGCCGGTTTTAATCGCCTGGCCCTGGGCATCCTGCAGCGTCAGTTTTGCCAGATCTTCCGCGCTCAGCGTATTGCTGCTGCCGATCAGCCTGCGCTGCGTGCCGTCATCCTGATCCAGCAGGTTTCCGGTGGTGACATCGTCCGGGGTCACCCGGATGGTGCTGTCCTGCGCCACCGCCAGCGTGCCGCTGGTGATGCTGCTGCCGTCGGTAAACTGCGTGGTGCCACCGTCAAGCGTCAGGTTGCCCACCGCCTGCGCGCCCGCGCCCACGATCACCGACGCTCCGCCGCCGACGTCAAGCGTCGCCGACTTCAGGCTGGCGGTATTGTTGCCCGTCAGGCCAAACTGGCTGTTGCTCAGGTTAATCCGCCCGGCAAACGCATCTCCGGTGTTGCTGCCGAAGGTAAAGCCCGTGCTGCCATTAATGTTCAGCGCCCCCCCGCCGGTAAGCGCCTGATTAAACGCATTAAGACCCGCCAGAGTCAGGGCGCTGCCGTCAGCAATATCCACCCCGATATCCGACGCAAGATTGCCGGTACTGTTCAGGGTGACATCCGCGCTGTCGCTCAGCGACAGCAGGCCCGTGCCGCCGACCTGGTTGCCAAAGGCGCCGCTGTAGCCCGCCAGGTTCAGGGTATTACCCGCGCCGCCAAGCAGGACGGAAGCACTATCCGCGCCAAGATTACTCGCGCTGCCCACGCTCAGCGTGCTGTCGCCGCCGACCGAATAGGTGCCGAGGAAGTTGCTGTTGTTGCCGCCCAGCGCCGCCTCGCTGCCGCCGCTCAGGCTGACGGTGCTGCCCGCCACACCGGACAGCGCATTGTTAATCGCCCCGCTGAGCGCATTCAGCACCAGCTGCGAGCCCGCGCTGCTTAACGAGACCGTGGCCGCGTCACTGCCGAGGTTGCCCGCTTTCGAAATCGTCAGCGCCCCGTCCGCGCCCACGGTGTGTGATCCGCTGAAGGTGTTGTCCGCACTCAGGGTGACGTTAGCCCCGGTGTTGATGTTACCCCCGCCGCTCAGCACGTTCGCCAGCGTCTGGTCCGCGTTCAGGTTCAGCGTACCGCCGCTGGCAACGCCAACCGCCGCGCTGCCGAGCGTTCCGGTATCCGTTAAGGTTACGGCCGCGCCCTGATTAATTGTGGTATTACCGGCAAGACCGGCGTTAGCTTTGGAGACAGCAAGCTCGCCGCCCGACACCACCAGGTTGCCGTTGCCGGTCAGCCCGCCAGCGGCGCTGGAGCTGCCGCCGTTTGTCAGCGTTAACGTACCGCCGGCGATATTCACCGTGCCGCTGTTGGCCAGCCCGCCCAGCGTTTGCGACTTGCCATTGAGGTTAAACGCCGTACCGGCAAGCGTGCTCAGCAGTGAGGTTTTCCCCAGCGCGTTGTTGCTGCCCGCCGCCACCGTGCCGCTGTTGATTGTCGTGCTGCCGTTATAGTCGTTATCGGCGTTATTCAGCGTCAGCGTATCGCTACCGGCATTCAGCGCCAGGTTACCCGCTCCGGTGATCAGCGCGCTGAAGTTCTTCGAGGTGGCCCCCGCGGTATCCAGCGCCAGCGTTTTGCCCGTCGCCAGCGCCAGCTTAACCAGCTGCGCCGTGACGCTCAGGCCGCCGCCGATGCCCGACAGGTCGTAGTTGTAGGTCCCGGTCGCCGCCGTGCCATCGCCCTGGTCAATCGCCACCTCCACGCCGGTTTTAATCGCCTGGCCCTGGGCATCCTGCAGCGTCAGTTTTGCCAGATCTTCCGCGCTCAGCGTATTGCTGCTGCCGATCAGCCTGCGCTGCGTGCCGTCATCCTGATCCAGCAGGTTTCCGGTGGTGACATCGTCCGGGGTCACCCGGATGGTGCTGTCCTGCGCCACCGCCAGCGTGCCGCTGGTGATGCTGCTGCCGTCGGTAAACTGCGTGGTGCCGCCGTCAAGCGTCAGGTTGCCCAACGCCTGCGCGCCCGCGCCCACGATCACCGACGCTCCGCCGCCGACGTCAAGCGTCGCCGACTTCAGGCTGGCGGTATTATTGCCGGACAACATAAGCTGCGCATTGCTGAGATTTACCTGACCGGCAAAGTTGTTTCCGGTGTTGTCGCCAAAGTTAAATGCCGGGTTTCCTGTCGCGGCATTAACATTAAGCGCGCCGCTCCCGGTAAGCGCCTGATTAAAAACATTAAGACCCGCCAGAGTCAGGGCGCTGCCGTCAGCAATATCCACCCCGATATCCGACGCAAGATTACCGCTGCTGTTCAGGGTGACATCCGCGCTGTCGCTCAGCGACAGCAGGCCCGCGCCGCCGACCTGGTTGCCAAAGGCGCCGCTGTAGCCCGCCAGGTTCAGGGTATTACCCGCGCCGCCAAGCAGGACGGAAGCACTACCCGCGCCGAGATTACTCGCGCTGCCCACGCTCAGCGTGCTGTCGCCGCCGACCGAATAGGTGCCGAGGAAGTTGCTGTTGTTGCCGCCCAGCGCCGCCTCGCTGCCGCCGCTCAGGCTGACGGTGCTGCCCGCCACACCGGACAGCGCATTGTTAATCGCCCCGCTGAGCGCATTCAGCACCAGCTGCGAGCCCGCGCTGCTTAACGAGACCGTGGCCGCGTCACTGCCGAGGTTGCCCGCTTTCGAAATCGTCAGCGCCCCGTCCGCGCCCACGGTGTGTGATCCGCTGAAGGTGTTGTCCGCACTCAGGGTGACGTTAGCCCCGGTGTTGATGTTACCCCCGCCGCTCAGCACGTTCGCCAGCGTCTGGTCCGCGTTCAGGTTCAGCGTACCGCCGCTGGCAACGCCAACCGCCGCGCTGCCGAGCGTTCCGGTATCCGTTAAGGTTACGGCCGCGCCCTGATTAATTGTGGTATTACCGGCAAGACCGGCGTTAGCTTTGGAGACAGCAAGCTCGCCGCCCGACACCACCAGGTTGCCGTTGCCGGTCAGCCCGCCAGCGGCGCTGGAGCTGCCGCCGTTTGTCAGCGTTAACGTACCGCCGGCGATATTCACCGTGCCGCTGTTGGCCAGCCCGCCCAGCGTTTGCGACTTGCCATTGAGGTTAAACGCCGTACCGGCAAGCGTGCTCAGCAGTGAGGTTTTCCCCAGCGCGTTGTTGCTGCCCGCCGCCACCGTGCCGCTGTTGATTGTCGTGCTGCCGTTATAGTCGTTATCGGCGTTATTCAGCGTCAGCGTATCGCTACCGGCATTCAGCGCCAGGTTACCCGCTCCGGTGATCAGCGCGCTGAAGTTCTTCGAGGTGGCCCCCGCGGTATCCAGCGCCAGCGTTTTGCCCGTCGCCAGCGCCAGCTTAACCAACTGCGCCGTAACGCTCAGGCCGCCACCGATGCCCGACAGGTCATAGTTGTAGGTCCCCTGCGCAACCGTATCGTCATTTTGCGTTATCGCAATCAGGGCATCATTCCCCAGTGTTTCTCCCTGGGCGTTTTGCAGCGTCAGTCTGGCAAGCTCTTCCGGCGACAAGCTATTGCTGCTGTTAATTAGCTTCCGCGAGATCTCTTCATCCTGATCCAACAGATTGCCGGACATCACTTCGCCGGGCGTGACCTGAATTACACTGTTATCTGTAATATCGAGATTATCGGTGGCAATATTGCCTGAGGAAAATACGGTTGTTCCGCTGGCAAGCGTCATATTGCCGATTGTCTGCGTACCAGCACCCACGCTGAGCGTCGAGCCATCGCCAACATTGAGGGTTGAATCTGTCAGAGCGGTGGCGTTATTGCCCGAAAGACCGAACAGTACATTAGTCAGATTGACCGTACCGGCATAGGCGCTGCCGGTATCAACGCCGAAATTAAATGATTGCTTATTATTGTTAATATTCAGCACGCCATCGCCGCTAAGCGCCTGGTTGAAGGTGTTTAAATTTACCAGGCTGAGTTCACTGTTATCGCCAATATTAATACCAACGCCTGCCGCCAGTAGATCCGCGTTATTCAAGGTCACATTTGAGGTATCGGTCAGGGACAGAGTGCCGGTTCCGTTCACCTTATGATTAAATACACCGCCGTACCTGGCCAGATTCAGCGCATTACCCGTTCCGCCAAGCAGTACCGAAGCATTACTCGCTCCGAGATTATTCGCTTCGCCAATCGTCAGTGTGCTGTTTTCATTAACGGCATAAATCCCGCGGAAATTAACGTTATTACCTGCCAGCGTGGCATTGCCCGCGTTGTTTAAGGTTACGGTGCTACCTACTGTGCCGGACAAAACATTTCTGATAGCGCCGCTTAGCCCATTTAATACAAACTGCGAGTCAGTATCACTCAGGTTGACGGTTGCCGCTTCGCTACCTAAGTTAGCGGATTTGGAAATGGTGAGTTCGGCACCTTTGCCGATGGTATGGGTACCACTGAAGGTATTATCTGCACTGAGAATGACTTTGCCGCCGGTGTTGATCGCTCCGCCACCACTTAGCACGTTCGCCAGCGTCTGATCCGCATTCAGGTTCAGCGTACCGCCGCTGGCAATGCCAACCGCCGCGCTGCCAAGCGTTCCGGTATCCGTTAAGGTTACGGCCGCGCCCTGATTAATCGTGGTATTACCGGCAAGACCGGCGTTAGCTTCGGAAACAGCAAGCTCGCCGCCCGATACCACCAGGTTACCGTTTCCGGTCAGGCCGCCAGCGGCGCTGGAGCTACCGCCATTATTCAGCGTCAGCATGCCGCCGCCGATATTCACTACACCGGTATTAGATAATATACCGCTAGTAAGAGAACCACTGTTACCAACAATTATCTGACCTGCGTTTGCGAGCGCTCCATCGATCGTCTGGCTTTTACCATTCAGATTAAATGTCGCCCCGGACTTAGTACCCAGCCCGGTTGTCGCTCCCAACGCATTATTTTCACCAGCCACGACCGTACCGCTGTTAATTGCCGTGTTACCGGTATAGTTATTGGTCTGGCTACTCAGCGTCAGTGCGCCCGTACCCGCATTTAACTCCAGATTACCGCTACCGGTAATTTGTGCACCAAATTGTTTTGCCGCATTTTCTGTATCAAGCACCAGCGTTCTGTTTGCCGCCAGCGCCAGTTTAATCAGCTGAGCAGTAACCGTAAGACCGCCCCCACTGCCGGACAAAGCATAGTTATAGGTCCCGTTGGCAACTTCATCGCCATTCTGGCTAATCGCCAGCTGCGTACCATTACCCAGTGCATCGCCCTGTGCATTTTGCAATGTCAGGAGAGCCAGTTGGCCTGCGGTCAAGGTATTGGTGCTGTTGATTATCTTACGCGTGCTGCTTTCATCCTGATCCAGCAGATTCCCTTCCAGAATGCCATCCGCATTGACCTGAACGGCACTTTGCTGCGCCACAGAGAGCGTGCTGGTATTGATATTACCGGTATCGAAAGCCGTGGTTCCGCCATTCAGGGTCATATTCCCGATGGTCTGATCGCTTGCACCTACCGTCACAACACTGCCGCTACCGCTGGTCAACGTGGCGCGCTGTAAAGCCGCAGTATTGGTACCGGATAAGGCCAGTGCCGTATCTTTCAGGCTAACATTACCGGTAAACGCATTACCTGTGGTGCTGCCGAAGTTAAATGCCTGATTAACAGCATTAATATTCAATGTGCCTGCCCCGGTGAGGGCGTTATTCAGGGACGTGAGTCCATTCAGATTCAGCACACCGGATAAAGCGAAGCCGCTGCTGTTGGCAATTTGATCGCCACGGGTAGCGGTGAGTGAAGCACCATTATTAACGCTCCAGCCGCCGGTAAAGGCATTAATACCGGAATTGGCGAGCGTCACAGCAGCACCATTGTTGACGATAATACTGCCGTCGCCGTCGGATACATGGCCAAGAGTTGCGCTGAAGTTGCCGTTATAACCGTTGCCAAACTGCAGCTTACTGCTGTTATCCAGCAACACCGTACCACCGGTAATATTATTCTGCGATGTCAGGGTAAGATCGGTATTCTCACTCAGATTAATATTAGTAAATCCTCGCAACGCAGTATCCGTCTGGAGTGCACTTTGCGAGCGATTCATATTCAGCGTATTGGTCCCGGTACCCGCATCAATCGTACCTAAATATGTATTACTGCCGGTTAAATCATTAAGCGTAAAGGTATCGTTTCCACTTCCGGTGGAAATGGACTTAACCAGCGCACCATTATTAATGGTGACATTATTATTACCGTTGCCGAAAGTAAGGGTGCCGAGGCTTTGCGAGCCTTCTCCCAACACCAGAGAGTTGTTGCCATTTCCTGCCGTCAGCGCGCCGTCTAAGATGCCATTATTGGTAAGGGTATGCGCCATATCGCCAGTAAAGTCGACGGTTCCTTTTACTGTGCCCTGGTTAACAAAAGTCTTGGCAGCATCGCCGGAAAATTTAATCGCTGTGGCACCCGTGGCGTTCAGCGCGACATTACTGCCAATAGTCGTGGTATTAGAGCCACCATCGGCAATAGTCAGTGCCGTTCCATCTGGACTATTTACCGTGATATTCAGCCCCGGATCGGTTAAATCAACGCCGCCGCCGGTCGTTGCCACGCCTACACCTGCGCCATTGACGTTAATTTGCAACGCTTCGCTGTTAAGATTTGAGATGGCAGTGTTAGTCGTCTCAATACCGGTTCCGGTACCGCCAACGTTGATGGTATTACTGCCTTTTTCGCTGCTGAGGAAGTTAATGCCGGCCAGGTTATTGAGCCCAACACGATTATTAATATTTAATACCACATTGCTGAGAGCAACCTTAACGGCATCGGCTTTAGCCAGCATATTACCGCTGCCACCGAGGTTAACGATGAGATCGTTCAGGGTATGGGTTGCGGTATTGGTTGGATTACTTAAGGTTACCGCGCTGGCGGTGCCTGAGGTATTGATTTCCCCTCCGGTCAGATTTAATACCACCTTATCGGTTGCCGAACTCCCAGCGGTAATGCCGGTACCAGAAGTTGCGTTAATCACGCCAGAATTGGAATCCGTTGCACCTTTGCTCATATCCACATTCATGTTGTTGCCAGATGCGGAGCTGATAGTAATACCCGAAGTTGTTGTAGTGAGAGCCCCGGTATTTTTAATCACCACCTCACCGTTACCATCGTGGACAATATTCATCCCGGTTGCCGCGTCAATATTCGTGGCAGATCGGATATAGATTCCACTGTTGTTAATATTCGTTGTTGCTTTGTCTAAGTCATCATTAAGATATTGGCTTTTGAGAACATTAATACCTATACCGGTCACATTAAACTGCGAACCTTCAGCAAGGTTAAAGATAATGTCACCGGAGTTGTACTGGCCATTATTGATAATACTGTGAGTATAGAGAGAGTTGCTAATTCTGTAGTTTTTTCCACCCAAGTTAGTAATGCCGTCACCTGCAAGCTGGGCACCATTAACTCCAGCATAGATAATTTTCGCCCCGGAACCAAATTCTTTGGTGTCTTTATTGTAACTACCAATTTCCAGGCCAACATTATTACCAGTGACGCTGCCAAATACGTTCTGTTTGCTCCATAATTTGAAACTGGAACCATCTTCAAAAGCATATGAATAACCCTGGCCATTTCCATCCCCGGTCGTCAGTTTGGTGTTGGCATCAAGATTAAAAGAAACATCAGAACCGGTTTTGAAAGTTAGCTGGTTTTGCAGTAAGTCATTGGTATTATTCCAAAAAACATAAGAATAGGCATTGTTAGCACCCGTACCGTAAAAATCCAGCGTCCCGGTAAAATCAATTTTACTGCCATTTATCCACTGTTTATAAGTTACGCTATTAAATGGATTGCTGGCATTATTCCCTAAAAATGTTCCAACAGTGACTTTGCTATAAATATTCTGGTTGTAGGTATAGCCACGTTTATAATTTGCATCATATCCGTTTAATGTATTACCGGAAGAGCTGGTAGAATAACTGGTACTCGTTCTGCGATAGGCAACCCCATCATTGGCACCTGAACCATAGGTCATTAAGGCCAGCGTCGAATTAGGAATACCCTGGATATTATCAAAGATAACATTCACGTTAGAACCACTATCGCCAACGCTGGCGAAAAAGTGGTTAGCATTATTGGCGGCGGCCGTAGTGGTCAAGTTCGCATTTTTGATTGTAAAAGTAACCTGGTTATCAGCATCGCCACCGCGTACCGCAAAACGATAAGCTTGGTTATTACCGTTACTGATACCGTACTTAGCTGCCCCGCCGTCAAGGGTAATCGCCGTACGGGTACCAAAATCAAATTTAGTGGTATTATTATTTAATCCGGTACCGCCAGGAACATTACTGGCACCTGAATAGAGCGCTCCGTCACGGTAGTCTGCAAGGTTAATATCTGCTGTCAGGGTAATATCAGTACAGTCATTGTTGTTTAATGCGGCGCCTAACTCCTTTGCTGTACCGACTTCGCAGGCATCGGCGGCAAAAACAGGCTGGGCGGCGAATAATCCTACAAGCATAAATGCGTTTGCCAGCCTTTTCGCCGTTTTTCTTTGTGCGCGGCTACCTTGCCCCTGACTGGAAGATTTTTGTTTACCTTTAGCTAACTCGCTGGCGACAACCCATATACCCAGCAATGTATTCCAGATAACCTTGTAAACCTTGTTCATAACGCCCCGCACAATTTACAGAATAAAATTTTCTGTCATAAATTGTAGTCGTTTTATTTACAAAAATAGGAATATTCTTATAAAAAATTAAAGATGTTTAAAATCCATTGATAATTATCATTACAAAAAAATGGCCTGTGATGTTGCCACGCAGCATATGAATGTTAATTCTTACGTAAATCAGCCCCAAGGGTGGCAAGAACGCGGCCGCGCCGCTATCTCGGGCAGCACGGTTTGCGAGGTGAAGCGATTAGCAGGGAGATCTGGCGCATCGTTGCAGGACCTGAGCGACGGAATAAGATGCTGAAATAAGGGATTTACTACAGGGAGCCTGCGGATTATATGCCGATGGTGCGCCGTATTTTTAGCGGAAAGCGTACCCGCCATATGCTTATATTTGATGAAGTGCCAGAGCGTGTTTGGCGAAAAGAGAATGAACCAGGATAAACCATGACCCAGTGGCTGCGCAGGTAACCGATGAGATGGTTTCGCTGCTGAAGCTTACAGAGCAATACCTGTCCACTAAGGACAACAAGCAATGATGCCGGCAGTACCAGACCAGGGCGTTTCGTTTTCCGCCGCGCAGCGGCCGGTGACCATCGATTATCCTGCCGCGCTGGCCCTGCGTCAGATGGCCCTCGTTCAGGACGAACTGCCGAAATACCTGTTGGCACCAGAAGTGAGCGCCCTGCTCCATTACGCACCCGATCTGCACCGCAAGATGCTGCTGGCAACACTCTGGAACACGGGCGCGCGTATTAATGAGGCCCTTGCGCTGACCCGGAGTGATTTTTCCCTGGCGCCGCAACACCCCGTTCTCCAGCGTGGCTCGCATCCAGAATCGATGGGGATTACCGTGAAAAACGCCGGTAGACCAGTCCGACCGCATATCGGTCAATACGCTGCTCATCATGCAGAGAGCATCGGCGTACTCGATGCCGGATTTGCACCAATGTTCGGTATCCTGTTCAATCATCAACCCGGCCTGATCGGCATATCGTTTCCTTTTTTCAAATGATGCCACGCGCTGACGCCTCAGGCTGCTATCTCTGGCGCATAATATTGCTGCACAGCGGCAGGCAGAGGGACATTATCGTGACCAGCATGAATGCCCAGGCGAGGCTGTAAAGATGAGCCACGGCACCAATCAGCGCTGGTCCCAGCAGAATGCCGGAGTAGCCAATGCTGGAGATCGCTGCAACGGCCAACGCGCCGGGCATCACTTGCTGCCGGCCCGCCGCGGTAAAGAGAATGGGTACCAGATTGGATAATCCACAACCGATCAGGAAAAAACCAGCCAGCATAATCATCAGGTGTCCGCCGACGATGACGCAGCCATAGCCCAGTGTAGCGATTAGTGAGCTGAAGAGAAAAATCCGAAAGCGGCCAAAGGCCTTGATCAAGCGGTCTCCGGACAGTCGGCCTGCCGTCATGGCGCAGGCAAAAAGAATATAGCCAATACCCGCATGTTGGGCGTTGACGTGATTTTCGCTGGTCAGCAGAATACCGCTCCAGTCCAACATCGCTCCCTCCATAATGTAGGCAATGAAGCACAGGAAACCGAGGAGAATAACAATCCCTTTTGGTAACGCAAACAGCGGAGCGTCGGTGGATTCCGGTTCCCGAAGCAGACGGCCGGCGGTGCGTAGCAGCAGCAACAGGACGCCTGCGATCAGCAGACTTACCGTGAGCAGCGGCGTAAAACCATAGCTCAATAGCAGGCTGGCAATGCCAGAGCCGGCGATACCGCCGATGCTGAATAAGGCGTGGAAGCCAGACATGATAGGGCGCCCAGCCAGTTTTTCAACCCGCACGGCGTGAATGTTGACTACCACGTCCATAGCGCCGATACCGGCACCAAAAATAAACAGGGACGTGCCCAGCGAGGAGGGCTCATCAGTGAGCACCAGCGCCGGAAGTGTGGCCAGCACCAGCCCCGCAGCGGTAGTGAAAACCAGGCGGCAGCCAAAACGTGCTGCCAGCATGCCAGATAAAGGCATCATCAGCAGGGAACCGAGGCCAAAAGCCAGTAGCACCAGACCCATTGTGCCATTGTCTGCCATCATTCGGTCTCTGGCCAACGGAATTAAAGGGGCCCAGGCGGCCAGTGTAAAGCCGGCGATAAAAAAAGCCCTTCGCGTTGCCCCGATGGCGTTTGTAAGTGAATAGGATGTTGCATCTTTCATCATGATAGGTACGCGCTCTGCAAACGAAAGTATCCGGCGCTAAGCGCGCCGGATAGGGATGAGCATCAGGCGGAGACCGCCTGTATTGCCCTTAAGGGTGCGATATCATTCAGCGTTTCGATCACTGCGTGTGCCTGATGATAGCGCTCGCTCCCGGACAGTGCGTGCGGCCAGGCATAGACTTGCGTGATGCCGGCTGCTGTGGCGGACTGAATTCCCAAGTCAGTATCCTCAACCACTATTGTCTGTGCGGCGGCGACATCAAGGTGCGCCAGCATGGCCAGATAGGGATCGGGCCAGGGTTTGGTGCGAGTGATATCGTCGCCGGCAACCAGCGGTGGCTCCTGTGGCAGCGCCAGTGTGGCCAGATTAGCCAGACAAATATCCCGCGGCGCGGTAGAGACAAAGCCGAACGGAATACCTCGTTCGCTCAGTCCATGAACGAGACCGCGAATCCCCGGTCGCAGATAGCGAGGCCCCAGCGAGGCCTGATATGCCTCGACAATACGGCGTGTCAGATTGCCATGCTGTGCGGCATCAATTCCGATCTTCAATAGCGTTTCTTCCAGACTGAGGCCGATCAGCTGCTCAGCCGTCACCCCGCGGGTGTGGTCAGGAAGCAGCCCGGAGAGGACGTCAAAGTGCAGCTGTTCGCTGTCGACCACTACGCCGTCGATATCGAAAATAACACTCAGTGTGCTCATACCTGTTCCTCCCTTGCCTGGGAACGAATGCGCAGCATCACTTTGCAGCCCGGTTCGGTAATCGGTCGCGGCGTTTTTCCGTCTATGTCGCAGCCGACGGTGGCAAAAGCCTGACGATAGTCATCAAAAGTAAAGTGGTGGCTGACCAGTCTCTCAGCCGGGATTTTTCCGTCGCGGATTAACGCATAGGCTCGTTCAAAACTGTTATTCAGAGAGTCGATCGATCCGATTATCGAGAGGCTTTTATCGGCGATTTTCAGCACGTCCAGGTTTGCCGTTGCGTCTTTCAGCGCAACATTCAGCAGTTTTCCTCCCGGAGCCAGTCGGGCAAAAACGGTTTCAGCGAGATAACCCGTGGTGTCGACGCAGAGATCCAACAGCGCGTCGTTGCCATATTCGCAGGCCATTGCTTCGGCAAAGTCCGTGTACAGGCGGCATCCATCTGGTAAAACACCGCGAGCAAACGCGAGGCGATGGGGGTTTTTTTCCACCATAAAAGCTGTGATGCCGCGCAAGTACAGACTCCACAGATACAGCAGCCCCATTGGGCCGGCACCGATGACGGCAGCGCGCAGGGCGCTGTGCGTGATATTCAATTTATCCACGCCGGTCAGGGTACAGCTCAGAGGTTCGGTCAGGGCGCCCGCTTCAAAGCTGACGTTATCATCCAGCGCCAGCAAGGCACTCTCTTTGGTGCGATACTGGTCGGCAAACGTACCATCGTAAGACACACCGGCTTCTGTGCCGTGTTTTTGCTCACAGTGATTCATATTGCCAATCTGGCACATGCGGCAGGTACCGCAGGAGTAAGTCGGATTGATCACCACCCGATCACCCGGTTTGAAACGGCTGACATCGGATCCGATCGCCAGGACCGTGCCGGTTGATTCGTGCCCCAATGTGGTACCGGGCACGGCAACCGGGTAGTCGCCGGTGATGATACCCACGTCGGTACCGCATATACCGCAGACTTCAATCGCGACGATGACGTCATCAGCATCAATGCATGAAAGCGAGGGCACTTCAACGGGAGTAATATCCCATACGGCGTTAAATTTCAGGGCTTTCATCAAATGGCCTCCTGCATAGCACGATCCGCGCTTTCCAACGCGGTGAAAGCGAGGTCCAGTTTTTGAATAATTTCGTCGAGGTGACGGCGTTCGCAGACAAGCGGCGGGCGAATCTTAATTGCGCTGCCTTTACCGTAGCGCGATCCCCGAATGATCAATCCCTGGCTTGCAGCCAGCTCAATCGCCTGTGCGGCGATTTCCGGGCTGGGAGTATCAAAACCAAACATGTATCCCAATCCCCGGACGCGGCTGATTAACGGATGCTTTTTCTGCAAACCCAGCAGAGCATTGCGCAGATATGCTTCGTGACGCTGCACATTGTCTAACAGCTGTTCGTCTTCAATGATCGCAATGGTTTCATGCAGCGCCGTCAGCGACAGCGGGTTAGCACCGGAGGTATTAGAGTGCTCATAAGCGGCCAGGACGTCGAGCTTCTCTTTCATCAGGATGCCTCCCGTCGGAATACCGATTCCGCCGGCGCCCTTGGCAAAGACAATTATGTCGGGCTGAAGAGCGTTGGCGTAGCCTGTACTGGCAAAGAATGTTCCCGTGCGACCAAATCCGGTCTGAACTTCATCTGCAATCAGGACAATGTCATGTCGGGTACAAAACTCGCGGATCTGGCGATAGAACGTTACCGGCAGGACGATATTACCGCCATTACCCAGCACGGGCTCCATGATCAGACATGCCACTTTCCCACTCGAGCCGTAACAGAAAGAATCCTCCAGCTCAGTAATAAATTCTGCACTCGCGCTTTCGGCATCGGCCGCGTCGGCCAGCACGCTATCAGGCGTAGGGATTTTAAATGACCCTTCGATATGGTTAGCAAAATGTGCCAGGCGGAAAGCATTTCCAGAGATGCTTGCCGTAGCCAGCGACTGGCCGTGATGTGAGGCGAATAGTGAGATTACGCCTGAGCGGCCGGTATATTTTTGTGCCATGCGGATTGCTCCCTCTACCGCCCCCGAGCCCGAAACATCCCTCAGCCAAATGCGATTAATTCCGACTGGTAAATAGGGTTTTAATTGCGCCAGGATATTTTCTGCCATCGGCTTGGTATAGGCTGAGCTTAAATGCGCACAGCGTTCTATTTGCTCTTTGAGCTTATTTGTCAAGCGCGGATGTGTATACCCAAAAGGCAGATTGAACGTCCCTGAAGCTGCATCAATTAAAATGACTTCGCCATCACGCAAATATGGCCCATCTCCCTTAAAACGGCCGATCATTGCATCGAAGTTATCACGATTATTTTTCATATTAACCATCCCGTATAATTATATTATAAACATTATTCACCTGCAGGGTATGAGGTGTAAGAAGCGGCGTTCTAACCGGATTGCTATTATTTTTATAGCTATATTATTCGTTACACGCTAAGTGTCTTATACTTATTATCAAGCGCAATTCCCCTGAAAGTCCGGATTTAAGGCGGCGAACAATCTTGCTGTTAGCATCGTATTATTCCTGACGGAAAATTGCCCTCTCCAGCATACGTTGATGTTTGACGCCGTGTTGCCGCAGCGTTAACACTGTACTGCTGCGCAATCTGTGCGGCGTGTCCCGCCTTAAGTAGGCGACCGCCAGCGAATGTCAACCAACGAAACTAGTTACATTCACTTAACTTTTGATTGCGCATTTTTTCCATCCCCACCCCCTTTTTCACGCTTTGTTTTTTAATAACTTCTTGTATTTGATCATTATGCGATCATAACCACAATTTTGAAAGGGTTTATCGACTTCGTTTACGAAGCGTTTATGTATAATTAATTCTTATTTCTTTAATTATTCTGTTGATTTGTGACTAAGGGGAGGAGAGATAGACTGAACTTGACCCGCCATCTCCAGACAGCTTTTGTATCTTAAGTTAACGATACCCGCTGGCGCCGATGTTCCCTTGGGAGTCGCATCTCTGACGATGTGATTAAGGTTTATACGCCATTGATCGACAGGGAGTTGATCTGGCGCTGCTGTAAATAAATGGGTGTGGTAAAATTTTTCGACTCCTTTTGCTGACGGAGCAGCAAATGAACCCATTCAAAGGCCGCATTTTCAGCTAAAGCCCTGTGGGCGGTACGCTGGTACTACAAATATGGCATCAACATCGACTTACTATTGGTTTTATCAAATGGTCAGAAATCGAGGCAGATGGGATTACAAGTAATTCAATCCCTACTTCGCCAGCTTTGGAAATTTTAATTTTGGGGCAGCAGGTATTGCTGCGGGAATACCAGAGAACATCTTGCTGATGGGCGCTGGATGGGCTCAAAGCCATGCTGGAACATCTAAGCCCGAGTGGGGAAACTGGTATCAAAAGCCTCATTATGGAAATGACCCAACCGACCAACGTTATATCAGTGAAGGGATTGAGTATGCGCGCCAGAACGGTTATTAAATGGATGCATAGTCTTTTGACTATGTTTCTATTAATTCTGGTCGTTGGTTTCGTGTATCTGAATCGTACAGACGATACGCGCTCAGAGGACGAGCTACAACATGTCTATAAGATTAATGACTGCCTGTGGCTTTATACCACTAAAAACAGAGAGGGTGACGCTACCGCACCCATTATATATCGCTTTTATGTGAGCGGTGAAATTACAGGAAACGATAAGGAAATTATCAAAAAATTGAATAATGGAGTACCATTTCTTGTAGGAAGAGGCAGCATAAGTAAAATAAGTTTTGTTGAAAATGACAACCTTAGTGTCAAATATAGCGGAAAAGTTTATTCGCTAAGTGACACTATCAGTTATTCGATACGCGGCCAGCAGATTAATGCCCACATCTCATATCATATTAATTAGCGCCTCACGGAGCTCGTTGTTCAATGCCGCCAGCACTGAAAGCAACAGTCAGCACTGTCGGCGTTTATTGTTATAACGGATTAATTCTCAGGCGCACAGTAAGTGCCCAGCCTGAACCGATCTGCTACCCAGAGCCTGACATCGTAAACTATCTCCTTCAGTTTTTTCCGGTCTGATTTCTCACAAAGAGATAGTCCAACACATCCTAAAATTTGATGTGGTAAATAAATTCACTCTGGCAGTGAAACACTCAATACAAAACTCGCCTTGAGGAAGATAGTAAATGCGTCAAACCTTCACTCCGAATACATGCTCCGGCGGTTATATGAAGGTATCGCTGCCCTGACTGATAATTTGGGGTGTAATCATGCAATCAGGAAATCGAGACTTTCGCCGCATCCTCTGGCGCCATCCTGAAATCTTTATTCAGACCTTTTTTTAACGCAAAGCGCGTAAACGTCAGTAAACTGATACCGTTATATTCCTCAACCAAATCAAAAACAGCTTTTTCGATATCACTATCAATCATAATATATCTCCATTATCGACAGTTCGTTTTAAGTCCAATTAAACCTGCAGCTTAAAAGACATATCCACACCTATTACCGCTTTTGCCCCGCCGTTATTCATTACCCACGCGTTATAAACGCAGCGACAGCCAAAGAGAGGCGCGGCAGAAGTGCCTCTCTTCCCAAGGTAAAGCTTAAATAAGCCATTGCCCGTCGTGCGGCTGCGGCCAGAACAGTGCGGCCTGGCCTCGTGAGGCTCTCTGCTCATCGTAAACCTGCCAGACGATGCCATCATAAATCATAAAGCGCTTACCCTGACTGTCGATACGCGGCCCCTGGTAGTTATCAGCGATACCGTTTTTATTAACAATATCAAGTAACCTCTTCCGCTCTTCCCGATCCTCTTCCGATGCACTGAAGCGCGAAGGCATGCCAAGCATCTGTGGTTGCGTATAATTAAAGCAGCGTAGTGCGCAATGATTAGCATAGATAAATCGTGGATCCTCACTGCCGTCATGGGCCAGTAAGCTGTAAGGAGCATCAGTGTGCAACCAGCTTAGTCGATCGGCTATCCCTGCAGGAGTGAGCAACGGAGCACCACGATGAACGCGGAAACTGTTATCAATCAGTATCAGTAGTGCACGCATTTCCTCTGTCATAATTTGTCCTATAGGTTTTTTACCCGGGGATTAGTACCCAGCACATGCGCAGGGTCGACCAGAACTTCAATCAACATAGAAACGCTGCCGGGTGTTCGACATTTAGCAAGTAGCGAATGCAGATTAGACAGGTCAACCGCCAAGCGCTCCGCCTGCCAGCCTGAGGCGCGAGCCAGTGCACAGTAATCCAGCGGCCGCACTTCTGCATGATAGTTTCGAGGATCAACGTCCGGCAAAATTTGTGTTAATCCCTGTTCGACGATGGAAAATCGAGAGTTATTTAGCAGAAAGAGAGTTAAGCCAAGATCGCGTGCCTCTCCCATTGAACCGGCAAACAGTCGAAAACATCCATCTCCGGTAAACACAAATACGGCACTGTTCGGGCTGGCCAGCCGGGCTCCAATCGCCGCGCCGAAAGCCCCCCCCATCGCTGAACCCCGATAGAGAGAGAAAAAACGAATGCGATCGTTAGGGCGCTGTGTAACATACTGGCGATCTTTATAGGCCAGACACACATCATCAAATCCGAGTGAGTTTTCCGGCCACCAGGCATCAAGCCGCTGATAAAGTTCGGCCATATTGACATACCCCGCTTCCGGTTGAGTAAGAGGAAGGGCATTCAGATAATCAGGGGCGATATCAGCCGGGATATTGCCAAATGGCTCGCTGCGCCCTTCATCAGTCAAGGAACGGAGCAGGCTATCCAGCGGAGCATGGACATGATGATATTCGCCCGTTGCGAAATGGCTGAAACTGTTGTCTATCTGGCCGTAGGCGCCGCGAATATTACTGAGGTAAAAAGTGTTGGCGGCACTGAATTTTTTTAGATTGGCTGTATATTCATCCGGGCAGGCACCCAAAATCATCAGCACATCATTCTCACCCAGATTTTCATACAGCGAGAGACTGCTGTCATTGCCACCAAAGGAGATATAGCCATAGCCGTAAGGGTTAGATCTGCTCACCGCATTCGCACCGTTAATGCTCCAGATGGCTTTAGCGTGTAACACCTGGCACAGCTGCTCAGTCATCTGTGACGCCTGCTTATAGCGCGCCATCTCCTCGCCAACCAGAATAACCAGATGCTTATCGGATACCGCCTGACGGAATTGAGTAAGAAACACGGCAATATCATCAGTCTCTGCCGGTTCAGGAGGCGACAAGGGGGGAGATGAGGCAGGCATCCGTTCGACAAGTGCCTCATGCATCAGCACTAACACTACCGGTTTTGCATTATCAAGCTGGCGGCGCGCCTGGGTCAAAGTGCTCGCCAGCGTACTGATATTATCAAGCAGGAATACGCCATCAGGGCACTCCGCGCGCAGCTGTTCTGGCACATTGCTGCCATGGCGCGTGGTATCCTGCAGTGGGGCCAATCCTTCCGTCGCTGCACCCGATAAGGGCACTAAATAAACTGCTGGAATATCATGAAGTTTTGCATCACTTAGCCCGCAAGTCAGCAGCTTTGTGGCGGCACCACTGGTTGCAACCGCAGCTGCCATCTTTCCACTGGCTAAGTAGTGTCCAAGAGGGACAAATCCCGCGCTGTATTCACCAAGGGTGAATAATGCTGCTCTTCCATCAACGTCCGCATCAAATGGCGGAAAGTGCTTGAGAAAATGAATTACACCGCCGCCAGTAACACCACTGTAAAGTGTTATGCCCCATTCATCTAAACGACTGACTAAAAGATCATAGCCATTACCTGTTGGTGTTGCGGATGTCGAATTCATCGAACCTCCTGGCTGAATCAGACTTCAACAGCTGATTATCACCATCAATTATAATAGTGCTGAAATAGCCGTGTTTTTATTCTCTGCCAAGACTGAACGTTTCCCACAGGCTTATTTTAGCGGCATTAAAACTAAAGCCGTTATTTACGTTCACTTTGTAACATCTCAGATAAACGTCATTGATGCCAAACGCGTATTTATTGCCTTTTAATCCGAACAGGCTGACCTTATCCGCGATATAGTCACCCAGATCGAAACGTTTGTTCTCTCTTAATACGTGATTTTCGGCAAGGCCAATACCATTTTTATAGCAGCTTAACGGCACGCTAATCCCCGCCAACTTCACGCTGAAAACCACCTGCTGATGGTCAACCATGGCGATTGTTACTGGCAGCAGCGGATTGGGATAAATTGCCGTCAGATTTTTATCAATGCTGATGCATTTCTGCAAAACCGTATCGTACAGCATCACATAGCCATGCGAAGATGTGATAAGCAATTGATCATCAAGGGACGCTTTCAATCCGTCAATCACCGCTTTATTAATTTTCAGGTTTACCAGGTGGGTAATTCTGCGAGCATCGAAAGTCTGACGCACATCTTTTACCCATTTAGTGCCGGAAGGCCGCCAGAAGCACAGCGTTGAGATCGATAGTACCGGATGTTCTGCAATTTTCTTGCTGACCTGCGGATGATAAGTCAGCGGTACGCTGCTATCCGTCGGCGCTTCGTAGTCAATCACAATTCTGTCGATTTGCGTGTTGACCGGAGAGGGAATAAATATTTTCAGAAAGCTGGATAAATCAATATCACGATACAGAGAAATAGATGCAGCGGTTTCATGACCACTCATCAATTTCAGATGTGATTTGGTGTTTTTCTTATTAATATAAAATCCGATCAGCGTCATTGGTTCAGAAATTTTAATCTCATCGTCCTGATTGAGAAATGCAAAAGTTTCCTGGAATAACGAGTTTTTTATTTCATATTTTTTATCTTCAGCATACTCTTCTGAGACATTGCGAATAATGAAATTTTCACTGTAATTAACATTATCACTCATAAAGCCCAGAGAACTTTTACTTTGCTCGTCTTCCAGCACCTGTGCAACCATACTACCAATAAAGTTGGCAATAAACTCGGTGGGATGCGGATCCATATCATATAAATTATCAATCAGCGAATTTGAGAATGCGTTAATATTTTCAATGATATGTTTAAAACATAAGAACTGTGCTCCCAGCCGCCTGGCCAGCAGTTCGCGGGTACGGTAAATGATAGTGGTATTATGCAATGTCGCCAGCAAAGGAATGGCAATAATAACCAGTTTGGTCTGGCTGGCAATGGTCGAGAGGAATTCAAAATAGATATCATTATAGAAATTATAATTTTTAAATGAATTCGTTTTTAAAAAGTACTCTTCATCATTCGGCAAACTGTCAAAAAATACATAGTCGTAAACGGAGAAATCCATACGGGCAAACACCGAAAACTGTAAGCCGGGCGACGCACCGATAGATAAGTTACTCACCTCAGAATCGACCAGACGATCGGACAATCCTTTGACCCAGCCGTTGCGGCGTACTGAATTCGATGTTCCTAAGATTAAAATTTTCATCAAAGCACCTTCTCCGTTATACCGCTGAGTTATTATTATTGCGACTTATCTCAACCTGCATAAATAACTCACCCCAACGTTGGGAGAAGTCATTAGCCGTATAATTCTTTGCCAGCTTAGCGGCATTTTTTTGCATCGCCTTCAGGCCTTTACGATCTTTTAAAGCGCTAATCACCGACTGTGCGAATTGCTCATCCTGTTTATCTTCGACCAGAAAACCATTAACACCATCAACAATCATTTCCTCGGGGCCGTAATTAATTTTGTAGGAAACCACCGGACACTGATTTGCCAGTGCTTCCATTATCACCAGTCCATAACCCTCAGAGCGACTGGTAAACAGCATCAGATCGGCTGACTGATAGACTAAATCAACACTTTCGGTGTATTCACAGATCTCAACATGGTTCGACAAATCATACTGCTCTATTGTCGCCTGCATTTTTGCCAGCTCGGAACCATAACCGTACAGCTTTAGCGAGGCTTCCGGGATCGCCTGCACCACCCGGGAGAAGATGCGGATCAACTCCGGCAACCTTTTAACCGGATCAAAGCGCCCGACAGAGATGCAGCTAAAGGGCTTACGTTCGGCATTATATTTTGCGATTTTTTTATCATAAACATGAGGTATTTCAACGCTAACATTATTGAATTTAAAGCGTTCCTCAGCCTCTTGCTTCTGCTTTTTAGTCAGAAAAACCAGCGCATCCAGTTGGTGGGCATTGTCAAAATAGTGCTTATAGTGGCTGTTTACCCGCGAATGACTGTCCGCTGGGTTAACATAATGAGCAGCATGAATAGTACCGATATAAACATAGTTCGGTTTTTTATGCGAAAATAATGCCTGACTAAAATAAATCGCCCGATCAATAATAAAGTAGTAAAGCGTGTCATCGCGATTGTAGAAGGTGTCCAGTGCATGCAGAAACAGTTCTTTTTCTGACGTCAGCGTGGTTTCAATGAACCCTTGCGGATTAAACAGAATGATACTTTGCAGTTCACTGGACTTGTCATCCACCTTATAATTATTAATTATTTTTAGTTTACCGTCGGCATCAAACAGTGATACTGAGGTTATTTTTCCTTCGCTGATATGTTGAATACAGCTTAATCTCTGCGCGGCATCGTATTTAGCGCGCATAATTATTTTATTATCGTTAAAATAATTTATATAGGACAGTGAACCGTCACTGCGCGTAATCTCATATCGCTTCTCAAACTTGCCTTTCTTAAAGATAAAATTATTATTACTATCCTGCACATAACCTTCACTGGCAACCGGAGTATACGGCTTAATCTCTCCGCCAGCATCGACATCGCCAGGCTGAATTTTTTGAAACAGTGAGTACACATTCTGAAAGCGAACCTGTTTACTGAGCACGCCATTCTCAATCATATTGTTATAGACGTGGCTAAGCTCAGCATCATACTCAACCGTAAGAATGGTGACATTATAGTCGCTCTGAGCGAGAATATTAGCTCTTTTCAGCATCGCCATGACCAGGCCATTTTTCTTTAATCCCAACCGGGGATAAAGCATGATGATCTCTTTCTTCTCGTATGCTTTGCGGTCGCTCATATTGTCACCCGTCTCTTTTGCATTATTGAATGTGCTGTACATCATCATTTCCACGTTATTCCTGTTACCACAGAAGCATTAACGCTCGCGCAGCGCTTCTTTTACCCGATTGAAAGGCTTCACCAGATATTCCATGATGGTTTTCTGGCCGGTTTTAATATCCACCGTGGCCACCATCCCCGGCACAATCGAAAAATGATGGCCGGCTGCGTTTTGCAGATAGTCGACGTTGGTGCGGATAAACACGCGATAGTAGTAAATCTCCGGTTTGACCTCATCCTGGATCGTGTCGGGGGAAATTCCTTCTACAACGCCTTCCATGCCGCCATAAATTGCATAGTCATAAGCCGAGATTTTTACCAGCGCGCGTTGGTCGGGATGGATAAAGGCGATATCGCGCGGCGACAGGCGCGCCTCAATCAGTAAGCGATCGTCTAATGGCACGATATCCATCAGTTCGCCATTCGGTGGAATGACGCCGCCGATGGTCATCACCTTGATATTTTTTACAATGCCGCGCACCGGCGAGCGCACCGTCAGACGGGTAACCGAGTCAGCGCGGCCTTTAATCACCTCGCTCAGCGAGTCAACTTCAGCGTTGCCCTTCGCCATCTCTTCACGGGCCTGCACATAATACTGCGAATAGAGATCGGTCAGTTTCAGATCGAGATCGGCCTTTTGCCGCTGCAGACGTAACACCTCAACGCTACTGGCCGCACCGCTTTTTGCCAGTTTCTGCGTAATCGCCAACTCGCGACTCGCCAGCGACAGCGACTCTTTAATCCGGGCAGCTGACTCAGTGAGCTGCTCGCGGCGCGTATTGTATAAACGCGTTTCCGAAGCCAGCAGTTCAGGAAAAGCCTCTAACTCTTGCGGAAATGTTAAGGGCTGATTATTCACTTCTGCACGCAAACGCGCAGTCGCGGCCAGTGAAGCACGGTAACGCGCGGCGCTCTCTCCAACATTCGATTCGTAACGCGTCGGATCAAGCCGTGCCACCACTTGCCCTGCCTGCACCATCGCGCCTTCATGCACGCTGAGTTCGGTCAGCACGCCGCCATCCAGCAACTGCACCACCTGTTCACGCGTGCTGGGAATCACCTTGCCACTGCCGGTAGAAACCTCATCCAGTACGCCAAACCATGCCCATACGCCCGCCGACAACAGCAGGAAAAAGGTGATAATAATGATCCGCGCCGAGCCGGTATAACTCCTGCGGCTACCCTTCTCATCATCCAGATCGTCAAGATTAAAGGGTGAAGGTGCGGTGGTGGTGGTTTCAGCGGGCAGGTTTTTCATCGGAAGCCTCCTGCTGGGAAGTCGGGTTACGTGAGTTTTTAATCGCTTTATCTTTCGGCGCATCCATTACCAGTAGCCCCTCTTTCAGCACCACCACGCGATCCACCAGTTCCAGTACCGCAGCACGGTGAGTCGCAACAATCAACGTTCGCCCAGCCAGCCACTGGCCCAGACGCTGAATAAACTCACGCTCGGTATGCTCATCCAGCGAGGCGGTTGGCTCATCCAGCAGCACAATATTTGGATCGCGCAGCAGCATACGCGCCAGCAATACCGACTGCCGCTGTCCTCCGGATAATCCGATACCCCCTTCCATCACTATATGATCCAGCCCCAGCGGCAATCGCCGCACATAGTTGGCGGCACCACTGACTTCCAGCACCTCAAACAGCGCCTCATCGTCGATATTAGGTGCGCCCAGCATCAGGTTTTCACGCAGAGTGCCGTGAAAAAGGCGCGCGTTTTGCGTCAGCAGGCCGATATTACGGCGGATATCTGCAGTATCGATATGTGGCAGACTCAGGTTATCCAGCCGCACTTCGCCGCTGACCAGCTCCATACCGCCAGCCATTGCTTTCAGCAGGGTAGATTTTCCGGCACCGTTACGCCCTAACAGCGCGATACGCTCGCCGGGCTGGACGGTCAGGCGACCAATTTTCAGCGGGAATACGGTATCTTCAGTGCGATAACGGAAACAGGCATCGGTAAACTGATAATGGCCGTGCAGCACCGGGCAGTGCACCCGCGTCTCTTCCCGGCTGTTCTCAACCGGCAGATTCATGATGCTGTCCAGACCGGCTTTGGCCGCTTTCACCTGCTGCCAGCGCGCCAGTACGCCGCATAACTTGGTCATTGGCGAGATCATGCGCGAGGAAAGCAGTGAGGCAGCGACGATCGCACCGGTAGTGATATCGCCATCCATCACCATCGGTGCACCAATCACCACCACCGAGGCATACACCAGGTTTTGTACCGTCACTCCCCAGTTGACCAGGCCCTGAGTCAGACGACGGGTCTCCACACCGGACTGCGCGGTGATCTGGATATAGCTGTTCCACTGTTGCAGGAAGCGATCTTCCGCCTGCATCAGCTTGATATCCTCAAGCCCCTGTACGCTTTCAACCAGCACGGCGTTACGCAGTGTGGATTCATGTAACGACCTGCGCGCCAGCGTGGCGAGCCGTTTCTGCAGCAATAGGCCCGGCACAATCATAATCACCGCCGCCACTGGCGCGATCCATGCCAGATGCGGCGAGATAATCGCCAGAACAAACAGGAACAGGAAAAAAAATGGCATATCGACAATTGCGGTGACGGTGGTTGAGGTGATCATCTCGCGAATCTGCTCAAGTTCGCGCAGCTGTGAAATAAAGCTGCCGGTAGAGCGTGGGACGGCACTTTCACGCAGCCGCAGCGCATGACCAAATACCCGATCGGAGACGCGCATATCGGCGCGTTTACCCAGCACGTCGGTAATATGTGAGCGGCCAAGCCGCAGCAAGAACGAGAACAGTACGGCGATTAACACTCCGCCAAACAATACATAAAGCGTCGGATAAGACTGCGCCGGAATCGCCCGATCATAAACCTGCATGGAAAACAGAATGCCGGACAGCGCCAAAATATTCACCAGCAGTGAAGCCAGCATCACATAGCCGTAAGGTTTGATGTCGCGCAGCACCAGCTTGCGCAGCCAGTCGGGCTTGTTTTGCTCCAGATAACGATCGACCCGACTGTCTTTCGCCGCCGCAACCGGCCGGAACGCCACAACATGACGAATTTGCGGCAGCATCTGTTTAAATGACACAGGCGTCAGTTGCGGATCGTTAGCGAAGTTAAGCGTCAGCGTATCCTCACCATCAAACTGGCTAATCACTGCTACCTGGCCGTCAGACAATTCCACTGCCAGTGGCAGTCGCCATGCCGACATTTCTCGTGCCGGATCGTCCAGCATGCGCGCAGACAGACCCGCCTGGCGTGACAGGTTGGTTAATGCCCGCTCCAGTGGCAGCGCATGTTGCCATTCAGTTGTGGCATATAACATGCCGGGTGAGCAAGCCAGCCGGTAGTGGGTGGCAATCTGAATAATTGCGGCGGTCCACGATGACAGCGGCTGACCTTCAGGAGTATCGGGGGTTTCTGACGGAGTGACCGCCTGAAGTTGGGTCATGGTTGAATCTCCACCGTTTGAATCGTCTGATTGTTCAGCGCGAAGGCTGATCGCATAAAGCCAGTGCTGTACAGGCAGTCAAGCTGTAAGGTGTGTATCTGACTAATGGTTTGCTGTTCGGTGAAGCGCGCCTGATAAATCTCCTGCTCGGAGTTGAGTACATCCAACAGTGGGCGCGTGCCCAGTTGCAGATACTGATCCTGATACAATTCGCGGGTTCGCTCTGCCAATTTCTGCTGACGACTCTGAATCACCAGCGTACGCGCCAGGCTCATCTCTTCATTTTGCGATTCGCTGAGTTTTTGCTGTGCATCAAGCTGGGCATTACGCACTGCCGCATTGGCAGATTCGAGAGTATGTGCGGCGGCATTGCGACTGGCCGTCAGGCCTCCGCCCTGATAAAGCGGCATTTCAACCTTAACCCAGGCACCATACTGGGTACGATCCAGTACCTGATTATTGGAATAGTTATTGGTCAGATAGTGGGTGACTTCAGGCTCTAATGAGATGGTTGGGGTCATCTGGGAGTTGGCGTTGTCGAGATTAGCCTGCGCCTGATTAACCTGAGCCCAGGCCGCCAGCACTGAAGGAATCAGTCGATAATCGGGCTGTGCCACCTGGCAAGATTTAGAGAGCGTAACGGGAAATTTATTGCTGACTTCTTTCAGATCGCGCCAGCCAAGGTAGGTTGACAGTGTGGCACGCCAGCGATCCAGGTTAGCCTGGTATTGCATCAGCGTAGACCGCGCTCCCTCAATACGGGTTTCGGTTTGCACCACGTCGGATAATGAGCTGGCACCTTCATCGTTACGCTGACGCGCCAGCTTGCCGATATTATTCAGTGCTTCAAGCTGTGCCTCAGCAATTTTCACCAGTTGCTGATAGCCCTGCACCTGCACCACTGCTGCCGCAGTATCATGGGCGATGGTATCAATACTCACCAGCACATTGGCCTGCTCTTTGGCCACGCTGGCTTCAGCCGCTCTTACCGAGCTGTCTACTTTGCCGAAGTCATACAGCATCTGTGACAACGACAGTACAAATGATGGGTTATAGCCGCTGTTGGTGCTGGAATTGGTCATGCCGTTGTTCATGCCGGCACTTATTTTTGGATAGTATTTTGATCGCGCGACATTGACGCCTTCAGCCTGCTCATAAAGTTTACCGATCACCTCGGCAATATCGGGATGCCATTGCACCGCGCGATTAACCGCCTGCGTAATATCGAGTGTGGCGGGAGCATTTGGCGATTGTTGTGAAGCAACAGTGCCGTCTAAAGAGGGTAACTCCTGCTGAGCAAACATTTGCCCGGCACGGATCATATTTGCTGAAACCTCGCTGTCTGACGCAGCAAACAACGCGGTACTAAAAAAGAGGGCGAAGCAAAAGACAAATGCACTCGCCAGGTGGCAATAACTAAACATTGCTCGTAACAGAACTAAATTCATTAATCATCCACCGCAGATTAAGAGTGAAGATGGCACATCCTTGTGCCGGTTTATTCCCTATAAGTTCATAACAACTACCGTTAAACGTCCGTATTCAGGTGTTGCAACAGCTCTTCCAGCGATACATTTACTCCTTCCAGAGTAATCAGCTGAGTACTTTCAAAGTTCGTACCCTGCCCATCGCGGTCAATCGATACGATGGTATTTTCGCCATCAAACTCGACTGAAACGAAGTTTCCGATGGTGCCGCCCGCTCCATTCAGGCCAATCAACAGCTCGCCAATATCGATCTGATCATCCTGTGCCAGCGAGAAATCAGTCCAGGTATCGGTGCCGTTTCCACCGGTCGCATCGGCATTATCCAGCAGGTTATAGACCACGGTGTCGCCACCACCACCCAAGGTAAAGGTGTCATCATTCGGCGTACTGTTGACGGTATCCGCATAGTTGCTACCGGTGATCTGCATATTCAGATCGATAGTCAGCGATGCACTGGATGTTGAACCGTCCGTTGCCGTCAGGGTGTAGTCGAATACCTCCTTCTGCGTCATGGTCGACAGATCAATGTTGGCGTCACGCACATAGCTGTAACTGCCATCTGCATTGATGGTTAAGGTGCCGTAGAGGCCATCTACCGTCGCGCTGGTTGCATTGCGGTCGTAAGGGTTCAGTGCGGCAGAGTCTGAGTCGTTGGCATTGCTGATAGCGATCCTGGTACCTACCGAGATCAAACTATCCGCTACACCATCCGCACCCGAGCCGTCGAGGATATTGCCGGTTACCGTGGCTGAAGCGCCGGTATGGAACTCATCCACATGCGTCTCAGTACCTCTTACCGATCCCCTCACCGTTGTCAGCCCCAGTACTGAAGAGCTACCGGTAACGCGCAGTGTGTAGTTGCCTGCTTCCAGATCCAGACCCGAAACGTTAACCGTTGCGGCACCGCCAATAATTCCAGATGGCGCTACGCTGCCGGTACGCACTGAAGTTCCGCTACTGTTAACAATGGCCCACGTTATATTTGTACCGGTTAGTGCAACACCCGTGACGGTGAAGCCCAGCGTAATATTGTGAAGTACCGAATCCGCCTCAACCGTGAAGCCACCGGAACCTGTCGCTGAGTTGGTACCTACTACCGTGGTCCAGCTTGCTGACGCGATATTCGCGAAGTTCTCCACTTCCTGAACGACGGTTGCACTGGTTGCCAAATCAACACTGTCATCAACCGCTTGCAGCGTGCCCGGTTGCAGATCGATGGTCAGCGTTGCCGTACTGGTTGAGCCATTTGGCGTTTTCAGCTCATAGGTGAAGGTTTCATCACCGGTAATACTGCCTGCCGCCAGACCTGCATTCAGCGTATAGGTGTAATTACCCAGCGCATCGATGGTTAGCGTGCCGTACTGACCGGTAATGTTGGTGACACCACTTGCATTAATTCCGGTGCCATCGACTTCACTGACCAACGTGCCGGCCGGTGCGGTATCGCCACCTGCCCCTTCACTATCGCCATCGATCACATTACCCGTCACCGAACTGCCCGTAGTGACATAGCCATGTGTAGTGTCCTGCAAGACATTCAGGGTGAAACCAGTTAACACCGACACGCCATTCGCTGCATTCAACAAGAAGACATAGTCACCTTCCGGCAGAGTCAGCGTCAGCTGGCCTGATGTTCCTGCTACCAATCCGACTTGCAGCCAGTTATTCACAACATCGATCCGCTCGTAATTTCCGCTATCCGGATTGAGCTGATAAATGTTGAGGTTATAGGTTGAGAGTAATGACACTCCTAACGACGATGCCTGGAAGGTAAGCGTACGAGATGTACCCTCCGCTACCGAGAAGGTCGACTGTGCGTCAAGTTCAGCAACCGACAGATTCAGCACATTGCCCAGCCCCACTGTTGCCAGTGTTGCGCCGCTCTGCGATGACGGTCCGTTATTTACCGTTGTCTCTTCCGTTTCAATATCCAGCGTAACGTTATCGTCTACGGCATTAACGCTGTCTGAATCGCTGTCGCTATCAGAGTCGCTGTCGCTATCGGAGTCGCTGTCGCTATCAGAGTCGCTGTCGGAATCGGAATCGCTGTCGGAATCGGAATCGCTGTCGCTATCGGAATCGCTGTCGGAATCGGAATCGCTGTCGCTATCAGAGTCGCTGTCGGAATCGGAGTCGCTGTCGCTATCAGAGTCGCTGTCGGAATCGGAATCGCTGTCGCTATCAGAATCGCTGTCGGAATCGGAGTCGCTGTCGCTATCAGAGTCGCTGTCGGAATCGGAATCGCTGTCGGAATCAGAGTCGCTGTCGCTATCGGAATCGCTGTCGGAATCAGAATCGCTGTCGCTATCGGAGTCACTGTCGGAATCGGAGTCGCTGTCGCTATCAGAATCACTGTCGGAGTCAGAATCGCTGTCGCTATCGGAGTCACTGTCGGAGTCAGAATCGCTGTCGCTATCGGAATCGCTGTCGCTATCGGAATCACTGTCGCTGTCTGAATCGCTGTCGGAGTCAGAATCACTGTCGCTGTCTGAGTCGCTGTCGGAATCGGAATCGCTGTCGCTGTCTGAGTCGCTGTCGGAATCAGAATCGCTGTCGGAATCAGAGTCGCTGTCGCTATCGGAGTCACTGTCGGAGTCAGAGTCGCTGTCGCTGTCTGAGTCACTGTCGGAATCAGAGTCGCTGTCGCTATCGGAATCACTGTCGCTATCGGAGTCACTGTCGGAATCGGAGTCACTGTCGGAATCAGAATCGCTGTCGGAGTCAGAATCGCTGTCGGAGTCAGAATCGCTGTCGCTATCGGAATCACTGTCGCTGTCTGAATCGCTGTCGCTATCAGAGTCACTGTCGGAATCGGAATCGCTGTCGCTATCGGAGTCACTGTCGGAATCGGAATCGGAGTCGCTGTCGGAATCGGAATCGCTGTCGCTGTCTGAATCGCTGTCGCTATCAGAATCGCTGTCGGAGTCAGAATCGCTGTCGGAGTCAGAATCGCTGTCGGAATCGGAATCGGAATCGCTGTCGCTATCAGAGTCGCTGTCGGAATCGGAGTCACTGTCGGAATCGGAATCGCTGTCTGAATCGCTGTCGCTATCAGAATCACTGTCGCTGTCGGAATCGCTGTCGGAATCGGAATCGCTGTCGGAATCGGAGTCGCTGTCGCTATCAGAGTCGCTGCCGGAATCAGAGTCGCTGTCGGAGTCAGAATCGCTGTCGCTGTCTGAATCGCTGTCGCTATCAGAATCGCTGTCGGAATCGGAATCGCTGTCGCTATCAGAGTCGCTGTTGGAATCGGAGTCGCTGTCGGAATCAGAGTCGCTGTCGGAGTCAGAATCGCTGTCGCTGTCTGAATCGCTGTCGCTGTCTGAATCGCTGTCGCTATCAGAATCGCTGTCGGAATCGGAATCGCTGTCGCTATCAGAGTCGCTGTCGGAATCGGAGTCGCTGTCGCTATCAGAGTCGCTGTCGGAATCAGAGTCGCTGTCGGAGTCAGAATCGCTGTCGCTGTCTGAATCGCTGTCGCTATCAGAATCGCTGTCGGAATCGCTGTCGGAATCGGAATCACTGTCGCTGTCTGAATCGGAGTCACTGTCGGAATCGGAGTCGCTGTCGCTATCGGAATCGCTGTCGGAGTCAGAATCGCTGTCGCTATCAGAGTCACTGTCGCTATCGGAATCGCTGTCGGAGTCAGAGTCACTGTCGGAATCGGAATCGCTGTCGCTGTCTGAATCACTGTCGGAATCAGAATCGCTGTCGGAATCAGAGTCGCTGTCGCTATCGGAGTCACTGTCGGAATCAGAGTCGCTGTCGCTGTCTGAGTCACTGTCGGAATCGGAATCGCTGTCGCTATCGGAATCGCTGTCGGAATCAGAGTCGCTGTCGCTATCGGAATCGCTGTCGGAATCGGAGTCGCTGTCGCTATCGGAATCGCTGTCGGAATCAGAGTCGCTGTCGCTATCGGAATCGCTGTCGGAATCGGAGTCGCTGTCGCTATCAGAGTCGCTGTCGGAATCAGAGTCGCTGTCGGAGTCAGAATCGCTGTCGCTGTCTGAATCGCTGTCGCTATCAGAATCGCTGTCGGAATCGGAGTCGCTGTCGCTATCAGAGTCGCTGTCGGAATCGGAATCGCTGTCGCTATCAGAATCGCTGTCGGAATCGGAATCGCTGTCGCTATCAGAATCGCTGTCGGAATCGGAATCGCTGTCGCTATCAGAGTCGCTGTCGGAATCGGAGTCACTGTCGGAATCGGAATCGCTGTCGCTGTCGGAATCGCTGTCGCTATCAGAATCGCTGTCGGAATCGGAATCGGAATCGCTGTCGCTATCAGAGTCGCTGTCGGAATCGGAATCGCTGTCGGAGTCAGAATCACTGTCGCTCTCTGAGTCGCTGTCGCTATCAGAATCACTGTCGGAGTCAGAGTCGCTGTCGCTATCGGAATCGCTGTCGGAATCAGAGTCGCTGTCGCTGTCTGAATCGCTGTCGGAGTCAGAATCGCTGTCGCTATCAGAATCGCTGTCGGAGTCAGAATCGCTGTCGGAATCAGAGTCGCTGTCGCTATCAGAATCGCTGTCGGAATCGGAATCGCTGTCGCTATCAGAGTCGCTGTCGGAATCGGAGTCGCTGTCGCTATCAGAGTCGCTGTCGGAATCGGAATCGCTGTCGCTATCAGAATCGCTGTCGGAATCGGAATCGCTGTCGCTATCAGAGTCGCTGTCGGAATCGGAGTCACTGTCGGAATCGGAATCGCTGTCGCTGTCTGAATCGCTGTCGCTATCAGAATCGCTGTCGGAATCGGAATCGCTGTCGCTATCAGAGTCGCTGTCGGAATCGGAGTCGCTGTCGCTATCAGAGTCGCTGTCGGAATCGGAATCGCTGTCGCTATCGGAATCGCTGTCGGAATCAGAATCGCTGTCGCTATCAGAATCGCTGTCGGAGTCAGAGTCGCTGTCGCTATCAGAGTCGCTGTCGGAATCGGAATCGCTGTCGCTATCGGAATCACTGTCGCTGTCTGAATCGCTGTCGGAATCAGAGTCGCTGTCGGAGTCAGAGTCGCTGTCGCTATCTGAATCACTGTCGGAGTCAGAATCGCTGTCGCTATCTGAATCGCTGTCGCTATCGGAGTCACTGTCGGAATCAGAATCGCTGTCGCTGTCTGAGTCGCTGTCGGAATCAGAATCGCTGTCGCTATCGGAATCACTGTCGCTGTCTGAATCGCTGTCGCTGTCTGAATCGCTGTCGCTGTCTGAATCGCTGTCGCTATCAGAGTCACTGTCGGAATCGGAATCGCTGTCGCTATCGGAGTCACTGTCGGAATCGGAATCGCTGTCGCTGTCTGAATCGCTGTCGCTATCGGAATCGCTGTCGGAATCAGAATCACTGTCGCTGTCTGAATCGCTATCGGAATCGCTGTCGCTGTCTGAGTCGCTGTCGGAATCAGAGTCGCTGTCGCTATCGGAGTCACTGTCGGAATCAGAATCGCTGTCGGAATCAGAATCGCTGTCGGAGTCAGAATCGCTGTCGCTGTCTGAATCGCTGTCGCTATCAGAATCACTGTCAGAATCAGAATCGCTGTCGCTATCAGAATCACTGTCGGAATCGGAGTCGCTGTCGGAGTCAGAATCGCTGTCGCTGTCTGAATCGCTGTCGGAGTCAGAGTCGCTGTCGCTATCAGAGTCGCTGTCGGAATCGGAGTCACTGTCGGAATCAGAATCGCTGTCGCTATCGGAGTCACTGTCGGAATCAGAATCGCTGTCGGAATCAGAATCGCTGTCGCTGTCTGAATCGCTGTCGCTATCGGAATCACTGTCGCTATCGGAATCGCTGTCGGAATCGGAGTCGCTGTCGCTATCAGAGTCGCTGTCGGAATCAGAATCGCTGTCGCTATCGGAGTCACTGTCGGAATCAGAACCGCTGTCGCTATCGGAATCACTGTCGGAATCAGAGTCGCTGTCGGAATCAGAGTCGCTGTCGGAGTCAGAGTCGCTGTCGCTGTCTGAATCACTGTCGGAATCAGAGTCGCTGTCGCTGTCTGAGTCGCTGTCGGAATCACTGTCGCTGTCTGAATCGCTGTCGCTATCAGAGTCACTGTCGGAATCGGAATCGCTGTCGCTATCGGAGTCACTGTCGGAATCGGAATCGCTGTCGCTATCAGAGTCGCTGTCGGAATCGGAGTCACTGTCGGAATCGGAATCGCTGTCGCTGTCTGAATCGCTGTCGCTATCAGAATCACTGTCGCTGTCGGAATCGCTGTCGCTATCAGAATCACTGTCGGAGTCAGAGTCGCTGTCGCTATCAGAGTCGCTGTCGCTGTCTGAGTCGCTGTCGGAATCAGAATCGCTGTCGGAATTAGAGTCGCTGTCGCTATCGGAATCGCTGTCGCTATCTGAGTCGCTGTCGGAATCAGAGTCGCTGTCGGAATCAGAGTCGCTGTCGCTATCGGAATCACTGTCGCTGTCTGAGTCGCTGTCGCTATCAGAATCGCTGTCGGAGTCAGAGTCGCTGTCGCTATCAGAGTCGCTGTCGGAATCGGAGTCAGAATCGCTGTCGCTATCAGAGTCACTGTCGGAATCGGAGTCGCTGTCGCTGTCTGAATCGCTGTCGGAATCAGAATCACTGTCGGAATCGGAGTCACTGTCGGAATCGGAATCGCTGTCGGAGTCAGAGTCGCTGTCGCTGTCTGAATCGCTGTCGGAATCAGAATCGCTGTCGCTATCGGAGTCACTGTCGGAATCAGAATCGCTGTCGGAGTCAGAATCGCTGTCGGAGTCAGAATCGCTGTCGCTGTCTGAATCGCTGTCGCTATCAGAGTCACTGTCGGAATCAGAATCGCTGTCGCTATCGGAGTCACTGTCGGAGTCAGAGTCGCTGTCGGAGTCAGAGTCGCTGTCTGAATCGCTGTCGCTATCTGAGTCGCTGTCGGAATCAGAGTCGCTGTCGCTGTCTGAATCGCTGTCGCTGTCTGAGTCACTGTCGGAGTCAGAGTCGCTGTCGGAATCAGAGTCGCTGTCGGAATCGGAATCACTGTCGCTATCGGAATCGCTGTCGGAATCGGAATCGCTGTCGCTATCAGAGTCGCTGTCGCTATCGGAGTCACTGTCGCTATCGGAGTCACTGTCGGAGTCAGAGTCGCTGTCGCTGTCTGAGTCACTGTCGGAATCAGAATCGCTGTCGCTATCGGAGTCACTGTCGGAATCGGAATCGCTGTCGCTATCGGAATCGCTGTCGGAATCAGAATCGCTGTCGCTATCGGAGTCACTGTCGGAATCAGAATCACTGTCGCTATCGGAGTCGCTGTCGGAATCAGAATCGCTGTCGGAATCGGAATCGCTGTCGCTGTCTGAGTCGCTGTCGGAATCAGAATCGCTGTCGGAATCAGAGTCGCTGTCGCTGTCTGAGTCACTGTCGGAGTCAGAATCGCTGTCGCTGTCTGAGTCACTGTCGGAGTCAGAGTCGCTGTCGGAATCAGAATCACTGTCGCTATCAGAATCGCTGTCGCTGTCTGAGTCACTGTCGGAATCGGAGTCGCTGTCGCTGTCTGAGTCACTGTCGGAATCAGAATCGCTGTCGGGATCAGAGTCGCTGTCGCTATCGGAGTCACTGTCGGAATCAGAGTCGCTGTCGCTATCGGAATCGCTGTCGGAATCGGAGTCGCTGTCGCTATCGGAATCGCTGTCGGAATCGGAGTCGCTGTCGCTATCAGAGTCGCTGTCGGAATCAGAGTCGCTGTCGGAGTCAGAATCGCTGTCGCTATCGGAGTCACTGTCGGAATCGGAATCGCTGTCGCTGTCTGAATCGCTGTCGCTATCAGAATCACTGTCGCTATCAGAATCACTGTCGCTGTCGGAATCGCTGTCGGAATCAGAATCGCTGTCGCTATCGGAGTCACTGTCGGAATCTGAGTCGCTGTCGCTATCAGAGTCGCTGTCGCTGTCTGAATCGCTGTCGCTATCAGAATCACTGTCGCTGTCGCTGTCGGAATCGCTGTCGCTATCAGAATCACTATCGGAGTCAGAGTCGCTGTCGGAATCAGAATCGCTGTCGGAATCAGAGTCGCTGTCGCTATCGGAATCGCTGTCGGAATCAGAATCGCTGTCGCTGTCTGAGTCGCTGTCGGAATCAGAATCACTGTCGCTATCGGAGTCGCTGTCGGAATCGCTGTCGGAATCGGAGTCACTGTCGGAATCGGAGTCGCTGTCGCTATCGGAATCGCTGTCGGAGTCAGAATCGCTGTCGCTATCAGAGTCACTGTCGCTATCGGAGTCGCTGTCGGAATCGGAATCGCTGTCGGAATCGGAGTCGCTGTCGCTATCGGAATCGCTGTCGGAGTCAGAATCACTGTCGCTATCGGAATCGCTGTCGGAATCGGAATCGGAGTCGCTGTCTGAATCACTGTCGGAATCGGAATCGCTGTCGGAATCAGAGTCGCTGTCGCTATCGGAATCGCTGTCGGAATCAGAGTCACTGTCGGAATCGGAGTCGCTGTCGGAGTCAGAATCGCTGTCGGAGTCAGAATCGCTGTCGCTGTCAGAATCGCTGTCGCTGTCTGAATCGCTGTCGGAGTCAGAGTCGCTGTCGCTATCGGAATCGCTGTCGGAATCGGAATCGCTGTCGCTGTCGCTATCGGAGTCACTGTCGGAATCGGAATCGCTGTCGCTATCGGAGTCACTGTCGGAATCGGAGTCGCTGTCGGAGTCGCTGTCGGAATCGGAATCGCTGTCGGAATCAGAATCGCTGTCGCTATCGGAGTCACTGTCGGAATCAGAATCGCTGTCGCTATCGGAGTCACTGTCGGAATCGGAATCGCTGTCGCTATCGGAATCGCTGTCGGAATCAGAATCGCTGTCGCTATCGGAGTCACTGTCGGAATCAGAATCACTGTCGCTATCGGAGTCGCTGTCGGAATCAGAATCGCTGTCGGAATCGGAATCGCTGTCGCTGTCTGAGTCGCTGTCGGAATCAGAATCGCTGTCGGAATCGCTGTCGCTGTCTGAATCGCTGTCGGAGTCAGAATCACTGTCGCTATCGGAGTCACTGTCGGAGTCAGAATCGCTGTCGGAATCAGAGTCGCTGTCGCTATCGGAATCGCTGTCGGAATCGGAGTCACTGTCGGAATCGGAATCGCTGTCGCTATCGGAATCGCTGTCGCTATCGGAATCGCTGTCGCTGTCTGAATCACTGTCGCTGTCTGAATCGCTGTCGGAATCAGAGTCACTGTCGGAATCAGAGTCACTGTCGGAATCGGAGTCGCTGTCGGAATCGGAATCGCTGTCGCTATCGGAATCGCTGTCGCTGTCTGAATCGCTGTCGGAGTCAGAATCACTGTCGCTATCGGAGTCACTGTCGGAGTCAGAATCGCTGTCGCTATCAGAGTCGCTGTCGGAATCGGAATCGCTGTCGCTATCGGAGTCACTGTCGGAATCGGAATCGCTGTCGGAATCAGAATCGCTGTCGCTATCGGAGTCGCTGTCGGAATCAGAATCGCTGTCGCTATCGGAATCGCTGTCGGAGTCAGAATCACTGTCGCTCTCTGAGTCGCTGTCGCTATCAGAATCACTGTCGGAGTCAGAATCACTGTCGCTCTCTGAGTCGCTGTCGGAATCAGAATCGCTGTCGGAGTCAGAATCGCTGTCGCTATCAGAGTCACTGTCGGAGTCAGAATCGCTATCGGAATCGCTGTCAGAATCAGAATCACTGTCCGAGTCTGAATCGTCAATAATTGGCGCTGTTACATTCGCTGCATCAGAAGTATTACTTGCGGCATCAGTCAGTGTAACTGCAAGGATCCCCCCCGCTACCTGGGCCGGACTCAGCGTAACAGAGAAGTTACCGTCATCATCGACTGAACCACTACCGATGATATTACCCTCAGAATCCTCTACAGAAACGGTAGTTCCTGGCTCACCTTTACCGGTCAGTATGGTGCCATCTTCAGAGACATCAAGAGCGGTCGGCGGCAGCGGCGCAGTGGTATCTCCAGCCGTTACTTCAGCCGAAGGTGAGATATTGCCCGCTGCGTCAGTCAGCGTGACGCCTAGCTTTTCACCGTTAGTTTGTGCCGGATTTAGTTCGACCAGGAAGTTGCCAGCGTCGTCGACCGTACCGGTACCGATGATGTTGCCATTAGGATCCCTGACGGTGACAGTAGTACCGGGTTCACCCCGGCCAGTATGCGTAGTGCCGTCTTCAGAAACAAACAGATCGGTTGGCGGCAGCGGTGCGGTGGTATCGTCAGCAACCACTTCAGCAACAGGAGAAATATTGCCTGCCGGATCGGTCAGCGTGACGTCAAGAATTTCGCCGTTAGTCTCAGCCGGATCCAGATCGACTGTGAAGTTACCGTCTTCATCAACCAGGCCGGTGCCGATGGTATTGCCATCCTCATCTGTGACGGTCACGGTAGTGCCAGGCTCGCCGCGTCCACTGAGCGTAGTGCCGTCTTCAGAGACATCCAGATCGGTTGGTGGCAGCGGTGCGGTGGTATCGCCAGCAGTGACTTCAGCGACAGGAGAAATATTGCCCGCCGCATCAGTTAAGGTGACATCGAGTAGTAGACCGTTGGTCTGCGCCGGATTCAGATCGACCGTAAAGTTACCTTCATCATCGACTGTGCCGGTCCCGATGGTATTACCCTCTGCATCGGTGACGGTAACGGTAGTGCCGGGCTCACCGCGGCCGCTAAGCGTGGTGCCGTCTTCAGAGACATCCAAATCGGTTGGAAGCAGCGGTGCGGTGCTGTCACCTGCAGTCACCTCAGCGACCGCCGAAACATTGCCCGCCGCGTCGGTCTGCGTGACATCCAGGATTTCGCCATTGGTTTGCGCCGGATCCAGGTTGACGGTGAAATTACCATCCTCATCAACCGTACCGGTACCAATGATATTGCCCAGGGCATCTCTGACGATAACAGTATCACCTGCTTCGCCTCTGCCGCTTAACGTGGTGCCATCTTCAGACACGCTGAGATCTGTAGGGGCATCTGGTGCATCAGTGTCTGAATCGCTGTCAGAATCAGAATCAGAATCACTGTCGCTGTTGCTGTCGGAGTCAGAATCACTGTCAGAATCACTTTCTGAGTCAGAATCTGAGTCACTCTCCGAGTCAGAGTCGCTATCAGAATCGCTGTTATCCGAATCGCTGTCAGAATCAGAATCGCTGTCAGAGTCAGAATCGCTGTCAGAGTCAGAATCGCTATCAGAGTCGCTGTCGGAGTCGGAATCGCTGTTATCCGAATCACTGTCGGAGTCAGAATCACTGTCCGAATCTGAGTCGCTCTCGGAATCTGAGTCGCTCTCGGAATCGGAATCGGAATCGGAATCGGAGTCACTGTCGGAGTCAGAATCGCTGTCGTTCGACAGATCGCGTGAATCACCGTCAGAAGAGTTAGCCGCCGCAGCCAAACCGAGAAAACCTAAACCACCGGCTCCAAGGAAGGCCGCAGTGCTGGCACTTGTCTCGGTGCCATAAAGCAGTCCTTCAATGTCAGCGATTGAGGTAAATTCAAAACCCGGTCCCGGATTCTCAATCCACCATAATGCGCCAGTCTGATCCTGTATCACCAGATCGCTGATATTTCCTTCCGCATCAGCGACAAAGAAATTCTGAATAACAACTTTCTCTCCGGACTTGAGAGTGACGACTAAGTTATTTTGATCGCGGGTAAGGGAGGCAATGTCCTCTCTGTTAAGTTGGAGCGTGACGACACTGGGCGAAGTTATACTAACTTCACTTCCATTTATACTGGAGGCTGAACCGCTATCTTTTGCGGTTACCTTGATTTCATTCATATAACTTGCACTCCCTATAAGGGTTAGGCATTCGGTTACGAGTAATCAATCACACCAATAATTTCTGACTGTTCCTCATGTATTAACAGACAAAAAAACGCCATAAGGCGTCACCAGAGCTCGAGGTTTTATTCGTATTTTTAACAACACCCAGAGATACGTATAAAGCTGCATCACTTTGGATTCATTCCCTATGATCTGACCAGGAAATTAAGTTTCTGCAGTAAATTATCTAATGAAGTAAAAATACAGGAAGGTTAGTTCTTTTCATTCTTTACCTGCACTGTCATCAAATAGTCACTCAGATAAATTTAAAAACACATACGCAAATAAGAAAGACGCTTAATTACGCCTTCCTTGCAGAATTAATAATAATGTTCGTTGATTATTTCATTTAATTATTAGTGCAGTAGTTTAACCACAGCGTCGGCTTTCACAGGCTTCCAGTGATACCCCTGCATCCCCTTAACATCCAGCGCCCGCAGCTGCTCCTCATGCCTTGCGTGCTGAATTCCTTCAACGATGATACCGTCACAAAAAGCATTGAGATGAGAGATTAAGTCGCGAAACGCATTACTTTTTCCATACTGCCAGAAAAAATTCTTCTCAATCTTTACGTATTCAAACTTACCCTTCATCACCATGGTTAAGTTTGTGTTACCCGCACCAAAATCATCCAGCCATAGGGGGCAAACTTTTGTCAGTTCTCTTAATAATAGGGATTCATCATTATCAGCATCACGTGAGAAAAAATTACATATTTCAAAACGTAGAAGAGGCATCTGTGCGATTAATTGTTGCAACCTGAAATTATTGGTTATTTCATTGGCGATGACTTTATCAATGTGAACAGATATTTTCGGCAGGGTATTATTCTTTTGATAAATATTATAAAGCAGAGCCAACTGCTGATTAAATATTGACAAACGTTCAGAATGAGAAAGCTGCAAAAAACCATTTTCTTTGTCTTGTTTGCAATAAAAAGATCTATTGGATGAGACAAACTTAGTCAAAAGTTCATAGGCAATTAGCGATCCAGAAAAATCACGTATCGGTTCCAGAATGAACTGGTAATTATCATTATTTTCATTCATAGCCCATTACCTTCACACCTGCAAGTACGATTAATACCAGAACCTCAGAAAACTACTTATGAATATTTTCGTTCAAAGTCAGAGCAGGCGAACAGACACACTATTAATTAAACTTTTACAAAATCCTAGCTTACAGAAACAGATATTAAAAATTGGTTAAATCTTCCTTAACTCAAATCATCATAGGTAAAAACTATCAATAAAGAGAAAATTTAGCTTACGTTTGTCAAAATCGTCAGATGACTCTTCTTTATCATTGCATGCACAAAAATCACTTAAGCAATTGTCCAATTAACACCTTGAATGCATGGCTATTTAAGCGATTAGAAGTGAAGTTTTCGTGCATTACCTCCTTATTTCACCGCATAAAACTGGTGATACAACAACCAAATAGTTAATATAAAATTAACAATAAACTTAATGAAAAATTAAGAAAATGCATGTAATTGCATCTGATTGCGGTCAAAAACCCCCTCCAGAAACCCCTGATTCACCTCATTACAGATTTTTCCCGAAAAGGCTTTAACATTAAAAATTATAATAATTACATTAACGAAACTTTCTGTCGTGATGGAGATCACTGCGCAGATGACGTAGAAACCACGAAAAATGAGTGAAGCTCGCGGCAAAAAAGTGACTAATCGCTCAATAAACACTCAAAAAAGCACCCAGAGAAGCAAAAAAAACGCTGAATGTTTTAAGCCCTCTCAGCGATTGATTAAAAAAATAAAACAAAAAAGCACTTATCATTCAAAAAAAACACCATGAGATTGCAACATCAGCAGAAATGTTAACGGTTTGTGAATGGAAGAATTCATCCAAAACCCTTCAGCCATACTGATTAACATCGGATATCTTCATTTAGCATTGCTGTCGTAAAATTCTGACAGAAGGGTGCTACTGGATTATCCCTGCTAAAGTACCCTTTTCCTGTTCTGACGATGTCATGACTATGCAGCCACCCCTCGCTTTGCGCGCAATGATGGTCAGGCGGCTGAATGTGTTGGGTTTGAACACTCTCTCCCCTGCCCACCTGAGGCTGGAAAAGTTGCAGTGCGCATGAATCAGTCGTCCATTGACTTTTCACATCTGATCACCCTATCGGGAGCTGAACACACGCGCACGCAGCGGCGCTGACGATCGGCATACGGTGCAAGCAATGAATGTAATGGGTGGGCTCGATGCAATGCTGGATTGCATTGGTGGTCAGGAAGCATAGACGCTGGCGGAAGCGGTCAATCCTTAGGGTAAATTTATCAGCTATAGCCTGTTGCCCGGCGTACCGATATCTCTCCAGCTGCAGCGCCCGACCGCTAACGTGCTGATTCAGTGCAGATAGCGCAATATCGCGGCCAATCTGACACCAGCAATGATCAAGAACGCGCTGACTAAGTCAGCGCGTTGCTATAAAGGAAGAGAATGCTTCGGCGGATGGAAAACATTACGCCTGGCGTTGTGGCGCTTTGTGCACCAGCGTGTAAGCGTAATCAACACCCATACCGTAAGCACCGCTGTGCTCACGCACTAAATCCATCACCGCGTCATAAGTCTCTTTACGCGCCCAGTCACGCTGGTACTCCAGCAGCACCTGCTGCCACGTCACCGGTACCGCGCCAGCCTGTACCATGCGGTCGATAGAGCGCTCATGGGCATCAACGCTGGTGCCGCCTGAAGTATCAGTCACCACGTACACTTCATAGCCCTCTTTCAGCGCCATCAGGGCCGGAAACGTCAGACAGACTTCGGTCCACAAGGCAGAAATAATCAGTTTTTTACGACCGGTTGCCTTTACTGCTTCAACGAATGCCGCGTCTTCCCACGAGTTCATTGAGGTGCGCTCAATCGGTTTCACTTGCGGATGCACCGCCAGCAGTTCCGGCCAGATATAGCCGCTGAAGCTTTCGGTTTCTACTGAGGTGTAAATCACCGGCACGTTAAAAACCTTGCCCGCTTTCGCCAAAGCAACCGTGTTATTTTTAAGCTGCTGCCTGTCGATATTGGCGACGCCGAAAGACATTTGCGGCTGATGGTCGATGAAAATCAGCGCGGAATTCTGTGGATCAAGCAGGTCGAATTTAGACATGATTATTTCCTCTCAGGATATTGTTTTCGGTTAGTGTTGTGCTGCTGGAGATAACAATACGAGAGGAACGTTTTCACAGATAGCGGAAAGAATTTGTCAACTTGTTGAATAATTTTTGTGTCTGCCAACAGCGAGCATCCGCAGCGATATACTGCGGATCCGTCGGTTAACGTATCGGTTCTGCTGCCGTCGCAATAGGTTGCATGGTCTGATTACGCCCGTTACGTTTGGCCTGATAAAGCTGCTTATCCGCCGCCGATATTAACGTATTTACCGTTTCGACACGGCTTTTTTGGGGCCGGATTTCGTTGGCAATACCAATACTGACGGTGATGCTAACGGTATTACCTTGCAGCAGAAACTTACGCATGAAAATGGCAATACGAATCTGCTCGGCTATCCGAAACAGCGCGGTTTGTTCGTGATTAAACAATACCACCATAAACTCTTCACCACCGAAACGGCACAGCATCCCCTGGTCACCAATCACGGTACGCATCCGGCTCGCAATCTCTTGCAGTACGGCATCACCGGAATCGTGACCAAAACTGTCGTTGACCGCTTTAAAATAATCGATATTAACCAGCATTACGCCCGCACTTTGCACATTGGGTTGCCCGCTATCATCTGTTTGACGCAACTGCTCATACAAACCGGAGCGGGAGAGCAAGCGGGTGAGAAAATCATAATTGGCGCGCAACGCCAACTGTTTATTCAACTGCAGAATGGCATCAACACTGACTGCCACAATCAACGGGCTGATGGCGACCGTCGCAATGCCCAGTCGCGCAGAAACCAGCTGACTCAAAGCCAGCAGTTCGTCATTACCCTGAATATTCATTACCCCGTTAACCACCAGCATAATTTCGGCGACGCCAACTATCAGCGTAATCAGACTGGTGACAGCAATCGGATAAACAATCGCACACCAGATCAGCGCCGGCAGGGGAAATGTCAGGCTGCCAGCACCGCCAATCAACGCAGCAGCAATAATTGATGCCAAAACTGCCATAGCAGGTAACAGTTTTTTCAGACGCCAGCACGATAAATTCAGGCTAAAACGTGCTGGCAGGGTCAGCAAGGGAGGTAATAACAGCACTCCCGTCGAGAATTGCTCACTGACCCAGTCACTCCATACCGGTAAAAAGTTCTCACCGACTGTCGCCCCTTCAGCCAGCGTTCCCCACGTGGCGCTTGCCAAAGCCCCCAGCAAACAAGCAGGAAAAATCAGCAGCGCTTTGCCCGGACGGCTCAGTCCGGGAACGGGCTTATTGCGTTTAATCAACAGGCTGGCAACGATGAGAATGAAAATAATATTGGCAAAGTTGATAGTAAAAGATCGGGATGCCCAGCCGGAAAAGACCAAATCATTAAACACCATTGCCAGATAGCAAATCAGATAAGTTCGGCTGCGATGAAGAAAAGGAAAGCGGACGATTATTCCTGCCAGCAATGCATTGACCGGCCAGAACAGTGACAGTTCTGGTGGCAGCCGCAGGTGCCCGCCAATAAAACAGAATAGTACAGTCACGAGAAACACCGTTAAGGCATTGGCCTTATTATTATTTTCATCAAGCAGATTGAATCGCATAGACTCTGATACCCATAACATTCCACTGCTTCAACCTCAATAATGTTTGAGGTTAGCCCTGACACGTTTAATTGAAGTGATTTGTGCCCAGCCAGACGGCTTAAGGCAAAATAATATTCTGTTTATTATTGTCTGGTGAGATTATTCCTGGTTGTATTAATCAGGATGTTATCACAGGAAAACGGCAACGGTTATAACAAAGCGGGTGCTATCTGTACGATGGCACCCGCTTTTAACAGAGGAAGGAATGAGTCTTAATTATTTAACTGCAACTGGCCACTGGCTTAGCTTGATCCCACGGTCATCGGCATTTTCGCTAAAGTCTTTCAGCACAGCTTTTACATCAGGATCGATATACTCCGCATTATCATGATCGACAATTACCACACTATTTTCCGGAATCTCAGCCAGTAAATTTTGCAGTCGGGGATTGTGCATGAAAGTGAGGTTTTGCTGAAAGCGCAGCACGTAATGATCTTCATAACGGGTAAGCTGCAACGCGTTGCGATGGCTCTTATAGACGCTAAACAGAATTTGAGTAGCAATACCGAGGCCAATACCCGCCAACATACCAAAGACGATTATTCCAATAATGGTCGCCATAAATGGTACAAACTGCTGCGACCCCATGCGAAACTGTTCAATAAACAGTCGCGGCGTTGCCAGTTTATATCCGGTATATAACAATACCGCCGCAAGGCTCGCCAGCGGAATCGCATTAAGCAAGCCACTGAAGTACAGCCCACAGACCACCAACAACGCACCATGAAGTAAAATCGACAGTTTACTTTGCGCTCCGGCATTGACGTTGACCGAGCTACGCACAATCACTGCGGTAATCGGTAAGCCGCCAAAAAAACCCGACAGCATATTGCCGACTCCCTGTGCGCGCATCTCCTTATCAGGTGACGGCGAGGGATTTTGTGGACGTAATTTATTCAATGCTTCCTGACTGAGCAAGGTTTCCAGGCTGGCGACCAGCGCCAGCGTTACCGCAACCACATACACCGAAGGATTACGCCATGCCTGCCAGTCCGGACGCTCCAGTTCACTGGTCAGCTGCCCAAGGCTGTCAAACTCTGGCAGTGTAATGCGCGGTAGGCTGCTGACAAATTCCGGATGAATTCCTCCGCCAAACACCGTCGCCATGCAGCCAGCCAGTACCGCAATCAGCGGGCCTGGCACCCAGCTAAGGCCTTTTATTTGTTTTACCCGCGGTGTCGTCCATACCCACAGAATCAATAATCCCGTGGCGGCCACCGCAATAGCCGATGAGGAGAAGATAAAATCTCCGCTGAACAGCGCCGCGAGGCTGCTCTCTTCAGCCGCCCCCAGCGCCACCGGAATCTGCTGCATAATCAGTAAAATACCAATCGCGGCCAGCATCCCTTTAATCACACTTCCCGGCACCAGAGAGATAAAACGTCCGGCGCGGACCACACCAAACAGAAATTGCAGAATACCGGCCAGTATCAGTGCCAGCAGAAAAGCGGAGAACGATCCAAGCGTCTCAATGGCGGCGACCACTATAGTCACCAGCCCGGCTGCCGGTCCGCTGACCGCAAAGCGCGACGGGCTTAATGAAGTAACGATCAACCCGCCAATAACACCGGTTAACAGTCCGACAAACGGCGGTAAACCACTGGCCTGCGCGATGCCCAGACACAGCGGCAAGGCCACCAGAAACACAACGAGACCGGCAGGAAGATCCTGGCGTAGCGTTCTCAGATTCATGGTGAGGATTCCTCGGTAGATTGCTGAATTAACTCGGTAAGATGCCCCGACTGCAGATCATACACGCAGCCATAGACATCCAGCTCAACGCCCTGTTGCCAGGCTTTTCTCACTGCTTCAGTGGCCACCAGCCGGGAGAACTGCGCGATAACATTGGCCTCAACCAGTCTGTTTTGCCGTACGCTTTCTTCGTCCTTATCAGCATGAAAAGCCGCTAAATCGTCTGACAGCGACGACCGCAGTTGCGTAATACGCCGCGCCAGCGGTGAGTTTTCACCCGCCAGCGAGCTATTGGGTAATGCCACCGCCGCCTGCACACCGCCACAACCATAATGACCGCACAGCACGATGCGTGAGACATTGAGATATTCCAGCGCGTATTGCAGCACGCTCATAAAATTGTCATCGTCCTCAATCACCATATTGGCGATATTACGATGCACAAACAGTTCTCCGGAATGCGAGCCTGTCAGTACCTCGGCGGGTACGCGGCTATCAGAGCATCCTATCCATAACGAATGCGGTTTCTGCTGGTGCAGATACTTATCGAAATACTTAGGATTGCGCTGTCGCCGTTGTAATGCCCAACTGCGATTTTTAGCTAACAGGGGTTTAAGCGTCGTCAAAATAATAGTCTCTCTGTGGCAACAATCTGGCCTCTATCTGGCCGAATAAATAAATCTCACAATCGCACTCGCGGAAATAACCCAGCTACTCACGGCAGGAAAACGTCAGGAGAATAATCTTTAACACTTAACAGACTAATAGAGTATTAGGAAATAGACCACAATGACAAATAAAAAATTGAATGTAATTTTACTTAAAGAAAATGTATTCTTTAGTAAATAAGAAAAATGAAACTTGTAATTTATATGCTAATGGGCACACCTAGAAAAATCTTAGTTTTCATTGAGTTAATATTAAAGTTGCATCTTATCTACCTATATTATTAATAACCACACTTCTAATAAGAGTACAATTTAAAAAAGACTACAGTCTCAATTCAATATCTCGCATGTTATTTCACCCTACTCTTTCAGTGAATTACTCTGCGTATATCAGTAAACGAGATAGGTTATTATGGGCAATTGAACAGTATTAAGGTTGATATTTAGGAAAACGCTTACTTCCGCAATTAATCAGATTAAATCTTTCCCCGGGATAATATTAAGATAAATCTTACCCATTGTTACCCTACTGTCGGTAGAGTAATTTATAATTAAAGACCTGCTGACGTTTGTGATAACTGAGATCTCAACATGCCAACTTCGGATACCGAAAACTCTCGCTACTCATCACTGCTGGCCGGGCTTGGCTGGCTGGAACATGCTTTCCTGCCCGCAGGAGTAGCGCCGCCGGATAACAGTGCTTTCGCGCATCAACGCCATAGCGCGGTGATCGTGCAGGATGAGCAGGCGTTCCCGGCCAAAAGCTGTGATGCCGATGGAGTAATTGGTGTTACCACTCGCCCGGTAGCGGTTTACACTGCTGATTGTCTGCCGGTTCTGATTGCCGATGATCGGATGCATCACGTTGCTGCGGTACATGCCGGGCTAAAAGGTGCGTTGGCCGGTGTACTGTTCAGCGCCGTCGATCAACTGCTGGCACTCGGTGCCCGTAGCGACAGCCTGCATATTGCGATCGGTCCGGCTATCGGCCCGTGCTGCTATGAACTCGGCCACGATCTGGTGGATGAGATGCAAAACAATGCGCTACTGCAGCAAACACCGCCGTGGCAACAGCAGCAACCGCGTAATCAGCGGGCAGTACGGCCGCAGGCGCTGGCACATCATCAAGGCATCTGGTTTAATCTGCCGGGCTTAGCCAGCCAAATGCTGCAACAGCGTGGAATTCCGGCCGCGCAGATAGAGATACTGGAAGTTTGTACCTACTGTATGGCCGAGCGGCGCTCCAGCTATCGTCGTAACACTCACTTTTCCGACGGTTATGCCTCGCGCTACTCATGGATTCAACGCTGCAATTGAGCCACTTGTCATGGATAGATATCTTTTTAACGTCCTTTCTCCCTGCCCTATTCAAATTTTCGATCCTGCTCATCGAATAAACAAAACTCATACCTTTATAACGATTTTATGGCAGACAAAGCCGTATCAGCCCCCTAACGTGGTAGCAACGATAAACATCGTTATCAATATAAACAATTGTTTTAAAAATAAAAAATTATAAAATCGCATCACGTATTGGCCTTAAGGATCTGCACTGCAGTTTGTGCAACGTGGAAAAAATTTTAACCCGATCACGTATTAATAAAAAAAATTGAGAGCGTACCCTATGAGCAACCACGAAATTGTCGACGTAAAGGAGTGGATCGATTCCCGTCCGATATCCGGCTACCAATGGCTGGTATTGGCCCTCTGCTTCATCATCATCATGTTTGATGGCTACGATGCGGCAGTGATGGGATTCATCGCCCCGGCGCTAATTGAGGACTGGGGAATGTCCCGCGCCGAAATGGGCCCGATTCTGGGATGCGCGATGTTTGGCGTGGCGCTTGGCGCACTGATTGCCGGCCCCTGGTCCGATCGTTTTGGCCGCAAGCGCGTCCTGCTACTGTCAATAGCCTGCTTCGCCAGCTTTAGCCTTCTTAGCGCCTTTGCCCGCTCACCAATGGAGATGGCGCTACTGCGCTTTCTGACCGGTTTAGGGCTGGGTGCAGTGATGCCCAACTGTGTGACGCTGGTTTCTGAATATATGCCGGAGCGTCGCCGCAGCCTGATGATCACGCTGATGTACAGCGGCTTTAATATCGGATCAGGGCTGGGCGGATTTATCGCCGCCGGAATGCTGCCGAACTATGGCTGGAAAGCCGTACTCTGTTTTGGCGGCATTATTCCGTTAATGATGCTGCCACTGCTGGTGTGGATTCTGCCGGAATCAGCGATGTATATGGTGGTACGCAACAGCCCGCGGGAAAAAATTGCTGCCGCACTGACGCGACTCGGTGGACAGTTTAAAGCCAGCACCGCTTTTGTGCTTAACGCGCCGGTAATCCCGAAACAAGCACCGGTGCTGCAGCTGTTCAGCCGTGGCTACGCCCGCGGAACCGTGGTGCTGTGGACCACCTATTTTATGGGTTTATTTGTCATCTATCTGTTGAATGGCTGGTTACCGACCATTATGCGCACCGGCGGCGTGTCGCTGGAACGTGCGGCTATCGTTGCGGGCTTATTCCAGCTGGGCGGCACCGTCGGTGGCCTGTTAGTCGGCAGCCTGATGGATCGCCTGCAGGCAAAATATGTGATTGGCAGTTTTTATTTCCTCGGCTGCTGCAGCTTGCTGTCACAAGGCATTTTTGGTTTCGGTCCGGAAGTGCTGGCTCTGTTAGTGTTCTTCAGCGGCGTATGCATTAACGGCGCGCAAACCGGTTTGCAGGCGTTCTCCCCTGCTTATTATCCAACAGAAATGCGCGCTACCGGCGTGTGCTGGATGCACGGCATCGGCCGCAGCGGCGCGATTCTCAGTTCCTCGCTTGGCGGCGTGCTGCTTGGCGTTTTCCCGGGTCAGACAAGCATCTTTATCATTTTGTCACTCCCGGCTTTACTGGCAGCGATCGTGATCACCCGTCATCAAAAAGCGCGCGTTCAGCAGCAGATGAAAGGGATCGATCTCAACGATCTTCCTGCGCTCTCGCGCACCATGAATAATCGATAAGTGAAGTAAGAGGTCAACAATGGCAAAAATCATCGGCGGTCTGGCGGTTTCGCATACCCCTACAATCGGCTTCGCAGTCGATCATAACAAGCAGCAAGAGAGCGCATGGGCACCCATTTTCGACGGCTTCGCCCCGATGCAGCGCTGGCTGGAAGAGAAAAAACCTGACGTGCTGCTGTATGTATTTAACGATCACGTCACCTCGTTTTTCTTCGATCACTACTCGGCGTTTGTGTTGGGGATCGACGATAGCTATGCCGTCGCCGACGAAGGCGGTGGCGCACGCGACTTACCCCCGATTAAAGGCCACGCTGCGCTGTCTCAGCACATTGGCGCCAGCCTGATGGCGGACGAATTTGATATGTCGTTCTTCCAGGATAAGCCGCTGGATCACGGCCTGTTTTCACCTTTATCCGCACTGATGCCGTGTCAGGATGGCTGGCCAACCACCGTGGTACCGCTACAGGTTGGCGTGCTGCAATTCCCAATCCCCAGCGCACGCCGCTGCTATAAGCTTGGTCAGGCGCTGCGTCGCGCGGTAGAAAGCTTTCCGGAAGATCTGAAAGTGGCGGTAATCGCCACCGGTGGCGTGTCACATCAGGTACACGGCGAGCGCTGCGGCTTTAACAATCCGGAATGGGATGCGCAGTTTATCGATATGCTGGTCAACGATCCGGAGCGTCTTACCGAAATGACGCTGGCCGAATATGCCACCCTGGGCGGCATGGAGGGCGCAGAAATAATTATGTGGTTAGTGATGCGCGGCGCGCTATCGGCGAACGTTGAAAAGCTGCATGAAGCTTATTATCTGCCGTCCATGACCGGTATCGCCACGCTGATTCTGGAAAACCAGGCACGTGAAGCACCGGTCGATGTCCACCAGCGTCAGCGTGATAAAATCAACGCCCAGCTTGATGGCGTGGAGAAATTACCCGGCACCTATCCGTTTACCCATGCGCGTAGCCTGAAAGCTATCCGCATTAACCGCTTCCTGCACCGGATGATCCAGCCGGCCTGGCGTGAACGCTTCCGCAGCGAACCGAAGGCGCTGTATGCCGAAGCCGGGCTGACCGCTGAAGAGCAACAGTTGCTGGATAGTCTCGACTGGCGCGGAATGATTCACTATGGCGTCAGCTTCTTCTTACTGGAGAAACTCGGAGCAGTAGTGGGCGTTTCCAACCTGCATATCTACTCGGCGATGCGCGGCGTTTCGCTGGAAGAATTTCAGAAAACGCGTAATCAGCAGGTGCTGTATTCCGTCGCAGGGAAATCAGCCTGATGAGTATTTCACTGCAACCAATTATCGACTGCCATCACCATGTCTTCGATCCGGCACATTTTCCCTACGCGCCAGAGAGCGGATACCATCCGGACGGTCATGAGCTGGCAACGCCAGCTTATTATCAGGCGGTAATGGAAGCCTATAACATTCAGCACTCGCTGATTGTTGGCCCGACATCGGCGTATAACACCGACAACCGCTGCCTGCTGGATACGCTGAAACAGGGCAACGGCAAGTTTAAAGGTATTGCGGTTACCCCTTTCGATATCGACAGTGACCGGCTGGCGACGTTAAAAGCGCAGGGCATTGTTGGTATTGCCTTTAATGTAGCGATGCTCGGCATCGAACCGTTTTTAAAACTTGATGGACTGATGGCGCGGCTGGCCGATCTTGATCTGTACGCCCAAATCCAGGTGCAGGACGATCAGCTGTTGGCACTTATGCCGCTGCTGCAACGCAGCCGTACCCGCTTGTTGATCGACCATTCCGGACGGCCGGACGTCACTGCCGGTGTGCAGCAACCGGCTTTCCAGGCGTTATTGTCGCTGGCCGACGATGGCCGCAGCGCGGTAAAACTTTCCGGGCTGGCGAAGTTTTCCCGTCAGGCCTGGCCTTATCGCGATGGTCATCCTTACCTGCTGGCGCTGCTGAAAGCTTTTGGTGCAGAAAACTGCATGTGGGGTTCCGACTGGCCGTTTCTGCGCGCCAGCGAGCGGATGGATATCGGCACGCAGCTACTGCTGCTGGAGAAGCTATTCCCCGATGAGCAAACCCGCCGTCAGATTTTATGGCATACGCCGCAGCGCCTGTTTGGCTTTGGACTTTAAGGAGAAAAGATGAAAACGATTTATGTGCTGAATGGACCGAATCTTAATTTGCTCGGTACTCGCGAGCCGGAAACTTACGGCTCGGACACGCTGGCAACTATCGAGGAGCTGTGCCGCACCACCGCCGCGCAGCTGGATGTGGCGATTGAGTTTCGCCAGACCAATCACGAAGGCGAAATGATCGACTGGATTCAGCAGTCACGCCTGGATGGCCACGCGCTGGTGATCAATCCCGCCGCCTGGACTCATACTTCGGTTGCCATTCGCGATGCGGTCACTGCTGTCGCGCTGCCGCTTTACGAAGTGCATATCACCAACGTGCATAAGCGCGAGCCATTCCGCCATCACTCATTTTTGTCCGATGTCGCAAAAGGGGTAATTTGCGGTTATGGCATTCGCGGCTATCAGTATGCATTAATGGAAGCGGCGCGATAATCTCCGGGATTCAGATGCTTAAGTACGGGCGCTTAATCCGCGCCCGCCACCTCACGTAAATAACCGATCAGTGCTTCGGCCGCCGGAGAGTGCAGACATCCGGCGCGAAAAGTCAGCCCTATCGCCCGTCCGGTATCCGGCAATGTCACCGACAACGGCACCAGTTGGCCGGACGCCATCTCATATTCCAGCTGATGCGCCGACACCGCCGCCAGCATATCGGAATTCAACAGCAATCCGCGCAACAGCGCCAGATCGCCGGTCTCTACCACCGGATCCGGTGCCGGAATGCCCATCGCCAGGAAGCAGTTATTCAGCAGACGACGCGCAGGCGTTGCCGAGCGCGGCAGCACCCAGCGCGCACTGCGTAAATCCTGATTTTCGACCTTGCGCTGCGCCAGTGGATGATCGTAACGCGCGAGAATCACCATATCCTCCGCAAACAGGGTTTCGCTGGTCACATCCGCCGCATAGTCACTGCCGCGCAGTGCCCCAAAAATAAAGTCGATATCTCCGGCGCGCATCTCACTGGCCAGCGCCCCAAAAGCACTTTCATTGGTCACCACTTTGACGCCCGGATAGCGCGAAGTCAGCGCAACAATGGCCTGCGGCAGCAGACGGGTACGCCCAAGCGGCAGCGCGCCGACCCGTACTGTCCCTTCCAGCACGCCACGGCGCGCGGCAATATCTGCCGGAATATGGCGTAATTCATTGAGCGCACGACGAACATTGGCTTCGATCTCCTGCCCGGCCAGCGACGGCATCATGCCGTGCGGCGTGCGCTCCAGCAGCGCCACGCCTGCGCCATTCTCCAGCACCTTCAGCGCCGCACTGATCGCCGGCTGGCTCAGCCCCAGCAGCGTTGCCACCGTCTGCATGTGATGTGCCTGGCACAGCATCACAAAGATTTGCAGACGACGGACGTTAAACAGATACAGCGGTTCGGTATCCAGCCGGCTGGGACTGCTTTTGCCCAGCAGTTTCGCCAGCAGCTGTGGAATCTGATGCAGCTCCGCAATGGCACGATGGGCACGCGGCAAGACACATTTACCGAAGTCGGTCAGCATCATGCCCCCGGCGTGACGCTCGAACAGCGGCACCGCCAAAGTGAGTTCCAGATCACGAATTGAACGGGTAATTGCCGATTGCGTGCGGAATAATTCATCGGCCGCACGTGACACACTTCCCTGAGCAACAACCTGACTGAACGCCCTGATTTGCATAAGATTTATCAGGTCGTGCGTGCTGTTATCCTGCATGTTTATCACCGCTAAATTCAGTGCTGTTGATAGGGGAATATAAATAAAACGCATACCTGCTGCAATCAAATGAATTATCGCCTTCTCAGCCAGAGTGACAGCATGGAAAAAAACAGCGAAGGAATTCGATCATGACTGAGAACACTACCAAAAAAACCGCATTGGTTGTCAGCGCCCACTCCGCTGACTTCGTCTGGCGTTCAGGCGGCGCGATTGCTTTGCATAGCGCCCAGGGCTATGACGTGCATGTTGTCTGTCTTTCATTCGGCGAACGCGGCGAGTCAGCCAAGCTGTGGCGTAAAGGCAGTAGCATGACCGAAGAGCAGGTAAAAGCCTCACGCCGTGAGGAAGCCCATGCTGCTGCCGATATCCTCGGTGCCAGCATTGAATTTTTCGATCTTGGTGACTATCCGCTGCGTGCCGATAAAGAGACGCTGTTCCGCCTCGCCGATGTCTATCGCCGCGTTCAGCCTCACTTTGTGCTGACCCACTCGCTACAGGATCCCTACAACTACGATCATCCGATGGCGACCAATCTGGCGCAGGAAGCACGGATTATCGCGCAGGCCGAAGGCTATCGCCCAGGCGAACCGATTATTGGCGCGCCACCGGTTTACTGCTTTGAGCCGCACCAGCCGGAACAGTGCAACTGGAAGCCTGATGTGCTGCTGGATATCACCGAGGTATGGGACAAAAAATATCAGGCGATTCAGTGCATGGCCGGTCAGGAACATCTGTGGGAATACTACACGCGTGTCGCTCAGCAGCGTGGCGTGCAGGCCAAGCGTAATGTCGGTATCACCAGCAGCCGCAATATTGTTTACGGCGAAGGTTATCAGAGCATCTTCCCACGGGTAACAGGAGATCTGGCATGAGCATCATCGGCAAAAAAGGCGTAGTGGTGCGCAATATTCGCCGTGCCGCTTCGCAGGATGTTGATGCGCTGGCCGAATTCGGCGTTGCAACAGTGCATGAAGCGCAGGGCCGCCACGGACTGCTGGATGCGGCCATTCGCCCGATTCAACGCGACTGCGGCATTGCCGGTAGCGCGGTGACGGTGTTGGTCGCGCCCGGCGATAACTGGATGTTCCACGTCGCGGTTGAACAGTGTCAGCCGGGCGATATCCTGGTCGTTGCGCCAACGTCACCGTGTATTGACGGCTTTTTTGGCGATCTGCTGGCGACCTCATTGCAGTCGCGTGGCGTGCGCGGATTAGTCGGCGATCTCGGTATTCGCGACAGCCGCACCCTGCGTGAAATGGGCTTTGCCGTCTGGTCACGTGCGGTCTACGCACAGGGCACGGTCAAAGAGACCATCGGTTCTGTCAACGTCCCGGTGGTGTGCGCCGGTCAGCTGGTCTGGCCGGGCGATGTGGTGGTCGCTGATGACGATGGCGTGGTTATCGTACAGCGCGAGCAAGCCAGCCAGGTGGTGGCGGCCAGCCGTCAGCGCGCCGATGCGGAAGAAGGCAAACGCGCCCGAATGGCACGTGGAGAACTGGGGCTGGATATCTACAATATGCGTCCACGGCTGGCCGAGAAAGGGCTGCGCTACGTCGACAGCTTCGAACAGCTGGAGGAGTAATATGCGCCAGCGCCGAATCCCCTGTCTGTTGATGCGCGGCGGCACCTCAAAAGCCGCCTGCTTCCTCGCCCGCGATCTGCCCGACGATCCGGCGCTGCGCGATCGGGTGCTGCTGGCGGTGATGGGATCGCCCGATCCACGCCAGATCGACGGCATCGGCGGAGCCGATCCACTAACCAGCAAAGTGGCGATCGTTCAGGCATCACAGCGTGAAGATGCGGATGTCGATTATCTGTTCGCCCAGGTCAACGTCAATCAGGCCCTGGTCGATTACGGCCAGAACTGCGGCAATATACTGGCTGCGGTCGGCCCTTTTGCCATTGAACGCGGGCTGGTTGCCGCCCGTGCCGGCACCACCCCGGTGCGTATCTTTATGCAGAACACCGGGCAGATCGCTGAAGCGCAGATCCCGACGCCGGACGGCGAGATCGACTATGACGGCGATTTGCAGATCGACGGCGTACCCGGCAGTGCGGCACAGGTAGTACTGAATTTTCAGGATATCGCCGGATCGAGCTGCGGCGCGCTGCTGCCTACCGGTCATCCGCAGGATCGCTTTGATGACATTGCAGTAACCTGTATTGATAACGGTATGCCCGTGGTGTTAGTTCGTGCGGCGGACGTGGGCCGCAGCGGTTTTGAAAGCCGCGAACAGCTGGATAACGACAGCGAACTCAAGCAGCGGCTGGAATCGATTCGACTTCAGGCCGGGCCAAAAATGAATCTGGGTGATGTCAGCCAGCGCACGGTGCCAAAAATGACGCTGATCGCCGAGCCGCGTGACGGTGGCGCCATTACCAGCCGCACTTTTATACCTCATCGATGCCATGCCTCGATTGGCGTGCTGGGTGCGGTCAGCGTCGCCACTGCCTGTCTGATTCCCGGCAGCGTGGCGCAGGGGCTGGCACGCACCGCATCAGGCCAGCAGCAACGCCTGAGTGTTGAACACCCGAGCGGTGAATTCAGCGTATTGCTGACGCTGGATAATCAACAGCAGATCGTCGGCTGTGGACTGTTGCGCAGCGCACGCGCGCTGTTTGACGGTAACGTGCAAATCCCAGGTGATATCTGGCGATCAACTGAGACGAACTCTGGAGAAAACGATGACTGACATTACCATTATCGGTTTCGGCGAAGCAGGCGGCATTCTGGCGCAGGATCTGGCGTCAGACCATCATGTCACCGTCTGGGACAGCAAACTGTTAACCGACCTAAACCACGCGATGCACAGCAAGGCACAGCAGATCGGCGTACGTGCCGCCACGTCACTGGCCGATGCGCTGAACGGGGCTGCGCTGATATTTTCTGTCGTCACCGCCGCCAATGCGTTGACGCTGGCGCAGCAGGCTGCCCCGCTGCTGAAACCGCAGCAAACCTTTTTCGACCTTAACTCCGTTGCGCCAAACACCAAACGTGCCGCAGCAGAAATTATTGAAAGCTACGGCGCTCACTATATTGATGTCGCGGTAATGGCACCGGTGCCGCCAAAACGGCTGGCAACACCGCTGCTGCTCGGCGGGCCGGACGCTGAGCGCTGCACTGCACTGCTGAATGGACTGGGGTTGAATGCACGGTTTCGCAGCACCGAAGTAGGTGAAGCCTCCGCCATTAAAATGTGCCGCAGCATTATGATCAAAGGGCTGGAAGCGCTGACTACCGAATGTCTGAGCGCAGCACGACAGTATGGCGTCGAACAGGCGGTGCTGGATTCGCTGCACGCCAGTTTTCCTTCGCTCGGCTGGGATGATGCCTTTCCACACTATCTGATCAGTCGGGTGGCGGAGCACGGCAAACGCCGCGCCGAAGAGATGCAGGAAGTGGTGAAGACGCTGCATGACGTCAATGTACCCGCTGCCATGAGCCAGGCAACGGTTGCAACGCAGCAGGGACTGGTCGATGCACTGGCACAACGGGAGTTGCAGTATGCCGAGCTGACGCCATTCGTCTGGCAACAGACGTTGGATAAAATTTACGCAAAGGCATGAAAAGCATCAATAAAGGTATGAGTTTTATTTATATCACATTGTTAACATCCTGATAACGTCGTAGCGTAACGTACATAAATAGATAGCGGGCTAATTAAAATTAGCCCTGACAACAGACCCTTTCTTTATTGCTACTGGAAATTAACACCATGAAATTGCTCGCCCCATTCGCCCTTGCGCTGCTGGCGCTCAGTGCTGGCTATGCCAGTGCCGCTCAACTTAACAATGCTCAGGCTAATCAGGTGATTGCCAGCGTCAAAGACAACCTCAGCAGCCAAAAAAGCGTCGGCTGCGTGGCCGTCGTCGACGCCAGCGGTACGCTGATGGCATTCCAGCGTTTTGACGGCGCACCGCTCGGCTGTGTAGAGGCTTCGATTGGTAAAGCCCGCACATCTGCGCTTTATCGCGCTCCCTCACTGAAATTTATGCAACGTCTGCAAAGCGGCGAAACAACTGTGCTGGCGATACCGCATGCGGTGGCGCTCGGTGGCGGTTTCCCGTTAACCCTCAATGGTGAAGTGGTCGGCGCCGTCGGCGTCAGTACACCAAAACAGGAATTGGATAATCAGTCGTCTGAAGCTGCGGCTCAGTCACTGAAATAATAACACCACTCACTTACAGGAAGTTCCATGGTTACCCTTACACGCCGCCGGCTATTAGCCGGAACGGCGGGCCTTTTGGTGGCTGGCGCGCTGCATAATCTGCTGCCGCTTAGCCAGGCTTTTGCTGCGCCACCGCTGGCCTCTGCCGTTAATATGCCCGAACATTTTCTCGCCCTCTCTACGCAGCTGACCGGCATTGAGCAGCCCGATGCCCTGCTGTCACAGCGTTTATACAGCTGGCTTTATCAGCAATTTCCGCAACTTGACCAGCAGATTGATCGTCTGTCGACGCTGCTGAATCAGCAGCAGGAAAGCGAGGGCGCAGCGCTGCTGTCGCTGCTTGCCAGCCAGCCTCAGCCGCTGCGCGAACTTTATCAGGCGCTGGTCTCCGGCTGGTATCTCGGCGTGGTCGGTGAGAGCAAACCGCAATGCATTGCCTTTGAAAATATCGTCAGTTACGCACTAGTGCGTGATTCACTGACGCCGCCAAGTTATGCCCCTGGTGAGCCCAATTTCTGGACGCAACCGCCACATAAGGAGACAGGGAAAAATGTCTGATGCTTTACATGCCGATGTGGTAGTAATTGGTGCCGGTATTGCCGGTTCACTGGCCGCGCTGAAAATGGCCAAAGCGGGTGTATCCGTGTTGATGCTGGAGTCCGGCCCGGAAATCAAACGTGATGAAGCGGTAGAGTACTTTCGAAATTCACCGTTTAAAGGCGACTTTACCGAACCCTATCCGCCAGAGCCGTGGGCGCCACAGCCAAAATTTGTGCCGAAAGATAATAACTACCTGATCCAGAAAGGCCCGGATGCCTATCGCGCTCAGTATCTGCGCGGCATCGGCGGCACCACCTGGCACTGGGCGGGTCAGGCTTTCCGCCTGTTACCGAACGATATGAAAATTCACTCGCTGTACGGCATTGGCCGTGACTGGCCGATCTCTTATGCCGATCTGGAGCCTTACTATTGCGACGCGGAATACCAGATGGGCGTTTCAGGTGATGACGATTTACAGTCACCGCGCTCGCGTCCTTATCCGATTCCGGGGATTCCGCTGCCGTATGGTTTTGAACGCATTAAACAGCGCGTGGCGGGTCTCGGTTACGATGTGGGCATTGGTCCGCAGGCGCGTAACAGCATCCCTTACGACGGTCGTCCAGCCTGCTGCGGCAATAATAACTGTATGCCGGTATGCCCGATTGATGCGCAGTATCACGGTGGGATTTCCGCGCGTAAAGCGCTGGATGCCGGCGTAAAAATCGTCGCCAATGCGGTGGTGTATCGCATTGAAGCCGACGATAGCGGCACCATTCAGGCGGTGCATTATCTTGACCGCAATAAAGTCAGCCACCGCGTTACCGGCAAACGCTTTGTACTGACCGCCAACGGTATTGAAAGCCCGAAAATCCTGCTGCTTTCGACCAGCGATCGCTTCCCGAACGGTATTGCCAACAGCTCAGGCATGGTGGGCCGCAATCTGATGGATCACCCTGGTTCTTCCGTCGAGTTTTATGCCGATGAACCGGTATGGTTTGGCCGTGGGCCGATGCGTCCGGGCAGCATCAATAATCTGCGCGACGGCGACTTCCGTGCAGACCGATCGGCGCTGCGTATCGATCTCGCAAATACCTCACCGGTGCGTTATCTCACCGAACGCCTGATTCGTCAGGGTTACTACGGCAAGGCGCTTAACGAAAAACTGGCTTATCAGTCAGAGCGTTACGTGCTGCTGAAATGCCTGCTGGAGATGCTGCCGGAGCCGGAAAACCGCGTAACGTTAAGCAAAACCGAGAAAGATGCCTGGGGTATCCCAAAGCTGGAAGTCTGGTACAAATTCCCGGAATACGTGCATCGCGGCTACGACCAGTCAATGCTCGATTTCCAGCGTATCGTCAAGCAGATGGGCGGCAGCGAAGCGGTTTACAGCAAGCGCGGCGTTTATGACAACAATCAGCATATTACCGGCACCATGATCATGGGCAGCGATCCACGTGACTCGGTGGTCGACGGCAACTGTCGCACCCACGACCACGAAAACCTGTTTATCGCCGGCACCGGCATTATGCCATCCGCCTCCACCGTGAACTCGACGCTGACCGGCACCGCTCTGGCGCTGCGGATGGCCGACAGCGTGCTGAAAAGCTTGTAAGGGAGAACAGCATGAAACGACTGTTAAACACGGTAGTGATGGCGCTGGCACTGACGCAAAGTGCCGTGGCGCTGGCCGATGGCGCGATTGATAACGCCGATCAGATTAAGCGCGGCGAATACCTTGCGCGGGCGTCCGACTGCACCGCCTGCCACACCTCAACCAATGGCCCGCTGTTTGGCGGCGGTTTTGCCGTCAGCACGCCGTTTGGTCAGATCTATGGCACCAATATCTCCTCAGATAAGCAGTATGGCATTGGTGACTGGAGTGATGACGAGTTTGTCGCTGCGGTACGCGACGGCGTCGGTAAAGACGGGCAGCAGCTTTATCCGGCAATGCCTTATGACTCATTTACCAAAATGAAACGCGACGATGTGCTGGCGATCAAAGCGTATTTGATGTCGCTGCCTGCGGTCCATGAGCCAACTCCAAAAACCGATCTGCCCTTCCCGTTCAACCAGCGCTGGGGTATGCACTTCTGGAAGTTATTTAACTTTGATGAAGGAGAACTGCAAGCCGATCCAGAGCAAAGCGCGCAGTGGAATAACGGCCGCTATCTGGTTGAAGCCCTTGGACATTGTGGCACCTGCCATACGCCGCGCAATCTGACCATGGGCATGGACAACGATAAGCCGCTGGCCGGTGGCGATCTTGGCGGCTGGATCGCCTTTAATATCACGCCGGATCGCAATGCCGGTATCGGCAGCTGGTCAGAACAGGAACTGGTAACTTACCTGAAAACCGGCGATGTTGCCGGACGTGCCAGCGCTTCCGGCCCGATGGCCGAGGCAATTGAACACAGCCTGCAATATCTGCCGGATAGCGATCTGCACGATATCGCCACCTATCTGCGTACGGTAAAACCGATCGCAGATAAACAGCAGACGCGGCCGCGCGCCGACTGGGGTAAACCGACGCAGGATGCGGTGTTGCTGCGAGGCGCGACCGCACAGCAGCGTGCGGACAACGCCGGTGCAGTCCTGTTTGTCGGTAACTGTGCCAGCTGTCACGGCGCGGATGGCAGCGGTGTCGGTAAGGGTTTCCATGCTTATCCGTCACTGTTTAACCATACCAGTACCGGAGCCGCCGACAGTCGTAATGTCCAGTCGGTGATCCTCAATGGGGTGCGCCGCCATATGACTCAGGGTGAAATCCTGATGCCGTCGTTTGCCACCGAACTGAGTGACCAGCAGATTGCCGATCTGACTAACTACATCAGTAAGCAGTTTGGTAATCCGGCCGCGGCAACGGCTAGCGCGAAAGAGGTGTCGAAGCTGCGCAGCGATGCGAAACTGCCTTCACCTGCCCACTACGCGCAGGGCGATAAGCCGTAATTCAGGCAATTGTCCGGGCGGGGAAAAAACCGCCCGGATAATCAATCAGTGAATGATCATATCTAAAATCAATACGCCCGCTAACCCAAGGAACGAGATCAACGTTTCCATTACCGTCCAGGTTTTCAGCGTCTCAACCACCGTCAGGTTAAAGTAGCCTTTGAACAGCCAGAAGCCCGGATCGTTGACATGCGAAGCAATAACACTCCCGGAACCCACCGCCAGCACCATTAATGCCGGGTCGGCATGGGTAACGGCAATAATTGGCGTAACAATACCGGCAGTGGTGATTGCGGCAACCGTCGCCGAACCGAGAGCGATGCGCAGCATCGCCGCAACCGTCCAGCACATCAACAAGGGTGACAGCGAAGAGTCTTTCATCATATCCGCAATGTAATCACCAACGCCGCTGTCCACCAGCACCTGCTTAAACGCCCCGCCACCGGCGATGATAAACACAATCATGGCGATGGCAGCAATCGAATCGCCGCACATGTCCATCACCTGTTCCATCTTGCGGCCATTACGTAAGCCAAGGGTAAACACTGCGATCACCACCGCGATAAACAGCGCGACCGCTGGATTACCAATAAACTCAAAGAACTGGCGCAGCGGATTCTCTTTCGGCATCGTCAGCTCAAATACCGCCGCTACCGCCATCAGGATCACCGGAATTACCGCGGCAAAGATGCTGGTCCAGAAGCCCGGCATTTCATGATCTTCGAAGATTTTCGGATTAAATAGCCCTTCCGGCGGCGTTCTTTCGAAACTTTTCAGAAATCTGGAGAACACTGGCCCGGCAATGATCACCGTCGGAATGGTGATGATCATGCCATACAGCAGCGTAGTACCGAGATTAGCGCCGAAGATGGTGGCAATTGCCGTCGGCCCCGGATGCGGTGGCAGAAAACAGTGGGTAACCGACAGCGCAGCCACCATCGGCACGCCGACATACAGCAGCGGCATCTGCGCCGCCGCTACCACGGTGAAGACTAACGGTAGCAGCAGCACAAAGCCCACTTCGTAGAACATCGCCAGCCCGACAATCAGGCCGGTAATCATCAGCGCCCACTGCAAGCGCTGTTTACCAAAAGCAGCAATCAGCGTAGTCGCAACGCGCTGGGCGGCACCGGTATCAGAGACCAGCCTGCCGAGCATTGCACCGAAGCCGAGGATCAGGGCCAGGCTGCCCAGCGTGCCGCCGATGCCTTTCTGGATCGACGCCACCGCTTCCAGCGGCGTCATGCCTTCGGCGATACCCACCACCGCCGCAACAAACACCAGTGCGATAAAACCGTTCACCTTGAACACTATCATCAACAGCAGCAGCAGAATGACGCCCATTGCTATTATTGTAATCGGCATAGAGATTTTCCTTAAAGGGGTACAGGTAACTACAGGTTTAGTTGCTTAAACTGCGACCCGCATTCCACCATCAACGAAAAGCAGGTGGCCGTTCACAAAATCAGAGGCCTGGGTGGATAAAAACACCGCCGCACCAATTAACTCTTCCGGATTGCCCCAGCGCGCCGCCGGGGTGCGTTTGGTCAGCCAGCCGGTAAACGCTTCATCGTCAGCCAGCGCCTGAGTCATTTCGGTTTTAAAGTAGCCGGGCGCAATACCGTTAACCTGAATATTGTGACGTGCCAGCTCAACGCACATGCCGCGCGTTAACATGGTCACCGCTCCTTTCGAAGCGGCATACGGCGTAATAGTGTCGCGACCCAGCTCACTCTGCATTGAGCCGATATTGATAATTTTGCCGCGCTGGCGGCTGACCATTTTGCGTGCCACCGCCTGTGAAACGAGGAACACCGCGGTCTGATTCACCGCAATCACGTCGTTCCAGTCCTGCTCGGGAAACTCAAGGAACGGACGACGGCGCTGGATGCCGGCATTGTTGATCAGCACATCAATGGCACCAATCTGGCTTTCGATCTGTTCAATCGCCGCATTAACTGCCGCTGACTGCGTCACATCAAACGCCAGCGCGTGTGCTTTATGTCCCAGCTCCGTCAGCTGAGCCGCGGCTTGTTCCGCGCCCGCCTGAGTAGTGGCGTTAATGATCACCTCAGCGCCCGCTTCCGCCAGCCCTTTTGCCAATATGAAACCAATACCGCGGCCGGAACCGGTGATAAGTACACGTTGGTTATTCAACGAAAAAAGAGTGCTCATGGTTTTCCCCAAATCAGAAAGTCAGCTGAACTTTTGCCGCCTGTTGTTTATCTCCGGCGAACTGCAATGCGGCATCGATCTCTTCCCAGCGATACTCGCCGCTGAACAACGGCAGCGGATCGATGATGCCAGTAGCTAACCACTTAACGGCGGTATTAAATTCATCAGTAAAGCGGAAGGAACCCACCAGATTTATCTCTTTGGCAATCAAGGTCATAATGGGAAAATTCGGTACTGCACCGCCCATTCCCACCTGCACCAGCGTGCCTTTGGCGCGGGTGACATCGAGACAGCGTTGCAGCGAGGAAGGATGGCCGGATGCTTCAAACGACACATCGAAATAGCCTTTTTCAGCCAGGTAAGCGCTAAAATCGCCGCTGGTGGCATCAATAATCTGCGTCGCGCCCATTTTTTCCGCCATCATCAGCGAACGCTCACTGACGTCAGCACAGACGATTTCCGCCGCACCTTTGGCTTTCGCTGCCGCAGCGATCAGGCAGCCAATCGGGCCAACGCCGGAGATAAATACTCTCTGACCGCTGAGTTCACCCGCCTGATTGGCGGCATGGATACAGACGGCCAGTGGTTCGGCAAATACCATTACCCTTTCATCGGCGTGGTCAGGGAAAGGCACACACTGGGTGCTGTCGACCACTTTATACTGGGTAAAACCGCCATCAACGTGCGGGAAATACATCGCACTGCCGAAGAAGCGCATGCTGACGCACTGATTCTCTTCATTACTAAGGCAATATTTACAGCTGCCGCACGGTTTTGACGGGTTGATCGCCACTTTTTGCTGCTCTTTCAGCGCCGGATCGTCACTTTTCACTACCTGACCAATCACCTCATGGCCGAGGATCATCGGCATTTTGACTTCATAGCTGCCCACTTTTCCATGCTGGTAGTAGTGCAGATCGGAGCCGCAAATGCCGCCACGGGTAATACGCACCAGCGTGCCTTCGCCCTGATAACTGACTTGCTGGCTGATCACCCCGACCTGCTGTTTGCCATTAATCACGCATGACTGAGTTGTTGTATTCATTGCTACCTCTGGACATCAATCGTTGAGGCACATCAGATAGTTTTCGACCGGACAAAACTGTGAAGAAGATCACTTAAAACGCTGTTACGAAATTGATGTTACGCATAACGTGAACCATGTTTGGCTTTCAGGTGGCCAGAGTGCGATTGCAGTTCCACATAAAAAGTGTGCGTTTCTTTGAAGCGCCTCACAGCTTCAGTCGGGATAGTTGCTCTTTGCGGTTGGCAAAGGCTAAATTCAACTCATCCGACCACACAACATTCTGATAACAATTTCCGGTGGACATTCGTATGCATTCAGCGCCTTCGCTTTTCTCGCCGCTCGACCTCGGTTTTACCCAGCTAAAAAATCGCGTGCTGATGGGCTCCATGCACACCGGACTGGAAGAACATCCTGACGGTGCCGCGCGGCTGGCGGCATTTTACGCGGAGCGCGCCCGTGCGGGCGTGGCGCTGATTGTTACCGGCGGCATTGCGCCTTCGCCTGAAGGCGTAGTGGTCGCCGGCGGTTCGGTGCTGAATGACGAGCAACAGCTTGAGCATCATCGTCCGGTAACCGAGGCGGTACATCAGGCCGGAGGCAAAATTGCCATGCAGATCCTGCATGCCGGGCGCTACAGCTATCAACCGGGACTGGTGGCTCCTTCGCCGTTGCAGGCACCGATTAACCCGTTTAAACCACAGATGTTGAGTCATCAGGATATCCTGCGCACCATTGCTGATTTCGCCCGCTGCGCACGTCTGGCGCAGCAGGCGGGTTACGATGGCGTTGAAATTATGGGCTCGGAAGGCTATCTGATTAACCAGTTTCTGGTCGCCCGCACCAACCAGCGCGACGATCGGTGGGGGGGGGATTTCGGGCGCAGAATGCGCTTTGCCATTGAGATCCTGCGCGCGGTGCGTGACGCTGTCGGCAACGAGTTTATTATTATCTGGCGTCTGTCGATGCTCGATCTGGTGGAAGATGGCAATACGCTTGAGCAGACCATTCAACTGGCCAAAGCCGTTGAACAAGCGGGTGCCACACTGATCAATACCGGTATTGGCTGGCATGAAGCCAGGGTGCCAACCATTGCCACCTCAGTGCCGCGTGCCGCCTTTGGCTGGGTTACGCAAAAGCTGAAACAGCATCTGACTCTGCCGCTGATCGCTACCAACCGCATTAATCATCCGAACGTGGCGCAAACCCTGCTGGATGAGGGCTGCGCCGACATGATTTCGATGGCGCGCCCGTTTCTTGCCGATGCAGAATTTGTGCTGAAAGCGCAGCAGAACCGAGCTGATGAGATCAACACCTGTATCGGTTGTAATCAGGCCTGCCTCGATCAAATTTTTGCCGGTAAAGTCACTTCCTGCCTGGTTAACCCACGCGCCTGCCACGAAACCCTGATGCCCGTCATTGCCGCTGAGCGCCTGAAAAAGCTGGCGGTAGTCGGCGCTGGCCCGGCGGGACTGGCGTTTGCGGTTAATGCCGCAGCACGCGGCCATCAAGTCACGCTGTTTGATGCTGCCAGTGATATCGGCGGGCAATTCAATATCGCCCGCCAGATCCCTGGCAAAGAGGAGTTTAATGAAACGCTGCGCTACTATCGCCGACAGCTGACGTTAAACGGCGTCACACTGCGACTTAATCAGTGGGCGGACAGCCGTCTGTTAACTGAGTATGACGAGGTGATCCTCGCCAGCGGTATTTTGCCGCGCACGCCAGCCATTGAAGGCATCGACCATCCCAGCGTGCTGAGTTACCTTGAAGTTATCCGGGATAAAAAACCGGTAGGAAAACGCGTGGCAATTATCGGCGCGGGCGGCATCGGTTTTGATACCGCCGAATATCTGTGTCACAGCGGCCACTCTGCCAGCCTTGATACCAGGGCATTCTGCCGCGAATGGGGCATTGACCGTTCACTGCAACATCCCGGTGGACTGGCACCTGAAGGTGGGCGGCCAACAGCCAGCGCGCGCGAAATTTATCTGCTGCAGCGTAAAGCGGGTAAACCGGGCGCAACGCTGGGGAAAACCACCGGCTGGATTCATCGCGCCAGCCTGCAAGCGCACGGCGTCAAAATGTGGGGTGACGTGCAGTATCAGCGTATTGACGATGATGGATTACATATTTTACGTAACGGCCAGCCGCAAACGCTGGCGATAGACAATGTGGTGATCTGCGCCGGGCAAGAGTCCAGACGCGAACTGGCGGCACCGTTAAGCGCTTTGGGAATTGCGGTACATATTATTGGGGGGGCCGATGTGGCAATGGAACTGGATGCGCGGCGCGCCATTGCGCAGGGAACGCGACTGGCGTTAGAAATATAGAGGCGGCGTTTTCGCCGCCCGTACAATAACTTAACGCAACTTCACCGAGCGCAGAATCACAAACTTCTGGTTGGATGCCACGGTGGTGCAATTACCAAACAGCTTCTTCATCTTCTGGTAATAACCGAGATGGCGGTTGCCGACGATACGTAACTCGCCACCGTATTGCAGACAGCGACGCGCATCATTCAGCATCTGCCAGGCGATATGGTCGTGAATCGCACTTTGCTGATGGAACGGCGGGTTGCAGAGCACCGCATGCAGGCGATCGGATGGGAAACCGCTTAGCGAATTATTCACCGCGAAATGGCTGCGGCTTAAATCATCTGGCCGGTTAGTCTCAACATTCAGTCGGCTTGATGCCACCGCCATGGCAGACTCGTCAACAAAATGCACTTCTGCCAGCGGATTTTGCTCTAACGCCAGCAGACCAATTACGCCATTACCACAGCCAAGATCAACAATCTCACCCTCGATATTCTCCGGCAGATACGCCATAAAGAAGCGCGCGCCAATATCCAGGCCATTGCGCGAAAACACGTTGGCGTGATTGTGAATCTGATAAGACGTGCCATCCAGCGGCCAGACGTTAATAACGTCACTCTCTTTCAGCGGTGGATTGCTAAAAGTGCTGTAAACCAGCCGCGCTTTTTTCCACGCCAGTGAGGTTTTGCTGTTACCCAGCACGCGTTCAAACAGTTGCAGCGTCGAATTATGGATATCTTTCGCTTTGGCACCCGCAATAATCAGCGTGTCCGGCGTCAGCACCTCGCGTAGTGCGCGCAGCTGTTGCTCAAGCAGAGCCAGGGTCTTCGGGATTTTAATCAGTACGCAGGAAGGCGCTGCTGGCAGGGCCGACATGCTATCAAGAAAAGTGACGTTATCTTCATCCAGCTGGTTGTGGTGTAAATTATTACGCGTCGCCAGCTGGCTCATCAGTGAGTCACCGATGCTGTAAACCTGATGCTCGCTCAGTGCGCAGGCCAGCGCGCCAAAGCTGTCGTTAAAAATCAAAATTGGGCCGCTACCGTCCAGCGGTAACGGCTGCTGCAGCAAATATTCATCTGCGGCATCCCAGGCCTGCAGCGGACTCTCATCATCCATTTGCGGGAAGCGATGCAGCGTCAGCGTGCGATTGCTCAGTTCGAGTTGGCTCATTGGATCTCCGGCATGATAATATTTGCGCATTCAAACCCCTGAAGGGGGGCGCAGTATATACCCACAATGGGATCAGTTTCTATTGATCCAGGAGTCCTGATGTCATCGTTAATCTATTTACAGGGATACCCTGAATCACTCCTCAGCCAGGTGCGCAGCCTGATTGAACAGCAACGTTTAGCGGAAGTATTACAGAAACGCTATCCGGACGGCCACAATATCACCAGCGATAAAGCGTTATATGAGTACGCGCTGGATCTGAAAAACAGCTATCTGCGTAATGCCGCGCCGCTGAATAAAGTGGCCTATGACAGTAAAATCAAAGTGATGAAACACGCGCTGGGATTGCACACGGCAATTTCCCGCGTGCAGGGCGGCAAGCTAAAGGCCAAAGCGGAAATTCGCGTGGCGACCATCTTTAAACAGGCTCCCGAAGCCTTTCTGCGCATGATCGTGGTGCACGAACTGGCGCATATCAAAGAGAAGGACCACAGCAAAGCCTTCTATCAGCTCTGCTGCCACATGGAACCCAACTACCATCAGTATGAGTTTGATACCCGCTTATGGCTGACCGAGCAGGCGCTGCGCGGTAACGCGGCTTAACTACTGAACTGGCGCCCGCTTAAATAAAGTCCTTCGCTTTCTGAATCAGACTGGTTTTCGTCAGCGCGCCAAGAAACTTTCTTTCCCGTGGATTATTCAGCACCGGCAGACGCTCCAGCGTCACCTGAGCAAAAGCCTCCCAGCCCTCGCGGATGGTCTGGTTGGCGCAGATAAACGGAAAGTCACCGTCCGTCACTACGCTGACTGGCGTATCAAGGTGAATGTCACCATCCAGAATTTTGCGCGAGATATCGTGAATCGACACCACACCAAGAAACTGGCCGTGCTGATTAACGATATACACAAAGCGCTCACGCTTTAACGAACTGACCGCCAGCGCCTTCCCTACCGACTCTTCCGGCAACAGTGCAGCACCTGGGACGATAAACTGCGAGATAATGCCGTTATCAAAGTCGAACTTGGCATCAGAACGGCTAAAATGCTGGCTGACCACCGGATAAGTGCTGGTGGATTGCAGACGATACACCGTCATTGCGGCCAGTACGGCGGCGATCATCAGCGGAAACAGCAGGCTGCTGTTCAGCGTCATTTCCAGCACCATAATAATTGCCATCAGCGGAGCCTGACTGACGGACGCCAGCACCGCCGCCATGCCAATCGCCGCATACAACAGCACATTGCCCACCGGCAGCCCTGCCGCACTGGCGACGGTAGCAATAGCGACCCCCAGCAACGCGCCAATCAATAATGATGGGGTAAACAGTCCACCGACCGCGCTTGAGCCAACCGACAGCGCGGTGGCAACCATTTTCAGCACCAGCAACACCACCATCGCCTGCAATGCCAGGCTGCCAGCCATCACGTCGACTATCACTTCATAGCCATTGCCAAGAATATCGCTGGAAGCGATCGCCAGCATGCCAACGGCAAAACCACCGATACCCAGCCGCAGCGGCAGGCTCTTTATGCCGGAAAACAGCCCTTTGCTTTTACCGATTAAAGCGATCATCAGCCAGCCCGCCAGCCCCGCCGCCAGGCCGATTAGTACCGTCAGAGCAACCGAGGCCGGAGTCAGTTGAAACTGGATATCGGCAAAAGTGTAGATGGCAGAGCGATAGCCCAGCGACCACATAGTCAGCACGGCAACCGCCGAGGAGATAATCAGCGGAATCAACCGTTGCAACGCCGAAATACCGAAGGCGATTTCCGCCACAAAGATCGCCGAAGCTAACGGCGCGTGATAGACCGAAGAGAGTCCCGCTGCCGCCGCCATCGCCACCACATCACTGTTTTTCAGCGACAGCGATTTAAAGCAGTAGCGCCCCATCATGCTGCCGCACAGCGCCGACAGCTGAACCATCGGCCCCTCTTTACCGATTGACGCACCGCTGCCAATACTGGCAATCGACGATAAGGCGCGAAACAGCGAAGTTTTGGTCGGTACAGCATCCAGCCGGGCGTTTATCACCTCAAGGTAGTCGGTTTTCACCGTCTGTGTTTGCTCAATCGACGTGGCATATTTCAGGAAAAAACCGGCGATCACGCCACCTGCACCGACAATCAGCGGCCAGAAAAACCACGGATAAATCGTCATTGCCTGGGTGATATCCTGCTGACTGTTAAACAGCAGCTGATTGATCAATTCAATCAGCAACCGAAACCCTAAGGTCACCAGCGAAGCGGCGAAGCCAACCGGGATCGCCACCAGAATACTGGTCCAGTTCAACGCATGTTTGTTTCCGGCAACTGTGCTACTCACTGCTGATCCTTTTATTAAGCCCGCGCCCGCAACGGGAAAGCCTGAAAATTACCATACTGGAAGCGAGATCTCAGGTTGAAATTACCATCGCCGATCTTCATTGCCCTGACTTTAGGCTGTGATAATCTGCAGTTTCACTCACAGGATCGTGGAGCCAGAAGAAGATGATTCGCCTCGCTGTTGTTGGAACCAACTGGATTACCCGCCAGTTTGTTGATGCCGCCCATGAAACCGGTAAATTTAAGCTTTGCGCCATCTATTCCCGCACGCTGGAACAGGCGCAGGCGTTTAGTCACGATTATCCGGTCAAACATCTGTTTGTCTCACTGGAAGAAATGGCGCAGTCCGACGTCATTGATGCGGTTTATATTGCCAGCCCCAACGTCCTGCACTGCGAGCAGGCTCAGCTGTTCCTGCGCCATAAAAAACATGTAATTTGCGAAAAACCATTGGCTTCAAACTTACAGGAAGTGGAGCAGATGATCGCCTGCGCCCGCGATAATCAGCGGGTGCTGTTTGAGGCGTTTAAAACCGCCAGCCTGCCGAATTTTAAAATTCTGCGTCAGTCCCTGCCTGAAGTGGGTAAATTGCGCAAGGCGCTGTTTAATTACTGCCAGTATTCATCGCGCTACCAGCGTTATCTCGATGGTGAAAACCCCAACACCTTCAACCCGGCGTGGTCTAACGGCTCGATTATGGATATCGGCTACTACAGCCTTGCCAGTGCGGTCAGCTTATGGGGAGAACCGGTCAGCGTCATCGCCCAGGCCTCGCTGCTGGAAAGTGGCGTCGATGCGCACGGCACGGTCGTATTGGGCTATGGCGATTTTGACGTCACCATTCTGCATTCCAAAGTGAGTAACTCACTGATCCCAAGTGAAATTCAGGGCGAAGAAGGCTCGCTGATCGTTGAACAACTCTCGCATTGCGAGCGCGTTACGCTGACGCCGCGCGCAGGCCAGACGCAACAACTTAGCCGACAACAGCATATTAATACTATGCTGTATGAAGCGGAACACTTCGCCCACCTGGTTGAAACTAATGAAGTGAACCATGCCGGTCTGACAACCTCGCGAATCACCGCCAGCCTGCTGACGGAAATTCGACGGCAGACCGGGGTGGTCTTCCCGGCAGACGGGCGCGATCAATCGGCTGTGTAAATATTTCTAAATATTTCTCCGATTCGTTGACCCTTTATGCCGCTGAACGTATCTTACGCGACAGCAAAGGGGAGTAACTTCTTAGCCAGTTAATCGTCATTACGGCCATGATAAATCGCCGCATCAGCTACTGAGCTGATAGCCGATTTTAGCCCGGTTACTGGGCAACCCGGATAGCACCTTATCCTGCGTTGTAAGTGAGACCTTGCCGGAAGGCGAGGTTTTGCTTGCGCGTAACAGTGCGGCTGACGTCTTCCGATGTCAGCCGTTTTGTTTTTTTACAGGATGAGTTTATGAATACTGTTGGCACACCGTTACTCTGGGGCAGCTTCGCTGTCGTGGTCATTATCATGCTGGCGATCGATCTGCTGTTGCAGGGGCGTCGCGGCTCTCACACTATGTCGCTCAAACAAGCCGCCATCTGGTCACTGGTTTGGGTTTCCGTATCACTGCTGTTCAGTGCCGCTTTCTGGTGGTATCTCAACGGTACGCTTGGCCGTGAAGCGGCAGACAGCCAGACGCTGGCCTTCCTGACTGGCTATGTGCTGGAAAAAGCGCTGGCGGTGGACAACGTATTTGTCTGGCTGATGCTGTTCAGCTATTTCGCCGTACCGACGGCCCTGCAACGCCGGGTATTAATTTACGGGGTGCTGGGCGCGATTGTGCTGCGCACCATTATGATTTTCGCCGGCAGCTGGCTGGTGACGCAGTTTAGCTGGATTTTGTATATCTTCGGCGCCTTCCTGCTGTTTACCGGTATCAAAATGGCGATGGCAAAAGACGATGACGCCAGCGCGGTTGGCGATAAACCGGTAGTCCGCTGGCTGCGCAGTCATTTGCGTATGACCGATAGCCTTGAGGGTGAGAAGTTCTTTATCCGCAAAAATGGCGTGTTATTTGCCACCCCGCTGCTGCTGGTGCTGATTATGGTCGAGCTGAGCGATGTGATTTTTGCCGTCGACAGTATCCCGGCGATTTTTGCCGTCACCACCGATCCGTTTATCGTACTGACGTCAAACCTGTTTGCCATTCTTGGCCTGCGCGCCATGTACTTCCTGCTGTCAAACGTGGCAGAGCGCTTCTCAATGCTGAAATATGGCCTGGCGATCGTGCTGGTCTTTATTGGGGTGAAAATGCTGATTGTCGATATCTGGCATATCCCGGTGGCGATCTCCCTGAGCGTGGTCGGCGGTATTCTGGCGCTGACTTTGCTGATCAATGCCTGGGTTAACCATAAAAACGACCAGAAGAAACGCCGCTAATATCACGGGCGGCGGAAACGCCGCCCCAACGTAAATACTGCCATCAGCCCTTAGCGGCATTTTATTATTCTGCAACAGGCTCGATTCTCCCTTTGTTATCTCGCTCGCATTACTCTGACTGGTAAGTTGTAAAAGTCGATCCTGGACAAATTGTAGAGATTTCCCCTTTTCCTGCCATTTGTTTTCCTTATACTGCCCAGGCAAACGCTTCATCTGGAGTAACACATCAGGGATGCCGGATAAGTGATCTTATAACTATTAACGGTTTAGAAAATGACGATGGAAAATAAGCCTTCCGGGCTGTTAGGCCGACTTTTCGGCGGCAGTCTGGTGAAACAAATTATGATCGGTTTGGTCGCAGGTATTGCGCTGGCCTGGTTCTCAAAAGATAGCGCGCTGGCAGTAGGCTTGCTGGGTTCGCTGTTTGTCAGTGCATTAAAAGCGGTTGCACCGCTGCTGGTGCTGGTGCTGGTGATATCGGCGATTGCCAGCCATAAACAGGGACAGAAAACCAATATCCGCCCCATCGTGCTGCTGTATCTGCTGAGTACGGTGTTTGCCGCAATGGTAGCGGTGGTGGTCAGCCACTTTTACCCGCAAACGCTGGCGCTCAGCTCGACGAATATCGATATCACGCCACCGTCCGGCATCATTGAAGTGCTGCACGGTTTACTGATGAGTATGGTTTCCAATCCGATTGACGCGCTGATGCACGCCAACTATATCGGTATTCTGGTATGGGGCATTGGTTTAGGCCTCGCCTTCCGCCACAGCAGTGACACCACTAAAACCCTGCTGAACGACGCGTCCGAAGCCGTAACCTGGGTCGTGCGAATGGTTATCCGCTGTGCGCCTGTCGGTATTTTCGGCCTGGTCGCCTCGATTCTGGCGTCAACCGGCTTTGAAGTACTCTGGAGTTATGCGCATCTGCTGGCGCTACTTATCGGCTGCATGTTGTTGATGGCTTTGGTATTTAACCCGATTTTGGTTTACTGGAAAATCCGTCGCAACCCTTATCCACTGGTCTTTACCTGCCTGCGTGAAAGCGGCGTCACCGCCTTCTTTACCCGCAGTTCAGCGGCGAATATTCCGGTAAATATGGCGCTGGCTAAGCGACTAAAGCTGGATGAAGATACCTATTCGGTGTCGATTCCGCTCGGTGCTACCATCAGCATGGCGGGTGCTTCAATCACGATTACCGTGCTGACGCTGGCGGCGGTGAATACGCTGGGCATCAGCATCGATGTTCCGACAGCGATTCTGTTAAGCCTGGTGGCATCACTGTGTGCCTGCGGCGCATCCGGCGTGGCCGGTGGCTCGCTGCTGCTGATCCCGGTGGCCTGTAATATGTTTGGTATCCCAAATGAAGTGGCGATGCAGGTGGTTGCGGTCGGCTTTATCATTGGCGTACTGCAGGACTCAGCGGAAACCGCGCTGAATTCTTCCACCGATATTCTGTTCACTGCCGCGGTTTGTCAGGCAGAAGAGCAACGTCTCTCGCAGGAAGCCTGAGGGTAACGGGCGGCGAGTATATGTCGCCGCCCGTGCCGGATTCAGAGCGTGACGCCGCTTTTAAACAACGCCAGTTCGCGGAAATCGTTGCACTCATTATTGGTCGGCTTGCCATTGGCGATGCCGACAATATCATCAACAAACTCGCTTAACAGCTGTTCCATGCTGGTGCCGTGTATCAGCTTGCCAGCATCGAAATCAATCCAGTGTGGCTTCTTAGCCGCCAGCTCGCTGTTAGTAGCGATTTTCACCGTCGGCACAAATCCGCCATAAGGCGTCCCCCGGCCAGTGCTGAACAGCACCATATGGCACCCCGCCCCCGCCAGCGCGCTGGTGGCGACCGCATCGTTGCCTGGCGCACTCAATAAATTCAGACCGTGAATCTTCAGGCGCTCACCATACTTCAGCACATCAACCACCTGGCTTTGACCGGCTTTCTGCGTGCAGCCCAGTGATTTCTCTTCCAGCGTCGTGATACCGCCCGCCTTATTACCGGGAGAAGGATTCTCATAAATCGGCTGTTGATGGGCAATAAAATACTGTTTGAAGTCGTTGATCATGCTGACAGTTTTCTCAAATGTCGCTTCATCACGGCAGCGACTCATCAGAATTTGCTCCGCGCCAAACATTTCCGGCACTTCAGTCAGTACCGTGGTGCCGCCGTTGGCAATCATCTGATCCGAGAAGCGCCCGAGCAACGGATTGGCGGTAATGCCGGATAATCCGTCGGAGCCACCGCATTCAAGACCGAATTTCAGTTCGCTAAGCTTGCCCGGCTGACGCCGATCGGAACGCATCACCTGATACAGCTGATGCAGGCGCTCAACGCCCGCCTCAACCTCATCATCCTGCTGCTGGCAGATCATAAAGGTCACGCGTTCACTGGAAAATTCACCCAGCGTCTCGCGAAACACATCCACCTGATTATTTTCGCAGCCAAGGCCGATCACCAGCACCGCACCAGCATTGGGGTGGCGCACCATATTTTGCAGCATAGTGCGGGTATTTTCATGATCTTCGCCAAGCTGCGAGCAGCCAAACGGATGGCTGAACAGATGCACACCATCAATATCTGGCGCGTCAGCGGTTTCACGCAGAAAGCGCGACTGGATTTGGCGTGCAATGCCATTAACGCAGCCGACGGTTGGCAGAATCCACAGCTCATTGCGAATGCCGACCTCACCGCTGGCGCGGCGATAAATCTGCACCTCGCGGTCACTGGCCTGCGGCGGCAGAGTGGGGAAATCCGGCTGATACTGATACTCATCCAGATCGCTGAGATTAGTGCGCGCATTTTGCGAGTGAATCACCTCGCCTGCCGCAATGGATTGGGTTGCATGACCAATCGGCAGACCGTACTTGATCACCAGCGCGCCCGGCTCAATCGCCTGTAGCGCGAATTTATGACCTCGCGCTACCGGCTGAGACAGCGTGACCAGCTGCTGATTAAGCGACAGACTTTCCCCTTCAGTTAAATCACTCAGGGCGACTGCGACATTGTCTCGCGGATCTATTTTTATGATTTTTTGCATGGCGCTTTTACCCCAGTTGTTCCAGTGCCGCACGCATACCGCGATCGACAATCATTTGCAGCGATTCCGTCACCGCCACCACCAGCCCCGGCAGCTGCGTCAGATCGCTTTGCCAGTGTTGGGTATCCGCCAGCACCGTTTCGACCAGCTGCTGCGGCGTGATTTCACCGCGCCCGAGCTGCGCCCACAGTGTCGAAAAGCAGCTCAGCCAGTGCTCGTCATCCTGTAACGGGAAAGGCTTGCCATCGCGCTCGCCGCGATAAAACACCAGCAGCGCCGCCAGCGCAAAAGTGAGCTTGCGCGGCCACTGGCCTTGCTGCTGCTGACTTGCCAGCAGCTGCGGCAGGATTCGGGTGCGGAATTTAGTCATGCCGTTAAGCGCAATGGCCAGCAGCTGATGGCGGATAAACGGGTTGCGGAAGCGGCTCAGCACCGCGTCAGCAAAGGCGTGCAGTTCAGCTGAAGGTAAATTCAGCGTCGGGATAATCTCGTCACGCAGCGTGCTTTCGACAAATGCCGCAATCTGCGCATCATTCATCGCTTCACCAACGGTATCCAGACCGGCGAGAAATGCCACCGGCACCAGCGCGGTATGCGCACCGTTGAGGATCGCCACTTTCTGCGCCTTATACGGTTTGATGTCATCAACCAGCCGGATATTCAGCGGATAGCGATCGAGGCGCAGCATTTCATGCAGCCAGTGCGGCCCCTGTATCACAAACTGGTAATAGACTTCTCCGGCATCGAGATAGTCGTCGCGATACCCCAGCTGCTGGAAAATTTGCTCCGCATCTTCCTGCGGATAGCCGGTAACGATACGATCGACCAGCGTTGAACAGAAGGTGTTGTGCTGGTGAAGCCACTGGCTGAACGCCTCGGGCAGCTGCCATTGCTGCGCATAGCGCAGCACTAACGCCTTTAATGCCTCACCATTCTCATCGATCAGTTCACACGGCAAAATGACCCAGCCTTTATCTGCGGCACCCGCAAAGTGGCAGAAACGCTCGTACAGCAGGCGCGTCAGCTTGGCCGGAAAGCTATGCGGCGGCGAGTCTTCCAGTCGGTCATCAGCCGCGAAGGCAATACCCGCTTCGGTGGTATTGGAGAACACCAGGCGAATATTGCCATCACGCGCCAGCGCCAGAAACTCATCGAACTGGCGCCAGGCGTGGATTTCCCGATTCACCGAACGAATCAGGCGCGGCTCGCTGACTACCTCGCCCTTGTCGTTCAGACCACGAATCAACGCGGTAAACAGGCCATCCTGACTGTTTAAGCTGCGTTGCGTGGCGCTGTTACGCGGACGAACCACCACAATACCGGCATCCAGATCGGTATGTTGATTAAGCAAATCGATCTGCCAGTCGATAAAGGCGCGCAAAAAATTGCCCTCACCAAACTGAATAATACGATCGGGATAGTGTCTGCCTGGAAACTGACGGCGGTTCAGCTGCTGCATAGTGATTCCTTGTTAAAGCTCGACGGCAAAATAGTCCCGAGCATTGTTAAAGCAGATGTTCTGCACCATCGAACCCAGCAGTTCGATATCATTCGGTGCCTCACCGTTTTCTACCCAACGGCCAATCATCTGGCAGAGCAGGCGGCGGAAGTATTCATGTCGGGTGTAGGAGAGAAAACTGCGGCTGTCGGTCAGCATGCCGACAAAACGGCTTAACAGACCAATTTGTGACAGCTGAGTCATCTGGCGCTGCATGCCGTCCAGCTGATCGTTAAACCACCAGGCCGAACCGAACTGCATTTTGCCTGGCTGACCCTCGCCCTGAAAATTACCGACCATGGTGGCAATCACTTCGTTGTCACGCGGATTGAGGCAGTAAAGAATGGTTTTCGGCAGCGCGTTGTCACGGTTTTGCGCATCCAGCAGGCGCGCCAGCGGCTCCGCCAGCGGACGGTCATTTATCGAATCAAAGCCGACGTCCGGCCCAAGCAGCGCCAGCTGGCGGCGATTGGTGTTGCGCAGTGCGCCAATATGATACTGCTGCACCCAGCCGCGACGGGCATACTCCGCTCCCAGCCACACCAACACCGCGGTTTTAAACTGGGCGACTTCGTGTTCAGTTGGCGTCATTCCTTGCAGTCGGCGCGCCAGAATCGCATCGAGCGTTGCCTCATCCGCCTCGGCAAACAGCACCACATCCAGCGCATGGTCGGAGACTTTGCAGCCGTGCGCCGCAAAATGGTCCAGCCTTCGGTTCAAAGCCTGCAGCATATGATCAAAGCGCGAGATCGATACATCGGCACTGGCTGACAGCTGGTGCAGATAATCGACAAAACCTTCCGCTTCAAGATTAAAGGCTTTATCGGGTCGCCATGAAGGCAGCACTTTGGTGGTGAAACTGCTATCGCGTGCCAGCGCAGCATGATGGCGCAGGTCGTCAATTGGATCGTCAGTGGTGCCGACCATTTTCACCTTCATCTGCGTCATAATGCCGCGCGCACTGAATGCATCTTCGGCCAGCAGTGCATTACATTGCTGCCAGACGCTATCAGCGGTTTTCTCCGACAGCAGAATATCGCGGATGCCGAACGGACGGCGTAGCTCAAGATGAGTCCAGTGATACAGCGGGTTACCAATGGTATGCGGCACCGTGCGCGCCCAGGCATCAAACTTTTCGCGGTCGCTGGCGTTACCGGTGCAGAGCGCTTCGGGCACCCCATTAGCGCGCATCGCCCGCCATTTATAGTGATCGCCCTTCAGCCAGATATCAAAGAGATTTTTAAAGCGGGTATTTTCGGCTATCTGCTGCGGCGGTAAGTGGCAGTGGTAATCGAAAATCGGCTGTTCAGCGGCATAATCATGAAATAACCGTCGTGCAACTGCGCTATCCAGCAAAAAATCTTCGCTCATAAATTGGGACATAACCGCTTCCTCACTCTCAACGTTGGGCCGCACTGCCTGAACGCTTAAAAAGTTATCATACCAATTATGGCAGGCGCAGCGATAATTTTGAGATGCCGCTCACATTAACAACAGTTTTCTTGGTTAACTTTTCACCCCACCCGGTCAGAGAATAAGTAAATAACTGACGTAATGCCACTTTTAGTATCCCACACGCCAGTAAAGGTTTATGTGATGGCATTCAACCTTTCAAAGTTGTATGACAGCATTCCCTTAGTCTTGTTATACCAGAACCTGGCTGTTGCCAGACAAACGCGGCCATGAGCTTTCCTCCGGCTGACATTGTTAAAACGGTCAGAAAACGGGTATAACAACTCTACTATCAGCCCTCTTAACCCGGAGCCTCGATCATGGAACTGAGCGAATCGCGTCGCCTTTATCAACAGCTGGCAGCTGAACTGAAACGTCAGCTGGAGGCAGGCGAATATCAGGTGGGCGACAAGCTGCCCGCTGAGCGTTTTATTGCCGAGGAGATGGGCGTAAGCCGCACCGTGGTGCGCGAAGCGATCATCATGCTTGAGGTGGAAGGCTATGTTGACGTCCGCAAAGGATCCGGTATCCATGTGGTCGGTAATCAGCAGAAAAAAAGCGTTACGACCCACAGTCAGCTTGAGTTCGCCAATTTCGGCCCATTTGAGCTGTTGCAGGCACGGCAGCTGATTGAAAGTAATGTCGCAGAGTTCGCCGCCACCCAGGTGACACGCCAGCACATTATTCAGCTCATGGAAATTCAGGAGCAGGCGCGTAAAGAGGATCGCTTCCGCGATTCAGAATGGGATATGAAATTCCATGTGCAGATCGCTGCCGCGACACAAAACAGCGCGCTGGCGGCAATTGTTGAAAAGATGTGGTTACACCGTTTATATAACCCGTACTGGTTAAAACTGCATGAACATATTGATGACAAGTCGATCGAAAGCTGGTGCGACGACCATGACCAGATTCTTCAGGCGCTAATGCGCAAGGATCCGGCAGCCAGCAAACGAGCGATGTGGCAACACCTGGAAAATACGCGTCAGATGTTATTTCGCGCCACCAGTGATGATTTTGAAATAAATGTCGATCGCTATATGTTCGCCGAAAACCCAGTCATCACCCTCGAAAAACCAAAAGATTCTTAAAAAATACGCTATTTTTCTGTAAGGCTGATTATTTAAGCAAACTTGCATAAGTGTCAGCCTGTGTAAAGCTCCTTTCTGCTAATGCCATTGAACGGTAAAACAGCCTGGCGGTAGCAAGTTTCCCCTGTCTCAAATCGGTGGTTTTTGTTACAGTTAACTGTCTTTTTTTACCCTTTGCCACCGGGTGAAAAGAACGTGCGGCTTTTATGCACGAAATGCAGAGTGTCCCCTATTCGGCAGCAGGCTGCGCCAATTATAACGATCAAAATCCGCGTCAGCCTCCGCCTGAACTTGTCATCCGGCAAGCGTGTTTAACAATGATGTTCAGGAAGAATTAATGGATATTATGAGAGAGTTGCTGCATGCACTGTGGCAACAAGATTATGAAACCCTGGCCGATCCGACGCTGGTCTGGGCAATTTACGGCATACTGTTTATGATTTTGTTTCTCGAGAACGGCCTGCTGCCCGCAGCCTTTCTGCCAGGAGACAGCTTGCTGATTCTGGTAGGCGTATTGATCGCCAAAGGAACCATGAACTTCCCACTGACCATTCTTATCCTGACAACCGCAGCCAGCCTTGGGAGTTGGGTCGGTTACATACAAGGCAAGTGGCTGGGGAATACCGTCACGGTGCAGAAGTGGCTTTCCCATTTGCCCGCGCAGTACCATCAGCGGGCGCACCGTCTATTTCATCGTCATGGCCTTTCAGCACTGTTAATCGGCCGTTTTATTGCTTTTGTTCGTACCCTGCTGCCGACCATCGCGGGTTTGTCAGGCCTCAGCAATGCTCGCTTTCAGTTTTTTAACTGGATGAGCGCGCTACTTTGGATACTCATTCTGACGGTTATGGGCTTCGCATTAGGTAAAACGCCGATTTTTCGCAAATATGAAGATGAGGTGATGTTCTGCCTGATGCTGTTACCGTTGGTTTTACTGGTGTTTGGCCTGTTTGGTTCACTGTACGTTTTATGGCGCAACAAGCGAAATCCAGGTAGTGAGAAAGGAAACTCATAATGATCGTGTTACCCAAATGGACTACCGGGCGGCGGCGTCTGCTACCGTGGCTGGTGCTGGGCGCGCTGGCCTTATTAGCCGTTGTGCTAATGCCAGCACTGTACCGCCAGGAGACCGCTTTACAGATTAAAACATCCCGTCAGGGCATCTCACTACCGGATGGTTTTTATGTCTGGCAGCGCCTTAATGCGCAGGGCATTCAGATTAAGAGCATCACGCCTGACCGCGATTCACTGGTGATCAAATTTGACTCGCAGGAGCAGAGCCTGGCAGCGCAAAAGGCGTTGCAGCAGATACTGCCCTACGGGTTTGAGATAGCACAAATGGATGCGACCTCAAGCAAAAGCTGGTTCAGCCGCATCAGCTTTAATCCTCAGTCGGTTGGCTGAGATCTATCGCCGACGCTATGGTCGGCGGTCATAATTCCCCCACTTACACCCTCTGCTTTGAGCTTTCACCAATTTCTGACTATCCTTACAGGATAATGTCTGTTTTGCCTTATGGCCCAAAGCAGACTCAGGAATTTCCAGTGACGGGATTCTGCATAACGCCCGGCATATCAACAAAGGAAGGTAAAAGAACATGAAATTTCGCTTCGTTCTCTGTTTAGGTCTTTTCTCTCTCTCCGGCTTCGCTCAGGCAGCTGAACCGCTCTGCCAGCAGAAAGAGCAGGCTATTCAGCAACAGATCGATATCGCTCGTCAGCACGATAATCAACGTCGTGTGACCGGACTGGAGCGTGCGCTTACCGAAGCGCGTGCAGGCTGTACTGATGCCCGTCTTAAAGCTGAGCATCAGGAGAAGATTGAAAAACATAAGCACGAAGTTGCTGAACGTGAACGCGATTTGAGTGAAGCACGTGATAAAGGCGATAATGAAAAAATTGCCAAACGTGAGAAGAAACTGGCTGAAGCACGCGAAGAACTTAAACAAACAGAAGCAGCACCGTATTAACCGAAGTAACTGACTTAATCCAATGATAATAAGGAGTGTTTCATGTCAAAAGATACCACCTCAGAACACCTGCGCGCGGAATTAAAAAATCTGGCCGACACCCTGGAAGAAGTACTGAGCACCACCGGTGAAAAATCAAAAACCGAGCTGGACAAGCTGCGTACCAAGGCACGCGCCGCGCTGGATGAGTCACGTCACCGCCTGGGCGAATCTGGCGAGCGTATTGCACAGGGTACCCGCGAAGCAGCAGGACGCGCCGATGAGTATGTGCGTGAAAATCCATGGCATGGCGTCGGCATTGGTGCCGCTGTAGGCGTGGTGCTGGGCGTATTGCTGACGCGTCGTTAATATGGCCGACTCACAGCAAAGCCACGGCCCGGGCAAAGGGGTCATAAACATAGGACAGCGTATCATCACCACGCTGGTCGGCATGGTTGAAACCCGCGTGCGGCTGGCAGTGGTAGAGCTGGAGGAAGAGAAAGCCAATCTGCTGCAGATGCTGATGATGGTCGGATTAACCATGCTGTTCACCGCCTTCGGGTTGATGAGCTTGATGGTACTGGTCGTCTGGGCGGTCGATGCACAATATCGTCTGATGGCAATCGCCATCACTACCGGCGTATTGTTTGCACTGGCGCTGTTCTTTGGTCTGTGGGCGTTAAGCAAGTCGCGCAAATCGACGCTGCTGCGCGCCACGCGTAAAGAGCTGGAAACCGACCGCAAGCTGCTTGAGGATGACGGTGCATGAGCCGCCGCGAACGCGAACAGCGTAAGGCCGAACTGCTGGGCATTGTCCAGCAGCAACGCCTCGATCTGACCGCCGCTCGCCGCGACTGGCTGACGAGCACTGCTCGTTACGATAGCGGCTGGCTGACGCTGGTCAGCATGCGCCGCTATTTAGTTATAGGAAGTAGCGCGCTGGCCATCTGGTCCGCACGTAACCCAAGCTTCCTGCTGCGCTGGGCTAAGCGCGGCTTCGGTGCATGGAGCACCTGGCGGTTGATTCGTAAAAACCTGCCCGGTAGCCGATAACTCAGGGGCGGCGCTGTTGCCGCCCATTTCTCCCCTTGGTACTGCCCGCTTCACTGATTTCCTGCCATTTCTTCCAATTCAATTTTCTTGAATAACATCGACAGTATATCTCGCTTACAACCTTAATCATTCGCGATTATTATCTTCTTCAACGAAAGGACTCCAGCGCGTTTTGCCCGTGAGCCTTGTTACTTAGCTGGCTGACTTGTTCTGCCCATAATAAAAAACACGTTGGAGTAAATGATGAAAAAATTAGAAGATACCGGCTTACTGATCGCACGCATTCTGATGCCAATTCTGTTCATTACTGCGGGCTGGGGCAAAATCACCGGTTATGCCGGTACTCAGCAGTATATGGAAGCAATGGGTGTTCCAGGCTTCTTCCTGCCGCTAACCATCCTGCTGGAGTTCGGCGGCGGTCTGGCCATTCTGTTCGGCTTCCTGACCCGTACTACCGCACTGTTTACCGCTGGCTTTACACTGCTGACCGCGTTTATTTTCCACAGCAACTTTGCTGAAGGCGTTAACCAGCTGATGTTTATGAAAAATCTGACCATTTCTGGCGGCTTCTTACTGTTAGGTATTACCGGTCCGGGCGCTTTCAGCATCGACCGCCTAATCAATAAAAAATGGTAACAGCGGTAGGTCTATACTCTAAATTATGACTGATACCAGGGCGAGGATGATTTCATCCTCGCCTCATTTATTTTGGAGGTTTTATGGGACTGTTAATTGACGGTGTCTGGCACGACAACTGGTATGACACCAAATCCACCGGTGGCCGCTTTAAGCGCTCTGAATCGGCTTACCGTAACTGGGTCACTGCCGATGGCTCAGCTGGCCCGACCGGCAGCGGCGGTTTTCGCGCCGAGCGCGACCGCTATCATCTGTATGTCTCACTGGCCTGCCCATGGGCGCACCGCACCTTGCTGATGCGCCAGTTGAAAGGGCTGGAAAATCTGATTTCAGTTTCAGTGGTACATCCGTTGATGCTGGAAAATGGCTGGACCTTTGATGACGATTTTCCTGCGGCTACCGGTGACAACCTGTTTCATAACGCGTTTCTTTATCAGCTCTATCTGCGCGCTGACAAAGAATATACCGGCCGCGTGACGGTCCCGGTATTATGGGATAAGCAGCAGAACACCATCGTTAGCAACGAGTCTGCTGACATCATCCGCATGTTTAACTCGGCATTCGATGGCGTGGGTGCCCGCGCGGGAGACTTCTATCCGCAGGATTTACGTGCCAGCATTGATGAACTGAACGGCTGGATTTATGACACCGTTAACAACGGCGTCTACAAAAGTGGCTTTGCCACCTCACAGGAAGCCTACGACGAAGCCGTTACTTCGCTGTTTAGCTCGCTGGACCGCCTTGAGCAAATTTTGGGGCAGCATCGCTATCTGACCGGCGACCGTCTGACTGAAGCCGATCTGCGTCTGTGGACAACGCTGGTGCGCTTTGATCCGGTGTATGTCACCCATTTCAAATGTGACAAGCATCGTATTGGTGATTATCTGAATCTGAATGGCTTCCTGCGCGAGATTTATCAGATGCCGGGCATTGCGGAGACCGTCGATCTGGCGCATATCCGCCATCACTATTATTGCAGCCATAAAACTATTAATCCGCACGGCGTGATTTCCATCGGGCCAGCGTTTAACTGGGATGAGCCGCACGGGCGGGACCATCTTTAATGAGTGATATTGTCACGGGTGGCTTGAATGTCACCCTGTTCACTCTTTTTAGTACTCGTTAACGTAATCTTTCAGAGTATTGATGCTCATCACAAAAAAAACAATTCTTTAACTATTAACTTCTCATTAAGACTTTAAGCGGTATATTACCTCAATATATTCAGGAGATTTACCTTATAGGGAATTAACAATGGGAAATGCATTCTGCACTGTTGATGATCTGGGTTTTCCTCATTTCAACGCTATAGATCTTATGCGTTATAAATTACTTCCAGGCAATCAGCGATTCGTTACTGGAGAAAATTACCTGTGGGCCTACAAAGCTGGATTTTTAGTTTATAACAGGCATGCAATTAGCCGATTTTCACAAGAAAACAACATACCAGAATTATTATTAGCAGGGGTTGCAGTTTCCGAAGTGGGAGGAAAACCAGACAGATTGAAAACATATGGTCTTCTTCAGTTTCGCCAGTTAATTGATATATTTAGAGGGAATAATAATCTCTCGAATGTTACATCCGTGGGTTCACTGGCAATACAGTTACGCGCAGCCGCCGAAGCTATTGGTATCGATCCCTCTAAGCTTAACCGAACACAGCAGTTTCAACTTTCAAATTGCTTACTTAACAATGATTACAATATACAGATCGTTGCTAAACATCTTCACGATTTAATCCTCTATGACTATCCTGATGCTGACACACGCAATCTTAATGATGAACAGATTATCCTCGCGGGCTCACGCTACAATAGAGGGATCCAGCGAAAAAAACAGGACTTTATTGATTCCATTAATGCTCCAGTAGGTTCTCCGCTGCGAAAATATACAGAGTATGGACGCAGCATTATAAATAAGAGGAAGTCGATAGAGAATATAATGGACTTAGGAGAATGATCAGCTGGAAAAGAGTAACTGCCATCGGATATTTCTTTTTTTCATTATTAGTTATCTATATGATGTCTGTTTTTGATCATGAATATATGGTTGGAGAGGGAGCATTAACTAATATCTGCATTGCTTTTGAGAATTTGGTTTATGATGACACCCGAGATATCCTTGCTCCAGTAACATTTACTCTTATCATTCCATTCATCCACCTCTCCTTAAGAAGAAAGTTTAAATCCCTTTTTTATAATTTACTGTTAATATTCTTACTCACATTTTGGATATGGCGATTTTTTTTACGATTTTCTCTATGTTTTTAAATTATATTATATCAAAGACAAAATACAGCAGAGAGCCATTTATGGAACTCTGCTTGATGTAATCAGCTGTGCAGGATAGCAGAGAATAAACTCATCGCTGCTTTGCCAATAAACGCGGTATCTCACGCAGGCACCAGGCCTTCGCCTCACCCATACTGTCACGTCGCCATGCCATAATAATATCTACCTCACGGGAATATTCCGGGCTGACTACCCGCAAGCGCCCTTCAGCGATATCCTTTTCCACCAGCGGATAAGGCATGGTAGCAACGCCGAGACCGGCCAACAGCGCTTTGCGTTTATCATCAATCGAACTGACGGTTAAACGCTGCTGTTTGTCCAACAGCTGAACGGTTAACACCGGGCGCTCACGCGCAGTATCCGCCACCGCAATGCCGCGATATTTCACTCGCGTCACTTCGGACAGTGGCTCAGGCTCAAGATGGATCGGATGGTCCGGGCTGGCGACGTAGACGCTGACCATGCTGTAGAGTTTGCGAGTGTTAATCTCTGATGATGCGCGGAAATGCATATCCGGAGCGATAACAATATCCGCTCTGCCCTGTTCCAGCCGCTCCCAGGCACCCGCCAGCACTTCTGTCATCAGTGAAATTTGGGTATTCGCTTTTTCCGCCAGTTTATCAACCAGCGGGAACAGCAGCTGGCTGGGAACCAGCGCTTCAACCACAATTGTCAGATGAGTTTCCCAGCCGCGCGCCAGCGCTTCCGCATCGGTGGTTAATTTGTCCGCAGCCTCAAGCAGAACCCGCCCGCGCTCCAGCAGCATCCGGCCAACATTGGTGAATTTAGTTCGATGACCAGAACGGTCAAATAACACCACGTCCAGCTCTTCTTCCAGCTTTTGCATGGTGTAGCTTAGCGCAGACGGCACGCGCCCCAGCTCATCAGCGGCGGCGGCAAAACTGCCACGACGATCGATAGCATCCATCACCCGTAAAGCTTCTAACGTTAAGGCCCGATCTTTAGCCATCGCGATTCTCTGTCAGGAAATTTGAATATACCCAGCAGATTAACTGGCTAACAATCCTGCGTCCAGAAACTTACCATGGAATGATGATGAGCGTCCGCCACTCTGGGGCTGGACGACACTGGAGGTTAAAACAATTATGATTACATCACGTGCAGCGAACGAATGTGGCAAGGCCGATTATGGCTGGTTGCAGGGTCGCTATACTTTCTCTTTTGGACATTACTTTGATCCTGAACTGCTGGGCTATGCGTCGCTGCGAGTGCTGAATCAGGAAGTACTGGCACCAGCGGCATCCTTTCAGCCGCGCAGCTATCCGAAGGTGGATATCCTCAATTTAATTCTGCAAGGCGAAGCTGAATATCGCGACAGCGAAGGCAATCACACCAGCGCGCGCGCCGGGGAAGCCTTGCTGCTGTCTACTCAGGCTGGCGTCACCTGGAGTGAACACAACCTGAGCAAAGAGACGCCGTTGACGCGCCTGCAACTGTGGCTGGATGCCTGCCCGGAGCGGGAAAACCCGCTGATTCAACGCGTGAAAATCTCACCCCGCCAGTCGTATACTTTGCTGGCATCGCCTGATGGCGAACTGGGCAGCTTACAACTGCGTCAGCAGGTCTGGATACACCATATTGAGCTGCAACCCGGCGAAAGCTGGTCCACTAAACTGCATGGGCCGCGTGCTTATCTGCAATCGATTCATGGGTCCTTACAAGCAGAGACGCAGTCTCAGCAACAGCAAACGCTGGTCTGTGGCGATGGGGCTTTTATTAAAGAAGAGCAGCATGTGTCGCTGGTTGCCGCAACGCCGCTACGGGCGTTGGTGATTGATTTGCCGGTATAATTTTATCCGGGAGCCATTTTCGGCTCCCGTGCGGCACAGGCGGCGAGAACGCCGCCACACTGGTTACTTCAGAATGGTAAACGCAGTAGTCACGTGTTTCACACCCCCTACGCGGCTGGCGATATCCGCTGCGGCCTTCGCTTCCTGCTCGGTCACCAGACCCAGTAAGAATACTTCGCCGTTTTCAGTCGTCACCTTCACGTTGGACGACTTCACCTGATCGCTGCCCAGTAACTGGGAACGGACTTTAGTGGTAATCCAGGTGTCGGAAGAGGCGGTGCCGAGACTCACTTTTGGCCCCTGGCGAATCTCATTGTAAACCTCAGTTGCGCCATCCACACCCATCGCAATCTGTTTCGCCCGGCCCGCAGTATCGGCACTCGGCGCCTGGCCGGTCAGCAGAACTTTGCCCTGATAGGCGGTCGCGACGATATGCGCATCTTTCTTAATCTGTTCGTCTTTCGCCAGCGCGTTACTGACGCGTAGCTCCAGCGTTCCATCATCAACCTGAGTACCCACCGTGCGTGGATCAGTGGCCGTTTTAGTGGCTACGGCTGCGCTACCCACAACCACTGCTGCACAACCCTGTAGCATCAGCGCGGTAAGAATAACTGCACATGCAGATAATGCCTTCATTTTTGCTCCTTCAAACATCCTGGTGGGGAAATAAGGTGTTATCTATCAAATCGCACAGGCAATTCACGGTTAACATGTGCATTTCCTGTATCCTTGAGCTGCGGTGTGAAGGGATGCGGATCTCCACATCCTGTGGCCCCAGCAAACCGGCCAGCTCACCGCCGTCGTAACCGGTAAGTGCGATAATCGTCATATCGCGCGTTACCGCCGCCTCAACGGCTTTGACGATATCGCGGCTGTTACCACGGGTGGAAATCGCCAGCAGCACATCACCGGCATGACCCAGCGCGCGCACCTGCTTGGCGTAAATCTCTTCATGCAGGCGATCGTTACCAATCGCGGTTAACAGTACGTTGTCGGCGCTGAGCGCAATCGCCGGTAAGCTCGGGCGCTCAGTCTCAAAGCGATTAATCATGCTGGCGGCAAAATGCTGAGCATTGGCACTTGAGGTTCCGTTACCACAGCTCAGGATTTTGTTGCCATTCAGCAGAGACTGCACCATGGTCATCGCAGCACGCGAGATGGCATCCGGCAAGGCTTCTGCCGCAGCAATCTGCGTTTGAATACTTTCGGTAAAACAAGCTTTAATTTTTTCCAGCACGGTTTTTCACCCGGTTCTAATCTTCTGCATTAAACGCGTCGGGCAACCACTCAAGCTGATTCCCGGTGATGGCAACAACATCAAAACGACAGTCGAGCGTATCAAAACTGGCATTGCGCATCGCCAGCCAGATGGCTGCCGCCCGAAGTAACTTCTGCTGCTTCTGCCGCGTCACGCTGGCAGCGGCGCCACCGAAACGGTCGTTACGACGATAGCGAACCTCAACAAACACCCAGCGCTGCTGGTCGCGCATGATGAGGTCCAGCTCTCCGCCACGAAAACGCACGTTGGCGGCTTCAAATATCAACCCGGCCTGTTCCAGATGGCGGCGGGCTATCAACTCATAGCCCGCCCCTTGTTGCTGGCGACTCAGTTGGCCGGAACGATTTGTCCCTGACGATACTGGCTCCATGTCAACTTCCTGTTGATGACGCAATCCTGAGTGGCGCTTAGCTTGCCGGTGTTGCCATCAATCTGGAAACCAGGCAGCTGACGCATTTCACTAAAGTGGTTAGCCAATGTCCAGGCATCAATGCCCATCGCATAAAGGCGTACCAACGAGTAATCATTATTAAATGTTCTTGCTGCCTGCTGCATCAAACCTGGGTTGGCCCCGGTCAGCAACGGAATATCGCTGAACTGCAGCCCTTCCATCTCCAGACGGAAATCCGGGCCTGAGCCTGCCTGGAAGCTACGAGAACTGGCATACAGCGCCACATTATCACGGCTGCTGACGCGCATCGCTATCATCGGCTTAATCAGCTGCAACTCATCCTGCGTCGAGACGATATAGGTCGCATCCACATTGCCGGAAGAGCTCTGCACCGGCGCATCACTCGGCGGCGCCGGGATGGTCAGGCCAGCAATGGTCACACCCTGCGGCTGTTCTTGCGGCGCACTGACTGGCGTGCCGGTCAGACGAATACCCGCTCCGCTGTTAATCCCCTGCTTCAGTTCACCGGTGGAACCAAACTGCTGCCTGAGTACCGTGCTTCCTCCCAGCTTCTGCCATTCGCTGGCAAAGGCATTGGTCACACGATCGCCCAGCGAGCCGCGAGGCACCAGTAACAGTGGCGATCGTTTACCCTGCTCCCAGATATGATGCGCAGCATCGCGCGCTTCGTCTTCAGGAGAAAGCGCAAAATAGCAAAGATTCGGACGGTTCTGGATTTTTTCAGGCTCATTCAGCGCCAGCACATTGAGTGGCGTCTGGCTGTCAGCCAGTTGCTCAACGTTGTTTTTCAGCAGCGGGCCTACCACCAGCGTCGCGCCATCCTGCTGCGCCTGCGCCAGCAGCTGTGGCAGCGGCTGAGCACTGGTATCGTAGACTTTCACTTCGGCATTGCTGGCAGGCGCAGTAGCGACCGACTGCGAACTGGCGGGCGCAACCGGCTGATTCTGTTGCTGTTCGCTGTCATCACCTGGCTGAATGGCTGACGGGCTGACCACGGCATTCGCATCGTTTTCTGCTGGCGTTGCAGAAGCGTTCTCTGTCGGCTGAGCCTCCGCTGCTGGCGGAGGCGCATTCAGCACGCCATTTTTCGCATCGTTAAAGCCTTTCTGGATGGCGCTGGCAAACACCTGGGCCTGACCGTTCAGCGGCAGTAACAGCGCAATTTTACCGGTTGAGGCCTGCTGGAAGTTCTGTACCTGCCCCAGCGCCGTCGGCAACATTTTCGCCGCCGGGTTCTGCGGGTAACGCGTCTGCCAGTCGGTGATGCCCGCTTTCAGCATATCCGGGTCCTGACGGTTGGCATGATAAACACTTTGCAGATCAAGCCAGCCTTGCAGGACATTTTCATCGGCGTTAATCACCAGACTATTCGCCTGTTCCGGCGTCATTTGCGTCAGCGCCTGCCAGGTAGCATCAATATTTTTCTGCTTATCAGCACCCTGCAACAGCGGTTCCTGTGCGATAAAAGCACGTAACAACGTCAGGGAAGGCTTGCCCTGATTCGCATTGATCTGCAACTGCCAATAGCGCGCCTGCTGATCTTTCGACAATGAAGCGGGGTCGAGTTTATCCAGCACGCTCTGTGCACTGGCCACATCCTGGCGTGAAATCGCCAGCTGCGCGTTGAGTAGCTGCACTTCCTGACTCTGGCTGTCGCTCAATGTTTTCGGTAGCTGAGTGAACTGCTGGTTGGCCTGCGGATACTTCCCTTCATTCAACAATGCACGTATGGCAAGTAATTGCCAGTCAGCCTTGTTATCATCGGAGCTTTGCTGCACTTGTTGCAGATAATAGTCGGAAGTCCTGGTAGCAGGTCCCTGGACATCCGCACCTGGAGTTTGCGGTGCCTGACCAGTACAAGCTGCTAAAATTAGCCCGGCCAGAAGAACAGGCACGAAGCGTCCTGCTTTATTACGAACGACTTTTGAAGGAAGCATACTGTATCCAGTGATGTTTTTTTCAAGATGCTCAATATTAAATCGGCAATGCGGATGAAACAATGAAACAACTCGATCGGGCAGACATTTCTGCCAGCACGCTCTATATCGTTCCTACGCCGATTGGTAATCTGGGTGATATCACCCAGCGTGCCCTGACGGTACTCACGAGCGTCGATCTGATCGCTGCGGAAGATACACGTCATACCGGGCTGTTGCTACAACATTTCGCCATCAATGCTCGCCTGTTCGCACTCCATGATCATAATGAACAACAGAAAGCAGAACAGCTGCTGGCGAAGCTGCAGGAAGGCCAAAGCATAGCGTTAGTTTCCGATGCAGGCACGCCATTGATCAACGATCCTGGCTATCATCTGGTGCGCCGCTGTCGCGAAGCCGGTATCCGGGTGGTGCCACTGCCAGGAGCCTGCGCGGCGATTACCGCCTTAAGCGCGGCGGGATTACCGTCAGACCGTTTCTGTTACGAAGGGTTTCTGCCAGCGAAAAGCAAAGGCCGGTGCGACACGCTGCGTGCACTTGAGCAGGAGCCGCGCACGCTGATTTTCTACGAATCCACTCACCGCCTGCTGGACAGCCTGCAGGATATTGCCACAGTGCTGGGTGAAGATCGCTATGTGGTGCTGGCGCGTGAAATCACCAAAACCTGGGAATCGATTCAGGGTGCACCGATTGGCGAACTGCTGGCGTGGGTCAAAGAGGATGAAAATCGCCGTAAGGGCGAAATGGTGCTCATTATCGAAGGCTTTAAAGCCCCAGCTGACGATGCTCTGCCAGCTGAAGCACTGCGCACGCTGGCGCTGTTACAGGCTGAATTACCGCTGAAAAAGGCCGCCGCGCTGACCGCCGAGATCCACGGCGTGAAAAAAAATGCGCTGTATAAGTATGCGCTGGAACAGCAAGAGGGGTGACAAACCGCGCCGAATGCCCTATTATCCGCGCCGAAGCTGACCAGACAGTCGCCGCTTTGTTGCCGTCCTCTTTCGGGGGGAGACAGACAGAGGGGAGGAAAGTCCGGGCTCCATAGGGCAGGGTGCCAGGTAACGCCTGGGGGGTGATGAGCCTACGACCAGTGCAACAGAGAGCAAACCGCCGATGGCCCATTTATGGGATCAGGTAAGGGTGAAAGGGTGCGGTAAGAGCGCACCGCGCGGCTGGCAACAGTCCGTGGCACGGTAAACTCCACCCGGAGCAAGGCCAAATAGGGGTTCACTTGGTACGGCCCGTACTGAACCCGGGTAGGCTGCTTGAGCCAGTGAGCGATTGCTGGCCTAGATGAATGACTGTCCACGACAGAACCCGGCTTATCGGTCAGTTTCACCTCTTTAAGACCCCGCTTCGGCGGGGTTTTTGCTTTTCGTGAGCGCGGGATAGGGCTTTGCTACGGTGTTCAGCTACCTCGGCACAAATTAACTATTCCTGCTTCCTGATGCAGTAACTTGCTCCATTCACCACTTATCTGGCTGAAATCATCCATATAGCCATTTACCGGCCTTTGCTGACTCAGCAAACATCTTGACTGTCAGAGGTTGTTTATCCTGCCCGATCGGCTCTGCATTAAACCATCGCCGCATAAAACCCGCTGTTTTCCAGGGAAAATAGTGCTCCAACGTGAACCCTGCCGGATCAACATTAAATTCCCTGAAGTATTTATTAGCCATTTCAGCAACATCATCTGCTTCGTGTAGTTGCTGAAGAGGTAAATCGATCCCCATGGGAACTTTCTTTAGCAGAATGGTGGTAACAAGGGGTAACTCACTCTGGATGAATTCATAAACAACTTTTTCAATATTATTATTCACCAGATTTTATCCTCGTTTCGAACCAATACATTGTACTTACTCGCTGTTCTGAAGCTTATTTGGCTGACGTCATTTGCCAGGATTATCCACTCCAGCACGGGTGCTGCTCGCCCAACAAAAGCCCCCATATTGTTGACCCAAAAAACTTTTAAGCCATTAAGTGAAATAGATTTTTTTGTCAGCGTAGGTAAAACTCTATTCTGGAATCTATAGCTTAGATATTTTCGCGAATAAACTGACGCATAAGAGGTTCCGGGTGTAGCACTGCCTGGCTTACAGGGTACATCAATACCATTATGTCCCATCAGCAACGCGGCTATTCCAGCAATATCCTGAATACCTAATTGCTTCTTAGTCTCCTTAATAAGTATCCAGAAAAGTAACTCCATAGCTGTGATATTGTTTAATCCTCGATAAAAATAGATACCATTCAACTCTTCAATAGTATCCATTCCATAAATGCTTTTATGTTAAAAAAACCAACATTACAGGTGTTTTTTATACTTTCCAGCTTTCAACTGACGTGAGGTCAAAGATCTGTTCAGCAACAGAGATTCCACCTTTCTACAAACGACTCAGGCAATCAATCGCTACGGCCTTAAAGCTGGCGAAATCCTTGCTATCACGCAGTCGTGTCATCGCCCTTTCGCGCATAAAGGTGACGAACAGATCGTAAATCGCCATCGCCTCTTCATATTCAGTTTTACTGATCGCCAGCAGAAATATCACACTGGCGGTTTCGTCGCCCCACTGAATGCCCTGCGGTGCCAGCACGGTGTAAACCACGGTTTTACGCGCCTGCAAGCCGAGGGCGTGCGGCAGCGCAATGCCCTCCCCCAGCATGGTGCTGACAATGGCTTCGCGCTCTTCCACTGAGGCACAGAACGTCTCATCGACAACCCCTTCCTGCTGCAACTGTTCGCACAGCATATGAAACAGCTGCGACCGATCCATTGGCCGATCGATAATACGGAAATGTGCCGCGTCGAAGAACTTTTCCAGCATATACGGGCGTGTACGATCGACCAGCACCTGTTTGCCAATCTGCTCCAGCTGATAATCAGTCGGGAACGGTGACATCACGACCACCGGCTTATCTTTCTCCGTCAGCCGCGCGGTGGTAATAACGAAATCTTCCTCGATTACATTCAGCTGTTCATAATCGCGCAGCGAGATAATCTGCTGCACCACAATTTGCGGATATTTGCGCATTAACATCGCCTGAATCATGCGCACCGTCGAGTTACCGGTATCGCATACCAGCATCACCTGCGGATGACGCTGATAACCAACGTTATAATGCCGCTCCAGCCCGACGCCAATGTGCAGCACCAGAAAACCGATTTCGTTTTCACTGATCGCGTAAGGCGTATATTTTCCCCAGCTCGAAACCGCCGCCAGCGTTACGTCATAGGCCATGGGATAGTGCTGTTTAATATTGGCTAACAGTGGGTTAGGAATATTAATTTGGTAGCGCACGCGGGTGATCATGGTCTTGATATGGGTCAGCAGGTCAGCGCGCAGCTGAGCATCGTTTTGCAGGTTAAAATTATAGTGGTGGTTGATATAACTCAGAATGTAATCGACCAGCGTATCACCATCATCCGGGCTGATGGCGCTGGGGGCAATATCCTGCACCCGCCGCGCGGCAATATTAACGCGTAAGTAAGCCTCTTCAGCCGGTGAGATCGCTTTGCCGGTGATCGGCCGCATCAGATTGATAATATGCCGCGCTGCATCACGCACATCATCATCAACATCCTCGGCGCTAAACTCGGTCAGCGGATAGCCCTCGCTAATACGCCGGACCGCTACCGCACAGTAGAGCCGCAGATAGTGCTCGCTGTCGTCGGTCATTCGTATATGAAAGCGAGAGAAGCACTGATGCAGCAGCGGCTGTAGCGTCTCCAGCATTCCGCTGTTCAGCGCCTCCAGCGTCAGCAGCGGGCTCTCATTGGCCTCTTGCGAAATCTGGTACAACAGGTCAGTCAGACAGGCGCGAATCGACACTTCGCTGCCAAACAGCTTCATACCGTAGCGCGGCTTGGTTTCAATCGCCAGCTGGTAGCGGTTCAGCCAATCTCTCACTTCAGCCATATCGCTTTGCAGCGTAGCCCGGCTGACAAACCACTCTTCCGCCAGATCTTCCAGCTTAAGCGAGAAAGCTGAGGTGAGAAAACGGGTTAACAGATAGTGCACGCGGTCTGCCGAAGTTCGCGGTATGCGCAGATGCGAAGGCGCGGACTGCAACAAGCGGCCATAGCGGGCAGCATCGTCGATTTTTAACTGATAGCCTTCGCTGCGGCTCAGTACAAAGTGCGCGCCGTGCTCCACCAGCAGCTGGTTCAGCGCGCTGATATCGGTGCGTACGGTACGCGTTGAGACGGCAAATCGGCGCGCCAGCTCATCCTGCGGCAGCATTTCGTTTTGCAGCGCATCAAACAGCTGCGCCAGTCGTTGATTGGGAAATCTCACGTTACCTGCCCCTTTCAATCCGGGCGGCGGCGGTGTCACCGCCCGGTGGATGTTATGCCAGCAATTGTTTGGTTATCGCTAATAATGTCGCCACATCTGCCGGACGAGTATTGCCGGTTTCTTTATCAATAATCGAGCTATAGATATGCGGAATGATTTTGCTGACGCCCGCATCCAGCGCAATCTTCAGAATCGCCTGATAGTTTTCCAGATCGATTCCGCCGGTCGGCTCCAGCCAGAAATCATGTTCGGCACAGGCTACGGCGACCGCGCTAAACTCATCGATAGATTTCAGGCCACCCATTGGGAAATACTTCACCGAACTGCCGCCCATATCTTTCAGCAGCGCGATGGCGGTGGCGATCGGTACAACCGCGTCTGCCTGCTGTGAACTCAGCGGGCCGGTGGAGATTTTCACCTGCCCCGGCGTACCGGTTGGCGAAATCAGTCCGTTAACCACCGTCTGCTGCTGCCCGAGCAGCGCACGGCTGGTTGCCACGCCGGTAAATACCTGATTAACATGCTGCGGCTGAATCTGGCGAGCAATTTCACTGACCATCGCCGACTGATTCGGATCGCCCGCACCCAGCCCGACCGACAGCGCGTTATCAATCAGCGCGGCATACTGGCGCATATCCGCCACCGCGCTTTCCACGCTGGTATAGTTTTTCGACAGCACGCCAACCAGCACATGTCCTTCTGCCGCCTGCCAGATATCCTGCGCATTCTGCTTAGAGCCAGCAAGGACATTAAGACATACGCGGTCTTGATAAAATTTCGGCGTTAGCGTCATGCGATTTTCTCTCCTGATAACAAAGCTTTTATGCAGATATAGATGGTCTCAAGCTGCTCTGACGATACGCTGCGCACATCCACTTCCACCAGCCCTTCATTGGCTTTATAACCACGGAAATAGATGGCGATTTCACCGGTTTTCAGCGCCTGCACCAGCTCACCAGTGGTGCGGCCAATCAGCACCTCGTCGCAATGAATTTCCGCGCGGGCGATATCGCGCCCGGCGGCATCCCACACCACGCGCGCGCTGATGCCGTTCAGCGTATTCAGGTTATCGATAAATGGCGTCATCTTTTCGACCATCTGCGCGCCGGTCACTTTCTCCTGCGTCAGATAGTTTTCAATCGCCTGCGTCAGGCCAAGAATGCCCTCTTTACCCACCTTCATCGCCCGACCAATGCCCGCCGACTGACGCTTGACCCAGCCAATGTACTGCTGCTTGCCAACCACCAGACCACTGGTTGGCCCTTCAATCGCCTTCGCGCCGCTGTAAATCACCAGATCGGCACCCACGCGGTAGTAGCACTGCAAATCCTCTTCCGCCGCCGCATCAACAATCAACGGCACGCCGTGCTTGCGCGCCACGACCGCCGCCTGCTCAACGCTGAGATGACTCTTCTGCACGCAATGATGAGATTTGATATACAGAATTGCAGCAGTTTGCCGGGTAATGGCCGCCGACAGCTGCTGCGGCGAACATTCGTTGGCGTACCCGGCTTCTACCAGTCGCCCGCCGCCCATCGTTACCATCGTGCCAACCGGCGCACCAAAATTAACGTTATGCCCTTTTGGCAGTACGATATCGTGCGGCACCTCCAGCGGCGCGGCGTGCAGATTTTCCAGCAGCCAGTCATCGTCTTTAACAATCACTGCCGCTACCGATTGTGCCAACCCGGCCGAGGCACAGGAGACCACCACTGCATCTTCGGCATTCAGTAAATCAGCGATATACGCGCCGGTTTTATCAACCAGATCTTTCATCTCAAAATAGTGATTAAGGCCATAGTTAACCGTATCGACCACCGACTTGTCCGGTGTTGATACGCCGAGAATGGTCATGCGCCCGGAGGCATTAATCACTTGCTTTAACTGATATTTTTCATAGATCGAAGTCATGACTGGCTTTTCCTTCATCGGTCACAATCCACTGGCCCGCGACCACCGCCGCTAATGGCACCAGATGTTTCTCGCCCTCAACGCTCTCCCCTTCGGAGTCAACAAATGGGCGAGTTTCCGTTTTGACGGTAAAAATGGTCAGGTCAGCGTCGAAACCTGTTTCAAGGCGACCTTTGCTCCTCAGCCGCAGACCCTGCGCAGCGTTGACGGTGACGCAGTCAATCACCTGCGGCAGCGTCATCCCGACGCTGAAGAATTTCGACATCACGTGTGCCAGGTTGTGCACCGGGCCACTGATGCGGTTGCGGCAGTAAATATCAGAGCTGATGGTGTCCGGCAGAATGCCCTGCGCAATGGCAACGCGCGCCACTTCAAAGCTGAAGCTGGCACTGCCGTGGCCGACATCCAGCCGCACGCCGCGCTGAATCGCCCGCTGAATTGACGCGCGCAGCTGTCCGGCTGGCGTCAGAATGCGGTTCGGCTTGCCGTTGTAGCAGTGGGTGATGATGTCACCAGCGGTCAATAAATCGGCAATCTCATCCAGATTCGGCGGGTTATTGCCAATATGCACCATCAGCGGCAGATCGCCATTATCATGCTGAATCTCTTTAGCGCGCTGCAGTGGCTTGATGCCGTTATTTCCCACCACGCTGCTGCTGATACGCGCTTTAATGCCGAGAATAAAATTGGGCAGGCGCTGCACCGCTTCACGCACTCCAGCCTTGTCGATCTGGCTCATATCTGCCAGCTCGTTCTGAGTGACGATGCCGGTGCGGGCAATGTTCAGCAGTGCATATACCTGGGTGCTGGCGTTGCGCGTCAGCTGATAAAAATCATCAATATCATCAGCACCGGTGCTGCCGGCATCAACCACCGTGGTCACTCCGGTGCTGACGCCAATTGCATCCGCTTCATCGTGATAAATCGGAGATTTGACGTAACAGTGCACATGCGAATCAATCCAGCCTGCGCTGAGGTAGTAGCGACCGGCTAAATCGCGCTGCTGACGCGCTTCGCCGTGTATCTCGCCAATTGCGGCAATTTTGCCGTCGAGCAGCGCAATATCCATTACGCTTTCATCACTGAGCCGCGCACGGCGAATAATCAGATCGAACATGATAACTCCCTGCTTATCATTACGACGGGAGCCAAAAGCGGCGCCCTGGAGAATCGGGACTAGCCGATCGCCACCGGAAACATTGCGCCGAGGATCATCGCGCCTAAAATCGCTCCGCCGGTGATCGGTTTACCCCACAGGTAGAACAGCAGCGAGCCGACCAGCGAGCCGATACCAATCGGAATCGATGCGGCCATTGCCGACAGGATGATCAGCGGGCCAAGAAAACGGCCAGACGCATTACCGGCACCCATCATGACGTCGGCACCATAAGTTGAGTTGCTCTGGTTGATGGTGAACTTACGCGCCAGGATAATGACATAGCCAATCGCCAGGCCAATCACCAGACCGGTAACCAGCGAAGCAGCAAAGTTTGCCACTGGAAAGATTATGCCCGCGCCCAACAGCAGCGCCGGCACGCCCAGCCCGACGCCGGTCTGAATCGCACCACCGATATCGAGAATCCCCACCAGCGAACCTTCGATAATGCGTGCAAACAAAAAGCTGGCACCAAAGGCCGCCACCGCGCCGTAAACGCCAGTATCCATTCCGGCACGCAGCATTGAAACAAACGCCACTTCGTTAAACGCCCCGATGCCATACAGGTAGTACATATGCGTACCGGCAAACACCCCTGATGAGAGCAGGCCGACAAAAATTGGGAAAGACCAGTCGGCATACCAGAAGCCGCTTTTCGTATCGCTCATTGCCATCTTCCTCGTTACTTACCGCTCAGGGAGTTGTGGATCATGTCGAGCCAGCCAGGAACGCCAAGCTGGAATGACTGCAACAGTTTCATATCGAAGCCGCGGAAGAAGCCGCTCAGTACAAACAGCAGTACGATGGCGAACATCATCACTTTCGTGACTTTGTTCCAGCCGCTCTCTTCGACCCCTTTACCGATCAGAATTCCCAGCACCAGCCCCGGCACCGCATTACCCATAATCAGCTGCGACAGGCCGCCAAATATGGTCGCCCAGAAGCCTGATTTTTTACCGGCATCAATGGCAGCCAGCCAGAAGATCACCGGCATCACGGTGTTAACCAGCAGGTTAGCCGCAGGCACCAGCACTTTAATCGCCGTCACCTGTAACGCGGCCGGCACAGCTGAGGCGGTCGAATTAAGAAATGCCACGACGATCATGCCGATGATGCCGCAGGCAATGGCCATCTTTTTCGGATCGTGCATCGTCTGCGCAACACTTCGGTTTTTAACCATCAATGCCGCTGCGCCCCAGTGGGGAATAATGCGATGGTCAACGTCCTGGGTAAAAGCGCCCGCCGCCACCGAAGAAGCCCAGGCGTTAAAGAAAAAACCCAGACCGAAAGAGAAATGAGAGGCAGGATCGCCCTCACAGGAGTTCAGTTCACCCAGCGTACGAAATGCGCCCATCCCCTGCGTGGTGGGGGCATGGAACATACGCGCCGCACCGGCACCGACGCCCACACCGACCAGCGCGCCGATGATTAACGATTTAAATAAAATGATTAAAAACATCAGTCTTTCCTTTGGTTTTATCGCCCAACGTTTTTAGTTCGTGTCGAACTGCACCTTATCGGTATCAATCACCGTTACGTTGACGGTAATCTCCAGCTCTACGCTGTAGCTCCGTCGCTCGCGCGCCAGAAAGAAGAACAGGAATTTCTCTTTTCTGACGCTCTCCCGCGCCCGAATCACCCGCACGTCCTGTGGCTCGATGCGCAACAGAATTTTATCGGTAGAACGCAGTACCGTGCTCTGCACCCGGCTGAGCGCATCGGCAAAGGCTTTACCTTTAGCATCGCCCTTGCCGCTTACCGTCACCGTGGTGGTGAATTGTTCTTTCATCGTTAGCCGCCGTGTTTTTTGTTCCAGGCCTGCACCAGACGTTCACCCAGCTCTTCTTTATCCATAAAACCAAAGCCCAGCACGGTGCAGCCTTCGTTAATCGCGGTCACACCTTCATCGACTGAACGCATCCCGTGCTTCGCTTTGTAGCCATATTTATTCTGAGCGGTGATCGCGCCTGCACCGCCGCTGCCGCAGAATGAAATACCGAAGGTGGCGTTTTCAGCCTTCATCACGTCACCCAGCTTCATATCTGCCGCCACGCCCGGCACCACCACCGCACGACCACCGGCTTTTTCTACGCCGGCGGCAACTTTCTGACCTTTACCTAAACGATCGCCAATCACTACGGTTACTTGTGTCATCTTGAGTTCCTTAACAGTTTGATTCAGATAATATTTTGATAGAGACGGTGATAACGCTACCCCTGGATGGCATTGTTCTCTTTGGCCACTTCGAAGTGGACGGACAGCAGCCAGGCTTCTTCTTTTGGCAGATTGCCGAACAGATCGACGATCTGCTGCGCCAGCTGCATTGACTGCTCTGAGATATCCTCAAACAGATCCTGTTCTACCTCAGGCAGTGGTTCACCGCTGAGTGAACGCAGTGCCATCGCCCGAACATGGGAGGCCAGCATCTGCTGCTGTACCGCATTAGGATGAATCGCCCTGGCGACAAACACGTCATTAATTTGCCCCATTACTCTGTCAGCCAGCGCCTGGATCGCTTCCGTGCTGGTGGCAGAATTGTCCGCCATCGCTGCGTTTTTCACCTTTACACCCCTATTTGCCACAACAGCTCAGTGTTGATAATTCGCGTTGCAAATAAATTACCGCTGCGGCACGACTCTGTGTAGACCGACTTTTTCCGTTTCGAAACGGAAATCGTGCCGGAATAAGCGAGTCAGTTCGCAAAAACGTTATTTCATGCAAATACAGCCGAATAATTGGGAGCTAAATCACATTTATCAGCCTGTTAGCGGCGAAGTGTGCAGAAAGCGGCAGAGAAAAAAAAAGATAAATAAAATCAGCGAGTAAAATATAAGAAAGGGTTATGGCATAAAAAAAGCGGCCCCGAATGGCGCCGCCTGTCATTATTATTCAGTTATAAAGAGCTTTTTTACTGCCCGGCGATTTTCATTTCCGGCAGTAACACTGAACCGCACTGAATATTGCTGCGGGTTTCAATATCGCTGCCGACGGTGACGATATCGCGCCACATATCCTTCAGATTACCGGCAATAGTAATCTCGCTGACCGGATACTGAATTTCGCCATTCTCCACCCAGAAACCGGCGGCACCGCGCGAATAGTCACCGGTAATCCCACTGACTCCCTGGCCCATCAGCTCAGTGACCACCAGCCCGGTGCCCATTTGCTTTAGCAGATCATCAAAGCTGGAACCCTGGCCGGCAATACGCCAGTTATGAATGCCACCAGCGTGACCGGTGCTTTGCAGGCCAAGCTTGCGTGCCGCGTAGCTGGTCAGCAGCCAGTTTTGCAGCACGCCGTCCTTGATAATGTCACGCTGTTGGGTACGCACCCCTTCGCTGTCGAACGGCGTCGATGCCAGGCCTTTCAGCAGGTGTGGCTGCTCTTCAATCGTCAGCCATTGCGGTAAAATCTGCTGGCCCAGCGAGTCGAGTAAGAAGGTTGATTTGCGGTAAACGCTACTGCCACTGATGGCACCTACCAGATGACCAAACAGGCCGGTCGCCACTTCGGCGGCAAAAATAACCGGTGCTTTCATCGTCGACAATTTACGCGGTGACAGGCGAGACAGCGTGCGGCGTGCGCACTCTTCACCGACCCACTCCGGCGATTGCAGATCGCCCATCGCGCGGCCAATCGAATAAGCGTAATCGCGCTCCATATCGCCGTTGTGTTCGGCAATCACACAGCTGGAGAGAGAATGTCGGCTGGAGCAGTAGCCCTGCAACATACCGTGGCTGTTGCCAAATACCTTAATGCCGACGTGGCTGTTAAAACTGCCGCCTTCGGTATTGGTAATGCGCTTATCCGCTTTCAGCGAGGCCTGTTCCGCACGTGCCGCCAGCTCAATTGCCTGATCGGCATCGATCTCTGCCGGGTGATAAAGATCCAGATCCGGCGCGTCGAACGCCAGCAGATCGCGGTCGGCCACACCCGCGTAAGGATCGGGAGAAGTGTAGCGCGCAATATCAATCGCCGCCTGAACCGTGCGTTTAATCGCATCCGGGCTAAGATCAGTGGAGGAAGCACTGCCTTTGCGGTTTTGGTGGTAAACGGTGATGCCAAGCGCGCCATCACTGTTAAATTCAACATTTTCAACTTCACCGTAACGCGTGCTGACACTGATACCGGTGGTCTTGCTAACGGCGACTTCTGCTCCGTCCGTGCTGGCTTTGGCCAGCTCGAGCGCTTGTGCGACCGCCTGCTCCAGCGTTTTACGCTGCTCTGCGACTTGGGAGATTACTTTCATCGGCCTGCCATATAATCAATGAATGGGGATGGGTTTGAGTCTAACAGACTCAGAGAACAATTTCGCAGTAGCCGCGTAACCTGATAGCATTAGCCTCTTTCTCAGGAGCCTAACAATGACCAAGCAGCCCGAAGACTGGCTCGATGATGTACCGGATAATCAGGAAGAAGAAGATGATGAGATTATCTGGGTCAGTAAAAGTGAAATTAAGCGCGACGCGGAAGAGTTAAAACGCCTTGGCGCTGAGTTAGTTGAACTCGGTAAAAACTCGCTGGATAAAATCCCGCTGGATGAAGATCTGCGCGCCGCCATTGAGCTGGCACAAAAGATCAAGAAAGAAGGACGCCGCCGTCAGCTGCAGCTGATTGGTAAAATGCTGCGTTCACGTGATGAAGATCCGATTCGCCAGGCGCTGGATAAGCTGAAGAACCGCCATAACCAGCAGGTTGCGCTGTTCCACAAACTTGAAGTCCTGCGCGACCGTCTGGTCGAGCAGGGTGATGATGTGATCCCGGAAGTGCTGAATCTCTATCCGCACGCCGATCGCCAGCAGTTGCGCGCGATGATCCGTAATGCGCAAAAAGAGAAAGCGGGCAATAAGCCACCGAAGGCTTATCGTCAAATCTTCCAGTATCTGCGTGAGCTGGCAGAAGCGGTATAAACGCTTATAGTGGTGTGGGGCGGCGAAAACGCCGCCCCTGCATTATTTCTGTAAACGATCCAACAGCTTCTGGTGAATGCCACCAAATCCACCGTTACTCATCACCAGCACCGTATCACCCGGTTGCGCCACTTTTGCCACCATTTCCACCAGCGTATCCACCTCGGCACTCCAGTGCGCAGGCTGCATACAGGCGTCAGCGACTTCTGAAACCTGCCACGGAATATGGTGCGGTTGCAGCAGGAACACTTCATCGGCGCGCGCTAAAGCCGGTGCCAGATCGTCCTTACTGATACCCATTTTCATGGTATTGGAGCGCGGCTCCAGCACCGCCAGAATGCGTGCCGTGCCGCCGACTTTGCCGCGCATGGCGGCCAGCGTAGCGAGAATCGCCGTTGGATGATGGGCAAAATCGTCATAGACTTTGATGCCGTTGCTTTCACCGCGCAGCTCAAGACGACGACGCGCATTGATAAAGTCATTCAGCGCCCGGCCAGCATCTTCCGGCTTAATGCCAACGTGACGCGCAGCAGCAATCGCCATCATGCCGTTATGCATATTGTGTTCGCCAACCAACGACCAGTTCACCTCAGCAACCCGCTCGCCATCCAGCAGGACTTCCCAGTGGGAAGCATCCGGCGACAGCTTCTTCGCCTGCCATTTTCCGCCGTCACCCACGTGCTCCTGCTCACTCCAGCAGCCCATCGCCATCACCTGCTTAAGATGGGCATCGTGCTCTGGCAGAATAATTTTGCCCTGCCCGGGCACAACACGGATCAGATGATGGAATTGTTTCTGAATGGCACGCAGATCGTCAAAGATATCCGCGTGATCGAACTCCAGGTTATTCAGAATCAGCGTGCGCGGGCAGTAATGGACAAATTTTGAACGTTTGTCGAAGAAGGCAGAATCATACTCATCGGCTTCAATCACAAAGAATGGGCTTTTTCCTAAATTTGCCGATACCTCGAAATTTCCCGGAACGCCGCCAATCACAAACCCCGGTTCAAGGCCGCAGGCCTGTAAAATCCACGCTGCCATGCCGGCAGTGGTAGTTTTACCGTGGGTACCAGCGACCGCAATCACCCAGCGATCGCGCAACACGAAATCGTGCAGCCATTGCGGGCCTGACAGGTAAGGAATATTGCGTTCCAGCACCGCTTCAACGCAGGCATTGCCGCGCGTCATCGCATTGCCGATAATCACCAGGTCCGGAGCCGGATCAAGCTGACTTGCATCATAACCCTGAATTAAATCAATGCCTTGCTTTTCAAGCAATGTGCTCATCGGTGGATAGACGTTGGCATCAGAGCCTGTCACTTCATGCCCCAGCGCGCGCGCCAGCATAGCCAGGCCGCCCATGAAGGTGCCGCAGATACCGAGAATATGAATACGCATAAATGGTCCATTACTTTAAATGTTCGACGCACAGTTTAACCCTGACTTACGGCGGAATAAACGGATTTGGACTATGGTCTTTGCGGTTCAATCGGCTAAACTGCGTACGCATACGTTGGCGGCATGTAAAACATGCTGCCACTCAACCGCAGATTCAGGGATTGTGTTATGAAAACGTTAGGCGAATTTATCGTCGAGAAGCAACATGACTTTCCTCACGCCACAGGTGAACTGACGGCACTGATTTCCGCCATCAAACTGGGTGCGAAAATTATCCACCGCGATATCAACAAAGCCGGACTGGTTGATATTCTCGGTGCCAGCGGCGCTGAAAATATTCAGGGCGAGCAGCAGATGAAGCTCGACCTGTTTGCTAATGAAAAACTTAAAGCAGCGTTGAAGGCACGTGGAATTGTTGCCGGTATTGCCTCCGAAGAAGAAGACGAAATCGTTATCTTTGAAGGGGTCGAGAACGGTAAATATGTGGTGCTGATGGACCCACTGGATGGCTCTTCCAACATTGACGTTAACGTCTCTGTCGGGACCATTTTCTCAATCTATCGTCGTATTACCCCTCCAGGCACACCGGTTACTGAAGAAGATTTCCTTCAGCCGGGCAATCAGCAGGTTGCGGCCGGTTACGTGGTCTATGGCTCTTCAACCATGCTGGTTTATACCACCGGTAAAGGCGTTCATGCCTTCACCTACGATCCGTCGCTGGGGGTGTTCTGCCTCAGTCAGGAACGCATGATGTTCCCGGAGCAGGGTTACACCTACTCAATCAACGAAGGGAACTATATCCGCTTCCCGCAGGGCGTGAAAAAGTATCTGAAATTCTGCCAGGAAGAAGATAAAACCACCAACCGCCCTTATACCTCGCGCTATATCGGCTCGCTGGTGGCAGACTTCCACCGTAACCTGCTGAAAGGCGGAATTTATCTTTACCCAAGCACCGCCAGCCACCCGAAAGGCAAGCTGCGCCTGTTGTATGAGTGCAACCCGATGGCATTCCTCGCGGAGCAGGCAGGTGGTAAAGCCAGCGACGGTAAAAACCGCATTCTCGACCTGCAACCGGAAACGCTGCATCAGCGCAGCCCGTTCTTTGTCGGCAATGACGCGATGGTAGACGATACTGAACGCTTTATGCGTGAGTATCCGGACGAGTAATCGCTTCCTGATTAAGGGCAGATTCCTCTGCCCTTACCTTAACCGGGATAAAATATGAAGACAGTGTTACTGACGATCGGTTTATTGCTGCCACTCGGTGCGCTGGCGGCGGATAACACTATTGATCGCGAACTGGAGAGTTGCCTGAACAGCAACTCTTCGACGGTCGGTATGTCGCAATGCTACGACGCCGCAAACCACGCCTGGGATAAGGAAATGAACAACCATTACCAGGCGGTAATGGCTAAACTTGATGACGCGCAGAAAGCCAAACTGCGGGATGCGCAGCGTAACTGGCTGAAATATCGCGACAGCTGGATGGAAGCGTCAAAAGCCTGGTATCTGAAACAGCAAGGTACGATGGCCGGAATTTCTCTGGGTGTTCAAGGCGTTGAGCTGGTAAAAAATCAGGCTCTGATGCTGAAATCACTCAGGCAGGGAGCCTGTGCCAATCCGGACGATTGTCAGTAATTGTCAATAATAAGGCTTATACTGCTGAATATGCGGTGATAAGGTAAAGAGGACGGCAATCTCAAACCGTCCTTTTTTCTTTCTACTGGAGCAGTAAATGGCCGCGTACTCTTCGTTAATCATTCTGGTTCTGCTCGGCGCGCTGAGTTTATTTATTCATAACACCGCCGTTACCATCTCAATTCTGGTGCTGCTGGTGATCAAAATCACCCCGCTGGCGCAGTTTTTTCCCTATGTCGAAAAACAAGGTATCACCTTAGGGATTATCATCCTCACTATCGCAGTAATGGCTCCGCTGGCCAGTGGGTCATTGCCCTCCAGTACCCTGATCAAATCCTTTCTCGACTGGAAATCGCTGCTGGCAATTGCCGTCGGGATTTTTGTCTCCTGGCTCGGTGGCCGTGGCGTCTCGCTGATGAGTGCCCAGCCAACCATCGTCGGTGGCTTATTGATTGGCACCATTATTGGCGTGGCGCTATTTCGCGGCGTGCCGGTCGGGCCATTAATTGCCGCCGGCATCGTCTCGTTGTTTGTACTGAATAAGTAATCAGCACAGCCTGACATCTCCCCTGATCGTTTGGGTTGCAGGAAGTCGTTAAGCCCACGCACCTGCAACCTTCTGTAGTCGCAAACCACCGCCATTAATTACGGCTGTCTCCTGTCGGATCATTTATAAATTTCGGATCAACAACACCCGGCATATTCAGGAAAGTGCCTTCCTTAAGTGGTACGGTAAAATCAATAGTGGGATTATTCTTCTCAATAATATCTATACCGTCAATCAACCTGCCGTAATAGCGCACGGAAAGAGCATGAATATTGTCACCTTCTTTGACATTATGAATCAGAGCATCTGCAGCATAGTTTCCATTAAATCGGCTTTCCGGAAGTTTTATCGTAACACCGGGCTGTGGATAATCGTTGCTTGTAAGTTCATCAGCATTAGATAACAAGATGTGATTCTGATGATCATAATTTCCGTAAAACTTGTAGGAAATCGCAGCGTAAGACTCGCCTGGCTTAACAGTATGCTCCCGTTCTCTTATCTCTGGTTTAATAGCATGTTTATCTCCACGGGCCTCTCCGGGAATCGAGATGCTTGCTCCTTGCTTGAGGGCATTACCAGGAAGTAAATGTTGCTGGTTTTCCTGAATCAACAGACCAATTTTTGTGTACGGAATAGCATAAAGTTGAGCGACAGACTCAATATTCTCCCCTTTAAGAACAATATGTTTACGGTTAAGTTGAAGATTATTTGTTTTTGACTCAACCGAACTGCTCGCATCGCCATTCTGCAGACTCTGGTCTGCACGTTTAACCCCCTGCTGCACAGCGGGCTTGCTCTCTGAAACCTGGTGACTCTGCTTTGCCAGACCACTTTGCTCAATCTTATCGGAATATTGAGGCTCAACGATATTAACCATATTCAGGACAGTTTCTTCTTTAAGTTCAGAGAAAATATTAATGTCAGGATTATTTATCATTATATGGGTTATGCCAGCAGAGCTACCGTAATAGCGCTGGGCAAGCTGTTGCACGTTTTCACCCGCTTTAACTCTATGGACTAGGGTGTCCGAATTATAATTTCCATCAAACCTACTGTCCGGAAGGATTATCCGACGGCCAGGCTCTGGATTGATAGTCACCCCAGGATTAACATCCGCTATTTTCTGCCGATTATCATGATTTCCATAAAATCGATAGGAGATCGTTTCAATACTATCACCCGGCTTGGTGGTATAAATTCGGAGTTTTGTTTCTGGTTTAATAGGGTTATCTCTGCGTGCCTCTTCAGGAATGATGATGGTACCCGGTGCAAGATTATTACCCGGTAACAATATCTGCTGGTTGGCCTGAGCCAACAGCCCAATCTTTGTAGCTGGAACGTTGAACTCTCTGGCAATGCTCTCAAGAGTATCACCTCGCTCTACCCGATAACTTTGACCATTCAGCAGATGATTCGGAGAAAATGACTTCTTTTGAACAGGCCTGACATCATCGAGACTCTGTAGCCCGCCAGTTCTGGTTTTAGGAACCGGGTTATTCTCACCAGACTGGTGAATATTGGTATAACGAACATTATCCGGGATAAATAGCTCTCCCCCAACCTTAATGTTTTTAACCGATTGTAATGCATATTCATTGGCCGCAATAAACTGCGCATACTGAGCCGGTCTGATGCCAAAAGCGCTGGCGATAGCATGGAAGCTATCCCCCGGCTGAACGATATATCTCTGGCCTTTAGCCTGAACTTGATAGGCAGCAGGATTACTGCGTCCTGCCGCCAGATTATGATCATTCGTCGCCTGCTCACTTACCCCCATAGCAGACCGGCCGGAAACTCTCTGAGAATTTTCGGCGTGTCCCTGCACCAGGCCTTTATTAAGATTTAAAGGCAGTTCCTTGTAAAATTCAGGACAAGTGTACTTTGAAACTTTTAATACCGTGCCAGCGGGAGGGATATCACCAACACCTGGATTCAACTCGCGTAACTTATTAGCTCCAACATTACTGTCGTAATACAAACCGCCGAGCTCTTCCAGAGTCTGGCCTGGTTTAACCTCATGCGTAAAGTCAGGTACGGTATATGTTCCATTAAAAAGGCTGCCTGGCATCGATAATTCTCCACCTGGTGGCAGATTGCGTAGATCGGCAGGTAAGCCTTTATCAATGCTGGCAAGTATGATCAGATTCCAGTCGTTGTAATTGCCGTAATACTGGTAGGAAAGATTCTCGAGAGTATCACCTTGCACCGTAGTATGGATTCTGTCTTGTGGACGAATAGCGCTGTCCGGAATGATCAGAATTTGCCCTGGGGCGATGTCAAAGACGCTATTAAGAGTGTAACTGTTAGCTTTAACGATGAGATCAAAATTCGACGGATGAATGCCAAGATGCACACTCATAGCATAGATGTTATCGCCTTCTTTCACTTCATAGAATTGCGCCGAAACCCCATTAGTCTGACTCAAGGGTGGCAGGGAAGCTTGCTGTGATATTATTGGTTGGGTTACTGCTTCCGCTTTTTCCGGCTGCTTCTCACTGGAATCGCCGCTTACCTCAGCTGACGCGATCATGCCAACCACTCCAGATGTCAAATGACCTACGCGTGCACCAATCGAATCTCCAGCAACACCAAACATGGCTTCCTTCATCACATTGACGTCTTTAAATTCTGCTTTCCATGGAAGTTTCAAACTCGGAAACATGGATTTAGCCAGTGGTATGCCGAGTGTTAAGCCGCCATCGACAAGAAGAGTATTCAGCACATTTTCCTCAACAGCGGCCAGAACTGCTGCCCTGCTCTCCTCGTCATCGGCCAGCGCCACCTTTAGCATATCTTTAGTAACTGATAATCCGGCAGATGCCGCTATCTGGCAAAGCATCACATACATTCCATTTGCAGCCATGGCACCACCCATACCACCCACAGTAATTGCCATTCCACTCCCAAGGAACATAAAACCAAGGTCAATCATTCTGTCGAGTAAATGTTCACCCGATGTCTTAACCATACTGTTAATATCATCTTTTGCACGATGCATTACGACTCTTAACGCATCCTTACCAAGGGTATCTTCCTTACTTGTGGTTATTGGTGACTTAAAATTGGGTTGATGCATTAACCGCTGATTGGTCGCGGTGCTGGAATCGTAAAACGCGAAGGCTTTCTTTCTGCTTTCATCGGTTTTATATTTATACTGAGCATTGGCATCCAGATGATCTACAATCCATTTTTGCGTTTGTTTATTTTCAATACCAAACTCAGTATTATTGATAACAGTATGTGAACCTGAAGCATCCCATGCAAGAATGTTATCACCGACACGCACTGCAACGACTTCTGTCAGTACATAACCGTAAAAAAGCACATGTTCACCGACATCCTTGCCAGACTGAATAGCATCAAGCTGCCCTCTGAACTCACTTAACTCAGGCTTTTTAGCTAAATTTATCGCGGCACTTTTAAACGAAGTATCGTAAAATGTCACCAGCGCCGCTGTTTTGTCCTCATCCTTGCTGAGAGTCTCCAGGTTTTTTTCAAAGGCTTTAACTATTTGTTGCGTCAGACTTTCTGGCCGGACCTTCTTTGATATATACCAGTTTGTTCCAAGATTACTTCCGCTACCATCAGGTACGGTATTAGATCCACCAGGATTGAGCGCCTCCCTCAAATCCATTGAAACATTCTTATCCCATTTAATATCCCAATCTATGGTACTCACCTTCCCCATGGCGAGTTCCTTCAGCGTAATCTCACGGCTTCCTCCACTGGTATTACTTCCTATACCACGCAAATTTATTTTGCTGTCAGGAGAGTCAAGACCTCCACGTTGCTCCTTCGGAAATTTATTAATAATCCCACTGATATAATTTTTAATAAATGTTTCAGGATGTAATTCTCCTGACATTCTGATAACAGCGCCATCTTTAAACTTATTAAGGTGATTTTGCGCTATAATCTCAAGATATTTAGGATCCCAGCGTCTACGCACCTCAGCCGACTGATCAAGTCTCTCCTGCATAGACTTAACTTTTTCTTTCAGACTACTATCTTCGTTTTCTTTTTGGCTAATATTTTCGGTTATAGATTTTAGTTCTTTTTGCAACTCAGCAACGTTAGTTTCACTCCCCTGAGACTGGCTATTACTTTCTATTTTAATACTATTTTCCAATGAAAGTTTCTGCGATCTTAAATAATTAAGTTCCTTCGTTACTTTTTGTTTTTCATTAACTGTTTGTTGCAACTCAAAAGGTGTAACAATATTGACCCCTTTAGGGCTCCCTTTACCATATGCATTTAATAATTTTTGTCGCTCTAAAGGCGTCAGAATACTCATACCCGCTGCCCGCTTATTTCTCAGCTTAGCGGTATCTTCGCTCGGTGCTCCTTCTTTTATCTGCCTGACCAGATCATCTGACTCCTGGTCACTTACTCCTTTTTCTTTCAGATAAGATTTTAACTCCTGTAGCTCCCTGTCAGTTTGCTGTTGAGCAGATGCCTTAGCAGCCACAATCTCTCCAACAGCCGCAGCAACGGCTTCACCCGCTGCCGCCATCTTTAAATTATTCGTTTTGTTTTCAACGTAGGCCGCCTTTACGATGTCTACCCCTTCAGACAGCGGCATGGACGCGATGGAAGACGTGGCGCTTTCCACCAGATCTTTCATCAGGTTATACGAAAATTTATCCGCACCGTCGCGCGCCAGGGAATAACCGGTCAGGGCCGCGCTCGCTAAAAATTTCCACATGTGCGGCAGCACAAAGTCAGCCACCTGCTTCGTCAGCTGAGTGAGGAAGCTTACTCCCAGCACCGCCGCCTCTTTGGCCGGCGCCGGCTGCCCCGGCATCACCGCATGCTGCAGGCTGCTGTACGCCTGATAAAAGGTCAGCGGCAGCAGCGCCGCCTTCAGTATGCTCAGGTTCGGGATTAGATTGCGCGGCAGGCAGGACGTCAGCCGCTCGACCGTCATGTCCACGCTGGCGCAAACCAGCCTGCCCACCATGCTGCTGCGGCCCGCCTTCGCCAGGTACTCACCCGCCGTCGGGTATTTCGCCATCACTTCTTCGATCGTTTCGGGCGTCAGCAGCGTACCATTGCCCGCGGCGACCACCGCCGCCATCACTCTGGCCAGCATCGCCGTCCCGTCCGGGTCATCCTTTTTGCCGAAGTGCCCGGGTATTTCTTTATTGACCACCTCCGCGACCATCCTGTCGAACAGCCACGGCTTAAACCCGGGATCTGCCTGCATTGACGCCTTCATCTGCGCAAAATACTGCCCGAGGTGCAGGGCGATGCGCGCGTCCTTTGAGAACACGTCCACCGGTTTTCCGGTCGCCTTCTGCACCGCCCGGCCAAGCTCCAGCACCGAATCCTGCGCACGTAAACTGGCCTTCTGGCTGCTCACAATTTCCCGGTTGTACTCCTCGAGGCCGGCGCCCTCTGAGCCGGGGCCGGTATTCGCCATGTTGCCCACCGCCCCTTTCATTTTTTCCGCCGCCGCGCGGAAGTGCCGCTCGGCCCGGTCAATCTCGGCCTTGAACGTCCTGAGCTTCTTCACCTGCTTGTCATGCTGTTTATACCGCTCCGCGGTCTCCTTCAGCACCGCCCGCAGCTCTTCCGAGCAGCCTTCCACCTCATCGCGGGCGGCGGACAACGCCTCCGACTGCTGGTTAAACATCAGCTGCGCCTGCTCCCTCAGCTGTGCTTCACTTTTTTCCTTCTTTGCCGCGCCGCCGGGCGTAAGGCCGCCCGCCAGGTGCTGCCCGGCGACTGAGCCCTCTGCCATCTTATCCATTCGGCCGGAGACCCCGTCGGGCGACTTGTCGTATGTCAGGGTCGCCCTTGCCAGCGTCTCCGTCGCCGCGATCAGTTTTTCCGAGGCGTTCTGGTGCTTCGTCATCGCCACCATCAGCGGGTGATAGGCCGCCCGCACCTGGCTGTTTATTTTTTGCGTGACCGCATCCCCGGCCCCTTTTTCGAGCCTGGCTTCAAAAGAGAGGTGGGCATCCCCGACCCAGCGCGCGGCGTCCTGAACGGCGTGGTTAGCCCTGTTGATGTAGCTGGTCGTCAGTTTTGCGACGTGCCTGATGGCGGCCGGCAGCGTCAATCCCTGGTTTGCCGTGCTGCGTACCAAATCGCGGAAAAACGCCGGGCTTTTATGCCAGGCGTTCCCCATCGCTTTTTGCAGCGTTCCAACACTTTCGGCCGAAGTGGCTTTTTCCACCGCGCGGAAGGCTTTTTTAGACAGCTCTGCCAGCTGCCCCATGCGCGACCTGGCCGGCTGGATCGCCTGCTCCATCGCCTTCAGGCTTTCCCGCATCAGCTTCAGCTTTTTGTTGACCAGCCCGGCCTGGATCGCTATCGCTCCGCATGCCCCTTCGGAAAGCGGCGACAGCCTGCCCAGCTCCTTAGTAAAGGCCTTTTCTGCCTGGTCGGTCGCCTTCGCCGCGTCGTGCAGCCCTTCCGCAACCGCCTTTATCAGCGCCGGGTCAGGGTCCGGCGCCTTTCCGGCCACCGGCGTTAACAGCTTGCTGGCCACCGGCAGAACCAGGGCGGCCTTCATCAGCGCGTCGGTCTGGGCGCGCAGCGCCTTTTTAAGGCTGGTCACGTCGGCCTGCACGTCCTTGTCTGCTGACGTTATCGCCAGCGTACTGGCTATCGCCTTGTGCAGTGCTTCAGCCACCTCCGTCACGGCCTCACTGCCGCTGCCTTCAGGGGACTGCGCCTTCAGCGACTGGAGCAGGGTGCTGTCCAGTTCAAGGTGCAGAATTTTGCTGTTGTGCCCCTTACTGCGGAACTCGTCCAGCATCGGGTAGCTGTATTCCAGCTTGTCCGTAAGCAGCTGGCGCAGCTGATCGAGTTGAAACTGGGCCGCGTGGCAGCCCGGCGCCAGCAGGTCCTTCACGCTGGCGGGCGGCGCGCTGCCGGGCTGATTCGCGGCCATCACCAGTCCGGTCAGGTCCTTAATATCTCTGGCAAAAGTTTTATCTCTCAGCAAGTCCGACAGGAAGGCCGGAACGCCCCCGTCATGCTGCCAGCGCTCCCCGGCATCCATCACGACTTGCCCCAGCAGCTGTCTGGCCTGCGGGCAGACGGAAATATCACCCATCACGCTTCTCACGAACGAATTATTTTCAGTCATTGCCTCCGCGGCAGCGGTATGGCTGGTTTGCCCGGCAGAAGTGGACGACGCAGATTGTAAAATTTTAGGCATGATGAGTTTATTCCGGTAATCAGCAGTGAATAATAATCCCGCGAAGTTACTGGTATCATTAGGGCCAGTCTTTAGCTTTTAGACCGGTTCTTCTTTTTACTGCGTCATGTTTTTTCAGGGAAGGTAAAGGTTAGTTGCGCCAGGAAAAGCCGGATAACCAGCGTGACGATGGCCTGAGTTTTATGGCGATTCACCTACCGATACAGGTGCTTTCTGAAAGCCGAAAAAGGGGGCAGTACTTTCCGCATCAGTTGGCTATAATAGCCGTCACTCGAGTGAAGACTATTGAAGGAATACCAGATGAGTTTGAACCATGTTCCCGCGGGTAAAGACCTGCCAGAAGATATCTATGTGGTTATCGAAATCCCGGCCAACGCGGATCCGATCAAATACGAAGTAGATAAAGAGTCTGGCGCACTGTTCGTTGACCGTTTTATGTCTACCGCCATGTTCTACCCGTGCAACTATGGTTACATCAACCACACGCTGTCGCTGGACGGTGATCCGGTTGACGTACTGGTGCCAACCCCTTATCCGCTGCAGCCGGGTTCTGTTATTCGTTGCCGTCCGGTTGGCGTGCTGAAAATGACTGATGAATCTGGTGAAGATGCGAAACTGGTTGCAGTTCCACACACCAAACTGTCGAAAGAGTACGATCACATCAAAGATGTGAACGACCTGCCAGAACTGCTGCGTGCGCAGATCACTCACTTCTTCGAGCAATACAAAGCGCTGGAAAAAGGGAAATGGGTGAAAGTGGAAGGTTGGGATAACGCTGAAGCGGCTAAAGCTGAGATTATCACGTCTTTCGAACGCGCTAAGAACAAGTAATCCCCTCTTAAATGATCAAGGCTGAACCGTATGAGGTTCAGCCTTTAATCACTGTTTGCGCCTGATGTTAATGCCCATGATAACGGCCCCACAATGCGCTAATCACTTCACTGGAAGCTGTACAGGCATTAAGTAACAGAGCAAGCTGCTGGCGCTGCTGCTCCTGACTCAGTAATAATTGCTGCCGCAGTTGCTGCTCACCAGTCTGCAATCGGGCCAGTAACTGATCACGCTCTATGCCCTGCGTATCACGTCTCAGTCGGTTTTCCAATGCGGTTAAACGGGCCATAAAACCTCCTCGGCATGGCTTAATGATTAAGGGGTAAAGAGACTAATCGCTCGCCCTGCATCAGGCTGATTGAAGAGCGGCTAAGTGCGTAAATCTTGTAACCATTAGGCAAAATGGCCCCCTGCTGCAAACGCATATTATTTGCCAGTTGCAGATAAACCGAATCTTTGTTGCCACCCACACTGATTACTGCGGCAGGCAGCAAATTGGCCGTCGCACCAGTTGGGATATTCTGAAAGCGTGACAGCAGCCGTGGCTCTCCTTCACGATTAAACTCGGCGGTTAACTGCGCCATTTTCGCCGCTTGCTGTGCATCCAACTGCCCATTGATCAATAACTCTTTGCCAATCACCCGCACGCTTATTCCTTCCAGCAAATTATGCTGCTTTAACTTCTCCAGCAGCCGCTGGAACAATTCGGCCTGATCGTTGATGACTTTCCAGTGTTTCAGGTATCTGACTTCCTGCAAGCGGCTACTGGCTCGTAACCACGCCGCATCCCCTTTGATGGCACCATGAATTTCCACGCTATCCGGCGTACTGCCGCTGGTTAAGTCGATATCGTAATAGCCATTTAATGCCAGTACCTGACGCACCTGCTGATGCAATGCATCAACGCCGAGACTTTGATCGTAAAAGTGCAGCCCGTGGTTACGCAGTTGCTCACGCAGTTGCGCAACGGCCTGCGAAGTCACACTCAGACCACTAAGATGCACAATGCCTTGATCATCGATACGCGCTTCCAGCCCGGCCAGTTTCGGGTTTTCCAACATTTTCGCCAGCCACTGCTGCGGGTTAAACGGCACGACCGGTTCTGGCGGATTGCGGCTGAAAGTCATTACTGCCACTATCACCAGCAGAGCAGCCAATACCAGCCCCCATGGCCAGACGCGGCTTTTCTGCTGTCGGGCAATCCCAGTCGGTTCAGCGCTGCTGCGCGGCGGCAATGTCAGAGACGGCAAACTGCTGCCTGCGGGGCCAATCACCAGGCCAAGACCTGCGAGATCAATCGCTTTACCCACAGGTAACGGTTGAGTGGTATCCCACGGCTTGCCGTCGACCCAGGCCGGTACCGCCGGGGCCAGCGTAATTCCTTCAGCCGCCACCGTCAGTACCGTGCTTGCTCCCAGCTCAAGCGGCAAAGCGATATCCGCATCACTGCCACCGAGGCGCGTCTCACCCGCCGGTAGATCCAGCTCCCGACCCATCAGTGGGCCGTTCAGCCATTTAATTTTAAATAAAAATTCCATACCGGCTCCGGGATCAGGACTGGGTTGAGGGTTCAGCCTTAATCAGAAACAGACGAACCGTACTGCGGGTGTTATTTTGCTTGGAACGGAACAAACTGCCCACGAGTGGAAGATCACCCAGTAACGGTATTTTGCTCACGCCTTCGCTGTTTTCATTCTGCACAAAGCCACCCAGTAACAGACTCTGACCCGCACGCAGCAGCGTCTGGGTAGAGACTTCAGAGCTCAGCGTCTGCGGTAGCGGTTCCTGGACACTGGTAGAGTCAATTTGTCGTCCATCCTGGATGACCAGTTTCAACATCATCTGCTTTTGACCATTTTCATCAATCAGGCGCGGCGTCACACGCAGCAAAGTGCCGGTTGAAATCGATTCCACCTTGGCAACGTTTTCCGCCAATAGCTTCGTGTGGAAAGTGATACTGCGATCCAGCACTGCCTGGGTGTTATCCAGCGTCACCACCGAGGGACGCGAGAGAATTTGCGCTTTAGCATTTTGCTGTAACGCATTGAGTCTAATCATAAAATTCGGCGTATTCGAGATGACGGATGAAAAGTTATTGGCATTCGCTTCGCCGTTACTGTTAAAGCTAATCCGCCCCCCACCGATTTTGGTCGACATCGCCCAGTCAATGCCTAACGAGCTGAGATCCTGGGCATTGACATCAATGATCAGCACCGCGATTTCAATCAATGCTGGCTTGCGGTCAAACTCCTTAATCAACTTTTCATACAGCGGCATGTTGATTTTTCGGTCACGCACAATCACCGCGTTTTGCTGAACATCGGCAGAAAACATCGGCAGAGATCGGTCTGAGGGTTGCTGTTGCCCCTGATTTTCCTGTAACGGCAGCGTTCGCCCCTGCGCCATCTCTTTCAGCATACTGACCGTACCGGGCACCACCACCTGCTGACCGCGATAGTTGTAATTACTGTCTGATGCACTGGCATATTTCAGCGGGAAGAAGCGAATAATTTCCTGATTTTGATCGTGATTCAGCTTCTGCTCGTCGATGCGCTTTGAGACGGTATCGACACGTTTAAGGCAAATCGGTACGCCTTCAACCTGTAAAGCATTCGACGCCGGCAGTTTACGCACCCGGCAATTACGCTTATCCAGAATGCCGCTGGTCGTAAGCTGGCGGGTCAATGTGTCTACGGTCAGATAAGTTGGCGTAATCAACATGCTGCTGACTTCTTGCGCCTTATAGATATAAATCGCCTGACCATCGTAGTACCACGCCAGTTTATGTTGGCGTGCCAAATGGTCCAGCGCCTCGGCAGGCGGCATATTCTGAATAACACCGATAAACGGCTCATCAACCTGCTTGCTTACCACCACCGGTACGCCATAGTTGGCACCGAAATCTTGCAGCACATCGATCAGTTTACTGCCGCGGCTGGACAGGAAAAACGGCGCGTTATCCTGCCATGGAATGGTAGCCATCACCTGAGTGCTGGCAAATAACAGCGCGAGACCACACGCCCAATGCATTTTGCGTTTCATCGCCATCCCTCTGCTGGATTAGTGTTCATCTCTGCTGCACCGTATCGGTTCAACCAGTCGCAAACCGCCAGCTGCTGGTTCAGCGCGGCTTCCCACTGAACGGTGGTTTGGGGATCTTTATGACGCCGGACCAGCATTAACCGGTTGGCTTCGAGTATCAGGCAATCGTTAATACAATCGCGAACGGCGGCAAACCACAGGCAAACACGCTGTAGCCAGTCAATTTCACTGATGATCAGGCCGGTATCCATAGCCACGCAGATGGCTTGCGGATAGCAAGCACACCAGGCCGGAGTATCGGCAATGTTCAGTACCAGCCGGTCGCTGCGAGATTCATTCACGCGGACCCACTCCAGTGCGGCAAGGGAGTTGGGGAGTTTCATAGGTTCTCGATTGCATTGGAAAAAGAGGCGCTATTGTGAAAATTTCGCGCAGAAATGGATATCAGGTGATGACCTGAATTGGTGAAGTGGCAGGGGTAGCGTGAAAAAGCGCTTAAATGATTTGTTGTTATCTTAGGGGTTTACTGGTGCATTTATAAGCACTGCAGGTTCAATGATTTGAAGCAGAATGGCTGATTATCTGATTTTTACGCGGGAAAGCTCCCAGGCATCTCAGGAAAGTTCTGTAAGAGGTTTTCATTATAATTTTCTGATTACCTAATTATAAAGCTATTGATTAATTTTATTATGATAATTTCACCAGAGATGTCGTCCGCCACCAAGCGGGTTGTATTGATCGAAGATCATTCATTAATAAGTGATGGAGTAAAACAGTTACTGTCGTCACTGCCGGGTTATCAGGTGGCGGGCGAAGTCACGGATGGTTTAGAAGCCTATGCTGCTTGCCAACGTCTGGCTCCGGATCTGGTGCTGATGGATTTAGGCTTGCCGGGAATGGACGGTATTGATGTCATCCACCAGCTTAAGCAACGCTGGCCGGAGCTGATTATTATGGTTCTGACCGCTAACAGTAACGAGCATCGTGCACGGGCGGCGCTAGAGGCTGGCGCTATCGCCTATATTCTGAAGAAAAGCTCACAGCAGACGCTGCTGGCAGCTTTGCAGGCTGTCAGAGCGGGACGAACCTTTCTTGATCCCTCGCTGGACCAGCAGCAAATTAGTGAAAAACCGAGTTTAGACGGTACGGTCAGCCTGACGGTGCGTGAGCGACAAATCCTTAAGCTGATTGCTCAGGCATTGCGCAATCGGGATATTGCCGAAAATCTGAAGATCACCATAAAAACCGTGGAAACCCATCGCCTCAACCTGATGCGCAAGCTAAATGCCCATAGTGCAGTTGCGCTGACCAACTGGGCGGTGCGCCTGGGTATTCACGATAACTAAGCCAGCGGCATCGCCTATTATGGGTTATTTAAGCGCTTCTGAGATCGGTTTTCTGAAGTAAAGGCGTTTTCACCGCCCCTGCCGAGGGTTAGCCCCCTGCAGACCACCCATCTCGCTAATTTGGTTTTGCATTATCACTATCAGATGTCACAGTTGAACCCGATGCCGCGCTTAATCGGTTAAGCAGCGTCCGTATCTGCTGAGCTGTTGGCCAGTTACCGTGACGAACCTCGGTTTCCAACTGTTCACTGGCGTTGAAAATGTCGTCAATACCGGCCAGCCCCGCGCAGCCTTTGAGCACATGCAACAGCTCCAGCAAAGTATGTTGCTGCTGCTGCTGCCAGCTCTCATCAATCCGCTGAGCAAACACCTGTAAGGTGGTTCGCAGCTTATTTTGCATCTCAGCATCCTGTGTGGCATCAAATAATGGCCGTTGTAACAGCTCATTGGGCATCAACTCAATCTCTCTCGCCATCTGCATCACCACCACGTGCTCAATCGCCTGCAGCAATTTTTCCATGCGTAACGGCTTCGCAAGATAGCCATTCATCACACTCTTTTTAACCCGCTCACGCTCTACCGACAGTGTATTCGCGGTCAGCGCAATAATGGGCGTATCGTCATCAAGTATGCCGGACAGCGGATCGCGCCAGCGCTGGGCGGTTTCAAATCCATCCATTTCCGGCATACGCAAATCCATCAGCACCATGTCGTAAACGTTGAGCCGACCCGCCTCAAGCGCTTGCGCGCCAGAAGCGACGCTATCTGGCTGATGGCCCAGAGCACGCAATATCTTGCTGACAATTTCGCGATTAGTCGTAATATCATCCACCACCAATACTTTAAGGGACCATGGGCAGATCGGCAGCGTGGCGCTGACATCTTCCTCATAAACCTTGCCATAAATCGCCGCCAGCTGGCGTTGCAGGCGACCAGGCAGATACACCAGGGTTGGTGACGAGAGCAGCGGTTGTTCGCCTTGCTGTGGCGTTATTCCCCATAGCTGTAGCTGCTGGTGCAATTCAGCCGGAGCAGACAGCGTGCCGCTAAAACTCTCAAGGTTGGCACCCGGATGATTTATTGGCAGCAACAACGTGAAGCAGGAGCCTTTGCCAGGTTGACTGGTGACTTTGATCTCCCCTCCCATCAACTGGGCCAGCATCGCGGAGATGGTTAACCCCAGGCCATTGCCACCGCTGTGTTCACTGATCTGTACAAAGGGGCGAAAGATAGTTTGCAGATGCTCAGGTAAGATACCTTTCCCGCTGTCTTCCACGGAAATCATCAACAGATGGCCTTGCCGTTCTACCTGTAACCGAACATCGCCCTGTTCGGTGAATTTTATCGCGTTACCCAGCATATTGATCAAAATCTGTTTCACGCGAATACGGCTGATCTCAAGGCTTTCCGGCAGATTGGCAGCGACCAGACAAGAGAGCTTCAGCCCTTTCGCATTCGCGCTGACACATACCGTCATCATCACCCGATCCAGCAGTGGCAACAGTTCAGTTGGCTCATACGACAGTTGCAGCTGTCCGGCTTCGATATGATTGTAATCGAGTAAATTATTAATAATTGAGAGCAAGTAATCGGCAGAGGTGTGCGCCGTTTCGACTAAATCCTGCTGTTCAGCAGTCAATCTGGAACGCTGTAGCAGGCTAAGCGCACCCACCACACCGTTCATTGGCGTGCGTATTTCATGGCTGATGCTGGCCATATGAATGCTTTTGCTGCTACTCAGCTGTTCGGCACTGCGCCTGGCGTCATCCAGCGCCCGGGTGCGTTCGTGCACACGTTTTTCCAGCGTTTCATAGTGTGCTCTGATGACCACCAGCAACCGGTTATAGGCCCTGGCAATCCGCCCCAACTCATCATTACGGCCTTCGGTTAATGAATGCGCCCAGTCCATAAAGCGAAAGCGATCCACCACATCCACAAACCGTCGTAATGGGCGAATCACTTGATGAAGTAATACCCAGTAGATAATCGCCAACAGCGTCAACCATACCGCTGCGACTGGCGGCAGTGTCCACAGCTGCGATTCCAGCGCTCTTAACACGATTTGTTGCTGTGGATAGCGGGCGACTAATTGCCAGCCAGGTTCCTTCAGCGCTTTGCAAACGTAATTAAACCCCTGATAAAGCACCGTCGTATTTGACTGACAGCGAGAAAGTATCTCAACAGGAAATTCGTCAGCGGGAATGGCTTTCTCCTGCGAGCTCAACGGTAACAGTTGATTGTTGCCATCCAGCATGGCGAAAGCGATGTTGTCATTCAAATCGGGATTCAGCTCGGGCTTGCTCCAGACGGCCAGGTTGATACCTGATATCGCTTCACTGTCAGAAAGATGCTGCGTCATCGGCACATACAAGCGATCGCCGATGCTAAACGGCGTTCCCCAGACAATGCCGGTGCGGGAATGTTGTTGACTCAGGGCTAACAGCTCAGCGGCGCGCTGCTGCAAAAGGTGCTTATCGGCAGAGTCCGGGTGATAAATAATCATCCCCTGATGCGGCAGAATAAGGTAAATCGCTTCGCTGTTGCCCGCGTTACCGAACAGTTTTACCGCCTGCATCGCCTTATATAACTGCGGATTATCTGTCTGAATCCGCTCATCAGTAAATGGAATAAATAGCACGTCGCGGGCATTCAGATTAAGCGAGATCCCCTCCGGCAGTGCCCGCCACACCTCATGAAAGGTATTTAAACGATATTGCGCCTGAAAATAGTGGTTGCTCTGTTCGTTGACCAGCCCCCCGACTTCGGCCACCAGTTCATGACGCAATGTGGTCTGCCTATCGACATAGCGCGACCAGAATTGCACCGACTCCGTCACGATGCCAAACAGGGCAATAATACAGCCAACTATCAACATCAGTCGAAAAAGCAGCGAGTTAGCCCAAAGTTTACTCATGATTATTGCCACCCTCAGAAGGAGACTGACGCCTTCCGCTGGCGTGCTGTTCAGGTGTTTACCCGATAGCGATATGACCTGGTTTTTATGATGATACTCGACCTGAAGAGTCATTAAAGCAAACTCTTTTATACCCAAAAAAAAATCGGGTAGCAGGAAGGCAATATGTCCGTAAATCTCCAGCAGCAGAGCTATCCCGGCTGCGGGAATAAACGTGCACAGCCCACACGCCTGCCGCTTGTAAGACGGGTGTATCCATCAATTATCAGAGAGGCCGGATGGAATTACAAACTGAACGGCGACTGGAGAAATTTCTGCAGCTGGCCGACCTGACGGCGCAATGTATTGAAGAGCGCATGGAATTTTCTATGCCTCCTTATCAGCTATACATCGAATCCCTTGATGAGCACATCCTGTTAACGCTGGGGCGTGAAGTGGAACCCGCTTATCAAATTGAGGTGATGAAAAAGTTGCTTACCGCCTGTCACCCCAGCCGGACACAGGGCACACCTGTTCGCGTCTGGCAACTGCACGGGCAGCAAATGCTGAGCTGCGCACCAACCAAAGAGAGTGACACCACTCACTGGCTGATGTGCATGCATACCCTGCGCCGCCTACTTGAAACCACCGCAGGAGGTAACCGGTGAATCAGATGAAACGCGTCCTGATTATGCTTTCGGGCCGCCAGGATATTGTGCTGGCAGCAATGCTGCTGATAGCAATATTTATGATGATTGTTCCACTGCCGACCGGGCTGGTGGACTTTATGATCGCCGTCAACCTGACAATTTCCGTCATCCTGTTGATGATGGCACTGTATATCAAAAATCCGCTTGAGTTTGCGGCCTTTCCGGCAGTGCTGCTGATTACCACACTGTACCGTCTGGCACTGACGATCAGCACTACGCGCCTGATCCTGCTGCAAGCGGATGCGGGCCAAATCGTCTACACCTTTGGTGAATTTGCCGTCGGCGGTAACCTTGGTGTCGGCTTAATTGTCTTCCTGATTATTACCATTGTGCAGTTTATCGTGATTACCAAAGGCTCGGAGCGTGTCGCTGAAGTCAGCGCCCGTTTCTCGCTGGATGCGATGCCGGGTAAGCAAATGAGTATCGATGGCGATCAGGCGAAACGCCTGCGTAACCAAGTACAGAAAGAGAGCCAGCTGTACGGCGCAATGGATGGTGCGATGAAGTTCGTCAAAGGTGACGCCATCGCCGGTATCGTTATCATTCTGGTCAACATTTTAGGTGGTACTGCGATCGGCGTGATGATGCATGGCCTGAGTGCCAGCGAAGCGCTGTCGGTTTACGCCATCCTGTCGATTGGTGATGGCCTGGTTAGCCAGATCCCTGCGCTGCTGATCTCAATTACCGCCGGTATTATCGTCACCCGCGTGAGCGGCGAGGAACAGCAGAACCTCGCCAGCGACCTTGCCCAGCAGTTGGGTAAACAGCCACAGGCGCTGATGCTGGCATGTGTGGTGTTGCTGGTGTTTGCGCTGATCCCCGGTTTTCCCGCCATCTACTTTATTATGCTGGCTGCACTGCTGTTCTCCATTACCTGGTGGGCGAAAAGAAAACGGCTTGCCGGCGCCGATGCAGTACCCGGCATGGCAATCAGTGAGAATGGCGCTGATGGCAGTAGCGCTACCGGCAACATGACCCCTGGCGCCACGCCGCTGATGCTGCGTCTCGCCACCGATTTGGCCCGCTCAAACCAGCTGTCCGCCAAGCTTAACGCTTTCCGCTTCCGCAAATTTGAGCAGTTAGGCATCCCGCTGCCTGAGATTGTGCTGCAAAAAGATCCTTCGCTGACGCCGGGCACACTGCAAGTTCTGCTGTATCAGGAAGTGGTACTGAACATCCAGATTCCGCAGGGCTTGCTGCTGGCTGACGCAAAGTCGCAAATACTGCCTCAGGCACAACAAAATACCCCTCTGCCGTTTGGTGGTCTCAGCCTGCAGTGGATTGCGCCCGCAGATAAGGATGCGATTTCCGCGCTGGGCGTAACGCTCTATCAGGATGAGGAACGCCTGACCCATTGCTTATCAACACTGATCAATCGCTATGCCGGGGAATTTATTGGTGTGCAGGAGACGCGCTTCCTGATGGATGGCATGGAGAGCCAATATTCCGATTTGATCAAAGAAGTCCAGCGTCAGTTACCGATTGGTCGCATTGCCGATGTGTTGCAACGTCTGGTAACGGAAGAAATTTCGATCCGCGATCTGCGTAGCATCTTTGAAGCGTTGATCGAATGGGCACCGCGTGAAAAGGATCCGATCATGCTGGTGGAGTATGTCCGCATTTCACTGCGTCGCCATCTGCTGAGCCGCTTCCGTGGCGATCAACCCTGGGTCAGCGGCTGGATGATTGGCGATGTGATCGAAAGCATGATCCGCGAAGCGATACGCCAGACCTCTGCCGGTTCCTATTCCGCGTTGGATCCACAACTGTCGCAGCAGATTATCGAACAGATCCGTGCCGCCGTCGAAGGCAACGAAAAACAGAACAACGTGCTGCTCACCGCCATTGATGTCCGTCGCTTCTTACGTCGGGTTATTGAGCGTGATTTTTATGCACTGCAAGTCCTGTCGTTTCAGGAGATTGGCGAAGAAATTGAGCTGCGAGTCATTGGCAATATCGACCTGATTGGAGAGCAATAAAATGCGTCTGCCGCAACAGGAAACCGTATTAGCCATGCTGGTGCAACGCCTCAGTTTACCGCCGCCACCGCCCGATATTGGTGTACAGCTGGCCGGTAAAGTCGTGGAGATTGGCCCGACGTTACTGCGCGCCTCGCTGCCTGGCGTCAGCATCGCCGAAATATGCCGCCTCGAACCTTCCGGTATTGAAGCGGAAGTGGTGGCGATTGAGGGTAACTACGCGATGCTCTCTCCGTTTAGCGAACCGCTGGGCGTCACCACCGGCAGTAAAGTGCTGGCGAGTGGCAATGTGCATCAATTGCAAGTCGGCGATTTTTTGTTAGGCCGGGTGGTGGATGGTCTGGGAAGGCCGATCGACGATTTGCCGCTGCCTGACGATAGCGAAAAACGCTCTTTAGAAGGCGAAGCGCCCAATCCCCTTACCCGTACGCTGATTGATACGCCACTGCCGCTGGGCGTGCGCGCTATTGATGGTTTACTGACCTGTGGGATGGGGCAGCGTATCGGTATTTTTGCTGCCGCTGGCGGGGGTAAAAGTACTCTGCTCGGTATGATTTGTGACGGCAGCCTGGCAGATGTCATCGTACTGGCGCTGATTGGCGAAAGGGGACGCGAAGTCCGCGAATTCCTCGAGCATACCCTGAGTGTCGAAGCGCGTGCCCGCTGTGTGATGGTGATATCCACTTCCGACCGCCCGGCACTTGAGCGCCTGAAAGCCGCCTATACCGCCACGGCCATTGCTGAGTATTTCCGCGACCAGGGGCTAAACGTCTTGTTAATGATGGACTCGCTGACACGTTTTGCCCGTGCCTCGCGCGAAATCGGCCTTGCGGCAGGCGAGCCAGCGCTGGCAGGCGGTTATCCTCCAAGTTTCTTTGCTCGTCTGCCGCGCCTGCTGGAGCGCGCCGGGCCAGCGGCAAGCGGCAGTATCACTGGCATTTATACCGTGCTGGTTGAAGGCGATAACCTCAATGAACCGGTGGCCGATGAAGTGCGCTCGATTCTCGACGGCCATATTGTGCTGTCGCGCAAGCTGGCGCAGGCCAACCATTATCCAGCCATCGATATTGCCGCCAGCGTCAGCCGAATAATGTCGATGGTCACCGACCAAGAGCATCGTCAACGTGCCGGTAAGCTGCGGCGATTGATGGCGGCGTGGAAAGAGATCGAATTGCTGGTACGCGTGGGTGAATACCAGCAGGGACAGGATCCGCTGGCCGATGAAGCGATGGAACGTAAAGAAGCCATCAGTGAATTTCTCTGTCAATCGGTGACGGAGAAAAACGATTTCAATGAAACGCTGGAGTTGCTGTGCCAGACAGTCGACTGACGCTGTCGACTCTGCTGTCGCTGAAAAAACGCCGGGAGCGGCGCATTCGTCGTGAAATCGCCCGTCTCGAAGAAGAATGGCAGCAAGTGGAGCAGCGTAAACAGCAGTTGCTGCAGGCTCACCAGCAATTATGGCAGCAATGGCGAGAAAGCAGCAGTCAGGAGCAGACACTCACGTCGCTACAGTGGAGATTATTACGCGCTCAGCTGGCGGGTTATTACCAGCAGGATCACCATCTGCAAGCGCAAGTCGCCGCCACTGACGATATGTTCGCTCATCTGCAAAGGGATAAAGATGAGCAGCAATTATTGTTACGGCAGGTGCTGATGGATCAGGAAAAACTCAACATTCTTATGGAGTAAACATGCATATTCCCCCGTTTTCACCCCGCCAGTGGGGGCTAAATCAGCGAACTGCAGAGGAACATCATCCCTCTGATGAGCAAGAGCAACAGCGCTTTAGCTCGTTAATGGGGATGTCGCCCAAAAAACGAGACACTTCGTCGACGATAGCCAGCGGTCGCGGTTCGGATACGTTGGCCAAAACCTTTCACTGGGAAGGTGCGAATGGTTTACCACTGACGTCAGACTGGCGCATGAAAGAATCATTAACCAGCAGCTGGCTGCGCTGGCGTCTGACTAATGGCCCGCTGGCCGGACTGGAAATTGAGGCCTGTTACCGCAATGACGACATGTCTGTCCGCTTGCGAACACAGGATCTGGAACCGTTGTTACGGCGGGTGGGTTCGGCGCGCCAGTTGGAGCAGCAGCTGGCCACGCAGTTTAACTGCCATGTCACGGTGGAGATTAATGATGCAGATCGCGCAGCTGAGTAAAGATCAGGGACGCCTGATCAAAAAAGTAGGGCATGGCTTACAGCTGTTCAGCGAGCAAGGCAGCATACAGCTGTCATTTCGCCAGCAAAACGCATCCAGCGGCTTGCTGCTGCATGCCCAGTTTCACGATCGGCCGGTAACACTGTGGCTGGATGAACAGCAATGGTGCCAGTGGGTAACGCCGATGCTGGCAGTCCCTTCTCTGGCATTGGCTCCCGCCGAATTACAGTCTTTACTGGCGCACTGGACACTGGCAGACGCCAGCGAATGCAGCGACAGCGGTGATTTATTGTGGCCAGAGGCACAGACTCTGCAACCCGGTGACGCGCCAGCAGGACTGGGCTGGAGCATGACTATTCAGCGCGCAGACCGGCAGCTGGATCTGCGCCTGCTCAGTGGTGCTGAACCCTGGATCGACAGTCTGGCGGATAATATGTTTCCGGTAAATTTCGCTGATGACCAGGCCGAAATTATCCTGACTGCCAGCTTGCTGGCGGGCTGGAGCACCGTCACTGCCGGACAACTCAGCTCACTGCGGCCAGGCGATGCGCTGATGCTGCATAAAAGCTGGCAGATTTCTGAGGGACAGGTTGCCCTGTTTCTCGATCGACCGCTCGCCATTATCGCGCAAAGTAGCGAGCAAGAGACTTTTACTATCGAGGCAGTAATGAGTGATTTTGAAGACTGGATGGACCTTTCCCCCTCACTTGAGACCAATACCATTCATGGTAACAGTGTCGAGCAGGCGCTGAATGAAGCTACGGTGAACGTCACGGTGGAAGTGGCTCAGTTGGCGGTTTCGATTCAGGAGTTGAGCAACATGGTAGCCGGAGGATTGCTGTCTGGCGTGGCCCAGCAGAACGGGCTGGTGACATTGAAAGTGGGCAACCGCGCCATTGCGCGTGGCTCTTTACTGGCGTTCGACGGCAAGATGGCAGTAAAAATTGACCACCTTTGCTGAGGTAATCCAGGGTGTTCACCTGATACGCCTGACGTCAGTGGTTGGTGATAATAGCCGCCATATTTGATTTCCGTGTAGCTCTCATGGCGTTATTAGACAATCCATTACAACTTATTATTGTACTGTTTGCCCTCTCGATCTTGCCGTTATTGATCGTGTTGGGCACTTCCTTTCTGAAACTATCGATCGTGTTTGCCCTGCTGCGAAACGCGCTGGGTATCCAGCAAATACCGCCGAATATTGCGCTGTATGGGCTGGCGCTGGTGTTGACATTTTTTACCATGGCACCGGTGGTACTGGCGATTCAGGATAACCTCGCCGAAAACCCGGTCAGCCTGGAATCTCCAGCGTTTATCCAACAGGTTGAGACCGGCATTCTGGCACCCTACCGCGAGTTTCTGGAGCGCAATACCGCACCGGAGCAGGTGCATTTCTTTGTCGATATTGGTCACCAAATCTGGCCTGAAAAATATCAGCAACGCATTCCAGACAACTCACTGCTGGTAATGATGCCGGCGTTTACCGTCAGCCAGTTGATTGAAGCCTTCAAGATCGGCCTGCTGCTGTTCCTGCCTTTTATTGCCATTGATCTGGTGGTTTCTAACGTCTTGCTGGCGATGGGCATGATGATGGTTTCGCCGATGACAATTTCTATGCCACTGAAACTTCTGGTCTTCGTCCTGATGGGCGGCTGGGAGAAGTTATTGCGCCAGCTGGTCCTCTCCTTTTCCTGATCGCGGAGTAAAAAATGAGTGAAGCGATGATCACCCAGCTGGCGACGCAGATGATGTGGCTGGTACTGATACTTTCCCTGCCGGTGGTTATGGTGGCCTCATTTGTCGGTATTCTGGTGAGCCTGATGCAGGCGCTGACCCAGATTCAGGAGCAGACCATTCAGTTCCTCGCCAAACTGGTCGCCGTCTCGATAACGCTGGCGGTAACTTACAGTTGGATGGGCGACGTAATACTGACCTATGCAGGGCTGGCATTTGACCAAATCACCCAGATGAGGGAATGACATGGTCAGCTTGTGGATACAATGGTTGCCGATTCTTGGTCTGTGTATGTTACGCCCGCTGGGCGTATTTCTGCTGATGCCGCTGTTCAGCACCGGCAACCTCGGCGGCATGCTGACCCGCAACGCACTGTTATTAATGATCGCCTTGCCACTGGTGCCGGTTTATACCGAATGGCCCGTACCTGCCGCGGGTGCCTGGGGATTTTTTATCCTCGCCGCAGGCGAGCTGTGTATTGGACTGGTCATTGGCTTTTGCGCCGCCATCCCCTTCTGGGCGCTGGATATGGCAGGTTTTATCATTGATACCATGCGTGGTTCCTCAATGGCCAGCGTACTTAACCCGCTGTTAGGGCAGCAATCCTCGCTGTTCGGTCTGTTATTTACCCAAGTTTTTGGCGTGCTGTTTCTGATGAGCGGCAGTTTTAACGAACTGATGCGCGCCATTTATCACTCTTATCAAACCCTACCACCCGGCGGGGGGCTGCATTACGGACCTGATGCGCTGGCCTTTATCAGCCAGCAGTGGCAACTGATGTATGAACTGGGAATTCGTTTCGCTATGCCAGCGATGGTGGTGATTCTGCTGGTGGATATGGCAATGGGGCTGATTAACCGCTCCGCTCAGCAGTTAAACGTCTTTTTCCTGGCGATGCCGATTAAAAGTGCCTTTGCGCTGCTGATGCTGATCATCAGTTTTAACTTCGCCTATGGCAGTTTGCTGGAATACAGCATGTTCTTTAAGAATCTGAGCAGCAGGTTGCTGGAGGCTTTTTCATGAGTGAAAAAACCGAAAAGCCCACACCGAAAAAAATTCGTGATGCGCGTAAAAAAGGCCAGGTCGCCAAAAGCGTTGAGGTCACCAGCGGCGTGCAGCTGGCAGTGATACTTGGCTATTTCACCTTCGAAGGGCCTGCGCTATGGCGCATATTGGTGCAACTGCAGGAGCTGGCAATCAATGCGACCAATCAAACGCTGAGCATAGGTCTGGGCCAATTGATGGAAGCAGTGGGCTCACTGGCACTGCGTTTCGTTTCGGGCATTGCGGCGGTAATGATCACCACGACCGCCTTCAGCATTCTGGTGCAGATTGGTCCACTGCTTGCCACCGAGGCATTAAAACCCTCGGCGAAAAAGCTCAATGTCATGTCCAATCTGAAAAACATATTTTCCGCTAAAAATCTGTTTGAGTTCGTCAAATCAGTGCTGAAAGTGTCATTGCTTTCGCTGATTTTCTTTTATCTGTTGCGACAGTACAGCTCCACTATTCAGTTTCTTCCGCTCTATCCGGTTATCAACGGGCTGGAAGTGGCGATGCGCCTGCTGTTCTGGATGTTTCTGTCACTGATTGGTTTTTATGTGGTCATTGGCATCGCCGACCTCGCCTTCCAACGCCATGACAACACTAAAAAAATGATGATGTCGATGGATGATATTAAGCAGGAGCATAAAAACCTCGAGGGAAATTCAGAAATAAAGCAGAAGCGCAAAGAAGTGCATCGCGAAATACAGAGCGGCAGTCTGGCGGCCAACGTTAAAAAGTCGACCGCCGTGGTGCGTAACCCGACTCATATTGCCGTTTGCCTTTATTACCATCCGGACAAATCACCGCTGCCGCAGGTTATTGAAATGGGACGCGACAAACGCGCATTACATATTGTGCAATTAGCGGAAAAAGCCGGTGTTCCGGTCGTAGAAAACATTCTGGTGGCGCGCGCACTCGCCAATGGAACCCCGGTTGGCGGTTATATTCCGGCCGAACTTTTTGAACCTGTGGCGCATATTCTGCGCCTTGCGATGAAGCTGGACTACGATGACGATGATAGTGAAGAAGATGAAAATTAAAAATTTATCGGTATTATTATTTTGTACCGGATTAAGCGGCTGTTCTTTATGGCACTCTTTTGTGGATACGCCACCCCAGGAGGTTGACGCTTCCCTCTCGGTGACAGAGTCTGATATGGCGAATGATTTCGTCGAGCAGCCGGTAGAGCCACTCTCCTGGACCCGCGTGCAGGAGAGTAGCAGCGCGATGACTGCAACGGTGCCTGAGAAGGAAGAAATCAATCCCGCTCAGCCAACTGCAAAAACCAGTGCTGAATTGCCGATACCCCCGGCCGTAACTGCCGCTCAACAAAGGGACAGAGACCGTTTTCATCCGCTGGTTGAGCAGGTGTCGGCAGAGTTCGGCCTTGATGCCGACCTGCTGCACGCGATGATCCGCGTTGAGTCAAACTATCAGCATGAGGCCGTTTCGCCTAAAGGCGCGCGTGGTTTGATGCAGGTTATGCCTGCTACCGGCGAGCGCTTCGGTTACACCGATTTGCTGGATCCACAGCACAACCTGCGCGCCGGAGCCAGTTATATGCAGTGGTTAATCAAACACTTCGATAATGATTTAACGCTGGCCCTGGCAGGCTATAATGCCGGCGAAGGCGCGGTAAAGCGCTACGGTAAAACCATTCCACCGTATCGCGAAACGCAGCACTATGTAAAAAAGGTGATGGCCCATTACCAGCAGCCACAGCCACAGCGTCACTCTCTTCCTGCGGACAAGCAGTACGCTATGCAATCGGAAACGGTGGCAGATAAACCCGTGGAGAAAGTTGCACTCAATGGTCATGCGCTAGCCGCAAAACTGTTGGGACTATTGATATCCGCGCCCAGTGCAGCAGCCAACAAGCAACATAATACGCAAGATACCAGCCATGCCCTGTAAATAGCCGTGGGAAAAACGATTATCGCTGTTCTGATCCAGTTTACATCTTTATTACTGATGTTCACCGTTCGCCTTGCTGTATTCCGATGCAGAACAAAAGCATCCGCTGCCGATAATATTAAAATAGCGCCTCTGATAAATTAATTAAATTATTTAAATTAATTTATCAGAGGCGACTTTATCGTTGGTTAAGATTAATAATTATCTCTTCAGGTATCTGATCTGTTCCTGCTAAGCAACTTGCTAAAGAAATGATGAGTACCAGGGCGACATCACAATAAAAAATCGCGACCACAGCCGATTTTTATTTCAGCAATGGTCGCAGCAGAAAGGATAATAATATACGGGCTATCACGCCACGGCGGCTTTACGCTTAACCCCGGCGTCATAAATAAGCCACAGTTCGCCGTCAATCTCCTGCCAGTAAGCGCCCTGATAAATCAGCGCATCAGCCAGGCGCTGGCGCATGCTCAGCACATCAGCCTGAATGCTGTCCAGCAACATACCGCGCACGCACTTCATCTGCGGTACTTTGCGTTCCAGTTGATGAATCAGTTTAATAAATCCTGCGGCCGCACGATTATGGTTGCCGGTATCGCTGTTAGCTTTAAAATCGCAGACCACCAGCTGACCCTCTTCCAGCCGGTACACCAGCTCAAAGTCTGCCAGGGTGACTCGCCAGCCAATTACCAACGGGCTATTGCCAAAATAAGCCACTTGCGGCGTTTTACCCTGGCTGCGTAAATAGTCAGTTACTGCATCGGTATTTTCTGTAACTTGCTGCATATTCTTCTCCTTCAAGGGATTAAGCACTCAGGCTTAACCCCGTTTTTCTGCTACTACAGGCGCACAGCACCCATAATGCGCTCTTGCAGGCTCATCAGTTCACGCGTCATTTCCAGCATCCGACGGGAAGCTTCTGCCGCTTTATCCGCGGTAGCAGCCAGCCCTTTCCAGTATTCGCTGGCGGCGTTCGACTGATAGTCACCTAACAATTGCATCTCCTGCGCTTCGCGGGTGATTCCGGCACCTTTCATCCCGGCACTGCCTTCACTTATTTTACCCATGCCATCCGCGCCGCCGGAAATCAGTGACCCGCCGCTGGATGCCACGCCGCCGAGAAATGCGCCTGCAACGCTGAATCCACCGGAGAGAATTTTCGCCGTGGCGTTACCGCGTGCCGCCGAATAATTCAGTTCAATGGCTTTCTCTTTACTCGCCATAGCCGTGAGATCTTTTTTATGAGCCGCCGATTGTTGAGCGGTGTAGTGTTCGCGCTGCATATCGCGAATATCACCGTTCATTTTTTGCAGCATGGCAATCAGGTCATCAATTGTTGCCAGGGCGCCATTGCCTGCCGCAGAGCGCGTGCTGGTAGTTTCAGGCGTAACAGGTGCAGTATTGGTATTATTAATTTGGTTGATGGTACTCATCTTTTCTGTCTCCATTTATTTTGTTTACCGATAATCGGTGAGTGATTTAACTTTTTCTGAATGCGCCTTTCATAATTTCAGTGGCGCTGGCAATAATCATCGCCATATGGTTACCGGTATTGACCAGTTGCGTTAACTGCTGATCCAACTCTTGCTGGCTGGCATCGCCCATTTGCAGCGCACCATCGATCTGCTCTTTTGTTTTATCCATATAGTCCTGGGCAATGGCCTTAATGCTTTCCCGCAATTCGCTACTGATGTTGTAGCTGGCGGCATGCAGCCCACACATGCTGCTGATACTTCCCACCGCATCTGCCGCATCCTTGTTATCACTGGTGCCAACCCATGCTTTGACTCCATTCATCATTGCCCCAACTGATGAAAGTATGTTGCTGGTAAAAGAGTCTTCAATCGCTTGCTGGCCAATAGCCTGAATCGCGATAGCCGTAGCGGAAACCTCCGGCTTGAGCTCTTCGGCCATATCTCGCTGCCGTTCGCCATCGCGTAAAGAGACAGCCATGATCAACGCAATCAACTCAAACATAGTGAAGGTCTGCGCTTGATTACTGACGCCAACTACTTCCGCAGCGGCTTGCCTGATAACACCGGCTAATTCTGTATCTTCCAGCCCTTCGGATGCATAATTAGCGGCACTGTTTAAGGCTCCCTCTATTCGATTAAGCTGTTGCTGATCAATCTCTTGCATGGCAAACATCGCGACGCCTTCAGCAGTAAGCCCCTCCGTCAAAACACTATTGGCTTCGGTGTGCTCAAGCGATAACCCTGCTGCTTTCTCGCTGGGCTGCGATGAGATTTGCACCTGGCTATGGCTACCGAAACGGCTTACTGCATCCATAATGACTCCTGTTTACACCATTGAAGCGGCCATCTGCGCCTGGTTAGAAGCAATCTGGCTAATCATCGCAACGCCGCCCTGCATCACTTCAGCCTGGCTGTCCTGCAGATCTTTCACCTTTTTGATGGTTTCCTTTTTACTTGCTTCAAAGTATTCGAAGAAGCTCTGGGTCCACTGCTGGTCAAGAACCAGCTGATCAATTTTCTTCTGCAGCTCCGCTTTTTGCTTATCAATGGTGCCAACGGTAATGTTCTGAGCACCAGTGACCGCTCCGCGGGTAACATTCATCACGGTAGTCGCGCCACAAGTGACACCTTTCGCCACTGCCGTCATTACCTGCCAGCGAATCTCTGCCATCACCTTTTTAGTGACTTCTTTTGCCGTCAGGTCAACGCCGCGTTTAATCGCGTCCTTGCCGACTTTTTCCACCGCATTACTGACCATTTGCTCAATCGCTTCACTGCCGAACTGCTTCGCCATCTTATTAACGGCAAAGTTATGTGCTGTTTTCTTGATGGCATTTTTAGCGGCTTCTTCCGCCAGCTCTCTCGCTGTACGGGTGACAATTTGTTCGCCAATTTCTGAAGCAACCTTTTTACCGAGCTGGTTGGCGGCAGTTTTCAGAGCGACTTTATTTCCTTCTCTAATCGCGGTAGAAATGGCCTGATCGGCACCCTCTTTCAACAGCTTACCGACGACTTTAGGCACTACTTTGGTCATGATGGCATTACGCATCGCGCTGGTGACATCAATCACCGCACCGGCAATTTCAAACGCCATCTGGATTTTTCCGGCTGCGTCTGCCACTTTTTTGTATTTTTCAGCATTCTCCGGATCGATCAGCGCCAGGGTATTCGCCATCGCTTTCACCATTCCAGCCAGGCCCGCCATCAGGTCCATGGCACCACCTGCCGCCTGTAGTGCGTTGCCGCTCAGCACACCACCGACGATTTTCGCGACGCCTGTAACTACCTCAACGGCAGCGACTACCCAGTCAAACACTACACTGAGGATGCCCGCTTTCTTCGCTTTGTCCTGCTGCTCGACGGAAGCATTCATCTGCTCGCGAATCTGCTCGACCTCCTGCTTGCGCAGCTGGTCTTGCTTGTCACTCATAATTGACAGCGCCCGACCTTTCATCTCCGCAGTGTCACCGAGAATCTGGTTCGCCAGCATGGTCGACGCCAGGAACATCGCCTCCATCGGCACACGTTCCATGGTCGATAAATTGAATTTAAAGCTGGGGTCATCTCCCACTGGCGCAGGCAGCGCCCGCTGTATATTGTCTAACGAGGCCTGAGCTTGCTGACGAGAGCCCGTGACGGGTGACTCTGTCGGCATCGCCAACTGCGCAAGTGGGGATTTTTTGCCGTCTCTGTCGCTAACAAACAGCAGAATGATTGGTGCCAGCGTTTTTTCAGTACGTGGACTTTTAACGGCAGAGAATTCATTCTCCAAATCACTGCCAGCTCCTGGCGCTGCAAGAGCACGATCTAAACCAATGTGCATGAAACTTCCTCCGTGGTAGCGGTTAACATCCTTTCCGCATTTCCCTTAATTTCCTGATAATGTGATTGTTCGCCGCACCACATGATGGCGGCATTAAAGGCTTTGCGGGCGTAAGCTTCATTGCCTACCAGCCGGTAGCTCAGGCCAGCAAAAAACGCCGCCCGCGGGTCATCGATAGTGATCATCCCGGCTCGTGCAAAGCAGGAGATGGCTTCTTCATGGGCAGAAAGGCGCTGATGGGATAGCCCTAATCCCAACAAATAGTCGTAATTCCAGTGATCAAAAGTGCTTAAAAGTTGATAAAAGTTACGCGACGCCACGAACTCACCAGCGGCAAACAACTGACCGGCATAACTGTAAAGCTGTACCAGATCCTGATCGTCGATATCGGTTAACATCCGTAATGATCCACCGCGCGAAAAGAAGCGTTGCAGTACGTCGTCGTTCTCTTCTTGCTGTGGGTTAATCATGGTCTCTGACATAAAAACTCCATGTTAAGGCGCGTCGAAATTTTGCTCTTCGCGCCATGTGAGAGGGTGGAAAATCAAATAAACGCACGCCGATGTTTTTTCGCCATCACTGGCTTGGCAGGTGCATTGGCGGCAGCGGCTACCACAGCAGTGGTCTGGCCTGGTTGAACGGGTTGATCGGGTACCAGCTGTTTCAGCTGTTTACCCAATTGCTCAAATGTCTTTTGCATTGAGGCCACTTTTTCAGCCATTTGCTTCGGCACGCGATCGCCTTTCAGTACCCCATCAAGTTTTTTCAGCTTGCGCTGAGCATCGGGATCGTTCGGCGCACGCGCGTGCAGTTGAGCAATCTCTTCCTGCAGCTTTTTAAATTCATCAATTTGTTTTTTAAAACCCACGCGACGCATTTGCAGAGTATCGATCATGGTTTTTAGCTGGTTCAGGTCTTGCATTTTTGTTCCCCCGGTGAGGTAAAACGGAGCATAAGCAGACGCCTCAGCCCCTAAAATTATTAGCGAATAGCCTGGGCGATCGATTTAGTCGATTCTGCGGTCATGCTCTGTATGCTGTTGGCCATGGTGACTGCGGTGTTAAAGTTCTGCATCAGCTGCTGCAGCTTCAGCTGGTTCTGCTGTACGAAGTCAGAAGCGCGACCTGAGAAGGATTCCAGCGTCGATTTCACCGACGTCAGATCGGCTTTATTCAGCTCGGGGCCATTTTCAGCCAGGAACTGATCGATGCTCATGCCGTTGACTTCAATCTTGTTTTCATGCATGTAAGCGATAACGTCTGCTGGCAGCTCAGCCTGACTTTGAGCATCCGCCAAACCCGCTAACAGTGCGTCAACACGGTTGGCCATATCCTGTGCATCACGGGATACTTCGGTTTTATTACCCATCTCCTCGAATTTTGCATTTGCCAGCTCGGTAAACAGCAGCATGATTTTTTCAATCGTCGTCAACGCGGTACCCATCAACGAGACATTGCCACCGGCTCTGAGGTAGTCGAGATCGGCTGGCCTGCTGAGAACGGGTGATTCGCTTCGGGAAACGCTGACAATGTTTTCGATCGCGTACATGAACTCTCATTCCTTTTGGTGTTTTACATGTTTACAAGATTGTCGAATCCTGCGTGGCTTGGTTTTAATGAGGCTATGATAGATACTTGGTAAATATAGATTTGCGGATCTCTGCAAAACATTCTGTTTTTGCACACTAACATTGATAATTTAATTACAAAAAATATCAGGTAAACACCTGATGGGATTATTATTTAAATGACAAAATGGATAAAATAAACCCTAGAAACAATAACTTAAAATAGCAAGGCACATCCTCAGCTGAATACACCTGTAGTATTAGAAAGCTGTTATATTTAACTAATAATTTGAATACCAATAAGCCTCTGGAAAAATAAAACCTCACCTCAATAAAGTTTATCTTTATTTTTATGTCAATATATATAAATTGATTGTCGGGAAGTATCACAGGGGAATCTTTTAGCGTATATCGGGCTCGCTTTAGTTTTTTTGATAAGCAATCGAATAAATGTCATTAATTCTGAATAATACCGGATATAGAAAGGCGGCAGGCAGAATATTGCAGCACTGCCGCGGTGCGTGATTAGCGTATTGATTGGGCGATAGATTTGGTCGATTCAGCGTTCATACTCTGCACGCTGTTAGCCATAGTGACTGCGGTGTTAAAGTTCTGCATCAGCTGCTGCAACTTCAGCTGGTTCTGCTGTACGAAGTCAGAGGCACGGCCAGAGTAGGACTCAAGTGCGGATTTTATTGCCGTCAGTGCGGCTTTATCCAGCTCAACCGGGCCCGTTACCGGGCCATTGACCGGACCATCCACTGGACCATCAACCGGAGGCGCGTCGGGATTGATCGCCGGGCGAGTACCAGGATTGAAGCCGGCATCCGGAAACGCTGCTGTCAGCTGATTTCTCAGTTGTTCAATTTGCCACAGAGAGGCATTACCCCCATTCGGCAAATGCAGCATATCGCCCCCCAAAGGGATGCCATATTCTTTCATAAAATCAAGCAGTTCAAACAGCTGACTTCCCTGCACTCCCTCTGCCGGCGCGCTGGCCAGCAGTGCATTTAACATCTGCACAAATTTCGCCGCTTCAGACGCGCCAGGCGTTCCAGGTGTACCTGGTGCTTCTGGTGCTTCTGGTGCTTCTGGGGTTTCTGGGGTTTCTGGGCCGCCTGGTAGATCATCCGCTGGCTTCAGACCGAGAAACTTATCAATACTCATGCCGTTAACCTGGATGTTGTTGGCACGCATATACTCAATAATGTCTTGCGGGAGTGCAGCGGTATCTTTTCCGCTTGCCAGGCCCGCCAGCAGCGCATCGACGCGGTTAGCCATATCCTGCGCATCGCGTGACACTTCGGTCTTCTTGCTCATCTGCTCGAACTTGGCATTCGCCAGTTCAGTAAACAGCAGCATAATGCTGTCCATGGTGACCATCGCAGCGCCCATCAGCGAGGTGTTTTTGCCTGCGCTCAGATACTCAGTATCACCGCCTGATTTCATCCCAGTCGGCGCGTTGATATTAAGGTTATTGGTATTGATACCGCTCATGATTTTATTCTCATTATTGTAGTGTCTCGGGTTAACGGCAGCGGTTAAAAACGCTGCCGTTAGTCATGAAACAATGATTAGCGGATGGACTGAGCGATGGATTTGGCCGATTCAGCATTCATACTCTGCACGCTGTTGGCCATGGTGACCGCGGTGTTAAAGTTCTGCATCAGCTGCTGCAGCTTCAGCTGGTTCTGCTGTACGAAGTCAGAGGCGCGGCCTGAGTGGGATTCCAGTGCAGATTTCACCGCAGTCAGGTCAGCCTTGTCCAGCTGTCGGCCAGAATTAACCAGCTGTGAGATCGTTTCCTTGCTGTAAGGTTCAGATCCGGAACCTTTTTGGTTCGCCAGCCACTCACTGGCTTTTTGGCCATCAATCTTGATTCCGGCAGCATCCAAATCTTTAACCACCTGATTGGCGCTGTCATTCATCCCGCTACTCCACCCAAAGCCTCTTCTGTCAAAAGAGTCAAGGTTGTTCAGCGCCCAGAGCGAGCCTAAGCTTTCAGCACCGCGCAGGAAGTCATCAATACTCTTGCCGTTGACTTCAATATTGTTGGCACGCATGTATTCAATCACTTCTGGCGGCAGCGCGGCGGTATCTTTTCCGCTTGCCAGGCCCGCCAACAGCGCGTCGACGCGGTTAGCCATATCCTGCGCATCACGGGATACTTCAGTCTTCTTGCTCATCTGCTCGAACTTGGAGTTCGCCAGCTCGGTAAACAGCAGCATGATGCTGTCCATGGTGACCATCGCGGTGCCCATCAGCGAGGTGTTTTTGCCTGCGCTCAGGTATTCGGTGTCGCCGCTTGATTTCGGGCCAGTCGGTGCATTGAGGTTAAGATTGTTGATAGCGGTCATAATGTAATTCCCTTTATTTTGAATGTGTCTGGTTAACGGCAGGCACTTATGGCGCTGCCGGTAGTCATAAATCAGTCATTAGCGGATGGACTGGGCGATCGATTTAGTCGATTCCGCGTTCATGCTCTGTACGCTGTTGGCCATGGTGACCGCGGTGTTAAAGTTCTGCATCAGCTGCTGCAGCTTCAGCTGGTTCTGCTGTACGAAGTCAGAGGCGCGGCCTGAGTGGGACTCCAGTGCGGATTTCACGGCGGTCAGATCAGCTTTATCCAGCTTAACGTCGATATCGCCAGCTTTTGCTCTACGCAGGCGCTCTGAAATATCGTCCAGTGCGGCTTTTTTCTCATTAGAGCGCTCGTCATTTTCATTTCTGTTGTAGTAGTCACCTGATTTTTGATAATACTCGCGCGTGAGTTCATTGATGTGATCCTGGAGGCCGGCCCCTAAGATCTCAGACTTCTTGTCGCTCAGAAACTCATCAATGCTCTGGCCGTTGACTTCAATATTGTTGGCACGCATGTACGCGATAACATCTGCCGGCAGCTCGGCGGTATCTTTTCCGCTTGCCAGGCCCGCCAGCAGCGCGTCGATGCGGTTAGCCATATCCTGCGCATCACGGGACACTTCGGTCTTCTTGCTCATTTGCTCGAACTTGGTGTTCGCCAGCTCGGTAAACAGCAGCATGATGCTGTCCATGGTGACCATCGCGGCCCCCATCAGCGAGGTGTTTTTGCCTGCGCTCAGGTACTCGGTGTCACCGCTTGATTTCGGGCCAGTCGGTGCATTGAGATTAAGATTGTTGATAGCGGTCATAATGTAATTCCCTTTATTTTGAATGTGTCTGGTTAACGGCAGGCCTTTATGGCGCTGCCGTTAGTCATTAATCAGTGATTAGCGGATAGACTGGGCGATGGATTTAGCCGATTCCGCGTTCATGCTCTGTACGCTGTTGGCCATGGTGACCGCGGTGTTAAAGTTCTGCATCAGCTGCTGCAACTTCAGCTGGTTCTGCTGTACGAAGTCAGAGGCGCGGCCTGAATGGGATTCCAGTGCGGATTTCACGGCGGTCAGATCAGCTTTATCCAGCTTGATGGCGTCCTGCAGGGCGCTCATAATCTTTTCCATATTTCCCGCGGTGACAACTTTATCTAATGCCATTAACTCACCACCCGCGAACTCAGAGTCTGTGATAAGTGAATAGACACTCTGACCGTTGACCTTGATGCCATTGTCATCCATAAATTTAAGCAGGCCTGCAATATCCTCCTCTTTAAATTCTTGCTGACCTGACGCCAGCAGTTGTGACAGCGCTGCCAGGACGTTACCTGCGCCAGGTAATTTGGAATCCAGAAAATCATCAATACTCATGCCGTTGACTTCGATGTTGTTTTCACGCATGTAAGCGATGACATCTGCCGGCAGCTCAGCCTTACTTTTACCATCCGCCAGGCCCGCCAGCAGCGCATCAACGCGGTTAGCCATATCCTGCGCATCACGGGACACTTCGGTCTTCTTGCTCATCTGCTCGAACTTGGAGTTCGCCAGCTCGGTAAACAGCAGCATGATGCTGTCCATGGTGACCATCGCGGTGCCCATCAGCGAGGTGTTTTTGCCTGCGCTCAGGTACTCGGTGTCGCCGCTTGATTTCGGGCCAGTTGGTGCATTGAGGTTAAGATTGTTGATAGCGGTCATGATGTAATTCCTTTTATTTTAAATGTGTCTGATTAACGGCAGGCCCTTATGGCGCTGCCGGTAGTCATTAATCAGTTATTAACGGATGGACTGGGCGATCGATTTAGCCGATTCCGCGTTCATGCTCTGTACGCTGTTGGCCATGGTGACCGCGGTGTTAAAGTTCTGCATCAGCTGCTGCAGCTTCAGCTGGTTCTGCTGTACGAAGTCAGAGGCGCGGCCTGAATGGGATTCCAGTGCGGATTTCACGGCGGTCAGATCAGCTTTATCCAGCAGAGGCGTTCCACCAGACTGATTCAGCCACTCAGCAGGAACGTCCTGGCCCTTTAAATGAGCAGGTATGGACTTTGGCAGGCCGCTAAGAAACTCATCAATGCTCTGGCCGTTAACTTCAATATTGTTGGCACGCATGTATTCAATCACTTCTGGCGGCAGCGATACGGTATCCTTGCTGTTCTCCAGGCCCGCCAGCAGCGCGTCAACGCGGTTAGCCATATCCTGCGCATCACGTGACACTTCGGTCTTCTTGCTCATCTGCTCGAACTTGGCGTTCGCCAGTTCGGTAAACAGCAGCATGATGCTGTCCATGGTGACCATCGCGGTGCCCATCAGCGAGGTGTTTTTGCCTGCGCTCAGGTACTCGGTGTCGCCACTTGATTTCGGGCCAGTTGGTGCGTTGAGGTTAAGATTGTTAATAGCAGTCATGATTACTCTTTCCTATTTAGATGTTTTAATTGTTTGCCAGATAATCTGTCAGGCAATGTCCGGTGTTGATGTGGCTATAATAGGCATCTGAAAAAAATAGAATTCTGTATCTGTACAAAATATTCTGTTTTTTAACAACCTCGCTCAAAAACTATTTCTCGCCACATGTCAGGTGAACACCTGATGTTCTTTTTTTTGCCTATAAAGGAAGATATTCCGGTGATTGCAGTATTCATGGGGGGAAAGATGTCAGCACTCAGATTTATTATTACCCGAAGCAGTTTGACGCTATCACTGCATGGAGAGCGCTATGTTGTACCGGCAAATAGCCTTGCAGTAACCTGCGCCAATATGCAGGTTGTCAGCGACGTCCTGCAATGTAAGCCGATCATTGTGGATTTTTCTGCCGCTGCGTTGCAGCAGCTTTATCCGGATGTTATCGAGCTAATTGAAATCGAAAGAAATAACACTTTCAGTCGTAATAACGTAAAAGTTATTAAGGCGGAAAATGATGTTATCGATGTATTTTCTTCACTTTCAAATTTATCACCAGACAGCTTTTTATATTTTTCATATATCTATTGCCTGAGTCTGGACAGAAACTATTTTTCGGCACTGTTGAAAAGTAGTATTTCCGGCAATAAAGCTTTTTGTCATTTTATTGAAACAAACTTTATGCAGCCGTGGTCGGTGGCGCAATTAGCCGAAGAGATAGGTTTACCACTGCGCAAATTTAACCAGCAGTTTCAGGATGTGTACGGTAAACCGGCCAAACGCTGGTTACTGGAGCGGCGGCTGGAGCATGCGAAAAGGTTGCTGAGCAGTACGCCGATGCGGGTGCTGGATATCGCTCTGGAGTGTGGATTTTCCAATCATGCGCACTTTACCGACAGTTTCCGCCGCAATTTCATGTGCAGCCCGAAACAATTTCGTTATCAGTCGCACGGCAAAGTCGACAATGACGGAATTTTGAATGGAGAAGAATAACCACTATGGATATTGAAGCTATTACTAACCAGCTTTCACAACTGGTTGATAAAGCGGGTAATGAAGTGCAGTCAAAAGTCACCGCTGCGGATTTTAACGATCCGGCAAAAATGTTGCAGGCTCAGTTTGCCATTCAGCAATATTCGACTTTTGTCAGCTATGAGAGCGCGATTATGCGTGCGGTAAAAGACATGCTGGCAGGGATTATTCAGAAAATATGATGATGCTCGATCGCGAATTACGCCAGCTGCTGGTGGAAACCAGCCTGATGGCAGTGAATCACGGTTTCTTTCCTCAGGCACAAGCGGTCCGCGAGGCTTTACCCTGGCTAACCGACAATCAACAGGCGCGATGCATCGTTGAATCTACCCTGCTGATTGGGCTTGGCGACAGCAAAACCGCCCTTGCACTGCTGAAAGATAATGATTCAGCCGAAGCTGACATGCTGCGGCGCTTGACTGCCAGCAGCGTCGATACCTCTTTGCCCGTTTGGGGCCATCCAAAATAACGTTTATCAGGAGCTATACATCATGGAAATTGACGCAATCCAACTGAACACTCTGCAAGCCACCCAGGATCACATCGTTACGCCGCCTGATGCCGCAGACGTCGACGCCTTTACCCGCGCGATGTTTGGCAACATGCTGATCACCCCGGACGAAATGGCGACGGCCCAACTGCAGAAAAAATCCATTGCTGTGCATCAGGCGATAGAGGGCGCGAAGCCCACTGCAGAAATCATCAGCAGTCCTGCTGAAATGATGGCGGTGAAATCAGCATTGTCCAAGTCACTGCTGGAAGTGGAGTTAACCGCCAAAGTTGCGGGCTCACTGGGGCAAGGCATTAACAAACTGGTGAGCATGCAATGATAGCTTCCGTGAAGCGGTACGGTTTGCTGGCGCTGCTGGCGCTATGTTTAACCGGCTGTAAAGTGGAACTCTACAGCGGACTCTCTGAAGCCGAAGCGAATCAGATGCTGGCATTGTTAATGCTGCGTGATATCGACAGTGAGAAACAGGTGATCAAGGAAGGCAACGTGGCGATTAAGGTAGAGAAAAGCCAGTTTGTCGATGCGGTGGAAGCACTGCGTCAGCACGGTTTACCCGCGCGCCGCACCGAAAGCATGAACGATCTGTTTCCTTCCGGCCAGCTGGTAATGTCACCGGTGCAGGAGCAGGCCAAAATAAACTATCTGAAGGAACAGCTGCTGGAAAAAATGCTGCGCGGCATGGATGGTGTGGTGAATGCTCAGGTTTCAATTGCCGAAAGCGTCAGCCATAACCGACGTGAAACGCCGGTTCCTTCGGCATCGGTGTTTGTAAAACATACTCCCGGCATCAATATGCAGAGTCGCGAGAATGACATCAGAAGCTTGATTCAGAACGGCATCCCGAATCTGCGTGCGGAAAATATTTCAGTGGTGTTGCAAGCCACAGATTATCGCTATCAGCGCGCATTGCCGGTTTCTGAGCAACCATCACCCTGGTGGCATGACCGCAAACTGTGGCTGGTCGCAGCACTGGTGCTGGTGATATCAGCCGCCACAGGAGCCCTTCTGCTGCGCCGCAGGAAAACTGCATCATGAATGCGGTGATCACCGCTCCGTTACAGCGTTTGCATCAGCTTAGCTGGCAGGCGGGTGAGTGGATGGATGAGGGATGGTGGCAGGCACTGTCACTGGCCCCCTGGCAACACTGCTATCAACGTTATCCTGCGTCGCGCGGTAGGTTAAATCACTTAATCGCCCGGCGTTGCCGGGAAACACTTAGCCCACTTCCTGCCAGGCTGAGCGCGCAACAGTTACAGCTACTGTCACTGGAGGAACAGTTGCCACGGCTGTGTACCGCGTTGGGGCTACTGGCCATCGCCTGCCCGGACTATTTGCTGCTGGGTGAGTACCGACGCCAGCTATCGCTAAGTCTCGGAGAGCGCGGATGCGATCAGCTATTGGTACTGGGTTCATTCACCACTCCGCCGCTCGGGATGCTGACCGCTGAACAGTTACCCGCGGCGGCTCAGGCCCGGGGAATTGGCTGGTTGCGCAGTGCCGCACAACAATGTCCGGTGATTGCCGCGCTGCAAATGGTATTACCCCCGGCAGAGGTAGCCTCTGAACCCCAGTTGGGATCGCCGGTTCCCTGGTTGCTACGCATAGGACGATTTTTATGACTCTCTTAACCATACCGGTTACCCGCCTGACGGTAGCCGCTCCTGCTGGCCCGTTGATTCATGCCAGTCAACTGGCGGAGTTTCTGGCGGCAGAAGATATTATTGCGGCGGCCCAGGCCCAGGCGGAGCAGATTTTGCAACGCGCTGAACTGGATGCCGAACATCTGCAGCAATATTGTGATAAAGCACAAGAAGCCGCCAGGCAAGAAGGATTAATGCAGGTTGAGGAAGAAGCGCCCGCGCTACGTCAACAAGCGGTCGCCGATACCATCCAATGGCTGATTGAGACGCATGAGGTTGAACGCCGCGTGGTCGAACAGCTCGAAGTTCGCTTGCGTCGCATCATGGTGCAGGTGTTTGAAGAGTTTTATGGTCAGCAGAATGACGCCAGATTATTGATGGCGCACCTGCACCGGCATATTGACGCCCTGCTGGACGAAGCCACCGGCACGCTGCATGTCAATGAGTCACAGTATGATGAGTTGCGTCAGGCTTTTGTCACCCATCCACAATTGCGAGTTAAGCCAGATGCGCGGCTGCAACCCGGCGAAGCGAGGCTGAATACTTCTCTGGTTTCGCTATATCTGAATCTTGACGAGCAGTTGCAGTCAATACTTTCCCGCCTGGAACAACTGAGTCAGGAGTCAGCAGATGATCAACAAGATTGAGGCCGGTGGCCACCGCCCACATCATCAGGTGAACAACGTACAGCAATCGCAGCAACTGCGCGCTGATCGCAACGCCTCGCAAGTGATTCCGGCCCAGTCGGTAATGAATATCGCCAAAAGCGCCTTGGGCAGCGATGTTATGACCCTGCAAGGGATGCCAACCGATCTTGATGCGATGCAGGAAACCCAGGAAAACATCGGTTTTGCGCTTGCCGGACGCTCCAGCAGTACCTCTGGCAACGCCTCAACCGGCAATGAACGTGCACGCCCGCGCGCGATGGTTCAGCGGCTGGCGCGGCAAGTGGCCGCCGTTGCGCCGAATCAGCTGGAAGATTTACGTCAGCGCATCCCGGCGATTGAACAGGTTGATGAAGTCGACGACCTGCTCAACTCAATGCGGCAACATCACATGGACGCCGGAGAGATGGTGCTGCTGCTGGGCGCGATGCTTAATGACTCCGATCTCAGCCCGGCGCGACGCCAACGCCTTGAACTGGCGCTGGAACGGGCAATGGATGAAGAAGACTGGGTGCTGAAACTGTTCGGCTTTCTGGAATTCGGTGCCGTGGGCCCTGGCGGCCTGGCTGAACTGCGTCGCCTTTATCAGCGCGCCGCCAGCCGCGAGTCTGGTCTTTCATACTGGTTTTCTCAGTTCAGCCAATTGCAGGATCGCCAGCGTAAGCTGAAAACCCTCATTCGCGCCCTGTCGTTTGAATTGTCCGCCGAATTCGGCATCAGTGGTATTCGTCTTGGCGCGGTGATTACCGATTTGAAGCGTATTTTACAGTTTCTCACTGTTGAAGATCACTGCAAGCGGATGGCCAAGGCGCTCAATGTCCCTGATGTGGATGGCGATCGTATTACCTCGGAGCTACTGGAAATTATGCAGCAGTCGTGGGTCTATCCCGACTGGCTGAAAGAACGCGCCAGCCAGATGCTGCCCGAGGGCTTCAGCCAGCATGGTTATGCCCGCCGTATGGTTGACCTGGTAAAACTGCTGCCCGATGACTGTTTTGAAGATATTGAACAGCGAGAGACCGTTTTACAGGCTTTTTCTGAGTATCAGGAAAAGCTGGTCGATGAAGAAGAGTGGTAACGACCAGCGGCAATGGCATTTTTGCCATTGCCGCCCGATTTATAACTCACTCATCAGAGCCAAAACCATTCCGCTTCCGCATTTGAGTCTCTGTCTGAGTCGTCGCGGATGTCTTAACCGGTGTATTAAGCGCTTTGGCATGCGCTTCCAGGAACTCATTATGCATCTTCTGAATACCCAATTCCTTTTTCACTTTTCCTTTCAGGGCGTTATCGGCATTAAAGGTGTTAACCGCAAGGTCTAACGCAGGCTTAGCGGTAGCAATGACACGAGCAACCGTTGGCATAACGCCGGTGGCAGCGCTGGCCGGTAGCCAGCTGGCTAACACGGCTGGCGTACCACTCACGACAGCCCGCGCGACTCCAGAAAAGTAGGTAGCAACTTTCTCGGATTGATCTGCGGAAAGACGGCATTTCAGGGCTAACTGATTTACCGCATTGCCAATGGAATCCGCACCCAAAGTCAGCCCGCCATTCCTTTCCGCTTCGGGCTTCTTCTTATCGTGTACTTCATAGGCGGCGCAGCCCACATCCATCAGAGCCACGGCTTCAGCCGCCGCATTTGCTGCAGCTAACAGGCCAGTGCCACCAATCCCCGACGTTACCAGTGCCGCTGTCGCCGTTACGGCACCGATAACCTTGGTGACCAGGGTATTAGTATCGATCCTCAGCTCAACTTCCTGCGAGTACGCCGTAATACGGGCCTTCTGATCGTTTAAAAAGTCAGGCTCCAGCGCTTTGGACGGAACAGAAGCTGTCGGTTTCACTATGCCGCTTTCGCTGGCTGAGGGAAATTCTTCGCCAGTACTATTGGTGACCATTTTTATGCTCACCTCGTCTGACTTGGCGGCGTAATGTACCGGAAGGGTATATCCGGTTGCGGGTGACAACATAACACTCTCCTTAGCTTGTTAATTATCCATTTAATTCAGTTAGTTGATCTTCCGCTTGCTTACGTAAATCCTCATAACGCGCATCGCTATTCGCCCTTTCAAAGCACAGAGCGATAGTCACATTGAAGATTTCCCGCGCCCCTTCTACCTCACCGACAGCTTGCAAGCAGTTGGCAATATGAAAAGGAGCAAAGGGATCGCTGGGCTGCATCTGTACGGCATAGCTGAAAAGTTTCAGGGCATGAGCATATTCACCTTGCTGTTTAAGGGCACAGGCAAAAGCAAAAATATTGCGGCGGGCAGCGGGGTCCAGCTGCGCGACCAGCGCAAAAAAATCGGTAGCCATCTCCAGATTACCCCCTTCCCACGCCTGATAACCCTGCGCATAGAGATCCTCCAGCTGCTGTGGTGAAATATTACACAGCTCAGCAAGCGAGGTTTTTCCTGCAAGCAGTGCGTCGACATCTGCGGCAAGCGCGTCCGTCGGAGTGTCAGTATCAGGGACAAGCGATGAATTCAGGTCAGGTCGTTGCATATTATTTTCCCGGATTAGGTTGATGCTATCTGATGGTCGGCGTTGCTTGTTTTCTGCGCTACTCATCTTAAACATCCCACTTACAGAGGCTGATTCCTTCTGTTTTTCCTGAGAAATTTGGGTTTTTTGACATGCTGTAATGAAAGTACAAAAGGAATTTATGGAGGAGGAAGGGAAAGCTTCGACGAATACGCACCACAAAAAAAACACCGCCAGTTGGCGGTGTTTTTTTATGCTGAGCTACAACTTGTCAACTGCGTCCCGTTGTAGCCAGTCGCCACTTTCGATGCGTTGCCGACCGGCAACAGAACGCTGATACACATACAGCCAGGCACTACCGTACGGCGTCTGCACCAGCTGACGCTTGTACTCTCCGCCTTTGGAACGCAGGGCATCCAGTTCACCCAACATGGCGGCATCGATCCGGTAAACTTCGCAATAAACCTGGCCCGATCCTTGAACCACGCCAGGGTAATGGCCCAGACTGTAGAGCTCATAGCCTTCGATCAGATGATCGCCCAGCCATTGCCCGTTAGTCATCCAGTGACTGTTACCCTGCTTGCGCCGTAAACTGCCGTAGACAATTATTCGCATTGCTAAAACTCAAACTGATAGAGCACATCTAGTGCCTGATCAATACCAGACACCGCTTCCAAATAGAATTTCGGCATAAGGCGATAACGCAAGGTTAACGTCGCCAGTGAATCAAATATGCCAACACCGTATTTCACCTGCAGACCCGGCAGCACATAGCCACTGACCTGCACCTGCTGACTGTCGCCAACACCTGCCGTATCAAGTGCCAGGTTACTGACGCCGAATGTCTCGCCGATTTTACCCATAACCTGCCCACTTTGTGCAACCCCTAAACCGACCAGGGCTGAAGTTAGCGCATTACCGTCGCCATCCGAATTGAGTCCCTGACCACGTAACAGGTAGGACAAGGCTTCCTGCTGTGACATCGCCGGGTCGGCGAAGATCTCAACTTTCGGCTCATCGGCCAGGCCTGTGACGCGCAGCCCGGCGGTCACGTCATTTTCAGTGGCTTCCGGATTACGGATGGCTTCGAGGTTAAGATACGGCTGATCTGGCGGTCCGGCAAACTGTAGCTCACCTTTACGCACGATAAGATCCTGACCGTAGGCGTGGAAGCGACCAGACGGAATGTTAATCTGGCCATTCAGCCCCAGACCGCGTTTATCCTGAACCAGCTTCAGATCGCCATTCAGCCGGGCTTTCAGGCCAAAGGCGTCAAGACGAACATCATTGCCGATATGAATCACCAGATTACTGTTGATCGGAATCGCGGCAGATTTTGGTGCAATCGGCTGCAGATTTTGATCCAGCATCACCTCATCAGACGAAACACCAACCGCACTTTCCGGTACTTCCTGCACGGTAATCCGCGCCCACGGAATATCTACCCGACCATCCAGATTAAACATCGATGGCGTCGCCTGGAATACCAGATCCGGCGAAACATCCATCCGCACCATTGGCGGCACGGTTACGCGAACCCGGTTGCCCTTCGCCGCAACGCGCGCGCGCCAGTTATCCAGCTGGCTCCAGTCGGCATCACCATTCAGGTTGATCTGCCCTTGCGAGGTCTGAATTAAGCCCTCCAGCGTCGAGCTCATACCGTTAAACAGCATCGTCAGATTGGCACTGGTGAGATCGACCGGCATAAAGTTACCGTCGACATCGACATTGCGCAGCGCCAGCTGGCCAAATACCTGCGGGCGTTGCAGATTACCGCCAAGACGCAGGCCGGCGTTCAGCACGCCAGCCACTTTCTCACCCTGCATCAGCGCGGGATTTAGCATCGCCAACGACAAATCGGTAATATTTACGTTACCGGATAAGGTGCGACGACCTTCAGGATCGGCAATTTGTACATTACCATCCAGCTGGCCGTTGTTGGCAATACGGATTAACCAGTCGAGCTGGGCGCGACCGTTGCGTAACGCCGCATTCAGGTTAAGAGTATTGAAAGCAATCGGCAGCGTGTTGCCCTGCACATCCTGCTCGAGCTTAACACCATTGCCTTTCAGTGAGACCCGCCCCTGCGGCAGGCCGCCATTGGCCGTCCAGCTGACTTCGGCATCACCGTTAAATACGCCGCTCAGCGCGGTTTCCTCAGGCATGAAAGGTTTGATCATCGCCAGGTCAAAACGGTTCAGCACCACGCGCGCATGGCCGCTCGGGCCAGCCTCGATGGTTTGCGGCACGCAGAGCTGCGCATTCGGATTCTGCCAGCAGTGCGCGCCAATACTGGCAGTCTGAGTGCTGTTGAGATAATCGATGGTCATCGCGCGTGACAAACGCCACTCACCCACCGGCGTATCGAAGCGGGTATTGTTCAGTGAACCTTTCCAGCGCTGCTCTTTGCGATCAAAACTGCCACTCAGCGCCAGCTGACCGGAAACCGGCTCGCCCTGCACATTCAGTTTCAGCTGATGCTGCTTTTCATTACCGTCGGCGTTCAGCGTCAGCAGATTAATAGCCAGCGCATCCTGCTTCAGTTGTTCAACGCGGATCGCCAGTTTGCCCTGAATCTGATCGCTGGAGCGCACATCACCGTCAACTTTCACCCGACCAATACTCATCTGCTGCCAGCGTAAGCCGGTCGCAGTCAGGTCAGCCAGTAACTGTGGCGCTTCCAGGTTGCCGCGTGCCTTGATATTGCCCTTCACTACGCCGCCCAGTCCCGGTAGCGCATTATCGAGATGCTGGGCGTCGATATCCGCATCCAGATTCAGTGTTTCACCGAGTGAACCTTTAACGTTGACGTTGTTGCGACCAAGCACCAGCTTGATGCCGGGAATGTCCCACTGGTTATAGCTATTGCCATACAGTGAGCCATTGGCGGTAACCGCGTTCTGCTTCACATTGCCACGCAGTGCCAGTTCCGGAACCCGCACCTGCCAGCTGCCGCCGTACAGACTGCCTCGGGTGGTAATTTTACCGTCCAGTTTTGCCGGCCAGTCAGGATACTGTTTCGCCGTGTTGATGCCGGCGAGCGTTAACTCACTGCGCCAGCTAATCGCTTTGCTCCAGTCCACCACCGCCGTGAGGTCGGTATTGCCCTGCAGCGCCGCCAGACGCAGTTTATCGAGGGTAAACTGCTCGATATTGCCCTTACCGTCCAGCGTCACTGTGGCAGGAGGGATGGCTTCGCCCTTCAGCGCCGTACGCAGCGACATCACGTAATCCGTCGCCTTACCGCTGAATTTGAAGTTGAAATTATCGGCCTGGTACTGCACCGGGCCGGTCAGTGGCCAGCGAAATTGCGGGCTACTGAGCGTCATTTCCAGTGGTAAACCCACCTGTGCCAGTTCAGTTTGCGCATCAAGCTGAGCCGGTATTGGCCCGGATAGATTCAGCGCCAGTTTCAGTTGGTCGCGCATCTCGCCGCCGAGCGTCAGCTTGATCTTTTCGCCTTTCAGCGGATCGATATTTAGCGTGCTGTTGACGGTAAAATCTAGCGGCCAGTTATCCGACAGCTGTGCCTGACCGCTGGCATTCAGCAGCCCCTGCGGCGAATCCACGTCCAGCGTTTCAAGATGCAGCAGGCGATCTTCGGTTTTCGCTTTCAGTAACAGACGGTTAACCAGAATATCGGTGTCACCAGTGATACGCAGCTGTTCGCCAACCACCTCCTGCACATTAATATCCAGCGGCAGGCGGAAATCTGGCAATTCCGGCAGCAGGGGTTGCGCAAACATCTCCTGCAGCGTTTCACCTAAAGGCTTTTCGCCAGCTTGCGGCTGCTGGACTTTTGGCTGCACCACCTGCTCATCGGCCACTTTGGCCGCCTTAGGCAGCGCCACCAGCAGGCTCTGAATGCGGGTCGGGGTTAAGGTCATCGCACGACCTTGCCAGTTCATCCCGGTAGAAAAATCGAGCAGAGAAACGGTGGTATCGTCGATTTTCACGTTGATGTTATGCAGCGCCACGCGGCGTAAAGTCAGCGGATAAGGCGTGGAGAGATCGCCCATTGCGCTCTCTTCCTGCGGCGCAGGCTCGGCCGAAGGTGCCATTTTCTTGCTGTCGACGACGACGTTAACGTCTTTCAGCGACAGATCGTTGATACAAAACGCCGAACGCTTCAGGCAGCCGAGCTGCACCGCAAGGTGAAATTCTCCGGCATTTACCGTCACGCCCGGCATTTCATACTGAATACCGCTTAGCGTCAGATTGCGCCAGCCACCGTCGACTTGCTTAATTTCCAGCCCCGGCACCCAGCGCGAGGCACCGTTAAGCAACAGATGCAGCCCGGTAGTGGTACCAATTAAAAACGCCACGCCGCCAAGCAGCAGCAGGATAAAAATCAGAATGCCAATCAGGACCTTCTTCCAGCGACTCATAGTTCAGGCCCCAGTCCAATGTAAAACTGCAATCCATGTTCCTCTCTGTCACCAATCGGTCGGGCAATATCGAGCTTGATCGGCCCAACCGGAGACTGCCAGCGCACGCCAAAACCGGCGCCGGTTTTAAAGTCATCCTTTTTGATGTCATTCACCGCTTCACCGGAGTCAACGAACACCGCGCCCCACCATTTGCCAGTGACGTTGTACTGATATTCCAGCGAGCCGGTGACCAGTTTCGAGGCACCGGTCAGCTTGCCTTCACTGTCACGCGGTGAAATGCCTTTGAATTTATAGCCGCGAATGCTGCGGTCGCCACCGGCGAAGAAGCGCAGATCCGGCGGTACGCGCTCAAAGTCATTGGTTTCGATCCAGCCAAGGTTGCCACGCGCCACAAAGCGGTGCTTTTCGGCCAGCGTACGGATCCAGACGTTTTGCGCCTGCAACACCGCAAAGTCGACGTCTGAGCCCCAGGTGGTGTCGGAGACATCGACCGAGTAACGCTGCGAGTCGCCCCAGACCGGCATCAGGCCACCGCGCGAGCGGGTACGGTTAATACTCAGGCCCGGATAAAGCAGCATGGTGGTGTTCGTCACGCTGCCCTGGGTAAAGTGATCGAGACTCCAGCGCAGGTTAATCGCTTTCTGCCAGCCGCTGCTCAGATCCCAGTAACGGGAAACGGCCAGGGTGGTGGAATCTGCTTTGGTATCATTCAGGTCGGTACGTTTCACCCCGCCCTGCAACAGATAATATTGCTCAAGCGGGCTTTTTAGCAGCGGAACTTTGTAGCTGAAATCGAGCTGCTGTTCCGGCGCAGAGATATTAGCGCTGGTGGCAAAGCTATGGCCGCGCGAGTTGACCCACGGCTTTTTCCACGTTGCTTTGACACGCGGACCGACGTCAGTTGAGTAGCCAACACCGGTTTCAATAGTGTTCTCAGTACGTGGCGAGACCACGCCATTCAGTGGCAACACTTTGCTTTCGCGCGCTTCAGCAAATTCTGGCGCAACGACCACGGAATTAAACCAGCCGGTCGCGGATAAGCGACGATTCAGCTCGGACAGATCGCGTGAACTGTAGTAGTCGCCTTTTTTAAACGGCACCAGATTTTGCAAATACTCTTCGCGGATCTGCGAGCCTTCAAAACTAACATCGCCGAAGCGGTAACGCTGACCGCTGTCATAATCAATATCCCAGAACGCTTCGTGGCGCTCTACTGAGACGCCGAGTTGGCTTTTGAGGAATTCGCCATCAAAATAGCCATTGCGCAGCGCGAGATTGGTGAAGTTACTTTTGAAGCTGTCGAATTTGCCGTGATTGAGAATGGTGCCATCAGCGGGTGTCCCCTCGCGCACCATTCTGAGGTAGTCCTCATCATTACGTGCCTCACCGCGCAATATCACCGTCGTACCGGCGATTCTCACCGGTTCACCGGCTTTCACCCGGGCAATCAGTACCGGACGGCCGCCCTCAGCCGGCGCGGGGCGCATCTCAAAATCGATATCGGGTTGGTAGTAACCCAGCGCGCGCAAACCTTCCTTTATCGCATTCGAAACGCGTGCACGAAAGCGCCCGTCAGCAGAGATTTCATCAGTGCTGATGGTTGAAAGACGTGCCCTGACGTTTTTTTGTAAATCCCCGGATAAACCTTCAACCTGCAAGCGGATAGTCGCGGCCTGTGTCACAGGCGCGGCAATCAGCAGACAGTACATGCAGTACACATGAATTCGTGGCACGCTTACTCCTGTTTCTCTTGCCAGCCCTTGTTCCAGATGGGCGAATCGTTATATGAACAGCAAACCATTGTACTGCCGGGATAATTTCAGAAAGGCACCTTATTCACTTCCTGTCCCGCACAGCTTAACTATTCGCTAAAATGCAGCATAAACGCAAATTTTACGCGTTATTGTCTGAAAACTCATGACAGTACACAACAGCGGATCGCAAATCGCAACCCACTGGAGTGTAACCCGCGAATGTCATTAGACAAGACTGGAAGTGGCGCTTAACCTGATACTTTGATGATTAATTAACATTGCTGTCTATTTTTTAATCACACGCGTAACCACTAGCCGCCCGATATAGCCTGCTGCTATAATGCGCAGCGAAGATCTGACCAGGGTCTGATAAATTCTGCCCGACCGTGCCCTATCTGTTATGGTCGCACTAACGCAGACATTTTTGGCATGGGCAGCCGTTTTATTAATGACATGTACAGGAAGTACGTGGAATCCCGCGCCACACCAAGCCAAAAATGACAAGAGAAACAAACCTACGGAAAATCTATGCTAGATAGCCTGCTTGTCATATTACTGCTAATCGCGATCAGTGCCTTTTTCTCCCTGTCGGAGATTTCGCTGGCTGCCGCCCGAAAAATTAAACTTAAACTGTTGGCCGATGAGGGCAACATTAACGCGCAACACGTGTTGAAGATGCAGGAAACGCCCGGCATGTTCTTTACCGTGGTGCAGATTGGCCTGAATACCGTGGCTATTCTCGGCGGTATCGTCGGTGATGCCGCCTTCTCTCCTGCTTTCCGCACGCTGTTTGAGCGATTAGCCCCACCGGAACTGGCAGAACAGTTGAGTTTTATCTGTTCGTTTACCCTTGTCACCAGCTTCTTTATTCTGTTTGCCGATTTAACCCCAAAACGTATCGGCATGATTGCGCCGGAGGCTATTGCGCTGCGCATTATCAATCCGATGCGCTTTTGCCTGATGATTTTCCGTCCGCTGGTGTGGTTCTACAACGGCATGGCGAATATGATTTTTCGCCTGTTTAAAATTCCGATGGTGCGCAGGGATGACATCACCTCTGATGATATCTATGCGGTGGTGGAAGCCGGTGCGCTGGCCGGGGTACTGCGTAAGCAGGAGCATGAGCTGATTGAGAACGTGTTTGAGCTTGAATCACGTACCGTGCCCTCTTCAATGACCTCGCGCGAGAATATCGTCTGGTTTGATCTGCACGAAGATGAAAACAGCCTGAAAGAGAAAATTGCCCGCCATCCGCACTCAAAATTTCTGGTTTGTAATCAGGATATTGACCATATCGTTGGCTATGTGGACTCCAAAGAGCTGTTGCTGCGCGTGCTCGGCAATCAAAGCATGACGCTGAGCAGCGGCGTGCAGATTCGCTCGGCATTAATCGTACCGGACACCCTGACGTTGTCTGAGGCGCTGGAGAGTTTTAAAACCGCCGGTGAAGACTTTGCGGTCATCATGAACGAATATGCATTGGTGGTGGGGATCATCACGCTGAATGACGTCATGACCACGCTGATGGGCGATCTGGTCGGTCAGGGCATGGAAGAGCAGATTGTTGCCCGTGACGAGAACTCCTGGCTGGTTGAAGGCGGTACGCCGATTGATGATGTTATGCGCGTGCTGGATATCGATGACTTCCCGCAGTCCGGTAACTACGAAACCATTGGCGGTTTTATGATGTATATGCTGCGCAAAATCCCGAAACGTACCGATTTCGTAAAGTTTGCCGGCTATAAATTTGAAGTGGTAGATATCGACAGCTATCGCATCGATCAGTTACTGGTGACACGTATCGTTGAACGCCCGGTTTCTACGATTACGCTGCCAAAAGCGGTTGAAGCCGAAGAGTAAATCAGGCAGGGATAAAAACATCAAGGGAGCCGATGAGGGCTCCCATGGGTTGCTTCATAAACCCGGATGCAGTGGCGGCATATTGATTGCCGCCGGTCTCAGTTAAACTCAGTCTGTAATCTCAGAACCTGGCGATTAACTTCCGACATAACGCTATAGTGCTGCTTATCTTTGATGCGCGGGATAAGAATTTTACCCTTATCGAATTCAAACGCACCGACATCCTTGATATACAGCCTTCCTCTGAACAGCGTTTTTACATACTTTGCGACCTGCAATGGGTTGTAACGCTGGAATATTTTCATTCTGTACTAGCTCCTGACAGTTAAGTCCTTCACTACGCTTCGTCGTGGCCAAATTCGGTACGAACTCCTGAAGCGCAAATTGCTGAAAAATTATAGAACAACATTCCTTACCGTGGTTCCGAAAAGCGAACTTTTTTACTGAACTGACATAACATTACAGAATAGTCTGTTAATTACGTCATGCTATTCAGTATAAACCTTCACTCAGCATGGATTTGTGCAGCATGCCGCAAAGCTGACAGTTCGATGCGACAGACGCATCATCCACGCTTATTATTGCAGAATCATGACCAAGTGGTCGGATCACCTGAATATCGGAGTCATAATGATTACTGCCCGCTGTTTAGCCATTGCTCTGTCACTGTTACTGCCGCTCAGTGCCGGTGCTCATAACTTTGTAGAGGGGCAACGCGTAGCCCCGGTCGGCATCGCCGATAAGGGCGAACTTTCCTGGCAACAAGATCAGTTTAGTTATAAAAACTGGAACAGCGCCCAGCTCAGTGGAAAAGTGCGGGTCATCCAACATATTGCCGGTCGGTCTTCAGCCAAAGAGGCAAATGCGGCGCTGATTGAAGCGATCAAAGCCGCTCAGCTGCCGCACGATCGCTATCAGACCACGACAATAGTGAATACCGATGACGCAATTCCCGGCACCGGTATGTTTGTCCGTAGCAGCATTGAAAGTAATAAAAAGCAGTATCCGTGGTCGCAGTTTATTGTCGACAGTAATGGCGCGGCAAAACAGGCATGGCAACTGGAGAAAGGCGGATCGGCGATTGTGGTGCTGGATAAACAAGGAACCGTGCGTTACGCAAAAGATGGCGCGTTGACGCAGGATGAAGTGAAGCAGGTAATTGCCTTACTGCATAACTTGTTGAAGTGATTGATTAAAAGAACGCCTTAACATCACCTTTCGGTAAAGGCGGCGTTTTCGCCGCCCGTGATACGGTCAGAAAATCGACACCCGGAACCCCGGGTTCAGGAATGACTCGCGCGGGGTATAGTCCAGCGTCTGGCCTTTCCAGTCATGCACATGGGCTCCGGCAGCAATAGCCACCGCATGGCCTGCGCCGGTATCCCAGATATTGGTTGGCCCAAAACGTGGATACAGCTGCGCTTTACCTTCCGCCACCAGGCAGAACTTCAGCGAAGAGCCAATGGCGGTAGTCTGATGCTCGCCCATCTGGTCCAGATACTCTTTCAGTTCTTCATCAGAGCTGGCATGAGAACGGCTAATCACCACCAGCGGTGGACGCGCATCGCGTACCTGAATCTGCTCCTGATGGCCGCCCTCTTCTTTCCATGCCTTACCAGCCGCCGCCGAATACATCACGCCAATCGCTGGCGCATAGACCACACCCAGCACCGGAACACCCTTATCAATCAGGGCAATATTCACGGTAAATTCGCCGTTGCGCTTAATAAACTCTTTGGTGCCGTCCAGCGGGTCAACCAGCCAGTAGCGCTGCCAGTGCTGACGCACCTCCCAGCTTGCGGGATCCTCTTCCGACAACACCGGAACATCCGGCGTCAGTGAACTTAACCCCTGTACAATCACTTGATGTGCCGCGATATCCGCTGCGGTAACCGGAGAATCATCAGACTTGTGAGAAACGTCGAGCGGTGCCTGGCCATCGTATACCTGCATAATGGCCTCGCCCGCTTCACGCGCCAGCTGGCAAATTTGCTCTAACATTTTTCACCTCATGATTTCATTCGTTGTAGCGAACACTATGCAGATCATAGCAGTTTGTCACCGTTCGCTGATTAAACTCAGTGTATTCCGTGACGGATACCATGACATATTTTTCCGTGGCAGATCACAATATTGTGAGATTAAACGTAATGTTTTCAGCGTATTTTGAGATCCTAAGTAAATTATGCTGGATGTAATTAACGGGAGAATGGAATGTTTAAGCCTTGTATGACGCTGCTGGCAGTGATGATAGCAACCACGGTAAATGCCGCGACGGTCGATCTGCGTATTCTGGAAACCACCGATCTGCACAGCAATATGATGGACTTCGATTACTACAAAGATACACCGAGTGAGAAATTCGGGCTGGTACGCACCGCCACCCTGATCGAAGCGGCGCGTCAAGAGAGTAAAAACAGCGTGCTGGTCGATAATGGTGACATTATTCAGGGCAGTCCGCTTGGCGACTACATGGCAGCAAAAGGGCTGAAACAGGGTGATATTCATCCGGTATACAAAGCGATGAATACTCTTGATTACAGCGTCGGTAATCTCGGCAATCACGAATTCAACTACGGCCTCGATTATCTGCACAAAGCAATCAGCGGTGCGCGTTTTCCCTATATTAATGCCAACGTGATTGATGTGAAAAGCGGTAAACCGCTGTTTACGCCCTTTCTGATCGAGCCGCTTGAGGTCACTGACCGCGAGGGTAAGACGCACCAGCTTAAAATTGGCTATATCGGCTTTGTGCCACCACAAATCATGGTGTGGGATAAAGCCAATCTGCAGGGCAAAGTGACGGTTGACGATATCACCGAAACTGCGCGTAAGTGGGTGCCGGAAATGCGTAAACAGGGCGCGGATATTGTGATCGCCATTCCGCACTCCGGGCTTTCCAGTGAGCCATACAAAGCGTTAGCGGAAAACTCTGTTTACTATCTCAGCCAGGTGCCGGGCATTGATGCGATTATGTTTGGTCACGCCCATGCGGTTTTCCCCAGCGAAGATTTCGCCGCGATTAAGGGTGCGGATATCAGCCAGGGCACGCTGAATGGTATCCCGGCGGTCATGCCGGGGATGTGGGGCGATCATCTCGGCGTGGTCGATATGGTGCTCGATAACCACGGTGGCAAATGGCAGGTCAGCAGCGCCAAAGCAGAAGCGCGCCCGATTTATGATAAAACGGCGAAAAAGTCGCTGGCAGCAGAAGATCCGGCGCTGGTGAAGGTTCTGGCTGACGATCATCGCGCAACCCGCGAATTTGTCAGTAAACCGATCGGTAAATCAGCTGACGTGATGTACAGCTATCTGTCATTGGTGCAGGCCGATCCTACCGTACAGATCGTTAATAAAGCGCAGATTGATTATGTAAAACATTATATTCAGGGCGATCCTGACCTGGCGAATCTGCCGGTATTGTCTGCCGCCGCGCCGTTTAAGGCCGGCGGACGCAAAAACGATCCTGCCAGCTATGTGGAAGTGGAAAAGGGTCAGCTGACCTTCCGTAACGCCGCCGATCTCTATCTTTACCCCAACACGCTGGTGGTGATGAAAGTCAGCGGAGAGCAGGTGAAAGAGTGGCTGGAGTGTTCTGCCGGACAGTTCAATCAGATAGATGCCAACAGCGGCAAACCGCAATCGCTGATTAACTGGGATTTCCGCACCTATAACTTCGACATGATCGATGGCGTCAGTTATCAGATTGATATCACCCAACCGGCGCGCTATGACAGTGAGTGCCAGCTGATTAATGCCGACGCTTCACGTATTAAACAGTTGACCTGGCAGGGCAAGCCGGTTGATCCAAAGGCGACATTCCTGGTGGCAACCAACAACTATCGCGCATATGGCGGCAAGTTTGCCGGTACCGGCGATCAATATGTGGCATTTGCTTCACCGGATGAAAACCGCTCGGTGGTTGCGGCCTGGATCAGCGCCGAGAGCAAAGCACAGGGAGAAGTGAACCCGCAGGTGAATAATAACTGGCGACTGGCAGCCATTGACAGCAAGCAACCACTGGATATTCGTTTCGAAACTTCACCGACGGACAAGGCAACGGCGTTTATTCAGCAGCACGCGCAGTATCCGATGACGCAGAAAGGGAGTGATGACATCGGTTTTGCCATCTGGAGCCTGGATCTCAGCAAGCATTAACAGAACGGGCGGCGTGATTACATCGCCGCCCGCAACCTGCAAGATTACAGAATCTCTAACAGCTCAACTTCGAACACCAGGGTGCTCAGAGGTGGGATGGATGCACCGGCGCCGCGCTCGCCGTAAGCCAGGTTGTGTGGGATCACCAGCTCCCATTTGGAGCCAACTGGCATCAGGGTCAGTGCTTCAATCCAGCCAGCGATAACGCCGCTGACCGGGAATTCTGCTGGTTCGCCACGCTGTACTGAACTGTCGAATACGCTGCCATCGATCAGTTTACCGGTGTAATGCACGCGTACGCGATCCTGACGGGATGGAATCGCACCGTCGCCCTGCTTAATCACGCTGAATTGCAGACCTGACTCGGTGCTGCTGACGCCTTCACGCTTCAGGTTCTCTTCAAGGAATTTCTGACCTTCAACCGCCATTGCCTGCTGACGTTCGCTGCGAACTGCATCAGCACGCTCGTGAACTTCGCGCAGTGCGCGATGCACCACATCAACAGGAACTGCTGGCGCATTCCCTTCCAGCGCATCGCGCAGACCTGCCAGCAATGCTTCTGGCTGCAGACCCTGCAGTCCGGACTCCAGCAACTGCTGGCCAACCTGTAAACCGATACCGTAACTTGCTTGCGCTTCGACGCTGTCAAAAGAAGGGGTTGTCATGAATTTTCCTTTCATCATTGATATAAATGAAGGCAGAGCATAACAGCGCAAGCTCTGAGGGTAAAATCCCACGTGCCAGTGGATGACTTTTGCCGCAGAAACAGAAACAATAGCAACTCATATAATTAATAACGCCCATAGCGTCACGTAACTGGCTTGTGCTTGTCACATCAAACAGTTAGCAGGTTATAATATAAACCTGCCGTTTACTAATGCGTCATTCTGGGTTAACGAGGTTAGTTACATGGGGAGAATTGCCCCGCGGCAAAGGAAACGCCTGCCGTTTTACCATCCGGTGTTAAAGATGTGGATGGCAAACCGCAAACCATTTGCACAAGCAGCGCAACCGGAGGATGAAATGACTCCTGAGAATTCTTCATCACGCAGCCAGTCAGTGCTGAGTAAAATCTGGCATCTGGCCGATAATCTGCGCTTTATGGATCCGCTACCGTCTGCTCATCGCCGTGGCATTATCCTGGCGCTACTGGTGATGCTGCTGGCATTTCTCTGGCCGTCCTCATCGTCTCAAGGCCCGTCATCGCGCCCTGCGCTGCAAAGCAGCGGCAATGAAGTACCGTTGCAGGCGGATATTTATAATAACGACAATAATCAGACTGCCTCTCCACCAGCGCAGCCAGAAGCCGATTCATCGGACGAATGGCGCAGCTACCAGATAGCTGCCGGCCAGACGCTGGCTCAGTTATTCCGCGATAATAATTTGCCGGTCAGTGATGTATTCGCGATGGCGCAAGTGGAAGGTGACGATAAGCCGCTGAGTAATCTGCAGGCGGGTCAGAAAGTCAAATTGCTGCTGAATGCGCAAAGCATGGTGACCGAACTGGAAATCGAAACGACGGACAATCAGTCAGTTCGCTTTATCCGTGGTGCCGATGGCGCCTTTACCCGTACGCGCTAACGGGACAGTTGCTCTGACAAATAATCGCGCAGTACGATCGCATGATTGTGCTGCGCATCTTTACTGCCATACAGCAGCACGATCTTTTTCTTTTGCTTAAGCAGCGTCAGCAACCTGTCGCAGGCATCGCCCTGTGCCAGCTCATTACGGTAATAATCAACAAACTCCGCCCATCTTTCAGGCTCGGCGTGAAACCATTTGCGTAGATCGCTGCTCGGTGCCACATCTTTAAACCACGCCACGCCTTCCAGACGCGCTTTACTGATACCGCGCGGCCACAGGCGGTCGATAAGAAAAGTGTGAGGGGAGAAAGGCGCATGCGCGTCATACACGCGGGTAAGACAAATAGCGTCGGACATCGGGCCTCCAGGTAGACAACTATCTACTCAATGATAGTTTATTTCCGGGACCGGAAATGCAAAACGCTGGCACAAGGCCAGCGTTTTACGTGTTAACTAAAGTGTTAATTCAGCGACAAGCGCGAATTAAGCTTCAGCAACTACATTCACGATCAGTTTTGCGAATACTTCGCTGTGAACCTGGAAGTCCACTTCGTGCTCACCGGTGGTGCGCAGAACGCCGTTCGGCAGACGAACTTCGCTCTTAGCCACTTCAACGCCAGCTGCAGTTACAGCGTCAGCGATGTCGCGGGTACCGATGGAACCGAACAGTTTACCTTCGTCGCCTGCTTTAGACGCGAGGGTAACGGTGCCCAGTGCATTGATTTTCTCAGCGCGTGCATTAGCTGCAGACAGAACGTCAGCCAGTTTGGCTTCCAGTTCTGCACGACGTGCTTCGAAGAACTCAACGTTTTTCTTAGTAGCAGGAACAGCTTTGCCCTGTGGTACCAGGAAGTTACGAGCGTAGCCCGCTTTAACGTTAACCTGATCACCCAGGCTGCCCAGGTTTGCTACTTTATCAAGCAGAATAACTTGCATTACCATATCCTCTTAAAGTCGTTAATGGACAGTTGCCGATTACTGATGACGATCAGTGTACGGCAGCAGAGACAGGTAACGCGCGCGCTTGATAGCACGAGCCAGCTGACGCTGGTATTTAGCGCGAGTACCGGTGATACGGCTCGGTACAATCTTACCGCTTTCAGTGATGTAGTTTTTCAGCGTTGCGATATCTTTATAATCGATCTCTTGAACGCCTTCCGCGGTGAAACGGCAGAACTTGCGACGACGGAAATAACGTGCCATTTGGCTAGTCTCCAGAATCTATCAATCTAATCTGCTCGGCATGTAACACAATCTTGCTGAGGCCATTGCGCCCTTGATGGCAACTAATGAAACCTTCCACAGTGAGTTGCGTGCCGACCGTTATACTTTGAGTAATGACCTGATGCGTCGTGCCACTTAAAATGATGGGCATACGACACCAGGCTTGCCGAATAAATCCGGCTTCTTCCTGCTGCGAGCGGTGCTCAAGCACAAACTGGCAGTGTGGAATACCTGACGGGCTAATTTTTCGAACCGGCGTCTTGCACACAGTGCCAGACAGGCGCAGTCGATTTGCCGTCACGGTTGATTACTCTTCAGAATCCCCAGCATCTGCATCATCAGAGGTTTCGTTAGCAAAATCTTCACGACGCTCACGGCGCTCGTCTTTCGCTTTAACCATCGGAGATGCTTCGGTAACCGCGTTTTTAACGCGCATAACCATGCTACGGATAACGGCGTCGTTGAAGCGGAAGTTAGTTTCCAGCTCATCGATCACAGACTGAGGAGCTTCAACGTTCAGCAGAACGTAGTGTGCTTTGTGCAGTTTGTTGATCGGGTAAGCCAGCTGACGACGGCCCCAGTCTTCCAGACGGTGAATCGTGCCTTCTGCACCAGTGATAGCACCAGTGTAACGCTCGATCATGCCCGGAACCTGTTCGCTTTGGTCAGGGTGAACCATAAAAACGATTTCGTAATGACGCATCGAATTTGCTCCTTACGGATTATTCAGCCTCCTGTCAGGGTCAACCGCGGCCCATGGAAGCAAGGAACGTTGTTTAAGTGCGGCTGAAAAATTGACGCGTAATCATACTGGCGTAGCCTGGGAAACTCAAGGTGCCTGATGAATTAAATATTGCGGGGAGTTCGGGGTAAGCGCTGTTTATTTTTTACACAGCAACTAAACTAATTGATGAAGGAATAAACGGCCCTGACCTTCGCGCCAGGTTTAGTACGCAGCAACTGTATGGTGGAGTCGATGATGAACAACATCGCTATTGCCACTTTACTCGGTCTCTTCCTGTCTACCACCGCCATTGCCAGCACCACCGACTGTGCGCAGCAGATTAGAAGTCACGGTAGCAAAGCGGCAGCAAATTATGAGTATATCAACCGTATCGCCACGCCGACCGGTAACCATGAGCGCGCCAATATCTCCGCGCCCCGCCAGTTATCGCAACAGCTGTGAACCACGGATATCAAGGCCGGAGCCGTTTCCGGCCTTTTTTTCTGTCTGGCATTACAAGTGATGCTTAAAGAAGGCGACAATTGCGGTTAACGCTGGCGGTGAAATGCGATGCCCCATTCCTTTTTCGGTTATAAAGGTCAGACGCTGGTCAAGCGACGCTTCGCGCAGCGCTTTTTCCAGCCGCACGGTTTCTGCTACCGGCACGACCTCATCCGCTTCGCCGTGCCACAACAGCAACGGACGATTCGCCAGCTTCTCCAGCTGATGGCTGACATCATACTCCGCCAGCGGCGCTAACCGCTGCGCCAGCGCCTGCTGTTGATCCGGCGTGCGCGCCTCCAGCGGCGGAAACAGCGAATGGCTGAGCGAGCTAAAATAACCCGAGCCCATCATACAGGCGACGCTGTTAATCTGCGGATAACGCGCCATGGCTCCCAGCGCCGTCATCCCACCCATTGAGGCACCGGCGACGCCAAACCGGCCTTCGGCAATCAGATCCTGCTGGCGCAGCGCCGCTTCAAGCTGTGGCAACTCGTCAATATTACGGCGCAGAATTTCCCAGAAATGCGTCAGCCGAAAGTCGCTATCGCCGTCATAGCGCGCGCCATGCTGATCGGCATCGGGCAGTACCACGCGAAAACCAGCCTGCGCCAACGCAACGGCAAAGTACGAATAGACCTCTTTCGACGAGGTAAAGCCGTGATAAAAAATGATGGTCGGCAGCGCCTGCTGCTGTTTTCCGGCCGGTGTGGCATGCAGACACTCAATACCCGCCAGCAACGCCGTTCCAATCTCAATCATTCTGCCTCCGTGATCTCAGGGACCGCACTTAAGGTTTGATCTGTTATGCAGTGTAAGTTCTCACAGCGCTGCATGAGTGCCAAATACCGTTAATTTATAAGCTGTTGCAGCTGGCGGTTATTACAAATTGATTAAATCTTCTTTTCCATAGCCTTTGTAGGGTAAACCCTGGCCGTTTTTTGCCGTTGTACTTTGCTCTAATAACTCCTCTATAAGGCAATACTATGAAACGTCTTTCACTCAGCAAATGGAGTTTGGGAGTCAAGCTGTCTGTACTGACGTCATTTAGCGTGGCGATACTGTTTTTCATTCTCACGCAGTCATTAACCCACAACGCCGCAAAACAGCTGGAAACCTTAACCCTGGGTAATATGCAAAACCAGGTCGCGGGCATCGGTGATATGGCCGGCATGTTTAACGCCACCCTGAGCGAAGAGGTAGCCAATTATACCCGGCTGTTCCAGAGCTTTCTGCCGGAACAATTCAGCCGTGACAGCACGCAGATGATTACCGTCGGCAGTGAAACAACACCGACCCTGCGTGCCGGCGAGAAAACCCTAAACCTGGATGAAGGCACGGTAGATAACTTTATGCAGCGCACCGGCGCGATTTCGACGATTTTTGTCCGTCAGGGAGACGACTATATCCGCATCGCTACCTCCTTGCGCAAAGAGGATGGCGCGCGCGCGATGGGCACCCGGCTGGATCGCAGCAGCCCGGCCTGGGCACTGGCTAACCAGGGAAAAACCTTCCGCGGCCTTGCCCTTCTGTTTGGTAAACGTTATATCACCCAGTATCAGCCGCTGAGGGACAGCAGTGGCGAAGTGATCGGCATCCTGTTTGTCGGCGTCGATATCACTTCACAGTTCAATCTGATGCGCGAAAAGGTGCTGAATAAGACACTGGGCGACAGTGGTTATTTCAGCGTGATTAACGGCGCCGCCGGGAAAGCTCAGGGCCAGTTTCTGTTCCACCGCAGCCGCGAAGGCAGCCAGCCAGCCTGGTCTGCCACAGTGCAACAGCAGCTGTTGCAACAATCGCAAGGCACGATGGAAGCCATTAATCTTCAGGGAGAAAGCCAGATTATTGTCTGGCAGCAGCTGCCCGGCTGGAGTTGGGTTATCGTCGGTGAAGTCAGTAAAGCCAGCCTGCTGGCACCGATTAACGCCACACGTAATACCTTCCTGCTGATTGGTCTGGCGCTGGTGATGATATTTGCGCTGAGCTTCGTCTGGATTACCCGCCGCTGGTTAAGTCATCCGCTGCAACAGGTGATAGCGCTGGCGCAGCATTATGCCGCAGGTAACCTGCAGGCGACGCTGGCAACCGAACGTCAGGACGAGGTGGGTCAGCTGATTCACGCAATTAACGGAATTGGTGACGGGCTGGAACGTATTGTCTCGCAGGTACGTCACGCCGCTGAAGAGATCAGCTTCGCGACTGATGCTATCGCCGCCAGCAGTGGAAATATCAGCGAGCAGATTTCACGTCAGGCCAGTAGCGTAGAAGAGACCTCTGCCAGCATGGAGCAACTGGGCGCGACGGTAGAACAGAATGCCGATAACGTCTCGCAGGCGCTGACGCTGGTGGCTGAAGCCGCTAATGCGGTACAGCACGGTGGTGATACCGTAACACGCTCAGTGAACACCATGTCAGCGATTAACGTTTCATCGCAGAGCATTGCCGATATCACTCATGTTATCGAATCGATTGCTTTCCAGACCAATATCCTGGCACTGAACGCGGCGGTAGAAGCGGCACGCGCCGGTGAACACGGCAAAGGCTTTGCGGTCGTCGCGGCCGAAGTCCGGGCGCTGGCGCAGCGCAGCGCGCAGGCAGCAAAAGAGATCGACGGCCTGATTGAGAATTCAATCAGCAAGGTAACGGAAGGCCATAAGCTGTCGGAACAGACCCGCGAAGCAATGGAGAATATCGTCATCCGCATTGAGCAGGTTAAAGCGCTGATGGGCGAGATTGATGTGGCATCCCATGAACAGTCAGCCGGTATTGGCCAGGTGAATATTGCGATGTCGCAGATTGGTCAGGCGACGCATCACAACACCGAAATGGTGGCGCAGTCGGAGCAGATCGCCAGTGAACTGAGTCAGAAAGGGCACCATCTCAATCAGTTAGTCAGCGTGTTTACACTTAAAGGATAACTCTTGCGCGGTGATGGCATAAACTTAATGCCATCACCGTCGGGAGAAATCGATATGCGTATCGTCATTCAGCTGTTGGCAGCGCTGTTACTGAGTGGATGCAGCGCTTTACACACCACGCCTCAGCCGCCGCCCGCCGCGACATCTCAGGCACAGCAAATTACCCGCGCCCAGAGTCTCAGCCTGACCCGCCTTGGCAATATTAGCGCTACCGTGCGCGGCTCGCCGGATGATGCTGAGCGCGCCATCGCAGCGAAAGCCAATGCGCTGGGCGCGACTTACTATCACATTATTATGGTCAGTGAAACGGTAGTACCGGCGCTGTGGTACGCCACCGCGACGCTGTACGGCCCGTCAGCCGCCAGTCGCCCGCAGCAGTAGTCGCGCACAGTTGTCCTCGCTCAGCGTGCTGGCACCGCGTGCATCCAGCGCCTGACGGCACCAGGCATCGGCCAGCGGTGGTTCGAGATATTTCAGCAGCTGTGCCGCCACTGCCAGCCGGAACAACAGGCTGGCGATATCACGCGCCTGCCCCTCTTGCGGATGAGCCAGTCGTAATTTCAGTTGCCGCCAGCAACTGTCGAAGTGGCGATTAATCCCCTTCACCGCTTCAAACTCGCGGTTCAGCATCTCTGTGATGCCGGACTGCCTGGTCAGCACCCGCAGCACATCAAGGCACATCACATTACCCGAGCCTTCCCAGATACTGTTGACCGGCATTTCACGATACAGACGTGGCAGTTCGCTCTCTTCGCAATAGCCAATTCCACCGAGCACTTCCATCGCTTCAGCCACAAAAGCAATGCCGCTTTTGCAGATTGCGTATTTGACCACTGGAGTGAACAAGCGGCTGAAAGCGCGCTCGTGCTGATTCGCTGGCGTTGACCAGGCACGCGCCAGCCGCATCAATAACGCGGTCTGCCCTTCCAGCTGTAACGCCTGTGCGCTCAGTACCTGCCGCATCAGCGGTTGATCAACCAGATTTTTCCCCATCACCTGCCGCTGATGAGCGTGATACAGCGCGACCGACAATGCGCGCCGCATCTGTCCATGGCTTCCCAGCGCGCAATCAAAACGGGTGTAACCGCCCATTTTCAGGATTTGCCGCACACCATCGCCCTCTTCTCCCAACAGCCAGCCGGTGGCATTGCAGAACTCGACTTCGCTACTGGCGTTGGCGCGATTTCCCAGCTTTTCTTTCAACCGCTCAATGCGAATTGCGTTACGGCTGCCATCCGGCAGCAGACGCGGCATAAAGAAGCAGCCAGGCCCGCCTGACGTCTGCGCCAGCACCAGATGCGCATCGCTTTGCGGCACCGAAAAAAACCATTTGTGGCCGGTGAGATAATAGATTTCGCCATTACCACGTGAGGCCTGCGGCTGCGCGGTGGTGGTGTTGCTCAGTACATCGGTTCCGCCCTGTTTCTCGGTCATTCCCATGCCAATCAACAGACCGCGTTTTTGATCGCCAGGTTGCGCATGCGCATCGTAACGATCCGACAACAGCCCCGGCAGCCAGCTGTGAAACGCGGCTGGCAGGCTCTGTTGCAATAATGGAATCGCGCCAAAGGTCATGGTAATTGGGCACAGGGTGCCAGCTTCAACCTGGGCATGCTGGATAAAGCGAGCTGCACGGGCAACAAATGCCCCCGGTCGCGCATCGGCCTGCCAGCTCAGGTTGTGTACCCGATTGGCACACAGCCCCTGCATCAGCAAATGCCACGACGGGTGAAAGCGCAGTTCATCAATTCGCTCGCCACAGGGGTCGTAGCGCAGCAGCTCGGGTGGCCAGGCATTCGCCAGACGCCCCAACTCCAGCGACTCAGCACTACCCAACTGTTGTCCAACCGATGCCTGTAATTCGCCGTCCCATTCCGCGCCTTCACGTATCAAAGCTTCGCGCAGCGGCGTATCAGACAGAAACAGATTACTGTTGCTGAGTGGGCGTGGTTGATTAAAAACGGTGTGCGTGTTCCACGTCATTTTTTCTCCCTCATGATCCCTGGCGGATACCGTAGTATGAAACCTGAGAGAAAAAATGTCCGAAAGCGGGAAGAGATTCGGGGCGCAGGTCACGCCCCGAGGGATTACTTACTGGTACGTTGACGCACGGCTTCAAACAGACAGATACCGGTGGCGACGGAAACGTTAAGCGAAGAGACGCTGCCCGCCATTGGAATGCTGATCAGCTCATCACAATGTTCACGCGTCAAACGCCGCATGCCTTCGCCTTCCGCGCCCATCACCAACGCCATTGGGCCAGTCATTTTGCTCTGGAACACGGTGTGATCGGCTTCACCAGCGGTACCGACGATCCAGACATTCGCTTCCTGCAACACCCGCATCGTGCGCGCGAGGTTGGTGACGCGAATCAGCGGCACATTTTCTGCCGCGCCGCTGGCGACTTTTTTCGCCGTCGCGTTCAGCTGAGCGGAACGGTCTTTCGGCACGATCACCGCATGCACACCGGCAGCGTCGGCGCTGCGCAGGCAGGCACCAAGATTATGCGGGTCAGTCACACCGTCGAGAATCAACAGAAACGGCTGATCAAGACCGGCAATCAGGTCTGGCAGGTCGCCTTCCTGATACTGGCGGCCCGGCTTAACGCGGGCGACAATCCCCTGATGAACCGCACCTTCGACTTTGCTATCCAGCCACTGACGGTTTGCCACCTGGATCACGATACCCTGAGCTTCCAGCGCCTTAATCAACGGTTGTAAGCGGCGGTCATCGCGCCCTTTCAGAATAAAAACTTCCTGAAAACGCTGTGGATCGCTATCAAGCAGCGCCTGTACGGCGTGGATACCAAAAACAATTTCACTCATGTGTTTAACTCGATAATCAATTTGCGGGCGGCGAAACCGCCGCCCCTACAGGGTGCCGAACTATCCGGACCGCGTGTTATGCGCTGGTGTCACTTTTGTTTTTTGCTGCGCGTTTGGCTTTTGTCGCGGCGGCGATTTTACGGGTTTTATCCGACGGAGTTTTGGCTTTTTTCTCTTTTTTCGCCTTACTGCCGCTTTTGGCTTTGCTCTCGTCCGCTTTAGCCGGGCGGAACGCGCTGTCAGCTTCGAAATTCGCCCCTTTACGCACTTCCCGACGGCGCTTGCCCCCGTTCTTCGCCGTGCCTTTTTTGGCACGATCGCGTTCGGTTTTGCCTTCGCCGCGTGGTTTACGCTGGCTTGAGATCAGCGCAAAATCAATCTTACGCTCATCCATATGCACCGCTTCAACCCGCACTTCAACGGTATCGCCCAGACGGTAAGTCTGGCCGCCAGACTCACCAATCAGGCGCTGGCCTACCGCGTCAAAGCGATAGTAGTCATTGTCGAGCGTCGACACGTGCACCAGACCGTCAATAAACAGATCGATCAGGCGCACAAAGAAGCCGAATCCGGTGACGCTGGCGATCACGCCGGTAAAGGTCTGCCCGACCTGATCCTGCATGAAGTCACATTTCAGCCAGTCGGCAACATCACGCGTGGCTTCGTCGGCACGACGTTCCGCCATCGAGCAGTGCTGACCCAGCTGCAACATCTGTTGCAGATCGTAATGGTAACCGCCGGTTGGCGTGGTATTACCCTGCAGCGTACCCTGCTCACGCGCCAGCAGATACTTGATCGCCCGGTGCAGCAGCAGGTCGGGATAGCGACGGATTGGCGAGGTAAAGTGCGCATAAGAGGAGAGCGCCAGGCCGAAGTGCCCACGGTTTTCCGGATCGTATACCGCCTGCTTCATCGAGCGCAGCAGCATAGTTTGCAGCATTTCATGATCGGGACGATCGGCAATCTGCGTCAGCAGTTCCGCATAGTCGACAGGCTGCGGTTTAGCGCCGCCGCTTAGCGACAGGCCCAGCTCACTCAGTACGGTACGGAAACTTTTGATATTGTCGTCACTTGGACGATCGTGATCGCGGAACAGTGCCGGTTCGTTATGCTTTTCAACAAAACGTGCCGAAGCAATGTTCGCCAGAATCATGCACTCTTCGATCAGTTTATGCGCATCATTACGCACCGTGTGTTCAATGCGTTCAATGCGACGTTCAGCGTTAAAGATAAACTTCGCTTCTTCTGAATCGAACGAGATACCACCGCGTTGCGAACGCGCCACTTCCAGCACTTTATACATGCTGTACAGCTCTTCCAGGTGCTTAACCTGCGAATGATACTGATCGCGCAGCGCTTGTTCGCCATCAAGAATATGCCAGACCTTGGTGTAGGTCAGGCGGGCATGTGAACGCATTACCGCTTCGTAGTGCTTGTAGCCGGTCAGCTTACCCTGCGCGGAAATCGTCATCTCGCACACCATACACAGGCGATCGACCTGCGGATTCAGTGAGCAAAGACCGTTGGACAGCACTTCCGGCAGCATCGGTACTACCTGCGACGGGAAGTAAACTGAGGTGCCACGGTTAACCGCTTCGGCATCCAGTGCGGTGCCCGGACGCACATAGTAACTGACGTCAGCAATCGCAACCCACAAGCGCCAGCCGCCACCGCGTTTCTTCTCGCAGTAAACCGCATCATCGAAGTCACGGGCATCTTCACCATCAATGGTAACCAGCGGCAAGTCGCGCAGATCGACGCGGCCTTTTTTCGCTTCTTCCGGCACTTCTTCGCTTAATTTTGCAATTTCAGCTTCAACCTGCTCAGGCCAGCCACTCGGAATTTCATGAGTGCGCAGCGCCATATCGACCGCCAGGCTGGTGCCCATATTGTCGCCCAGCACTTCGACGATCTGACCAATGGCTTTGGTACGGCGCGTTGGGCGCTGTGCCAGCTCCACCACCACCACCGAGCCCATGCGTGCGCCCATAATTGATTCAGGCGGAATCAATATATCGAAGCTCAGACGGCTGTCATCCGGCACGACAAATCCGGCACCGGCGTCGGTAAAGTAGCGGCCAACAATCTGATTGTTACGCGGCTCAAGCACCCGCACCATCCGCGCTTCGCGGCGGCCTTTACGGTCTGCACCCATCGCCTGAGCGAGGATCACATCACCGTGCATACAGACTTTCATCTGCTCAGCAGAGAGGTACAGGTCATCTTTCTGGCCTTCAATGCGCAGGAAGCCATAGCCATCGCGATGGCCAATCACTTTACCGCGCAGTAAGTCCAGTCGCTCTGGCAGCGCATAGCACTGGCGACGGGTAAACACTAATTGCCCGTCGCGCTCCATCGCGCGCAGGCGACGACGCAGTGCTTCAAGTTGTTCTTCTCCCACCATTCCCAGTTCATTTGCCAGCTCTTCGCGGCTGGCCGGTTTCTCACGTTTGTCTAAGTGAGACAGGATAAATTCACGGCTGGGAATAGGGTTTTCGTATTTTTCAGCTTCTCTTTCCTGAAAAGGATCTTGTGACATATCGGTTCCTCCGTTGTCATCTGCCACTGATTGAAGGTCGTTCAACCAGCAGTAATTTGTAGAGCGGGTGGTTGTCTTCCACGAGGTCGGCGAGGGTATATTTGTCCAGCTCCTGCAAGAAACACTGAACCGCATCGTACAGCGCTTTTTTTAGCCTGCAGGCCGACGTGATATGACAGAACTCACTGCTGCAGTTAACCAGTTGCAGAGGCTCCATCTCACGGACGACTTCACCAATAATAATCTGCGCGGCGGGTCTGCCCAACCGTATGCCGCCGTTTTTACCGCGCACCGCAGTAACATAACCTGAACGGCTCAGTTGATTAATGATTTTGACCATGTGATTACGTGACACATTGTACGTCTCGCTCACCTCAGTAATGCTGGTCATCTGGTCAGCAGGCAGTGACGCAAGAAATATCAGCGCGCGCAGGCCGTAATCTGTAAAACTTGTTAGCTGCAAATTTACCTCAGTGAATCACCGGCGTGGCATCTTCCGCTCTGATGCATTTTCTCTAAATGATGATAAACCAGCCCATCAAATTCAGGGCATTTTTTTAAGCAACTCTCCCCATCATATTTCAATCCGCAGGCATATTGACTGCGAATCAGCTGCTTTTGGGGTTGTCGGTTGAAGTGAAAGTGGCAGGAATTGCTGGCAGAAGGGAGCATGAAGCCGAATGAACAAAGGCCGGACAGTGTCCGGCCGGTGCTGAGATTATGCGTCAAACGGGTCGCGCAGAATCATGGTTTCACTACGGTCCGGGCCAGTAGAAATAATATCAATCGGCACACCGGTGACTTCTTCAATGCGCTTGATGTAGTCAAGCGCAGCTTGTGGCAGACCTTCTACGGTTTTCACGCCGAAGGTGCTTTCGCTCCAGCCAGGCATGGTTTCGTAAATTGGCTCAATGCCTTCCCAACCTTCAGCCGCCAGCGGAGTGGTAGTCACTTCGCGGCCATCTGGCATACGGTAAGCCACACAGATTTTCACTTCTTTCAGACCATCCAGCACGTCCAGTTTGGTCAGGCAGAAACCGGACAGGGAGTTGATCTGCACCGCACGGCGTACCGCGACCGCATCCAGCCAGCCGGTGCGACGACGACGGCCAGTGGTTGCGCCAAACTCGTTGCCCTGCTTACACAGGAACTCACCGGTTTCGTCAAACAGTTCAGTCGGGAATGGGCCTGCACCGACACGCGTGGAGTAAGCTTTGACAATGCCCAGCACGTAATCAACATAACGCGGGCCAAGGCCAGAACCGGTCGCCACGCCACCTGCGGTGGTGTTAGATGAGGTCACATACGGATAGGTACCGTGGTCGATATCCAGCAGCGTACCCTGCGCACCTTCGAACATCACCAGATCGCCACGCTGACGCGCGCCATCCAGCAGATCAGAAACGTCAACAACCATGCCCGTCAGGATGTCGGCAATTGCCATCACATCGTTCAGCACAGTATCGTAATCAACCGCTTCTTCTTTGTAGTAGTTCACCAGCGTAAAGTTGTGATATTCCATCACTTCTTTCAGCTTAGCGGCAAAGGTTTCTTTGTTAAACAGGTCACCAACGCGCAGGCCGCGGCGGGCAACTTTATCTTCGTAAGCCGGGCCAATACCGCGACCGGTGGTGCCGATAGCTTTCGCACCGCGTGCTTTTTCACGCGCGACATCCAGTGCCACATGGTATTGCAGAATCAGCGGACAAGCTTCTGAGAGCAGCAGACGTTCACGTACCGGGATACCACGATCTTCCAGGCCTTTCATCTCTTTCATCAGCGCAGCAGGAGACAGCACCACACCGTTGCCGATGATGCTGGTCACGTTATCACGCAGGATGCCAGATGGAATTAAATGGAGGACGGTTTTTTCACCGTTGATGACTAGCGTATGGCCAGCGTTATGACCGCCTTGATAACGCACAACGTATTTCGCGCGCTCAGTCAGAAGGTCAACAATCTTACCTTTACCTTCGTCACCCCATTGGGTGCCCAGTACGACTACGTTCTTACCCATTTCTCAAAATCACCGATTGCTTAAAAATGGATTCTACCATCGTAATTTTCGTCTTTCAGCACTTTTAGCATACGATTGCGGAGTTTTTTTTCACCAGAGAGCTGGCGTTAAGAAACCCCCTGGATATGGGTGCTGATCAGGTAATAGATCACTACACCTGCCACTACCAACCCACCACCAAAACGTCGCAGCAGCTGATCCGGCAGTTGGGTCATTGACTGAATCATGCTACGCCACGCCCGCGGAAATAGCATTGGGCCCAATCCTTCCAGTACCAGCACTAAAGCCAGAGCCAGCCATATCGTCGAGTTCATGTTGCTTCCAATAAAAAAAGGGCCGGAATAATTTCCGGCCCACAGAGTTGTTGCAGTGACGATTAACGCGTTGCGTTAGACGGTGACTTCATAAAGCGGAAGAAATCACTTTCCGGGCTCAGCACCATCACGTCCTGGTTGCTGTTAAAGCTGCTGTCGTAAGCACGCAGGCTACGAATAAAGGCGTAGAAGTCTGGATCCTGACTGAATGCATTAGCAAACAGTTTGGCCGCTTCTGCATCGCCTTCACCGCGGGTAATCAGTGCCTGACGCTGCGCTTCTGCCAGCGTACGGGTCACTTCATAATCCGAGGTCGCACGCAGTTTTTCTGCCTCTTCCTGGCCTTGTGAACGCTGACTACGCGCTACCGCTTCACGTTCTGCACGCATACGGTTGTAAATCGCGTCAGAGACTTCAGTTGGCAGGTTGATCTGCTTAATACGCACATCCACCACCTGAATACCCAGCGCTGCCATACTGTTCGGGTTAATCGCTGGCTCTTTGCTGTTGGTTTCGATCTCAACGCGTGCTGCTGCTGATGCAATCGCATCATCTGCGGCCGGCGTCGCGACTTCATCATCGCTACCCGCACTACCGGTATTCAGCGCATCACGCACGTCGGTGGTCAGACGGCCACGCGAGTCGGTGACGATATCTTTCACATCCAGACGGCCCATCTCAGAACGCAGACGGTCACTAAACTTACGTTTTAACAGCACTTCCGCCTGAGAAACGTCACCACCACCGGTTGCCAGGTAGTAGCGGCTGAAATCACTGATGCGCCATTTGATATAAGAATCAACGATCAGATCTTTCTTCTCTTTGGTAACAAAGCGGTCTGCCTGGTTATCCATGGTCTGGGTACGCGCATCGAGCGTCTTCACCGATTCGATAAATGGAATCTTAAAGTGCAGACCCGGCGACACCACCAGTGGTTTGTTCTCATCGTCGCGCAGAACTTTACCAAAGCGCATGACAATGCCACGCTGGCCTTCCTGCACGATATACAGTGACGCGTACAGCACCACCAGCACAACAATCAATAATACGATTAATGGCTTACGCATCGATTAGTCTCTCCCTACGCGCTGGTTATCGTTGCGCTGAGCATTCGCCCGGCGCTGATCCATGATGTTTTCTGGACTGAACGACGAACTGCTACTGGCGCGCTCGTTACTGTTGTTCGAGGCCGGCGGCAGGCGCAACAGGCTGTTACTGCTGCTGTCCTGGGTATTCACGCCCTGTGAACTGGACTGGCCGCCACGCATCAGTTGGTCGAGAGGTAACACCATCAGGTTATTACCTTTGTCGTTTACCAACACTTTACGGGTCTGACTCAGCACGCGTTCCATGGTTTCGATGTACAGACGTTCACGGGTAATCTCAGGTGCCGCTTTATATTCCGGCAGCAGTTTCGCAAAGCGAGCCACTTCACCCTGAGCTTCCAGTACGGTACGGGCTTTATAAGCACGTGCCTCTTCGAGAATACGCTGCGCCTGACCGTTAGCACGTGGCTGAACTTCGTTGGCGTAGGCTTCTGCTTCACGAACATACTGTTCACGGTTTTCACGTGCCGCGATGGCATCATCAAATGCCGCTTTAACTTCTTCAGGTGGACGCGCCGCCTGGAAGTTGACGTCAAGCAGAGTGATACCCATATCGTACGGACGAATGGTCTCTTCCAGCTCACGCTGCGTCTCGCTACGCACGACGGTACGCCCTTCCGTCAGGATACGATCCATAGTGGAACGACCAATCACGCCACGCAGTGCGCTGTCGGTAGCCTGACGCAGGCTGTCGTCAGCGTTGACGACGGCAAACAGGTAACGCTCTGGATCGGTAACGCGATACTGAACGTTCATCTCAACGCGTACCACGTTCTCGTCTGAAGTCAGCATCACACCGGATGCCGCCAGCTCACGTACCGCTTCAACGTTAACCGCACGTACCTGATCGATAAAGGTCGGTTTCCAGTTCAGACCCGGCCCAACCAGGTGATCAAATTTGCCGAAGCGGGTAACAGCACCGCGCTCAGCTTCTTTGATGGTATAGAAACCACTTGCCGCCCAGACGACGACAGCCGCAACAACAACGATTCCGACCAGTCGACGCCCACCGCGTCCTGACGAGCGTTGACCGCCACTGTTGTCGTTATTGTTATTGTTATTTTTGCCACCGCCCAGTCCACCGAGCTTCTTACTCAGTTTACGGAAGATATCATCAAGATCAGGAGGCCCCTTATCGCGCCCTCCCTTATTTCCCCCAGAGTTGCCGCCTTGATTATTGCTGCTTCCCCACGGGTCGCGGTCCTGTCCGTTATTCCCGGGCTGATTCCACGCCATGTTTATACTCCATTAATTGTGTGTGCGGTGGTATCCCAGGCCGGGATACGCGTTTCAGGCAAAATCAGTCAAACAATGTAATCCACCAGTGCCGGTTCCTGCTTACAGAGCCGACGCCAGTCAATAATCGGCATGCGTATATGCAAACCTACGCTACCATCTTCTTCATTCCACTCTTTTTCTATCGCCTGTAGCTGGTAGAAACGGCTGCGTAACCGCCCCGCTTCTGGCGGCAGACGTAAATCAAACTGCGCGATCTCGCCAGCCAGACGTTCGGTCAGTGCCTGGAACAGTAACGGCACGCCGACGCCAGTTTGTGCCGATAACCAGACCCGAACCGGCATATTTTCGTCGTTGCGATCGATACGTGGCTCAAAATCCTCCAGCATATCAATTTTATTCATCACTAAGAGCTGAGGGATTTCGTCCGCTTCAATCTCTTCGAGTACCACATCGACCGCTTCAATATTCTCATCAACGCGCTGATCGGCGGCATCAATAATATGCAGCAGCAAAGATGCCTGACGCGTCTCCTGCAATGTCGCCTTAAACGCCGCCACCAAATCATGTGGCAGGTGGCGAATAAAGCCGACGGTATCCGCCAGTACCACTTCACCAACATCCGCCACATCCACGCGGCGTAGGGTCGGATCCAGTGTGGCAAATAGCTGATCGGCCGCGTAAACATCGGCCGCGGTGATACAGTTAAACAGCGTCGATTTACCGGCGTTGGTATAGCCTACCAATGACACGGTGGGTACATCCGCTTTAGCACGAGCTTGTCTGCCCTGATCGCGCTGCTTCTCTACGCGCGCCAGACGAGAAAGAATCAGAGTAATGCGATTACGCAGTAAGCGTCGGTCAGTTTCCAGCTGAGTTTCACCCGGACCGCGCAGACCAATGCCGCCTTTCTGGCGCTCAAGGTGCGTCCAGCCGCGAACCAGACGAGTAGCCAGATGACGAAGCTGGGCCAGCTCAACCTGTAATTTCCCTTCGTGGGTACGGGCGCGCTGGGCAAAAATATCAAGGATTAAACCGGTGCGATCAATCACGCGACACTCGCACAGACGCTCAAGATTTCGCTCCTGAGCCGGGGTTAAGGCGTGATCAAATAACACCACCGATGCACCGCTGGATTTTACCGCATCGGCAATTTCGACTGCCTTTCCTTCACCGACAAAATATTTGGGATGAGGTGCTTTACGGCTGCCTGTAACCACACGCAGCGCTTCGACACCTGCGGAAGAGACCAGAGTTTCAAACTCCATCAGGTCTTCCATATCTTTGTCTTGCGAGAAATAGATGTGAACCAGGACAGCCTGTTCACCGGCATCGTAACGGTCAAACAAGCGTAGGACCTCTCATTATCAATAGAACCGAGACGGGGACCTCAGTCAAAAATGAACTCCCCGTCCAGGCAGTACGGCAAACGCGCTTACTCAGCGTTCTCACCGTCTTGTTGTGGCTGCGAAGGTGCCGCCGTATTACTACCGCCGTGATGATAGTTGCTGCTTCCGCCACCCGCATTGTTACTGTGGTGGGAGACCGGACGGGACGGAACAACGGTAGAGATAGCGTGCTTATACACCATCTGGCTGACCGTGTTTTTTAACAAAATGACAAACTGATCGAAAGACTCAATCTGACCTTGCAGTTTGATACCATTCACCAAATAAATCGAAACCGGAACACGTTCGCGACGCAGTGCGTTCAAGAACGGATCTTGCAATGATTGCCCCTTAGCCATTCTATCTTTTCCTTATATGCTTGTTGTTTGTTACTTAAGAACCCTGCGGTCCTGAAATACTACGTAAAAATTTGCGCACGTTAACGCACCAATTGTACACAATCACCCATGCTTCGCACTAAGAACCTGTAATACCGTATCACGGGCCAATTCAGGCTGTTCGCTATCAAGCCAGTGAACATTCTGCCAGCCACGTAACCAGGTAATCTGACGCTTAGCCAACTGCCGGGTCGCGCAAATCCCCCGATAAACCATATCGTCATAGTCGATTTCACCCGCCAGATATGACCACATCTGGCGGTAGCCGACACAACGAATGGAAGGCATGTCCGTATGCAAATCTCCTCGTGCAAACAGTGCCCGAGCCTCCGCTTCAAAACCTGACGCTAACATCTGCTTAAAACGCACTTCGATACGTTGGTGCAACAACTCGCGATTCGCGGGGGCGATGGCGAACTGGCTCACCTCATAAGGTAATGCTTCGCCCGATATTTTTGTCAGCTCCGTTAAAGTTTTACCCGAAATAAAAAAAACTTCCAGTGCTCGCGAGAGTCTCTGGGGATCATTCGGATGAATACGACTACCAGCAACGGGATCAATTTCACATAATTGGCGGTGTAAGGCATCCCAACCCTGCTCACTCGCCATCTGCTCAATACGCTGGCGTACCTCCGGGTCAGCCGAGGGCAACGGCGACAACCCTTCAAGTAACGCCTTGTAATAGAGCATGGTACCACCAACAAGCAGCGGAATTCGGCCTTCACGGCTAATATCCGCCATTTCTGCTAATGCATCGCGTCGAAACTCCGCTGCCGACCAGGCTTGCGAAGGATCGAGAATATCCATCAGGCGATGAGGCGCCTGCGCTAACTCTTCCGCAGAGGGCTTGGCTGTGCCAATATCCATTCCGCGATAAATCAGTGCTGAGTCAACGCTGATCAACTCAACCGGCAGATGCTTACGTAGCTCAATGGCTAACGCGGTCTTACCGGAAGCCGTTGGCCCCATCAAAAAAATTGCCTTAGGCCGGCCAGCCATTGTTCTGTCACTCATGCTTCAGGGCGGTCAACGCCATATCAATATCGATCGGTTGCACTAATCCAGAAGGTGGCGATTTAATCAGTGCCGGACAGAGTCTTTCGACTTCCGCCAACAGCGCAATCGCCTGCGAGTGATTCCAGTGCGGATGCTCTGCCATTGCCTGGCGTGCCAGCCATTGTGCAACTGAGGCTGGCGAGGCATCCTGCTGCCGGGCGAGATAGCCTAACAGTTCTGGAATCAAGTTTTGTAAATTTTGTTGGCGCAATGGTAAAGGGACAGCGCGTAGCGTCACATGCTGTGCGTCCAGCTGCACATCAATGCCCATCCGGGTCAGTAACTCAGCAAAACGGCCAATCGCCTCACGCTCCGGCTTATCAACTTTTAATCTTACCGGGATTAACAGCGGCTGCGGTTTTAACCCTTCGTCAGCCGGATCGAGCTGCGCCTGTTTCAGCCAGCGTTCGGCCACCGGCAAGGCAATCAGCGCCAGGCTGCTGCCGCGTTCAACCAGCGCATAATGCTCGCGCATAACCGTCAGCACGCGGCCAAAACTTTGACTGTGCGCATGCAAGGGTTCTGCGGTTTTCTGTGCTGGCGTGACCTCAGGGGCCGCTTCACGCGCGCGTGGAGGTTCAGGCGTTTTCAGCAGTTGCTGATACGCTTTACCTTCGCGCGGCTGATAGCCTGGCTCCTGACGCTGCCAGTTACTGTTTCCGGCTCCGCCTGAAGCCGCTTTCGGCGCTGAAGAAGGCGCTGCGGGCGTAGCAAAGTGGTTAGCTCCGGCCGCCTGGCGATTTTCCGGCTGCCAGCGTTCGGCTGGGGCTTCCGGCGTCGCGAGTTCGGCTAAGGTTTCTGCGCCCGTTTCCTGCAGCGCACTCAGCACGCCCTGATAGATAAAATCATGTACCAGCCGCGACTGATGAAAACGCACTTCATGCTTGGCAGGATGCACATTCACATCTACCTGGTGCGGATCGATTTGCAGATAAAGCACATAGGCAGGCTGATGGTTATCTCCCAGCTTGTCCTGATAGGCCTGACGGATCGCATGGTTAATCAGACGATCGCGCATCATGCGGCCATTGACGTAGCAGTATTGCAGCTCAGTCACCTGGCGTGAACCGGCCGGATCGGCGACCCAACCATGCAAACTTAGATCGCCATGCTGCCACTCAATCGCCAGCGCATGAGTCATAAAGGCGCTGCCGCAAATCGCCGCTAGTCGGCGCTCCTGCTGGCTGCTTTCACTCACGCCGCGGTACTGCCGCACCAGTTTACCGTTGTGGGTTAATGCAATCGCCACATCAAAGCGCGCCAGCGCAATGCGGCGTATCACCTCATCAATATGGGTAAACTCAGTTTTTTCGGTGCGCATAAATTTGCGACGCGCTGGTGTGTTATAAAACAGATCGAGCACTTCCAGCGTGGTGCCTTGCGGATGCGCGGCAGGTTTGACGGTTACCGCCATATCACGCCCTTCAGCATAGGCTTGCCAGGCTTCACTTTGCGCTTCGGTGCGCGAGGTTAACGTCAGGCGAGAAACCGAACTGATACTGGCCAGCGCTTCGCCGCGAAAACCGAGGCTGACAATCGCTTCCAGATCGTCAAGGGTGGTGATTTTACTGGTAGCATGACGCGCAAGGGCCATCGCCAGTTCATCTTTACTGATGCCACAGCCATTGTCACGAATGCGGATCAGCTTGGCGCCGCCTTTTTCGATATCAATATCAATACGCGTCGCGCCTGCATCCAGACTGTTCTCCACCAGCTCCTTGACCACCGATGCTGGTCGTTCAACCACTTCACCCGCCGCGATTTGGTTAGCCAGTTGGGGTGGTAACACCTGAATGGGCATGCTTTATCCTTGTATGTCAGGATGCGGGAATAGAAAGTGTTTGTCCCAACATCACATTGGTACTTTTCATATTGTTGGCCTGCATAATGGCTTTCGAACTGACGCCATAATGAACGGCAATCGCCGTCAGAGAATCGCCCCGCACCACTTTATGCTTCTTCGGTTTACTGCTGACTTTAGTGGTAGTGGTGGCGCCAGCCGGAACTTTCAAGCGCTGCCCGACCCAGACGCCATCTTTTTTCAGATTGTTGAGCGAGCGCAAGGTGGCCATGCTGACACCATTATGTGCCGCGATGCCCGACAGCGTTTCACCGCGCTGCACGACGTGGCGCTTTGTCGCGCCAGTGTAGTGCGTTGCCGTCGATGAACTGTTAGCTCTTACGTTAACCGCCGCTGCTGACTCCAGCGGACGGTTTTCCTGCTTTGGGCCGGATTGTAGCGGATGCGTCAGGAAGTAGTTGCGCAGTCCTTTATAAATCGACTGGGCAATCTTCTCCTGGTACGCGCTACTGCCTAGCAGTCGCTCCTCCGCAGGGTTACTGATAAAACCGGTTTCCACCAACAGTGACGGAATATCCGGCGAACGCAATACGCCAAGGCTGGCATGTTCCGGGCGGCGCTTATGCAGCGAACCCACACGCTGCAGCTCAGCGAGAACTTTCTCCGCCACGTCATAGCCGACGCGCTGCGAGTGACCAAACTGTAAATCCAGTACCGCCTGACTCAGATAGGGATCGGCCTGACTGTTAGCCAGCAAATCACCTGCACCGCCCAGCAGTTCCGACTGTTTCTCGTGCTGCTCCAGCCAGTTAGCCATTTCACTGTTGGCGCGACGGTTAGAGAGCACCCAGACCGAGGCACCTGACGCGCTACGATTTGGCGCCGCATCGGCGTGGATAGAGATCAGCACATTGGCATTTTGCTTACGCGCCACGTCAGATCGACCCATTACCGAAATAAAATAGTCACCATCGCGGGTCAGCACGCCTTTAAACATCGGGTCGGCATTAAGCAATGCTTTTAGCTTGCGCGCGATGGCAATGGTCACGTTCTTCTCTTTCAGGCCATCACGACCAATCGCCCCGGGATCCTGACCGCCGTGTCCGGCATCGATAGCCACCACGATAGTATCATTGGCGCTGGAGCTGGTGCGTCCCGGTGCCACGCGCGTATTGCCGCTGGTCACCGCCGTCACTTTATTACCGTCGAACGGATTACGCTCCGGTTTGGCTGGCGCAGTTTTGGTTACCGGATTGCTGCGCGTGGCGCTGCTCACTGCTGCCGGACGCGGACTGCTGCTAGCGGTTTGCGTGCCGGTAATAGTGAACACCACGTCATAATTATTGCCGTTGCGTTTGGTTACCGCGCGGGTACGCCCGGCCTGCGTCAGTTCAAATACCAGCCGGATGCTCTGGCTGTCTTTTGGCTGGCTGGAACGAATGCGTTTGACGATGTTGTCACCGCTAAACGTCAGCGGCAACCCCTGAATCACACCACTCTGGCGAATATCCAGCACCACCCGCTCTGGGCCATGCAGCGGAAAAAAACCGTAAACCGGCTGACCGTTAAAGCTCAGAGTAATGGTGGCTTTACTGTTGCCATTGGAGACTTTTATATCGGAAAGATTCGCCGCCAGTGAGGAGAATGAAGCCAGACAGCATGCCAACATCAACGCTAATCTAACGCGAAACATCATGGGCAATCCTTGTTCGCGGTGAACTGCTGCAACATACGTTCTCCTGCAGTAGAAAGTGCGGTGATTTCAGCCAGACGCCCCTGCGCCTGATAGTGCAAATGCAGGGCTAAATCGGGTGGCGGCAATACGCCTTCGCCCTGCTGCGGCCACTCCACCAGACAAAGGGTATCGTCAGCAAAATAGTCACGAATCCCCATAAACTCCAGCTCTTCAGGATCGGCCAGGCGATAGAGATCAAAATGATAAACCGTGCGTCCGGGCAGCGTATAGGGTTCAACCAGCGTATAAGTCGGGCTTTTCACATTGCCCTGGTGGCCCAGCGCCTGTAAAAATCCGCGACTAAAGGTGGTTTTGCCTGCGCCTAAATCGCCATAAAGATGGATGACCGCCGCGCTGTCGCAAGCGCGGGCCACACTGGCACCCAGTTCTAGGGTTGCTGCCTCATCGGGCAATGCGATAACACTGGTATTCATGCTTTAGTATTCGAAATCTCTGGATTGACAAACAGATACAGCTCGGAAAACAGATCGGTTGCTAACATACCGCGTGTACCATAGCGTGCCGCAAGGGAGTCTGCGGCCGCGCCATGCACCACACAGCCGGCACAGGCAGCATCATACAATGAGAGTTTTTGCCCTGTCAGTCCGCCGATAATACCGGAAAGCACATCGCCCATACCGCCCGAGGCCATGCCAGCATTACCGACATCGGCAAACGCCAGTTCGCCCTGCTGACTGGCGATAACAGTCCCTGCGCCTTTCAGTACTACCACACCGCCATAGCGTTTTACCAGGCGCTGCGCCGCATGTAAGCGGTCACTCTCAATTTCAGCCGTTTTAACATTCAGCAACCGTGCTGCTTCACCAGGATGCGGCGTAATAATTCGATTCTGACGTTTCTCAGGGCTGATTGCCAGCAGGTTAAGCGCATCTGCGTCCCAAAGCATCGGTTTCTGACTGTTTTCAACCTTTTTCAGCGCCTTCTTACCCCAGTCTCCCTGGCCGAGGCCGGGGCCAATGACAATCACATCGGCCCATTCCAGCCCGTCATCCAGTGCTTCTGCGGTTAATTCCTGCACCATCAGCTCCGGACGGGCGGTCAGCAGTGAGGCAATATTCTGTTTGTGAGTAAGTACTCGCACTAATCCTGCACCACTGCGCAGTGCCGCTTCGCTGGTCATGCGAATCGCGCCGGCGGTGCCGTGATCGCCACCAATAATCAATAAACGCCCGTGATCGCCTTTATGGGACGTTGCCCGGCGCGGTCGCAGCCACTGCGCTAAATCACTGGCATCATAACGCGTCATCGTCGCTTGCTGGCCCGCAAGCCAGCACTCCAGACCCAGCGCGTGATAGCTCAGTTTGCCAACGTAATCGCGGGCTTTCCCGGTCAGTAATCCTGGTTTCAGCGCGATAAACGTCAGAGTTCCGGCCGCCTCGATCGCCTCACCAGCAGCAGCACCGTTAGTCGCCTGTAGACCGGAAGGAATATCGACGGCAAATTTCGGCGCAGGGTGCTGATTAGCTTTGGCGATTAATTCATCATACGGTGCTTTTGGTGGACGATTTAATCCGGTACCCAGCAAAGCATCCACGATTACTTCGACTTTTTCCGGCCAGGGCGCATCGGCAGCATGGATCAAACCGCCCGCCGCCAGCCAGCTATCGCGCGCAGCCTGCGCTTCATCCGGCAGCGGCTTACTGCCTTCACAAGCAAGCAGCGTTACCTCAATTCCGGCCGCCTGCGCCAGTCGTGCCACAACATAACCGTCACCACCGTTGTTACCGTGTCCGCATAAAATTAACCAGTGATGCGCATCCGGCCAGCGCCGGATGATATGTTCATATACGGCTCCACCCGCGCGCTGCATCAGTTCAAACAGCGTAATTCCGAGGGTGTCTGCGGCTGAGGTTTCCAGATGGCTCATCGCCTCTGCAGGCCATACAGAGTGTGGTAAACTGGCGGTGTTTTCTCTTTCTCTATGGTCAGTCATGTCGCACCCTCTCGATCTTCATCAGCTTGCCCAGGATATTAAACAGTGGGGACTGTCGCTCGGTTTTCAGCAGGTCGGTATTTGCGATACCGACTTAACGCCGGAAGAACCGCGGCTGCAGGCATGGCTGGACAAACAGTATCATGGCGAAATGGACTGGATGGCGCGTCATGGCATGATGCGCGCCCGCCCGCATGAATTGTTGCCCGGTACGCTGCGCGTAATCAGCGTGCGGATGAACTATCTTCCTGCCAAAGCAGCTTTTGCCAGCACGCTGAAAAATCCCCGCCTTGGTTATGTTAGTCGTTATGCGCTGGGACGTGATTACCACAAAGTATTACGCAATCGCTTGAAAAAGCTTGGCGATATGATCCGCGAGCGCTGTGGCGACAGTCAGTACCGCCCCTTTGTCGACTCAGCCCCTTTGCTTGAGCGCCCGCTGGCGGTCAAAGCCGGGCTGGGCTGGACCGGTAAACACTCTTTGATTCTGAATCGCGAAGCAGGTTCATGGTTTTTCCTCGGTGAATTGTTAATTGATATTCCATTACCGGTGGATCAACCGCAGGAAGAGAACTGCGGGCGCTGCGTGGCCTGTATCACCACCTGCCCAACCGGTGCCATTGTTGAACCCTACGTGGTCGATGCCCGCCGCTGCATTTCCTATCTCACCATTGAGCTGGAGGGAGTGATTCCGGAGGAATTTCGCCCACTGATTGGTAACCGGATTTACGGTTGCGACGACTGCCAGCTAATTTGTCCATGGAACCGTTACGGCCAACTTACCGACGAAGATGATTTTAGTCCACGGGCGGTGTTGCACGCTCCGCCGCTGAGTGAACTTTTTGCCTGGGATGAGGCAAAGTTTTTACGCATTACGGAAGGCTCGGCAATTCGCCGCATTGGTCATCTGCGCTGGTTGCGCAATATTGCGGTGGCAATGGGCAATGCGCCCTGGGATACAGAGATCGTGGCGGCGCTGGGCGCGCGAGTGGGCGAAAATGCAATGTTGGATGAACATATCCACTGGGCATTGGCGCAACAGCAGATTAGACGCAGCGAACAGGTGATTGAGGTTCAACGACCGCAGCAAAAACGCCTGGTGCGGGCTATCGAGAAGGGATTACCACGTGATGCATAAGCGTACGATTGAATGGCGGGCGACTCACTTCAGGTTTTCCACACGCTGTGAATAAAAATAAAAAAGCGTTGTCATTCAACTGTCACAGCCGCAAAACGCGATTGGAACGAAAAACCATAAAGTTATTTTTTACTTTTAAATCATATTGTTATATTTCACATGGAATTATCGACTGCAAAAATACCTGAGCAGCAGCAACAACTAACCTGTGGATAACTCTGTTTAAAAGATTTTGACTATTGGGGAATGCAGCAAAGAGCAGTCGACTTATCGCTGTGGATAATTCATCTGAAAAAGGAAGTTTAAAAATTTGGAGCGGGAAACGAGACTCGAACTCGCGACCCCGACCTTGGCAAGGTCGTGCTCTACCAACTGAGCTATTCCCGCATAAGAACTGGTGTGCTGTAAACAGCAAAATCAAATTTTGGAGCGGGAAACGAGACTCGAACTCGCGACCCCGACCTTGGCAAGGTCGTGCTCTACCAACTGAGCTATTCCCGCTTTGGAACTGGTGTACTGCAATACTGCAAAATCAAATTTTTGGAGCGGGAAACGAGACTCGAACTCGCGACCCCGACCTTGGCAAGGTCGTGCTCTACCAACTGAGCTATTCCCGCTTTGGAACCGGTGCGCTTTATCAGCGACAACTTACTCTATTTTCTAACCGTAAATGGCCTTTAAATCGCTAACCTACTGATTAAAAGAACTTTTACGCATCCCCTTGTCAGGGAAGGTCGCCATTATGGACCTGTTCGAAAATGATGGCAAGCCCTTTGTTCACAAAGACGGTTTGAATGCCTGGAAGTTCGTCACCCGGAAAACTATGCTGCCGTACGTTATTGATGCCGCACAGCAGCATAATCAAACTGTTACATGTTTGCTTGTTGATAGAACGACAGATCGAGATACGGTTCAGGATCGCTTAACGTCCTGGCAGGAATACCATATTTGGAACGAAGTGCCAGAACCAGCTTCATCCCCTCGGGATGGAGAGCGGAATCGCGAAAGAATCCGGTTTCTGGCGTCAGCATAATATCCAACGTACCTTTCGCCAGTGCAGGCGTCATTGAGGCCCCTGCGTTGGCCACCAGAATAGCCTCTGCCACCTGACGATTTTGCGGATTATACAGCCAGTCAATGGCTTTCCTGTAGGCGCGGATAAAACCCACGACAGACTGACGATTCTGTTGCGCCCAACTCCGGCTAACCGCAGCGGTCATTCCCTGATACGGCCCCAATTCATCTGATACCCTGGCCAGCGTGCGTAATCCAGCGGCCTGCCCCAGCAGGTCGAATGGCGTCATCTGGATGGTGGCTGCGTGACTTTTATCTGTCAGCATATCGCGATAGCGACTGGCAACCCCACCCGCACGTTCGAATTTGACAGAACTCTCCTCAACGCCATTTCGCGCCAGCATCTCCCGCATCACGAAGGCAAAACCGGTGGTCATGGCATCAACAGTAATCGTCCGCCCCTTTAACGCTGCGATACTTTCAACATCAGGCTGCGCCGATATTGAAAGAAATCCGTTGTCGGAAGCCAAAACAGACACCACGTCGATCTTCTGTCCCGGCGGAATCCACGCTTCCCCCTGCCCCTCGCGATAAGCGATAACATTGTCAAACGTCGTCATGGCAACATCGTAGTTTCCGGCGATTAAATTCGACATCTGATAGGTAGAGCCGGGAGTGAAATCCAGACTCACTTTCAACCCCTCATCAGCAAAAAAGCCCTGTCGCTCGGCTACCCATATGGGCAAGTTGAAACCACCGGCAAATCCAATCACCCGAATATCTTTGGCGGTATCGGTCGGCGGCCTTAGCTCCGGGAACACCCGTTCGCTTTGCGCTACAGCACTATGCGTCATTGAGAAAAAGGCAGTTGCCGTCAGTATCATTTTGAGTATTGCGGTCCATTTCATCTATAGATTTCCTATCCAGACTCGGTTGAAGACGCAGCGGTATCCGATATGTCAGCGATCCTGCTGAGACGGTTCACATCGACTATTAACAACGGTCAGTTAACAGCAATAAATTAGATGAGACGCCAGTTAAAAAGTTCAGGGCTGAGTTATTCGAAGGGACATTGAAGGACGGCGAATGTTTATGTTTCCGGGCGAGGCTCATCGCACAACCAGAAAGAAGTCGCGTAATAATCTGAAGAGGGAGTGTTATTCACTGCATCAGTGAAAAATATTCGCTGGCAGCAATCTGCAACTGGAAAAAATTAAGGCTTGTGTCAGGAAGTGTATAACTGGGAGGTTTGAAAAAAAATTTGGAGCGGGAAACGAGACTCGAACTCGCGACCCCGACCTTGGCAAGGTCGTGCTCTACCAACTGAGCTATTCCCGCTCTGCGTACCAATAAAATTCTTCACCGGTACGGGGTGCGCATTATACGAAAAATTATCTCCCCCGCAACTCCCGGAAAGTAATTATTTTCGCTTTCGCAGCAATTGCTGTTTTATTAGCCCATCGCTGTACAAATTATTAGCGCGGGCGGCAAAACGCCGCCCGTGAGGTTCAGGGCTGAATAAAATGTTCGCGGTAATAAGCCAGTTCAGCGACTGATTCACGAATATCATCCAATGCCTGATGCGTACCCTGCTTTTTAAAACCTGGCAGAATTTCTGGTTTCCAGCGGCGAGCCAGCTCTTTTAAGGTGCTGACATCAAGATAACGATAGTGGAAATAGGCTTCCAGCTCCGGCATATATTTAAACAGGAAACGACGATCCTGACCGACGCTGTTGCCACAAATCGGTGACTTATTTGCCGGTGCCCACTGTTGCAGAAACTCGATGGTCGCCCGCTCAGCAGCGCGATCGTCAGACTGGCTGGCTTTGACCCGCTCGACCAACCCGCTGCCGGTATGGGTGCGCACATTCCAGTCATCCATTAACGCCAGCTGTTCATCGCTCTGATGAACTGCAATCACCGGGCCTTCCGCCAGAATATTCAGATTGGCATCCGTCACCAGCGTCGCAATCTCAATAATGCGATCGCGCTCGGGATCGAGGCCGGTCATTTCAAGGTCGATCCAAATCAGGTTATTTTCATTTCCGCTCATGTTTAATCCCGCAGTTGCCAAAGTCGTCATTACAACGAATAAGGGTGTATCATAGACGTTTTGCCCGGTATGGGCGAACCGCCGTCAGTTCTGTGAGGTAGAGTGAGCAAAAATAAACTGTCCAAAGGTCAACAACGTCGCGTCAGCGCCAACCACGATCGCCGCCTGAAACAGCGTGAAGGCAAACCTGAGCCTGACGACAGCCTGTTTGGTGAAGCGCGCGATGGTATTGTGATCAGTCGTTTTGGCATGCACGCCGACGTCGAGGATGCTGATGGAACGGTGCATCGCTGCAACATTCGTCGCACTATTCGCTCGCTGGTCACCGGCGATCGCGTTGTCTGGCGTCCGGGTCAGGAAGGCGGCGCAACGGTAAAAGGCATTGTTGAAGCGGTGCATGAACGCACCTCGGTACTGACACGTCCGGATTTCTATGACGGCGTTAAACCGATTGCCGCTAATATCAATCAAATCGTCATCGTCTCGGCGATTTTGCCCGAGCTTTCACTGAATATCATCGACCGCTACCTGGTTGCCAGCGAAACGCTGGATGTCGAACCACTGCTGGTGCTGAATAAAACCGATCTGCTGGATGACAAAGGCCGTGCCTTTGTGGATGAGCAGATGGATATTTATCGCCATATTGGCTACCGCGTATTGATGGTTTCCAGCCATGAAAAACAGGGCCTGAAAGAGCTGGAAGAGGCACTGACTGGCCGCATCAGCATCTTTGCCGGACAGTCCGGCGTCGGTAAATCCAGCCTGCTGAACGCTCTGCTCGGCCTCGATCTGGGTCGCGATGAGATTCTGACTAACGACGTTTCTGATGTTTCCGGCCTCGGTCAGCACACCACTACCGCCGCCCGTCTTTATCACTTCCCTCACGGCGGGGATGTGATTGACTCACCTGGGGTACGTGAATTTGGTCTCTGGCACCTCGAACCGGAACAAATCACCCGTGGATTTGTCGAATTCCGTGAGTTTCTTGGTGATTGTAAATTCCGCGACTGCAAACACGATACCGATCCAGGCTGCGCCATTCGCGAAGCGGTGGATAACGGCACCATCAATGAGTCGCGCTTCTTTAACTACCACCGCATTCTCGAAAGCATGTCACAGGTAAAGACACGTAAAAACTTCGCCAGTGATGACTAATCTGTACACCAACAGGCAATGATGTCTGGTACATAGCCTAAAGAAACGGGCGCTGCTACAATTCGCCCCCTTTTTCTCTCAACGTCGTGTATTAAGCCAGGAGGCTAACGTGTTGGATCGTATTAAACTCGGCCTGAATTATTTGCTGCCAAAGAAGTGGTTAACTGAATTAGCCGGATGGGGCGCCAGCAAGCGCGCAGGATGGCTGACCAAAGCAGTTATCGACAGCTTTGTCTGGTTCTATAAGGTCGATATGTCCGAAGCTCAGAAAGCGGATACTGCGACCTATCGCACCTTCAATGACTTTTTTGTCCGCCCACTGCGTGACGACGTGCGCCCAATTGATACCGACCCGAATCTGCTGGTGCTGCCTGCCGATGGCGCAATCAGCCAGCTCGGTCATATTGATGGCGACAATATTTTCCAGGCCAAAGGGCATAACTACTCGCTGGAAGCGCTGCTGGCCGGTAACTATCAAATGGCCGACCAGTTCCGTGACGGCGAGTTTGTGACCACTTACCTTGCGCCTCGCGATTATCACCGCGTACATATGCCGTGTAACGGTATCCTGCGCGAAATGATCTATGTACCCGGCGACCTGTTCTCGGTTAACCCGCTGACCGCGCAAAACGTACCGAATCTGTTCGCGCGTAATGAACGCGTCATCTGTTACTTCGATACTGAATTTGGCCCAATGGTGCAAATTCTGGTCGGTGCGACCATTGTCGGCAGCATCGAAACCGCCTGGTCAGGCACGGTAACGCCGCCGCGTACCGGCGTAATTAAACGCTGGACCTGGCCGGGTGCTGAAGAAGAAGGTTCCGTGGTATTGCTGAAGGGCCAGGAAATGGGCCGCTTTAAACTTGGCTCAACGGTAATCAACCTGTTTGCGCCAGGCAAAGTAAAACTGGCAGAAAGCCTGACGCCGGAAACCAAAACCCGTCTCGGTCAACCGCTGGCAATTGCCTTGCAGAAAACCGATGCCGAAACCGTGTTACATCACCAATAGCAGAACCTAACGTGCGCCTGATTCTTACTATTTTACTGGGCTGTTGTTTAAGTTGGCCCGTGTTAGCTGCCAGTCTTCCCGATGACGGTCTGCTTAAGCAAGAGCTTGAGCAGGCTAAGTCTGGCAAAAATACGCCGAATCAGGCGGAACTGGTTCAGACGCTGGAAACCGCGCTGAACTGGCTGAATGAGCGTAAAGCCTCGCTTGAACTGACCGATCAATACCAACAGGTTATCGACGACTTTCCGAAACTGTCCCGCGAACTGCGCCAGCAAATCACCAGTCTGACTGACAGCACCAAGTCAGTACGCAGCACTATGACCAGCGCTGAACTGGACCAGGAGATCCTGCAAATCAGCAGCCAGCTGCTGGAAGAGGGTCGCCAGGCTCAGCAGGAGCAGGATCGCGCACGCGAAATCAGTGATTCAATGTCGCAGCTGCCTCAGCAGCAGACCGAAGCACGTCGTGCATTGAGTGAAGTTGAGCGCCGGTTGCAGTCACAACCCAGCGCCACCACGCCAATGGCGCAGGCACAAATCTACGTGCGTCAGGCTGAGTCAGCCGCCCAGAAGGCACGCGTTGACGAGCTGGAGCTGGCGCAGCTGTCGGCGAATAACCGTCAGGAACTGGCGCGCATGCGCGCTGAAGTCCACCAGAAAAAAGCCGCCCAGTTGGACAACTATCTGCAGGCGTTGCGCAATCAGCTGAACAGCTTGCGTCAGCGTGAAGCTGAGCTGGCGCTGGAGCGTACCGAACAGCTGGCGGAAAATAGCGGCGATCTGCCGCCGGGCATTACTGAGCAGTTTCGCGTTAACCGCGAGCTGTCTGGCGAGCTGAATCAGCAGGCGCAACGTATGGATTTGGTGGCCTCACAGCAACGACAAGCCACCAATCAGACCATTCAGGTACGTCAGGCGCTGAGCACCATTCGTGAACAATCTCAGTGGTTGGGTGCCTCCAATCTGTTAGGCGAAGCCCTGCGCGCCCAGGTCGCTCGTCTGCCAGAAATGCCGAAATCTCAGCAGCTTGACAGTGACATGGGCCAGTTGCGCGTGCAGCGCCTGTATTACGAAGATCTGTTAAATCGTCAGCAACAGCTGAGACAGCAGAAGCAGGAGAATGGCGAGGAGCTGACTAATGAACAGAAACGCATTCTTGATGCCCAGCTGCGTACCCAGCGGGAACTGCTTACCTCGCTGATTTCAGGTTGTGACACCTTAATTCTCGAAGTCACCAAGCTGAAAGTAGCCAACAGCCAGTTACAGGATGCGCTAACAGAAATTAACGAGGCCGCGCACCGTTACCTGTTCTGGACCGCTGATGTCAGTCCGATTGGCCTGAAATATCCAATCGATGTGGCACACGCGCTGAACCGTCTGTTATCTCTGGATACTTTAGGCCAGCTCGGCGGCGCATTTGTGATGATGCTTACCAGTCGCGAAACGGTGCTGCCGATTATCGCGGCGCTGCTGTTAGTCGGCATCAGCATCAGTTCTCGTCGTCACTATCATGCATTCCTCGAACGAGCGACCAGCCGCGTCGGTAAAGTAACGCAGGATCAATTCAGCCTGACGATGCGTACCGTGTTCTGGTCAATTGTGGTGGCCTTACCCCTGCCGGTATTGTGGGCAGCGCTTGGCTATGGTTTGCAACACGCCTGGCCCTACCCCATCGCCGTGGCGATTGGCGACGGCGTAACGGCGACGCTGCCGGTGCTGTGGGCATTTATGATCAGTGCCGCTTTTGCCCGGCCACAAGGCCTGTTTGTGGTGCATTTCCGCTGGCCGAAACAGCGCGTGGCGCGCGCCATGCGCTACTATTCACTGTCGATCGGCTTTATCGTGCCGCTGATCATGTTGTTGATCGCTTTTGATAATCTGGAAGAGCGACAGTTTTCCGCCACGCTTGGTCGCCTGTGCTTTGTGCTGATTTGCGGTGCATTAAGCCTGGTAACCGTCAGCCTGAAGCGCGCCGGCCTGCCGTTGTATCTCGATAAAGAGGGGAACGGCGAAAACGTTATTAATAAGATCCTGTGGAATCTGATGATCTGCATTCCGCTGGTCGCCGCGCTGGCCTCCTGCATTGGCTATCTGGCTACCGCACAAGCGCTGCTGGCCAGGCTGGAAACCTCAGTTGCTATCTGGTTCCTGCTGCTGATTATTTACCATATCATCCGCCGATGGATGCTGATTCAGCGTCGCCGCATTGCCTTTGATCGCGCTCGTCAACGTCGTGCCGATATGCTGGCGAACCGCGCACGCGGCGAAGAAGAAGCGCAGCAAACCAGCGACAGTGTCGACCTGGATGAGCCGGTAATCGACCTCGATGCCATCAGTGCCCAGTCACTGCGGTTGGTGCGCTCAATTCTGACGCTGATCGCGCTGGTTTCGGTGATTGTGTTGTGGTCTGAGATTCATTCCGCGTTTGGCTTCCTGGAAAACATTAAGCTGTGGGACGCCAGCACCACGGTACAGGGTGTGGAAAGTATTGAGCCAATTACCCTCGGTTCAATACTCATCGCCATCCTGGTATTGATTATTACCACCCAGCTGGTGCGCAATATGCCCGCGCTGCTGGAACTGGCGCTGTTACAGCATCTTAGCTTAACTCCCGGCACCGGCTATGCGATTACCACCCTGACCAAGTATGTGCTGCTGTTGGTGGGTGGGCTGGTCGGTTTTTCGATGATTGGTATTGAGTGGTCGAAACTGCAATGGCTGGTAGCCGCACTCGGTGTCGGACTGGGTTTTGGTTTACAGGAGATCTTCGCCAACTTTATCTCTGGCCTGATCATTCTGTTTGAGAAACCGATCCGTATAGGCGATACCGTGACCATTCGCGATCTTACCGGGAGTATTACCCGCATCAATACTCGCGCCACCACCATTACTGACTGGGACCGTAAAGAGATCATTGTGCCGAATAAGGCCTTTATTACCGAACAGTTCGTCAACTGGTCTCTCTCTGACTCCGTTACGCGCGTGGTACTGACTATACCGGCACCGGCCACCGCTAACAGTGAGGAGATCAATACCATCCTGCTGCAGGCCTCAGAGCGCTGTAGCTGGGTGCTGGATACGCCGCAGCCTGAAGCCTTCCTGGTAGATTTACAACAGGGGATTCAGCTGTTTGAGCTGCGTATTTATGCCGCCGAGATGGGTCATCGCATGCCGTTGCGTAATGAGCTGCATCAGCTGATTCTGCACGGTTTCCGTGAGCACGGTATTGAGATGCCGTTCCCGCCATTCCAGGTACGTATGGAAACGCTGGGGCAAAAAACCCCCGCCAGCAACGGCGCGCCGGCAGCGAGAACCTATAAATCGGGTGGGTTGTAAATCATCGATACGGGCGGCGCTTGCCGCCCGTTGATTTAGCAGCGATCGACCGGGAAGGCGATCACATCACTTAAACGCTCGGCTTTTAAGGCCAGCATCACCAGACGATCGACACCCAGCGCCACACCCGAGCTCTCAGGCATACCCTGTGCCAGCGCATCCAGCAGGTTGGTATCAATCGGCTGTTTTGGCAAGCCGCGTGCCGCGCGACGACGATTATCCTGCTCAAAGCGCTGACGCTGTTCACGACTATCGGTCAGTTCACGGAAGCCATTCGCCAGCTCAATGCCTTTGTAATAAACCTCAAAACGTTCAGCTACACGGTGATCCTCAGTGCTGATCTCGGCCAGTGCCGCCTGCGACGCCGGGAAGTGATAAACAAAAGCGGGTTTATCCTGTCCAATCCTGGGTTCCACTCCCAGCATAAACAGCAGTTGCAGCAGCGTATCGCGATCTTCTTCCGCATTAGCCAGATCGCCAACGCCAAGTTTAGCCGCCGCTTCACGCAGCTGCGTTTTATCAGCCGACAGCGGATCCAGTTCCAGATGGCGGATAAACGCCTGCTGATAAGAGAGGGTCTCTGCGCTGTCACACTCCAGCACCTGCTGCAGCAAATCATCCACTTCGTTCATCAGACGATACATATCGTAATGCGGGCGATACCACTCCAGCATCGTGAATTCAGGATTATGGTGACGCCCGGCTTCTTCATTACGGAAACTGCGACCCAGCTGATAAATCGGACCGCTACCTGCTGCCAGCAGGCGTTTCATATGGTATTCCGGGCTGGTCATCAGGTAGAGATCCAGCCCTGCTGCTGCCCCCGGGCCGACAAAGCGCGTCTTAAACGGGAACAAGTGAACATCAGTGACAGTTGCCTGACTCATTGCCGGAGTTTCTACCTCCAGCACGCCACGATCGGCAAAGAAACGTCGTATTTCAGCTAAAATCGCTGCACGTTTCAACAAATTGGCAATGGGTGCGCTCGGCTGCCAGCTTGCCTTATCGCTCATGGTAGTTACTCCGAAGTCAAACAGGGGGGTGAAGTCTACCCGTATCGCAGTGAGCAAACAAACTTCTGAGCAAATTCTCATCCAAATAGCCGCAAACCTCAAAATTACTCATTCAGACTTATTCGCAGCAACAATCTCAATTTATCGAGTAGTTATCCGCTGCCTGACAAATATCACCTATAATTAAGCGACTCATCTATAAAGGAATAGCTTATGCAACTGTGGAAAATGCTGGTAGCCGTTACTGGCGCACTGCTTTCTGTCGCCTGTAGTACCACCCCACCCAAAAATGTCACCGTGGTTGAAGGTTTTCAGGCAGATCGCTATCTCGGGACCTGGTATGAGATCGCACGTCTCGATCATCCCTTCGAGCGCGGACTGGATCACGTCACTGCAACTTACAGTCAACGCGATGACGGTGGCCTGAAGGTGGTAAACCGTGGCTTTAACGCCAAAAAGCAGAAATGGCAGGAGAGCGTCGGTAAAGCCTACTTTACCGGTGACAGCCAGCGCGCGGCGCTGAAAGTATCATTCTTTGGGCCGTTTTACGGCGGCTATAACGTGATTGCGCTGGATGATAACTATCAACATGCGCTGGTGTGTGGGCCTAATCGGGATTATCTGTGGATTTTATCGCGTACGCCAACGCTGGATGAGTCAGTGAAACAGCAGCTGGTTGAGAAAGCACGCCAGAACGGTTTCCCGGTAGAGAAGTTAATCTGGGTAAATCAGAGCTAAAGAAGGGGCCGGTACGGCAGAAAGCCCGTACCGGTTAACAGATTACTGAGTGCTCTTCTGGATCGCCTGACCACCCGCTTCAACATCTTCACCAACACCACGCGTGGTATTACAGGCAGACAGCAGGGAAGAAAGAATCAGTACGGAAAAAATAGTAGCAATACTCTTCTTAAACATAGCAATTTCCTTTTAACAGAAGTTATTAGTACAGCGCTATAAGCATAGGCGGTGAATCGACACTCTGCTTATTGCACGCGGGTTAAAAGGAAATATTTTCAGAAGAAAAGAGAATCAGCTCGCAGCGCGAGAAATGGCCCCGCCAAGATGGCGTACATCTTCGCCAAAACCATGGAAAGTATTACAGGCGCTGAGGGCACCCGTCATCAACAACGCGATGGCGACCAATTTAGCAAGCTTAATCATTCGGTTCTCACATTGAGTTGAGAGGCGTACCAGAAGTACGCCTTCGACACACTTATTTTACGCGTGACACGTATTCGCCAGAGCGAGTATCAACTTTGATCACTTCGCCGATCTGAACAAACAATGGCACTTTAACGGTTGCGCCGGTAGACAGCTTAGCTGGCTTGCCGCCGGTACCTGCGGTGTCACCCTTCAGGCCTGGATCGGTATCAACGATCTCCAGTTCAACGAAGTTTGGTGGTAATACCTGGATCGGACGGCCGTTCCACAGCGTCACGATACATTCTGCATTATCCAGCAGCCATTTCGCTGCATCACCGACTGCTTTCTCTTCAACCTGATGCTGTTCGAAAGTTTCCGGGTGCATGAAGTGGTAGAACTCACCGTCGTTGTACAGATAGTTCAGGTTAGTATCTACAACGTCTGCGCCTTCAGCGGAGTCGGTAGATTTGAAGGTTTTCTCAACGCGGCTTCCGGTCAGCAGGCGGCGCATTTTAACGCGTGCGAAGGCCTGGCCTTTACCTGGTTTAACGAACTCGCTGGATTCGATAGCGTAAGGTTCGCCTTCGAACATGATTTTGAGACCGGGACGGAAATCGTTGCTAGAATAAGTCGCCATAAAGGCCCTCTAATATTAATACTGGTACTTAGCCAAAAAAATGGCACACATTGTAACCCTAAATAGCCCTTCCAGAGAAGATTGGTTGCAGCAACTTGCTGATGTAATCACTGAACCAAATGAATTACTGCAACTTTTAGCTCTCGATTCGCATCCCGAGCTGGTTGCAGGACGTGACGCGCGCCGACTTTTTGCCCTGCGCGTGCCGCGTGCCTTCGTCTGGAGGATGAAGAAAGGCGATCCGCAAGATCCGCTGCTGCTGCAAGTTTTGACCGCTCAGCAGGAATTTGTCGATGCACCAGGTTATAGCACTGACCCGCTCGATGAGCAAAGCAGCGTGGTGCCTGGTTTACTGCATAAATACAAAAATCGTGCGTTGCTGCTGGTAAAAGGCGGTTGTGCGGTCAACTGTCGCTACTGTTTCCGCCGCCATTTCCCTTATCAGGATAACCAGGGCAACAAACGCAACTGGCAAAACGCTCTCGATTATATTCGTCAGCACCCGGAACTGGATGAAATTATTTTTTCCGGTGGCGATCCACTGATGGCAAAAGACCATGAGCTGGACTGGCTGATCGGCGAGCTGGAAGCGATTCCGCACCTGAAACGCCTGCGTATTCACAGCCGCCTGCCGGTGGTGATTCCGGCGCGTATCACCGAGAGTCTGTGTCAGCGCCTGGCGCAATCGCGTCTTCAGGTACTGCTGGTGACTCATATTAACCACGCGCAGGAAATTGATGATGCGCTACGTCACGCTATGCTGATGTTGAAGCGTGCCGGCGTAACGTTGCTCAATCAGAGCGTGCTGCTGCGCGGTATCAATGATAATGCCACCACGCTGGCGGCGCTGAGCAATGCGCTGTTTGACGCCGGAGTGCTGCCCTATTATCTGCACGTGCTGGATAAAGTGCAGGGCGCCGCGCACTTCTTTGTGCCGGATGATAAAGCTCGCGCTATCGTGCGGGAATTGCTGTCGATGGTATCAGGTTATATGGTGCCGAAGCTGGCGCGTGAAATTGGCGGTGAGCCAAGTAAAACGCAGCTGGATTTGCAGCTGCGCCAGGAATAATGCCCTTCAGTATCACAGGGGCGGCGAAAACGCCGCTCCTGCAACTGAATATCCCTTACGGGCATTTATAAACCTGGCCGCTCATCTTACTGTCCAGCGGTGCAAAGCTGGACCAGATGTTCTGCGTCGGACTGGTCGCGCCGTAAATCACGTTGCCGCCCATTTCGGCCGCACGATTACGCAGATCGTTCGCTGCGCCACGCAGTGAACTCCCCTCGCCGCCGGAACCGTTCAGCCAGTTGCTTTGCGAGCCGGTGACATTGCCCAGCAACTGGCATTCAGCTGCCGGTTGTTGATCGGTAAAAGTCACGCGTTGACCGGCTGAGTCCAGTTCTTTCGTGGTGCTACAGCCTGTCAGCAGCATCGCCGCGACAGAGAGTCCCAGCAAGACGTTAATCCGCATTTTAATCCCCATTTATTATCATCAGAGTCAGGCAGAAGCGTACCAGAAAACCGTGGGTTTTCTTAACCATCCGTTGCCACTTAATCTGTTCATTATTAAACACGCGCCACTACTTATACTATTTTCCCCCACAAAAGAAAAACCCCCTGCCATTACTGACAGAGGGTTTCGCTTTACGACCAGAGGGGGATTACATCATTCCGCCCATACCGCCCATGCCGCCCATACCACCAGCAGCACCCATATCAGGCGCATCACCTTTAGGCAGGTCAGTGACCATACATTCAGTAGTGATCATCAGGCCAGCAACAGAGGCCGCGTACTGCAGTGCAGAACGGGTCACTTTAGTTGGGTCAAGGATACCGAAGTCGATCATATTGCCGTACTCTTCGGTCTGCGCGTTGTAACCGTAGTTGCCTTCGCCCGCTTTCACGTTGTTAGTCACAACAGATGGCTCTTCACCGGCGTTAGAAACGATCTGACGCAGTGGAGCTTCCATCGCGCGCAGTGCAACACGAATACCAACAGTCTGGTCTTCGTTCTGACCGGTCAGGCCTGCCAGTTTAGAGGCAACACGCACCAGCGCTACGCCACCACCAGCAACCACGCCTTCTTCAACCGCAGCACGGGTCGCGTGCAGAGCATCTTCAACGCGCGCTTTCTTCTCTTTCATTTCAACTTCAGTTGCTGCACCCACTTTCAGTACGGCTACGCCGCCTGCCAGTTTAGCCACACGCTCCTGCAGTTTTTCTTTATCGTAATCAGAGGTCGCTTCTTCGATCTGCTGACGAATCTGAGTGACTCGACCTTTGATAGCACTCTCTTCACCCACGCCATCGATGATGATGGTGGTGTCTTTGTTGATAACAACGCGTTTCGCCTGGCCCAGATCTTCCAGCACGGCTTTTTCCAGTTCCATACCGATCTCTTCAGAGATAACGGTACCACCGGTCAGGGTCGCAATATCCTGCAGCATGGCTTTACGACGGTCGCCGAAACCAGGTGCTTTAACCGCAGCCACTTTCACGATGCCGCGCATGGTGTTAACCACCAGAGTAGCCAGTGCTTCGCCTTCAACATCTTCAGCGATGATCAGCAGTGGTTTACCGGCTTTAGCAACGGCTTCCAGTACTGGCAGCATTTCACGGATGTTGGAGATTTTTTTATCAGCCAGCAGAATAAATGGCGTTTCCAGTTCTACTGCGCCAGTTTCTGGTTTGTTGATGAAATAAGGGGACAGGTAGCCACGGTCAAACTGCATACCTTCAACCACATCCAGCTCGTCCTGCAGGCCGGTGCCTTCTTCAACGGTGATAACACCTTCTTTGCCCACTTTTTCCATCGCCTGAGCGATCAGAGTACCCACGGTCTCATCGGAGTTAGCAGAGATAGTACCAACCTGAGCAATTGCTTTAGAGTCTGAGCAAGGAACAGACAGGGCTTTCAGCTCTTCAACCGCAGCGATAACCGCTTTGTCGATGCCGCGCTTCAGGTCCATTGGGTTCATACCCGCTGCAACGGCTTTCAGGCCTTCGTTTACGATGGACTGTGCCAGTACGGTAGCGGTGGTGGTACCATCGCCCGCAGCATCGTTAGCTTTAGAAGCGACTTCTTTCACCATCTGCGCACCCATGTTCTCGAACTTGTCTTCCAGTTCGATTTCACGTGCGACAGAAACACCATCTTTAGTGATGGTCGGTGCACCAAAAGATTTATCCAGAACCACGTTACGGCCTTTCGGGCCCAGGGTAACTTTTACTGCATCTGCCAGTACGTTAACGCCACGTAGCATTTTTACGCGTGCATCATTACCGAATTTTACGTCTTTAGCTGCCATTTTAAATTCCCTTCAATTGGTTACGTTCAGTGAGGTACGCGTAAATTACGCTTCAACAATTGCCAGAATGTCGTTTTCAGAGATGATCAACACGTCTTCATTGTCGATTTTTTCAGTTTTAGCGCCGTAGCCTTCATTGAAAATGACAACATCACCTACTTTCACGTCTAACGACTTAACATCACCGTTTTCCAGGATGCGGCCATTGCCTACCGCGAGAACTTCACCACGGGTAGATTTCGCCGCAGCAGAGCCGGTCAGAACGATGCCGCCAGCAGATTTGGATTCAACTTCTTTACGCTTAACGATTACACGATCGTGCAATGGACGAATTTTCATGTGATAGCTCTCCTTTGAGAAGTCCAATCAATTTTGGGATGAAAGCCGGTCATATTGGCTGCCGGCCTCGTGACGGAAGAGATAGGGCCAGGGTGGGTTGCTTTCAAGGGCAAAAAATTAATTTTTTTTACTTGCCAATGATTAGCCTTAAGTTTCCGTCATCAGGCTGATAAAAAAAATGGGTGAAGCTGGCTTCACCCATTAGTGATAACAGTTGTTTTAGCGATCTTTATGATCGTCGTGCTCAATACGCTCAATATCTTTGCGTTCGTACTCACCGTCGAACGTCTGACCGCGATCGGGCCCGGCTGCTGTGCCACGCCATACTTTCAGATGCGGCATCAGTTTCAATGTCAGGTGCTTCTGTACCGGCGGCAGTAACAGCAACAAACCGATAAAATCGGTGAAGAAACCTGGCAGTAACAGCAAGAAACCCGCGAGGATCAGTGAAACGCTTTTCACCATCTCGACCGCCGGACTTTCGCCCGCCGCCAGCTTCTGCTGCATCAGCATAAAGTTTTTAATACCCTGGTTTTTCACCAGCGACACGCCGATGCAGGAGGTGAAAATCACCAGCAGCATGGTCATCAGCACGCCTATCACGTGCGCAACCTGAATAAAGATGGAAATTTCTATCCAGGCCAGCAGAAAAAACACTAAAAACGGTAACCAGCGCACCGCATACTCCTATGTAGAGGCCACCCCGCAAAAGGCACGGCGGCAAAAAATGGCGATTATCACAATCGTAGTTACTGAGATGGGAACGGTCAGACACTTTTTCAACCTGAAAGGTCGAAATTACTTCACAGGGTTAATTTTGGGACTACGATCACATATTGTTAACACCGTTTCGTTAGTAAATTGTCGTTAAGTGATCTGTGTTGCGGCATTTCTGACATAACAGCATATGATCGTGCTCGCCTGGTCGATAACGGATAAAATATCGGCGCTGGCATTCCACGACGAAATAATCACACGATTTGTGATGACTTAACCGGTAGCAATAACAAGAAGGTTCCCATGGTAAATAACATTCGTATCGAAGAAGACCTGTTAGGTATGCGGGAAGTTCCGGCAGATGCCTACTACGGTGTTCATACTTTGCGTGCGATTGAAAATTTCTATATCAGTAACAACAAAATCAGTGACATCCCTGAGTTTGTTCGCGGCATGGTAATGGTGAAAAAAGCAGCAGCAATGGCGAATAAGGAACTTCAGACCATTCCTCGCAACGTCGCCAACGCCATTATTCAGGCTTGTGATGAAGTGCTGAATAACGGCAAATGCATGGACCAGTTCCCGGTTGATGTTTATCAGGGCGGTGCCGGCACCTCGGTTAACATGAATACCAATGAAGTGCTGGCTAACATCGGCCTTGAGCTGATGGGCCATCAAAAAGGTGAGTATCAGTTCCTTAATCCCAACGATCACGTCAATAAATGCCAGTCGACCAACGATGCCTACCCTACCGGTTTCCGCATCGCGGTTTACAGTTCGATTCTCAAACTGCTTGATGCAATTGGGCAATTAGGTGAAGGCTTCCAGCGCAAGGCCGTCGAATTCGAATCTGTGATCAAAATGGGCCGTACTCAGTTGCAGGATGCGGTACCGATGACCTTAGGTCAGGAATTCCACGCCTTCAGCGTGCTGCTGAATGAAGAGATCAAAAGCATTCTGCGCACCGGTGAACTGCTGCTCGAGGTAAACCTCGGTGCTACCGCTATCGGTACTCGCCTGAACACGCCGGAAGGCTATCAGCAGCTGGCGGTTCAGAAACTGGCGGAAGTCAGTAATCTGCCTTGCGTACCGGCAGAAGATTTGATCGAAGCGACGTCTGACTGCGGCGCTTACGTGATGGTTCACTCCTCGCTAAAACGCCTGGCGGTGAAAATGTCCAAGATCTGTAACGATCTGCGTCTGCTCTCCTCCGGACCGCGCGCCGGTCTGAATGAGATCAACCTGCCAGAACTGCAGGCCGGTTCCTCCATCATGCCAGCTAAAGTTAACCCGGTGGTGCCAGAAGTGGTAAACCAGGTCTGCTTTAAAGTTATCGGTAACGACACCACGGTAACGATGGCTTCAGAAGCCGGTCAGCTGCAGCTGAACGTAATGGAACCAGTTATTGGTCAGGCGCTGTTTGAATCTATCCATATTTTGACCAATGCCTGTTATAATCTGCTGGAAAAATGCGTCAATGGCATTACCGCTAACAAAGCAGTCTGTGAAGCTTACGTATTTAACTCAATTGGTATCGTCACTTATCTCAACCCGTACATTGGTCACCACAATGGTGATATCGTCGGTAAGATCTGTGCGGAAACCGGTAAGAGCGTGCGTGAAGTGGTGCTGGAGCGAGGCCTGTTGACCGAGGCAGAACTGGATGACATCTTCTCAATACAGAATCTGATGCATCCGGCATATAAGGCAAAACGCTATACCGATGAAAACGAACAATAAAATTCAGACCGGTTAAACTTTTTTAAGGCACGTCAGTTCTCAGAACGACGTGCCTTTTTCATGTCTGCAGCAAACAAATTATTAACGGTTAATTTTCATTTACTTATCAAGGAGCACAGTATGATCACAGTTGAGCTGATCATCGTCCTGTTGGCCATCTATTTAGGTGCGCGACTGGGCGGGATTGGCATTGGGTTCGCCGGTGGACTGGGCGTGCTGGTATTGACGCTGGGCTGCCAGATAAAGCCCGGTGCCATTCCCTTCGACGTGATTGAAATCATTATGGCGGTGATTGCAGCCATTGCCGCCATGCAGGTGGCGGGCGGGATGGATTACCTGGTCAGCCTTGCCGAGCGCCTGCTGCGCAAGCATCCGCGTCACATAACCTTCCTTGCACCACTGGTGACTTATCTGATGACGCTACTGGCTGGTACTGGCCATACGGCGTTCTCCACCCTGCCGGTAATTGCCGAGGTGGCGAAAGAGCAAGGCGTGCGCCCTTCGCGTCCGCTGTCGATTGCCGTGGTGGCCTCGCAGATTGCCATTACCGCTTCACCGATCTCCGCAGCCGTGGTGTTCTTCGCCGGTATTCTTGAGCCACAAGGCATTAGCTACCTTGAACTGCTGGCGGTGGCGATCCCTTCAACCATGGTAGCGATATTTATTGCCGCGCTGATTACCAATTTCCTTGGCAAAGAGCTGAAAGACGATCCGGTCTACCAGTCGAAGCTGGAAAAAGGCGAGGTCACGCTGCGTGGTGCCAGCGTATTTGAAGAAAAACCTGGCGCGAAACGCTCAGTGCTGCTGTTCCTGTTGGGCATCGTGGCAGTGGTGTTTTATGCTACCGCCATCAGCGATACCGTCGGCCTGATCAGCAACCCGGTACTGCCGCGCAATGAAGCCATCGTGGTGTTTATGTTGACGATTGCCACGCTAATCTGCGTCAGCTGTAAAGTAGACACCAGCGAAATCCTCTCTGCCAGCACCTTTAAATCGGGAATGAGCGCCTGTATCTGTGTGCTCGGCGTCGCGTGGCTGGGCGATACTTTTGTCAGAGCCCATATCGATGATATCCAGGCCGTGGCTGGCGATCTGCTGCAAAGCTATCCGTGGATGCTGGCAATCGTGCTGTTCTTCGCCTCAACCCTGCTGTACTCACAGGCCGCCACCACCAAAGCGCTGATGCCTGCGGCGTTAGTACTCGGCGTTTCGCCAATCACCGCAGTGGCTTCCTTTGCTGCGGTATCGGCACTGTTTGTACTGCCGACTTACCCGACCCTGCTGGCGGCGGTGGAAATGGATGATACCGGCTCGACGCGTATTGGTAAGTTCGTCTTTAACCACTCGTTCCTGATTCCCGGCGTGATAGCGATTGTGCTGTCAGTGCTGGCTGGCTTTGTCTTTGGCCAGTTGATTTTATAATCTGCCTTCTCCCTCCCCATCCCGTGGGGAGGGTTGCACTGTTCGCCACTGTTGCTTACATCCTGTCAAAGCCGGCACTACAGCCGCGTGATATAATTTGCGCTTTCCACCAAAGGAGTGCTCGATGAGCCAGTCCACCGCTATTGTGCTGCTGTGCACCGCACCTGACGAAGACAGTGCCGAAGAGCTGGCGGCTCAGGCGCTGGCAGCAAGGCTTGCCGCCTGCGTTACCATGCTGCCGGGTGCCACCTCCTGGTACTATTGGGAAGGAAAACTTGAGCAGGCAACTGAAGTTCAGCTGCTGCTGAAAAGTGACGTCGCCCATCAGCAACAGCTTATCGAGCTGTTGAAAGCCGCACATCCTTACCAGACACCGGAACTTCTGGTCCTGCCCGTACAACATGGAGAGAGTGAATACCTGTCATGGCTCAGCGCATCTTTAAGCTAGTTTTTATTCTGCTAATCGGCCTGTTCAGCATTCAGGCCAATGCCTCGCTGTTCGGGCAACAAAGTACCCGCCAGTTTGTGCCGGTGAATCAGGCTTTTGCTTTCGATTTTAATCAGAAAGATAGCCAGCTCACCCTCAGCTGGCAGGTAAAGCCGGGCTACTATCTTTATCGTCAGCAGATCACTATCGAACCGCACGCAGCCCGGCTGGCGCAATTTAGCCTGCCGCCAGGTCAGCCGCATGAAGATGAATTTTATGGCAAAACCGAGATCTATCCTGACGATCTGAAGTTGCCGCTGACGATACTGCAGGCTGATGGCGATGCGACGGTACGCGTGACGTATCAGGGTTGTGCCAGCGCGGGTTTCTGTTATCCGCCGGAAACCCGCGATATTCCGTTAAGCAAAGTCGCCGCCAGCGCAGCGCCTGAAACAGCGAACAGCGCCAGTCGTGAGCAGCAATCAGCGGCTACAGAGAGCAATCTGCCGTTCTCGCCACTCTGGGCGCTACTGATTGGCATCGGCGTGGCTTTCACCCCTTGCGTGTTGCCGATGTACCCGTTGATTTCCGGTATTATTCTCGGCGGCAGTAAACGCCTGTCGTTTGGACGCCTGCTGGCACTGGCGCTGGTGTATGTGCAGGGAATGGCGTTGACCTACACTCTGATGGGCATCGTGGTCGCCGCCGCTGGCCTGCGCTTTCAGGCCGCGCTGCAACACCCTTATGTCCTGATTGGCCTGTCGGCGCTGTTCGTGCTACTGGCTCTGTCAATGTTTGGCCTGTTCTCACTGCAATTGCCTTCTGCGCTGCAAACCCGGCTGACGCTGTGGAGTAATCGCCAGCAAGGTGGCTCGCTGTTCGGCGTGTTCCTGATGGGGGCGCTGGCCGGATTAATTTGTTCTCCCTGCACCACCGCCCCGCTCAGTGCGATTCTGCTGTATATCGCCCAGAGCGGAAATATGCTGGCAGGCGCAGGAACACTGTATCTGTATGCACTTGGCATGGGGCTGCCGCTGATTGCCATCACCCTGTTCGGCAATAAGCTGCTGCCAAAAAGCGGGCCATGGATGCAGACGGTGAAAGAGGGCTTTGGTTTTGTCATCCTCGCCTTACCGGTATTCCTGCTGGAGCGCGTGATTGGCGAGCAGTGGGGTCTGCGTCTCTGGAGCCTGCTGGGCGTCGCCTTCTTTGGCTGGGCGTTTATTACCAGCCTTGGCAATAACAAAGGCAAAGGCTGGCTGCGGGTAGTCCAGCTGATTCTGTTGCTGGCCGCGCTAATCAGCGTACGCCCGTTGCAGGACTGGGCATTTGCAACGCCGCCAGCCGCCACCGCGGGGGCCCATCTGGATTTTAACCGCATCACCAGCAGTGACGAGCTGACTCAGGCGCTAAAAAATAATCAGGGTAGAATCAGCATGCTTGATCTGTATGCCGACTGGTGTGTAGCCTGCAAAGAGTTTGAAAAATACACCTTCAGTGATGCACAGGTGCAAGCCTCTCTGGCGGATGTGCAACTGTTGCAGGCTGACGTCACGGCTAACAGCGCCACTGACAGCGCGCTGTTACAGCGCTTACAGGTGCTGGGGCTGCCGACCATTCTGTTTTTTGACGCCAGCGGTAAAGAGATTCCCGGATCGCGCATTACCGGCTTTATGAAAGCGGCCGCTTTTAAGGCGCATTTGCAGAAAGTCATCCAGTAAACGACACTTGTTTCCAGAAATCGTCACCGTGAATCCCGGCCTGACGCCGGATGAGGAATGCATACAAGAGGAGTTTCACTTGCAACGTGAACAAATACTCGAGCATGCGCTAAACGTGCTCGAGCAGAACGGCCTGGCCGCCACCACATCTTTATCGATGCTGGCTGGCAATGTCGATATCCCGCAGGAACAGCTCCAGCGCTTCTGGCCCGATCGCGACGCCCTGCTCTATGACGCATTACGCTTTCATGGTCAGCAGATTGATAACTGGCGACACCAGCTGCTGCTGGATGAGACGCTTAACGCCGAAGAGAAACTGCTGGCACGCTACAAAGTGCTGGAAGAGTCTGTCGGTAATGGGCGCTTTCCCGGCTGCCTGTTTATCGCCGCCTGCAGTTTTTACCCGCAGACCGACCATCCGATTCACCAGCTTGCCGAGCAGCAAAAACGCGCCTCCTGGCAATATACCCATCAGTTGCTGACTGAGCTGGAGACCGATAACCCAACGCTGGTTGCCGAGCAGATGGAGCTGATTCTGGAAGGCTGCCTGAGTAAGCTGCTGGTCAAGCGCAATGTACAGGATGTCGCAACCGCTTACCGGCTGGCGGAAGATGTGCTGCGATTTGCACTGTGTCGTAAAAACGGCGCATTGACCTGAGCATTATTCATCCCGAATGACTGAAAATCAGCCAGTCAGCGTGTTTTTCGCAGAAAGCCGTTGACGCCACACGGCCTTTACGGTTTAATGCGCCCCGTTGCCCGAATAGCTCAGTCGGTAGAGCAGGGGATTGAAAATCCCCGTGTCCTTGGTTCGATTCCGAGTTCGGGCACCATATTTAAAGAAACCCGCCTCTGGCGGGTTTTTTGCTTTATAGCGCTCAACGGGATCGCTCCTCTTTGATGCCCCCCAGCCATTCTGTTCACTTTACCTGTTTAAAACCGCCAATAAACACGACTCTCATCGCCCTGAATACCTTGTAGATTGATCACCACCAGGCTGCATATGAAGTCGCAGATTAGATTGATTTTACGGAACCCGCAGCTACCCTATGTACTTATCGGAAACCCAGCCTGCATACATTCAGAAATTACCTCAAGACAGATAATCACTATGAAAAGAGAAACGCTGTTTAAATATGCCCGTGAACACTATAAGTCCGAGCCAGAATTTTTATGGCGCAATCTCCCTGGCTATGCAGTTCTGCGCCACCATAATGGTGGAAAGTGGTTCGGGCTGGTAATGAATGTGCCTGGCTCCAGACTGGGTCTCAAGACCGATGATGTAGTCGATGTTCTTGAGGTTAAGGTCAGGCCAGAACACAGTGGGTCTTTGCGCAAAAAGGACGGGATTTTACCGGCTTACCATATGAATAAAGAGCACTGGATAAGCATAGTGCTTTCAGGTCCGTTATCGCAGAAAGAGATCCACGATCTGCTGGCTGAAAGTCATGAACTGACCTCGGGTTGAATGCCGACCTGCCCCTTCAGCCATGAGCCACCAATAATTTCCAGAATATGAGAATTGGGACGGCCAGGTCCCAACGTTCCATAAACAAACAGACCTTCCATACTTCCTCCAGTAACCAGAATTGAAAAACGCTATTTTATTATTCTTTAAATAAGTCTTAATGATTAATATTGAGGGGTGATCGCGCCTGCTGTTGTCGTAGCTTGCATCAGCCTTGACGTTAGCAGCCGTACAGCCATCTGAATGTTTAAGCGGTTAAAATAAAAAACATAAACCTTGCTAAAATAATATCTCTATGTCTTAATAACGCCATCGGTTTGGAATACAGACCTTATGAAAGCAGTTTTAGTAAAGCAGTCCTCAGTTCAGGTGTTATCCACAGATACCCTTCTTCGTGAGCCTCCTCCTAAGTGCCAAATAAGTAACTCTAAATACAGGCCATCATCGCCGCTCTTAGTGGCTCATTAATTAAGGAAGTATCTATGTCTAATAAAATGACTGGTTTAGTAAAATGGTTTAATTCTGATAAAGGTTTTGGCTTTATCACTCCGAACGACGGCAGTAAGGACGTATTTGTCCATTTCTCTGCTATCCAGAGTGACAACTACAAAACACTTGATGAAGGTCAGCAGGTCTCCTTCACCATTGAAAATGGCGCTAAAGGCCCTGCGGCTGGAAACGTCACAGCGCTGTAAGACGCGCTAATTATCAGTGACGCTTACAATAGCGATGAAGACAATAGTCTGAGCAGTTAAGCGCTCTGATAATAAAATGAACCCGCCTGGTGCGGGTTTTTTATTACCCTGATTTCACCGTTAAGGATTCACTTTATTGCCGCGATGGCCGTTATCGCTCAGTCCGGTTAAGGGTCTGGGGTAGTAGGCGATCGATCCGATCGCTCAACCCAGACAGCGTTCTGTTTAACCGCTCGTATATCCAGCGACGTTATTTAGCCAGCAGCTCTTTTCTGACGATTTCAGCACCTGCGCTTAAGGCATCCAGCTTGCCTCTTGCGACTCCACGAGGTAAAGGAATCATGCCGCAGTTGGTGCAAGGATAAAGCTTGTCGGCGTCGACAAACTGCAGGGCTTTTCGCAGCGTAGCCGCGACTTCCTCTGGCGTCTCAACGGTATTGGTTGCCACGTCAATAGCGCCAACCATCACCTTTTTACCCCGGATCAGCTCCATCAGTTCCATCGGAACATGGGAGTTTTGACATTCCAGTGAAATGATATCGATATTAGATTTTTGCAGTTTTGGAAAAATCTCTTCATATTGGCGCCACTCTGTACCCAGCGTTTTTTTCCAGTCGGTATTGGCTTTGATGCCATAGCCGTAGCAAATATGCACAGCGGTTTCACATTTAAGCCCTTCAATAGCTCTTTCTAACGTGGCAATTCCCCAGTCATTTACCTCATCAAAGAACACATTAAATGCTGGCTCATCAAACTGGATAATATCGACGCCGACGGCCTCTAATTCTTTGGCTTCTTCATTGAGAATTTTAGCGAATTCCCAGGCGAGTTTTTCGCGACTTTTATAGTGATTATCATAAAGCGTATCGATCATCGTCATCGGCCCAGGCAGAGCCCATTTAATAGGTTGGCTGGTTTGCTGACGTAAAAATTTGGCATCTTCAACAAAAACAGACTTTTGACGGCTCACAGGGCCAACCACTGTCGGCACGCTCGCTTCGTAACGATTACGAATTTTAACCGTCTCACGCTTTTCGAAATCCACTCCGCTGAGGTGCTCAATAAACGTCGTGACAAAATGTTGACGCGTTTGCTCGCCATCACTGACAATATCAATACCAGCTTGTTGCTGATCTTCCAGGCACAGACGCAGAGCATCTTGTCTGCCGTCAATTAATTCCTGACCTTCTAATTTCCACGGTGACCAAAGTGTCTCAGGTTGTGCGAGCCATGAGGGCTTCGGTAAACTGCCAGCGGTTGAAGTGGGTAATAATTTTTTCATAATAGATGACCTTGTATTTTTGACTAATCAAAGAACGGAATGAGCAGACCATTGTTCAAGAACCGTTTGGTAGGGTTTGATGAAGTGTTCTTCAGTAAACTTCCCCTGCTCAACCGCCAACTGGCTACGTTCTTCTCTGTCATAAACAATTCGGGTTAAAGAATAATCCTGGAAATTCAGACTAGGCTGATACTGTTTTCCTGCTGCGGAATTAGCATTATAAATTTCAGGCCGATAAATTTTTTGGAACGTCTCCATCGTGCTGATGGTACTGATAAGCTCAAGATCGGTGTAATCAGTAAGTAAATCGCCAGTAAAATAAAAAGCCAATGGCGCAACACTGTTTTCAGGCATGAAATAGCGAGCCCGCAATCCCATTTTTGCGAAATACTCATCAGTCAAAGAAGGTACATCCTGCTGATATTCGACGCCTAATACAGGATGTTGATTACCCGTACGGTAATAGACATTTTTACTCGAAACACTCAGGCATATAACCGGATTTTTTTTAAAGTTCGCTTTATAAACATCTGAGTTAATGAAGCATTTAAAAATATTGCCATGTAATTCACCAAAGTTATCCGGCAGACTAAACTTGGGTTGATTATTATTGTGTTCTGGCAGTAAAACGCTAAAATCATAATCTCGCACGTAAGAGGAAAAATTATTTCCTACAATGCCTTCAATGCGTTGGTTGGTTTTTTTATCAACGATATTCGTTTTTAATATTTCAATCACCGGGAAGGTATCGTTCCTGCCTTCGACATTAACATTCAGCTGGGCAGTAATGATTTCAAGCTCGACAGAATAGCGATCTCCCTTGGGGTTATCCCAATGTGCCAATGAGTTGAAACGATTGTCAATCATCACCAGGGTGTTGCGTAAGTTATCCTGGCGTTTCTCACCCCTTGCCAAATTAGCAAAGTTGGTAGTGATGCGCGTGTTTTTCGAGGGATTATAATTTTCGTCGAAACGAATGCTCTTAATAGCAAATGTGAATTCTTTTTTCATTGTAATCTGACACCCTGACTTCTGATTTAAAACCTGATCTTATTGCTTGCTTTTCAGGGCTTGCGGGTTTCTTTCAGTCGTCTTCATATAGCTATAGTGAATAACAGTGTCTCTTTTATGCCTGAGTCATTGATTGAGGAAAAGTGATTTAATTTCACTGAACATGAGCTATCTTCATGATCAGGTGTACGGTCAGGGATGTGGCAAAGCAAATGTTCAGATTCAGCCACTGAAAAACCTGTCGTAAAGCGTTAAATATGAAGATTAATCATCCTGGGTGTATCGATGATGGCCCGGCGACGTGCTGCACTGTGGATCGTCATCCTCAATGATTTTCACACGCTCTGAGCAGCATGCCGCAGTTTAAATCTCCTGCCAGACAGAACTTCATGTATAAAACTTCCACCCACCGCACACTCCACAAAACTCACCCGTCTCTTTTACTCAATTTGTGCGTCACCGCAAAGCCCGTTGTAACTATCTCCAGATATCCGAATGAAATACGCCAATAATTTCACCATTCGCACAATGACCAATCATTAACATGCTAACTATATTTCGTTAACAAAAGGAACGTATGCGGTATTCCTGACGATGACCAGTCCATAAGCCCTGCCTGCAATTTAAGGAGTCCGCGTTATGTTGACCAATCAGTTAGCAAGAAAAAACAGCTATGTCAGGATCTGGATATTAATGCTGATTCTGCTGCTCTCCGCCGTGGCCTATGCCGATCGCTCAATCCTTTCCATGTCCGGCTCGGCGATGAAAGATGAGTTTGGGCTATCGGCTATACAGCTGGGGTTTGTATTGTCTGCCTTTAGCTGGGCCTATGTGATCGGTCAGATCCCCGGAGGATTGTTTCTTGATCGTTTTGGCACCAAAAAGGTCTATGGCATCACGCTGGGCCTGTGGTCGCTGGCGACTCTGGCGATGGGATTTATCGGCGAGTTTGCCAGCGGGCTAAGTGGCGCGCTGATGCTGATGTTCGGCCTGCGATTTGCCCTTGGCCTGATTGAAGCGCCAAGCTTTCCGGCCAATGCCCGCGTCACTATTATGTGGTTTCCCAGCGCCGAACGTGGCCGGGCCTCATCGCTGTTCAGTTCAGCGCAGTATTTTGCCGTCGCCATTTTCTCGCCGCTGTCGGGCTGGCTGGTTTCCCGCTATGGCTGGGAATGGCCGTTCTTTGTGCTGGGAGCCATCGGGCTTATCGCCCTGCTGTTCTGGCTCGGATATATGAATGAACCACGTAAACATCCTGGCGTTTCTGCACGGGAACTGCGCCATATCGTCGACGGTGGCGGCCTGGTGGAGATCGATTCACTGCAGGAGCGAAAAGCCAAACCCCGCGTCTCACGTCAGCTGGTGAAAAAACTGTTAACCAACCGCATGCTGTGGTGCGCTTATATTGGCCAGTACTGCGTTATTGCACTGAGTTATTTCTTTATCACCTGGTTCCCGATTTATCTGGTGCAGGCACGCGGCATGAATATTCTTGATGCCGGCTTTGCTACCGTCGCTCCGGCATTATTTGGCTTCCTCGGCTCGATATCCGGCGGCTTTATTTCTGACCGGCTAATACAGCGCGGCTGGAGCCTGTCGTGGGCGCGTAAAACCCCTTATATCGTCGGTATGCTGATGGCGGCCTCGCTGATTATTGCCACCGGGCTTAACAGCAATTTCTGGATTATTACGGTGTTGTCTTTTGCCTTTTACGGCAAGGGTGTGGCAGCCGGTGCCGGCACCTGGGCGATTATCGCTGATACCGCACCAAAAGAAGCCGTCGGGCTGGCTGGCGCATTCTTTAACGGCTTCGGCAATATTGCCGGTTTTACTTCTCCCATCCTGTTCGGCGTGATTGTCGCGCTAACCGGCAGTTATGGCATCGGGCTGATTTTTGTCGGCGCGCACTGTGTGGTTGCCGCGCTGCTGTTCCTGTTTGTAATGGGCCCGATTGAACGTGTCGGCGAAGAGCAACCGTCGGCAGAGTCTGCGTATCAGCAACAAGGAAACCAACATGGCATTAAAACAGTTTAAGGTACTGATTAAAGGTCCACACCTGCCACAGCGTCTGCTCAACAATGTGGATCAGCAGTTCACCACTTATCGCTTATGGGAAGCGGCCGATCCCGAGGCGCTGCTGCGAGAGGTTGGTCCGGATATCGACGCCATTCTGACCAGCGGCAATCCGCAAATGGGGGCATCCGCCGGGCTAATCGCACGCTTGCCCAATCTGAAAGTGATTTGCAGCAATGGCGTTGGTTACGATGCTATCGATATCGCTGCGGCGCAGGCCAGAGGGATTGTGGTGACCAATACGCCCACGGTGCTTAACTCCTGCGTTGCCGACCTTGGCATGGCGCTGCTGCTGAATATTGCCCGCCGCATCAACGAAGCCGACCGCTATACCCGCGCCGGTAACTGGCAGTCACAGGGGCGCTTTGCGCCCGCCACCAAACCAGGTGGAAAGGTGTGTGGTATCGTCGGGCTTGGCAGTATTGGTCATGAGCTGGCGCGTCGCGCCGAAGCCTTTGATATGGATATTCACTACTACAATCCCCGCTCGCGCCCGCAGGTGCCGTGGACGCGTCACGACTCACTGCTGTCTCTGGCGCAGCAATCCGACTTTCTGGTGCTGACGCTGCCCGGCGGCGCGGAGACACACCATTTGGTTAATGCGGAGGTGTTGCAGGCGCTGGGCGCTAAAGGCTATCTGATAAATATTGCACGCGGTAGCGTGGTGGATGAACAGGCGCTGATTGCCGCGCTGGAGAGTGGCACCATTGCCGGAGCCGCGCTGGACGTATTTGAACATGAACCGGCAGTACCGGCGGCGCTGTTGCAGCGCGATAATGTGGTGGTGACGCCACATATTGCCAGCAGCACTGATGAAACCATGCAGGCGATGGCCGATCTGGTATTTGAAAACCTGCTGGCTTTCTCGCAAGGGGAGAAGGTGCTGACCAGGGTCTGTTAACCTGAAATGGCGGAGCGCCGGAGTACGCACTCCGCCATTTGAACAGATTAGGATGATTGTGGCTCTGACAGTTGCGATCCACTACCGACTGCTGCGGATCGTCGCCTGACGTTACTGCTCAACCAGCGAGATCCAGTTTGCCCCTTTGCCGGTGGGATAGCGGCCAACCAGCGTCAGTGCACCAGTCGAGTCGTTAATGGTGTAGAGGGAAAGCCGATCGGATTTCTGCCCGGACTCGACCAAAAAGCGACCACTGTTATCAATAGCAAAACCACGCGGCTGCTGTTCGGTTTTGATACTGGCAAGTCGTGTCAGATGGCCATCACTGGTATCGACAGAAAACGAGGTCAACGTGCTGCTGGTGCGCTCGGTAGAATACAGAAAGCGACCATTCGGAGTGATATGAATATCGGCCTGCCAGATACGCGGCTTGTTTGACGGCGGCAGTTTATCACCGTTCAGCGGCTGTGCTTCGCCGCGCTGCATATCTTCGTCAGGTGAGACCGAACTGACCGCTTCTGCTTCAGTGGCGGTGCCGTCTTTATTCAGCGTCAGACGAGTAATATTGCCGGCCATCTCGGTCAGAACATACATATTGCGTTTGCCCTGCCGATCCGGCTGCGGAGCCATCACGAAATGTCGCGGGCCGGTGGCGGCTTCATCCTGAATATTGATAAACGGTGGATCGTTCGGCGTCACTTTGCCGGTTACCGCATCAAAATGGTATTGCAGCAGCTGATCGGCCCCAAGCAGCGTGACATAAAGATAATGATTAGTGGGATCAACCTGGATCGCGTGGGCGCGCTTGCCGGTATGAACAACCTGTACCGGTTTTTCCTCCACCAGCCCATTGCTGCCGATACGGTTAATACTGAACAGATCACCACCGTAGGAGGCGCTCAGTAGAAATTTCCCCTGCTTATCGAGAGAAAGATAAGCCATGCTCTCCGGCAGCGTTGTCTGCCCGGCCTTCTCCAGCTTGCCATCCGGCTGAATATGATACGCCACCACGTGATAAGGCTTGCTGCGTACCGAGACGTAGAGCATTTTGTTATCCGGCGACACCACCGAAGACATCGCGTTATCTCCGGCCGGGAACGTGCCGATCGGGATCAGTGTTTTATTCGCTTTGTCCAGCTGATAGCCAGTCACCGTGCCGCTTTCAGCGTTAGAAACATATACCAGACTCTGCGCCTGAGCCGCAGCGGCCAGCGTCATTATTGACAGTAATGCACCCGCATAAAGTCGTTTTTTCATTGTTTTGTCCTTTTGCCATTCTGTAGGGGGAGGTAAGCAGGATTAACAGTGGGTGGAAACACTTTATATAGCTCAGCGGCATTGTCATCGCTAAGTGACTGAGATTTTTACTGCCCTGCATCAACAGCCTGGCTGTTTCTTCCCGTTCTTCCAGGGCAAAACATGCGTTTGAGACCGAATTGCCCCAGATAGCCGGGCCAGGCCACTCCAGCAGGGAGAATCACCGCCGGTTAGTCGTCGGCGGCAGATGATTAGGTTGTATAGCCATGCAGCAGTTGAATAAAGAGAAGTAAAATCAGGATCGGATGCCTTATCCTTAAGGCACCCGATTTAACATCAGAAGCTGTAGTTGGCCGTTACCGACAGATTACGTGGCGCGCCGTAAATCACTGAACGGCTTACCGAAGTATCGTAAGTTTTGTCGAACAGGTTGTTGACGTTGGCCTGCACCGACAGCTGTTTCGTCACCTGATAGCGGCTGAACAGGCTAACCAGTGCATAGCTACCCTGCTCGGCATACAAGGTGCCGTTGCCATCCGGGCCTTCAACATGATCCCATACGTGGGTCTGCCAGTTGACCCCGCCGCCAACGGTAAGATCCTGCAGCATTGGCAAACGATAGCTGGTAAACAGTTTCAGCGTGGTACGCGGCAGCGTTGGATTAACCGCTTCTCCCTGGTTATCTTCAGCAACATAGCGCGTGGCGCCGAACGTCATTTGCAGATTATCAGTCACCGCGCCGTTGATTTCGAATTCAATGCCTTTGCTGACGGTACCCTGAGCACCATAGTAAGCCGTGTCGTTGGTGCCCGGAATAATCGATCCGGTGCTTTGCGCCACGTTATCCTGCTCAATACGGAACACCGCTAGCGAGGTGGTCAGACGACTGTTCAGCCAGTCCGCTTTCACACCGGTCTCGTAGTTTTTGCCGGTAACCGGAGAGAGATAGCTGCCGTTGATGTCACGATACGACTGCGGGTTGAAGATTGAGGTGTAGCTGGCATAAGCGGACCAGGTATCATTGATGTCGTAAATCAGGCCGGTATAAGGAGAGATATTATTTTTCTCCATATCCACCGTCATAGTGCTGGTGCTCCACCTGGTGTAGCGCGCGCCGACAATCAGATGCAACGGGTCCGCCAGCGAAACGCGGGTAGCAATATAAGCGGATTTTTGATGGATCGTATCATCCTGTGCAACGTTCTGCTCGCCCCACGCGGTCTCAGGATAATGGCTGTTCCAGTTATTGAAATCACCCACATCTTCCGGGCTGAGGTTGGCCCAAGAGTTAACGTAGCGGTTCTTCTGCTGGCTGTAGCTGACACCCGCCATCAGTTCATGCTGACGCCCCAGCAGTTCATAAGGGCCAGAGGCAAAAGCATCAACTGCATTAACCTTACGCTTACCGGAGTTCCAGCCGGTTCCACCGACCACCGGATAATTAGCATACGGGCTAACGCCAATACCGGTAGTTTTATCGAAGTAGCCGTCGATATAGAGCATTTTACTGTCGAAATCGACTTCGGTGTGGGCACCGTTAACCGTGAACTGCCAACCATTATCAAAACTTTGTTTCAGACTGGCGAAGACTTTTTTCGATGTTTTATCACTGAATGCCCAGTCAGGCGCGGTGCTAAAGCTGCGGTCATAATGGGTTTTGCTGCCGTCACTATACCAGCGTGGCATGCCGCCCCAGGTTGGGTTATTAACGTTAGTTTCCTGATAGTCATAGCCCAGCGACAGGGTGGTCGAATCCGTCAGGTCAGCATCAATGATGCCATAAAGGAATTTCTTCTTACTGTTATAACGGTCGATCCAGCTGTCATTATCCTGATACCCGGCAACCACACGTCCACGCACATCACCTGATTCGCTCAAAGGTGCGGACAGATCGGCAACATAACGCTGTTTATCCCAGCTACCGTAACTGGCGGAAACATTCCCGACAAATTCACGGCTGTTGGCATGCTTACGCACCATGTTTACCGAAGCCGACGGATTACCAGCGCCGGTCATCAGGCCGGTGGCACCGCGCACCACTTCAATACGTTCATAAATGGCAGTATCGGAAAGCGCGTCACCTAAATTCCAGCGTTCTTCAAACTGGGTCGGAATGCCATCGACCATATAATTATCAATTAAAAAACCACGGGAATAGAACGTGCTGCGGTCAGAGTCCGCCACTTTTTCCGTCACGCCGGTGGTATTTTTCAGCACTTCACCCAGCGTCTGCAGTTGCTGATCTTCCATGCGCTGCTGGCTGATAATACTGACCGACTGTGGCGTATCGCGCGCGGTCAGCAACATTTTTGTTCCGGCACGAGTGAGCGGCGGATTGTAATCGCTATTCTCGGGGCTGGCTTCATCGGCAGTGACGGCATCCACCGTTAAGGTTTCTTCTTTTTTTGGCGTGGTTTCCGCTGCCGTGGCATAAGGTAGCGGTAAAGCAGTGGCGACAAGCACTGCAAGTAGCGAAAGGGATGGCGGGTTGACGTTGACCAACGCGCAAGCGCTGACGAGATTTATCCTGTTACTGCCTGAAGCAAAAAACATTATTCACCCTTAAAACACTTTATTATTTTTAATTATCTGGACGACCGCTGCCGCCGTTTCTGGCTACAGAAACGTCACGCATTCGGTCAGGTTTTCCCTGTGGCAGTAACGATTTCTGCCATAACAGCGCTGCGCATCTCAGCGTATTTCCCTGTAGCTATCACCACTGCTTACTGGTGTTTTTTGGAATCTTTTGGAGTGAATGACCAGTAAAGCGAATGAGAAGTATAATCATTTTGATTATTCATGTAAAAGGATGTGACAGCGTCGGCGAGGTTAAATTTTTTCATCTTTAAGCACTGTCCTGCGACCCTACCACTACCGCTACTGCCAATCCCTCATGCGGTTAAATCTGCTGATGCCAGAGTGCTACACTCAAACACGGAAAAACACTCAACTCTCAGCAAAGGCAGGTCATTATCATGGCGGAAAATAACTATCAGCCTCCTAAAGTCTGGAGCTGGAACCAACAGGACGGCGGCAACTGGTCCAGTATCAATCGTCCGATTGCCGGACCGACGCATGAGTCCGCACTACCCTCAGGTAAACATCCGCTACAGCTCTATTCGCTGGGCACGCCTAACGGTCAGAAAGTGACGATTCTGCTGGAAGAGCTGCTGGCGCTGAATGTCAGTGGCGCAGAATATGATGCGCATCTGATTCGCATCGGCGAAGGCGACCAGTTCTCCAGCGGCTTTGTTGATGTGAACCCGAACTCCAAAATCCCGGCACTGCTTGACTGCTCGACCAATCCGCCAACGCGTGTTTTCGAATCTGGTGCCATCCTGCTGTATCTGGCAGAGAAGTTCGGGCACTTTGTCCCGAAAAACCCGGCAGCGCGTACTGAAGTGCTCAACTGGCTGTTCTGGCTGCAAGGCTCTGCGCCTTATCTGGGCGGTGGTTTCGGCCATTTCTATCACTACGCGCCAGAGAAGATCGAATACGCGGTTAACCGCTTTACGATGGAAGCCAAGCGCCAGCTGGATGTGCTGAATCGTCAGCTGGCTGAGCATCGTTATATTGCGGGAGAAGATTATTCGATCGCTGATATCGCAATCTGGCCGTGGTTTGGCAACCTGGTATTGGGCGGGCTGTATGAAGCCGCCGAATTTATTGATGCGGCGTCGTATACTCACCTGCAACGCTGGGCAAAAGAAATTGAACAACGCCCGGCGGTACAGCGTGGTCGCATCGTCAACCGCACCACCGGCGAGCTCTCGCAACAGCTGCACGAACGCCACGATGCCAGCGATTTCGAGCTGCGCACTGAAGATAAGCGTCAGTCATAATTTTCGGGCTGCGAAGCCTCTTATCTGCACAAGGGGCGGCGTTATTGTCGCTCCTTATCTCCCCGCAGCAGCCAGCCAGCGCACAACGAGGAAATTCGCTTGCAATCAGGTAGTGCCCTACCTATATTTTCAGCTATGACAACACCTACAAATAATTCAAACCCGGATGAAGCCCCGCTGCTGTTGGATCAACAGCTCTGCTTTGCCCTCTATTCCGCCAATCTGGCGCTGCACAAACTTTACCGGCAGCTACTGGCAAAACTTGAACTGACCTATCCGCAATATCTGGTGATGATGGTGCTGTGGGAGAAGGATGATGTGACGGTTTCAGAGATCGGTGAACGTCTGTTTCTTGATTCCGCTACGCTGACGCCGCTGCTGAAGCGCCTTGAAGCGGCTGGCATGCTCCACCGCCAGCGCTCAAGACAGGACGAACGCCAGGTGGTGGTAACATTAAGTGAGCAGGGTCGCCAGTTGCGCCAGCAAGCCACGACGATTCCGGAATCGATACATTGTGCGGCGGCCTGTGATGCCGGGACCCTGCAAGAGTTGAAACAACAACTGGAAACGCTGCGCGATAACCTCAACGGCTAAGCGCATTCACTGATTACAGCGCCAGAGTACCAAACGCCGCTGACCAGTCGTGGTCGAAACGTTTCAGGGCATCATCGACTGCCGGATCCAGTAAAAACATCTCTGCTACCTGCGGGTCAACGGTAATCGCCTGACAACCTGCCAGCATGCAGTCAAGCACCTGACGCGGAGTACGGAAACTGGCTGCCAGCACTTTGCTGTCAGGGCAATGCAGGCCGATCAGTTTCTGTAGCTCGGTGACCAGCCCAATGCCATCACCGCCCTGGCTGTCAATGCGATTCACATAAGGCGCGATATAACTGGCTCCGGCCAGCGCAGCAAAGAAACCCTGCCCCGCACCGTAGACCGCCGTGCCCAAAGTCGGAATATTAAGCTGAGTCAGTTGCTTAATGGCGTTAAGCCCGTTGTGCGTTACCGGCACTTTTACTACCAGCTCAGGAATCACCTCCCGCAGTTTTAGCGCCTCTTCCACCATCGCTGCCGGTTCTCTGGCAATGACCTGGGCAAACAGCGTGCTGTCAGCCGGCAGCAACGATGCCAGTTCCTCGAGTACACTAGTAATGTCGCGCTTACCGCGCGCGACAATGCTGGGATTGGTAGTGACACCTTTAATCGGTAACACCGCCGCCAGGCGTTTCACCTCAGCGACATCTGCCGTATCTAAATAAAATTCCATCGTTTATCTCCGATAGCTTAGCGGACAATCAGTCCGAGCAGGATCCCGATAACACCAAAATCTGAGTCACTGAAGGTCGTATTCGCCAGACCAATACTGCCCAGAACCGGCAACAGGAACACCGGCAGGAAAGTGATCAGCAAGCCATTGGCAAATGAACCCAGAATCGCACCGCGTCTGCCGCCAGTGGCGTTGCCGAATACCCCAGCCGCCGCGCCGACAAAGAAGTGCGGCACCACGCCCGGAATAATCACCGTCATATTCAACGCGTACAGCAGAAACATACCGAGCACGCCGGCCGCAAAGCTGCTGAGGAAGCCGACCAGTACGGCATTCGGTGCATAGGGAAACACTACCGGACAATCGAGCGCCGGCTTGGCGTTCGGTACCAGTTTGTCAGAGATACCTTTAAATGCCGGAACAATCTCAGCAATCACCATTCTTACGCCCTGCAGCACGATATAGACACCTGCAGCAAAGGTAATGGATTGCATCAGAGAAAACATAAACCAGTTCTTACCACCGGCGTTCATCTCTTTTACCGTCGACGGACCGGCCACCAGACAAGTAACAATAAAGATAAAGAACATGGTGAAGGCAATGGCAACCGGCGTATCGCGCAGAAACAGCAGGCTTTTCGGAACATCCATATCTTCCGTGGATTTCTCTTTATTGCCGAACTTGCTGCCAATAAATGCCGAAAGAAGTTGAGAAATTGCCGAAAAATGGCCGAAAGCGACATCATCCGAACCGGTAACTTTTTTCATATAAGGATGAATAATCGCCGGTGAGATCACCATTGCAAGCCCCACCACAATCGATCCAACGGCAATCAGCGTGGCGCCTTGCAAGCCGGCAGTCGCCAGAATAACCGCCACCATCATCGACATAAAGAGCGTGTGGTGCCCGGTCAGGAAGATAAATTTCAGTGGCGTAAAGCGCGCAATTGCAATGTTTATCACCATAGCGAAGAACATAATCATCGCCATCTCGGTGCCGAAACTCTTCTGCGCAACGGCAACAATCGCTTCGTTATTTGGCACCACTCCGGCAATGCCGAACGCGTGATGGAATATCACCGCAAAGTCGCCCAGAGAAGAGACGATTAATCCAGCACCGGCGCCGAGAATAACAAAACCCATGACGGTTTTAACCGTGCCTTTAATACATTCTGTCACTGGCTTTTTTTGCGCAATCAGACCAATAAGCGCAATCAGACCGACTAATATCGAGGGCTCAGCCAGTACATCACTCATCAAAAAACGGAAAAATTCCATTTTGACCTCCAGCAGTTATTTTTATAACGCGCCAAGTTCAGTCAGTGCGACAGATAAACGTTCTTTCATCGCCACTTTATCCACCATGTTATTCAACGAGACGATTTTTCCCGCCACGTTCTGCGCCACCAGCTGATCAGCAATATCTTTAGTTCCGACAAAAATATCACTCGGTGTGCCCTTGGCTGAGCCTAAATCCACGTGGTCCACTTCTGCCGCCACGCCTAAATCTTTTACGATAGATTTAATACTCATTTCCATCATTAAGCTGGTGCCGAGACCGTTACCGCATACGACTGTGATTTTCATGATTTTTTTCCCGTAGTAATGATTAATAGTTGGCAAGGATGGATAAAATTTGTTCTTTATTGGTAGCCGCCATAATGGCTTGTACATGCTGGTCATTATCAAAAAGCTGCGCCAGACTGGAAATAATCTCGATATGACTGTTACTGTCAGTTGCAGCCAGTACAATCAACAACTTAACCGGATCATTTCCTTCTGAATTAAATGTCACCCCGTCTTTTATCAGCGTTAAACAAAGCGACAAGCGATTAACGCCCTCTTCAGGCCGCGCGTGCGGCATGGCAATGCCCGGCCCCACCACGTAATAAGGGCCAATCGCTTCATGTGAACGATAAATCGCATCAATATAAGATGGCTCAATGGCCTTGCTGAGCAGCAGAGGCTGACAAGATTTGGCGACTGCATCACGCCAGTCCTGGCAACTTTCAAGGATTTGTACGGTTTCTGATGTGAGTAATTGATTCAACATTGGCCGATACCTGTTTTTTATTAATCTGCCAGCAGACTAAAGTAACAGGCGGCGCAAAAATGTGATGGTTGTCAAAATTGGTATCGCTAACAGTTATAATTATCATCAATTGTGATCTGTCTATCGTTTGACTGTAAACCTGTTGTTGCCCTGGGTACAATTGATGCAAACTTATCGATGCTAAGGAATAGCATCAGTTGATATAAAAATAATACATTTTCATGGCGTTATATACCCATCAGTTTAGCTTCGCGGGAATTAGCCGTCATTGCAGGAGATTGACATGAGCAAGCGTCGCAGCAGTGGTCGGGTAACACTCCAGGATATCGCTAACTATGTTGGTGTAGGAACCATGACGGTTTCCCGGGTAATGCGTAATCCCGACCAGGTGTCTGAAAAGCTGCGCGTTAAAGTGGAACAAGCCGCTGTCACGCTGGGTTATCAGCCTAATACTGATGCCAGCGAACTGGTAGGCGGTAAGGCCAAAGTCACGCTTCAGGATGTGGCACAGCATGCCGGCGTTGGCCCAATGACCGTGTCGCGCGCGCTGCGCGATCCGACGCAGGTTTCCGAAGAGTCGCTGAAAAAGATTCTCGCGGCGGTTGATGAGTTGGGTTACGTTTCGCAACAGCATGCCTCAGCGCTCGCTACCTTTCAGAATAGCGTGGCGGTGCTCTATCCGTTCTTTAATGATAAACCCAGCATTGCCTTCCTTGACGCACTGCAGGATACCCTGAGCAAACGTCAATTTCAGCTAATCCAGGCCTGCCATGAATATAATCAGCATAGTGAAAGCAAAGTGGTGGAGAAACTGTTGCAGCATCGCCCGGCGGCACTGATCCTGTTTGGCGCGCAACTCTCATCACAGACTCAGGCACTTATCCAGAACAGTGGCGTTCTGACGATCAATATTTGTAGCGCCGAACCGTTCGCTGCCGACTTGACGTTTAATTTCGCCATGTCAGAGGCTGGCGAAAAACTAACCTGTCATCTACTGGAAAAGGGTTACAAAAACATCGCTTTTATTGGTGCCCATACTGATAATCGCCTGCAGAAACAGCAAATCAATGGCTGGAGTAAAGCGTTACTTTCGCACTACCACCATGCTGATATGAAAATCACCGTGCCGGAAGCGCCGGATTTTAAACTGGGCCGCTATGCGATCGGTGAGCTGCTGCAGACTTATCCGGATATTGATGCGGTTATTTGCAGCCATGACGAAATTGCTTATGGCGTACTGTATGAATGTCAGCGACGGATGCTTAAAGTGCCCTATGATTTGGCCGTCGCCTGCCTTGAAGGTTCAGAAAATTGTGAACACAGCTATCCCGCCCTTACCGCTATGCAGATCAACTATCAGAAGCTTGGCGTACAGATAGGAAACGCCATCAGCACCATGATCGCCTCCCCTGCCGACGAAAACGCGGTGCAGAATCTCAGTTATAAACTGGAGATTCGCTCAAGTACCTGATGCTCTCACTGACAATCTAAAAAAAAGAGCCGCTCAACAGAGCGACTCTTTTTTATTTGCTAAGGACAATTAACTTCCCTGTTAATCAATTATTTCGTTTCCGGCATTGCAGAGGAATGGTGAGTTGAGATCAGCCATTGTTTGCCATCAAACGCATAAGTAAAGGTATAGCGGGCAGAGACGCTGGTATTATCTTTAAAGGTGAAAGTATACGTTCCTGCATCAATTGCTTTATTACAGCCGATGCGAATGGTACGGGTATCAATTTTACCGAACGGTTTCTTCTGCAGGAAATGTTCGAAATAATCCTTACGTTCTGCGTCAGTCAAGCGCACGTGATTTGAAACGGTTGGCAACAGAACGGCGTCGGAAAGATAGTTATCCGCCACTGTCTGTGCGTTACCGGTTTGCAATGATTCATTCCAGCGATCAAACAGTGCTTCGATTTGTTTCTGGTCAACTGCCTGACACTCTTTTACATCTTTCGCTAATGCGGAGCCAGATACAGATGCGGCAAGAATAAGAAGTGCGATTTTAGTTTTCATTTGAAGAATTTCCCTGGTTAATTAATGCAGGGAATTTAATTTCTTCCAGATAGTTAAGCAACAGAATTTACGCTTACTTATAATTAGCGAATAAAAGAATACAAAAAAAAGATTAAAAACCATTTAAGAAAAAGTTTCTGCAATGTATCCCTATGATTTATTACTTGTTATTTTAAGAACTATTTAATTATCAGGCTAATTATATTGGTTATTTTTTAATCCAGATTATGTCGCCGGGCAAAAACCATCATTTCAAACTGATTTTTTACGCCAATTTTATCGGCCAGCCGTCGTTTGTAGGTACTGACCGTCTTATTGCTGATACTCATTTCTTGACCAATCTGAATATTACTCATGCCGCGAGATAAATAGCCCAGCACTTTCATCTCCTGATTAGAGAGACTTTCGATCAGTTTAACCTCATACCGGGTGTCGAATATCTCCGGGGAAGTGGCAGCAGCGCCAGAGCGCCGGGGATAGTAGCCATAGCCGCGTAGCACTGCTCGTGCAGCATCGGTAAATTCGCTGAGGTTATTTTTCTTGCTGACAAAACCATCGGCACCGGCGTTCATACAGCGGGTGACATAGTGTGGCTCACTTTTACTGGTCAGCACCAGAATGCTGACTTCGCATCCCGCTAAACGCAGTCGCTCAATAACATCCAGCCCGTTTAGTGCCGGGATATCGATATCCAGCACAATTAAATCCGGAGGATGACTGGCCGCCAGGCGAACCGCATCCAGCCCATTGTCCGTTTCAGCAATCACTTCATGGCCTTCGTTTTCCAGTAACATACGCACGGCCAGGCGCGCAACGGGATGATCATCAACCAACAGCACTGTGCTCATTATTTTTCCCTTAAAATCTGCTGTTACCGGGCGCTATCCTGCCCCCTCACAGCTTTTCGACAGGATACAGGTAACTATCAGGGCTGTATCTTTATATCGCGAAGCTGTTAATTAATAGTTTATCAGTAGTCTGTTACTGACACATCTGCTTTTCTGAAATATAAATATCCGCAACGCGTTTAATTATTTAAACATCACCATGTAGGAAGTGGACTACATGAGTGTCAGACCAGGATGGCATAACTTTACGACTGACCTGCTATTAAATCATGAAATCAGAATGCATTATTGCCTATGTCACTCTGACAACGACCGCAGGCAAACAATATCTTCTTAAGTATATTAGCTTCGCCATCATTGCCATACTGAGTTTTATTAATGCCGCAAAGCTTATTAATATCCAGGAAAGCCGCCACTGTGTTACGCCAGCATTAGGAAATAAGTTTATGGAAAGCGACTACAATATCCTGCTGATTGATGAGTGTTACCTCTCACGCCTCGGCTTAACGTTATTATTAAAAGAGTCAGGCTATCATCATCTCCGTTTTCATCATGCCGCCTCGCTGGATAATGCCCGATGCTTAATGACATCAGGAAAAATTAACGCCATCATTATCGACTGTGATAACGACGTTTCTCTGTCCAGCACCAAAGTTTTTCTGCGTGAAACGCGCTTAAAAGCGCCAGAAATAAAACTTATCGTCTACACGCGTAACTTCTCTCGCTCGATATTAAGAATGTACCAGACCTTTATCATTCACGGTTTTTTATCGCGCCGGGACCCCACCGACAGCGTGACGGAACTGCTGCACAGTATCTTCTTTATGGGAAAAAATGCGTTAAGTCCGGGCTTTTTTCAGCAGGCTGAAAAAATTAATCTGAATGCCGCCAGTCTGACACCGGCAGAAAGCCGCACCCTGCGTTTCTTACTGGATGGTAAAACCCCGGCCCAAATTGGTCGTCTGACTCAGCGCAGCGTGAAAACCATCAGCAGCCAAAAACGTAGCGTGATGCGCAAGCTGGGCATCACCAAAACCAGTCAGTTAATAATGATGCGCGCAGGATTGTACCAGACGTTTTACTGACAGCAGCAGCCTGAACGCCGAAATCACAGGTTCTGCTGTTGCTTAATATACTGCTCAATCGCCTGATTGAGCTGAATAACCCTGTTCAGTGTGCCGTTAATCTCTGCGGTAATGGCGAGTACATCGCGCTGCTCACAACGGCTCTCCAGGCTGCGGCAATCGCTTTCAGCCTGACTGGCACCAATTATCTGTGCAACACCCGCCAGACGATGCAGGCAGTGGGCCAACCCCTCCCAGTCCTGCTGCTTAAAGAAATTATCTGCCTGTCGGACATCATCCTCATTTTCATCTTTAGTGGTTTGCAGCAAGGTCATCATTAATTGGCTATCATGCTGCGTCAGGCTGCGCAGTGCAGCAATATCCACCAGTTGTTCAAGTGAACAGGCCTGCTGTCGGATGGTGATATTGTGGAATATCGAGCGTAACAGCCTGTCCAGCTGTGTGAGCCGCAGGGGTTTAAACAAGCAGTAATCCATACCTGCTGCCAGGCAGCGTTCCCGCTCTTCCGGCTGGGCATTCGCCGTCAGACCAAGAATAATTACCGGATGCTGTTGTTCACCCCGGATGTTTTTTGTCAGCGTCAGGCCATCCATCACCGGCATACTGCAATCAGTAATGATTAAATCAAAACAGTCGCGACGCCATGCCTGCAACGCCTGCTCACCCTCTTTAGCTTCCGTCACCTGATGCCCGAGTCGGGCCAGCTGATGTTTGAGTAACAACCGATTAGCCGGATGATCATCCACGATAAGAATTTTCAGCATCCGCAGCGTATCGCCGATTTCTTGCGTTTCAGTGACGCGACTAATCTGCGCATTCCGACAGCTAACCGGCAGGCTAACCTTAACACTGGTGCCCCATCCAGACCGACTGTGCAAAGCAATCGTCCCCCCCATCATGGTGATTAACTGATGGCAAATTGCCAGCCCCAACCCGCTACCACGCTGTTTTTTGCCGCTTTCGCTTTGTTCAAATGGGGTAAACAGCCGCTTCTGCTCCTCCAGAGTGATCCCCATCCCCGAGTCGGTTACCATCAGTTCCAGCATTGCATCCTGTTTTTCACCGCGTACACAGCTCAGTCTCACCTTAACCGTTCCACTGTCGGTAAATTTTATCGCATTGCCGATCAGATTAGAGAGCACCTGGCGAAAGCGCATCGGATCAAGGTAAATATCATCGGCAGATGACTCTTCGGACTCACAGCTCAGCATCAGGTTTTTCTGGCGCGCCAGGCCAGCAAATACCCGAGCCACCGGGGCAAGAATCTGATCAAAACGTACCCATTCCGGTGCCAGTTCCAGTTTGCCGGACTCAATTTTGGCCATATCCAGAATATCGCCAATTAAACCCAGTAATGACTGTGCTGATTCATAAGCGACATGCACCGGCTGATTATCGTCACTGAGCGCGCGATTCAGCACCTCCAGCTCCAGCAGACCAATAATCGCGCTGACAGGCGTACGGATCTCATGGCTGATAGTGGCAAGAAAAATACTTTTTGCCCGATTAGCCTGCTCGGCACGTTCGCGCGCCACGGAAAGCGCAGCCAGCAGATCATCATGATCGGTAATATCCTGCCAGCTGCAAATCAGCCCGGCGATCTGATGAGCATGATCATAAAAAGGCACCGCCTGATGAATGATGATCCTTTTTTCAACCCCGTTATATACCGTGTAGCGTCGCGCATCGCCGCTACCGGCATTCTGGGCCAGAGCCTGGCAGAGCTGTGGATAAACCGCCGCTAGCGGATGTAACGGCCATTTCAGCGATGACTGAATCAGACGAACATCTGCCTGCCGGAAGAAATCGCACCACGCCTGGTTGTGGTCAATAATTTCTCTGTGACGATTGACCACATACACGGGTACTGGCGTACCGTTAAACAGCGTTTCATGAAAGGTGGCCTGTTCCTGCAACTTAAGCTGCATTTTCAGTCGGCCACGAATTTCGCGCCGCAGATAATAAATCCACACCAGCGAAGTGATCACTACCATGGCAAATATTCCAGCCAGCCAGTAGAACTGCATTCGATACAGAGTCCAGGTTTGCAGTTTTACATTAGGCGTTGCCTGCCATTTGTTTACCAGCAACGAAATATCACGGGGAGGAATATCTGCCAGTACTTTATTGATAATACTGTGCAATTCTGGCAAATCCCGCCTGACGCCAAAGGTAATACGCGAAGGTGTCTCACCCAGCTGGGCCGCAATCTTTAACTGGTCGCGGAAGTAGTGATCAATCATGTAGCGGGCGCCCATCAGATCATGCACTGCGCCATCGGCTTTCCCCTCATTAACCATCTGCAAAGCCACATTGGCATTCGCCGCCTCAATCAGCGTAATCTCCGGATAGCGCTCTGCCAGCCACGCCATCTGGCTGTGATCGGCGGTAACCGCCAGCCGCTTGATATTGGAAAAATGAACATCAGAATTAAACCGCTCGCGCACCACCAGCACAAAAGGCTGGAACAGATAAGGCCGGGTGAACAGCAGCGGCTTCTCCTGTAGCGGGCTGGTGTTCATTACCGTCATTAAATCGCCCTTCGCTTCCAGCACCTCATTCAGCATGGTGGCTTCAGATCCGGCCTTTACCGGCACAAAATTCAGGCCGGTACGCAGGCTGATAAAGCGTAAAACGTCAGCAGAGATACCGTGAAATTGTCCTTTCTCATCGAACATGGTAAAGGGTGGATTAACCGCATCGACAACAATTCGCAGCTGACGCTGCTCACTGATCCAGCGCGTTTCACGTGGCGTCAGATTCAGTGGCGAATTCAGCTGCCAGAGATCCAGCCCATGGCTCCATTGGTTGAAAATCGCTTTATGTTGAAGTGGCGGAATGGCATTCAGCGCGGCATTAACCGCGTTTTTCAACGTAACATTGTCGCTACGCAGCAACATACGCGGACCGGTATTCTGCGGTGGTAATAATTTAATGATGGCCAGCACATTATTATAGTGGCGCTCAATCAAAAAACTGACGCTGGTCAGATTGCCAATCGCATAGTCGTTTTCACCAAACGCGACGGAAGCCAGCGCACTTTCCAGGGAAGCGTAACGATTAACTTTTGCCAGCGGATAGTGGCGATTAATCCACGCATTATCATGATACTCACCGACCAGTGCCAGGCGGATGGGTGCAGTTTGCGGTGCGTCGGGTTTAAACCGCGTAGTGGCTGAAATCAGCGTTGGGCGATCGGGCATAAATGATTGCGTGCTGATTATTGACTGATTATGCGCCAGCGGCTCGCCGCTGTCGTCCAGCACCAGGTCAACATCTTGCTGATGAAGTGCCGTCAGCGCAGCATCGCGATCGCGATAACGCAACACCTTAAGCGACAATCCCAGATAGCGCGAGATAAGCAGGCTGTAGTCGGCAGATATCCCTTCGAAAAGGTCCGGATCGGCAACCCTGTCAAACGGCGGATTATCTGGCGTAAAGGTGGCAATTCGCATTTCCCGCTTAATTCCCAGCCATCGCCACTGCGCATCACTGAGCGCCAGTTTTGGCGGCGGCAGCGTCTCGCGATGCAATAATTGCATCGACTGCGGTGCAGCCGCAGCCAGACTGAAGGGCAGCAACAACAATAATCCGCTTAAAATAACGTAGCGCATAAGGATACCAATCTGTTTTTTCCGCTGGCTTATGTTGTAAATTTCAACATCTCATCTTCGATATTAATAACAGTAAAGTCCTGAAGCTTAAAACGGTACATTTCTCTAAATTATTAAGAATTCTGTTGAAAACTCATTGTAATAGTTACTGATACTGAAATCGCTTATCTGTTTATTATTGCATGTTAACTCAGTTAAATTGACGGTAAAAGACGGTTACTACTCATCATCCAGCACGCTGCTTTAACCTGTGCGTAGGGGTCAGAAAAAAAAGTGTTCTCACGGTTAGTGCTTTTTAGCAGCAGAAAACTGTGCGTTATAATCATTTCAAGTGAAACTGTTAACTATAAAATTCTAGTAACATCTATATAAGTGTCGATAATCAACCCGTTTCGCCCGTTATCTTACCGCTTCCCCCCATAGTCACTGAGCAGAATCATCGGCTTGCCACCTAACTTTTCGTGTCAGATCGCGTAACTTAACCTCATCTTACTGGATTTCCTTGTACAAAAACGTATCATCTGCATTTATAAAAACTAAAATATTTAGCCATATCTGATATTAAAAAATTATTTTTAGTTGTACTTTTAATTATTATCAGCCGTTAAATTTGATACCGGCAATGAATAGTAGGTTGAGAAGTATTATTATCGCCACGAGAAAACTTGTTGACCAAAACATTGATTTTGTTTAATCATCCTCAACATGATCTTCTGTATAAGGAAATAAATTTTGTCTGCCAGTCAACATTGCCATATCGCAGCATTAGGCTCTGCGGCAGGAAATATCAGAATTGCGTTTCCTGATGATGACGTACTGGTTTTTGCCGATGATTTATCCTTTGGCCCGCTATATCCTATCGCAGATGCCACGGCTTTTTCTGCACGATTGTCATGGCTGGAAAATTTATGGCAGATCGTCTGCGCACCTGAATGCTCTGACATCATACTGCGCCGTCAGCTGACTACCCTGCTGCTGAGCCGCCTTCACCGCTGCAAAGGCGTCACCATCTGGGTCGGCAATAACAGCCGCGAGCAGCTGATGCTGAGTGCATTGCTGGAGCAACTGCAACAGAGCGAAGTCTTTATTATTAATGTCACTACCATCGGTGGAGTCAGTTCAGTCGCAAATGTTCCACCCGAAAAGCTGGCCTTGTGGTGGCAGGAGCGGACGCGGCTGTCAGCGACAGAAATCGAACATTCCCAGTCTGTCTGGCATCAGTTACTGGCTTCCCCTTCTGAGCTACGCATCTTTCGTCAGGGGCAGCTGCTGGCACAACCTGTCAGCTACTATGACCATCTGATTTTGACTGCGCTGACAACCACTCCGACACAGGCTTCACACATTGCAGGCGAAGTTCTCTGCATGGCTGAATGCGATACCCTCAGCTATCTGTTTATCGATTACCGGTTAAGGACGCTTATTTTCCGCCAGGACGTGTTAGTTGAAGGCCCCATCAGCCATCTGCGACAGATGAAAATCAGAAAAGCAATTTAACCTCTCCTGCCTGAACCGCCCCGAATAATGGCTACCCGGCTTGCGCCGGTCTGCCACCGCACTCGATGCAGATCACATTTCACAACATTATCGTGAATATGCTCACGCTGACCTGGGCATACGCCTAAAAATTGGTGTGTATTTACTCCGCTTTCGCCAGGGCGGCAACTGCGCGATATGGTTACAGTGTTAAATGAAACGGCGTTTTATTATATAAATTCGTTGTTTTGGTTTTAACACTGTCGGGGGGCCGCAGCCTGAACTTCATTCAATCCGCCTTCCGTTACATTCCTTACCACACCTCTTACGGCAGGAGTCATTGTGAAAATAAGCTCGGTTGATGTCACCGTTTTTACTTACCCCACGCATCGCGTTTCGGACAGTGCGGGTCATTCACACCCTGGAGAAGAGAATCAGGCCAAAATGGCAATGCTCACTCTCACCACCGATGAGGGTGACTGCGGTTACTCATTCGCCCCGCCGGAAGTGGTGCGCCCGCACGTGGTCAATGCCTTCTTCCGCAAAGTGCTGATAGGTCAGAATCCGTTTGATCGTGAACGGTTATGGCAGGACCTGGTGCACTGGCAGCGCGGCAGCGCGCATCAACTGACTGAACGAGCACTTTCCTTCGTTGAGCAGGCGCTGTGGGACCTGATTGGCCGCAAGCTGAAAATGCCGGTGCACAAGCTGCTGGGTGGCTTCCGGGAAAAAGTTCCGGCCTATGGCAGCACCATGTGTGGCGATGAGCTGAAAGGCGGACTATCGACGCCGGACGAATTTGCTCAGTTTGCCGAAAAACTGGTGGCTCGCGGTTATCAGGCCATCAAGCTGCACACCTGGATGCCGCCGATCTCCTTTGCTCCTGATCCAAAAATGGATATTAAAGCCTGTGCCGCAGTGCGTGAAGCCGTCGGGCCAGATATTGAACTGATGCTGGATGGCTATCACTGGTACAGCCGCAGCCAGGCACTGACTATCGGTAAGGCACTGGAAAAACTGAATTTTGCCTGGTTCGAAGAGCCGATGGAAGAAGAGAGCATGGCCTCTTACGCCTGGCTGGCAGAGAACCTGTCAATCGATGTGATTGGCCCGGAAAGCCTTGGCGGCAAGCATCACAGCCGCGCCGACTGGGTCAAAGCCGGAGCCTGCGACATTCTGCGCGCCGGCGCCAATGGCGTCGGCGGTATTTCCCCCTGTATGAAAGTCGCCAGCCTCGCTGAAGCTTTTGGCATGGATTGTGAAGTGCACGGTAACGGTGCCGCCAGCCTGGCGGTGGTTGGAGCCATTCGCAACTGCCGCTGGTACGAGCGCGGGCTGCTGCATCCGTTCCTTGATTACGACCAGCCACCGGCCTATCTGAACAGTCTGGTTGATCCCATGGACCAGCAAGGATTTGTCCATCTGTCGATGCGTCCGGGACTCGGCGAGGATATCAATTTTGACTATATAGAGACCCACACCATCAGCCGCGACTGAGCAACGGGCAGAAGAAATAAAAAAACCAATCCGGAGTTGCAGTCATTCAGCTGATGGCCAAGGCCGCTGGCACAGCTGCAACTTCAGGTAAGGGTATAACCTCTGACTCTACCCGGAAGGTAAAACATGAACACTGGCAATCTGGCAGGAGCGTGGCTGTTCGCGCTGCTGTTGATGTTCAGCGGCGGCACGGCACAGGCAAAAACGCCGTCCGACCAACTGATCATCGGCATGAACATGAATAACCTGCTGACTCTCGATCCGGCCGCGATGACCGGCAACGAAGTGGTCGGCATTGTGGTCAATCTGTATGACTCGCTGATCGAGCTGGATCCGAACCAGCTCACCGACGTGCGCCCGGCGCTGGCCACCCGCTGGCAGGTGAGCAGTAATGATACTCTGCTGACGTTTCAGCTGCGCCAGGGCGTCACCTTTCATTCCGGTAACCCCTTAACCGCTGAGGATGTGGTGTGGTCAATGCGCCGCATTCTGCATCTCAATCTGGCGCAGGCCTCGGTATGGAAATCTTACGGCTTTACCAAAGAGAATATCGATCAGATGGTGCGCGCGCCGGGGCCTTACACGGTTGAGATTGAACTGCCGAAGGCCAATGATCCGAAACTGGTGCTCTATTCGCTGGCGGCGCTGGGTAGCGGTTCGGTACTGGACCGCAAAACCGTGCAGTCGCACGAGATAAATGGCGACTGGGGTAATAAGTGGCTGACAACCAACGAAGCCGGTTCCGGGCCATTCCGGCTGGATACCTGGCAGGCAAAAGATGTGCTGCGCATCAGCCGTAATCCGGATTACTGGCGCGGCGAGCCGAAATTAAGTCGCGTGGTGTTCCGTCATTTTCAGGAGTCGCAAACCCTGCGGCTGATGATTGAAAAAGGCGACCTTGATATCGCCAGCAATATGGCGGTCTCGGATATTAATGCTCTGCGTAACGATCCTGACGTCAGCGTCGACGCGGTAAAAAAAGGCACCATTTATTACGTGGCGATGAGCATGAAAGAACCGCATTTCGCCAATGCTAAAGTGCGGGAAGCGGTACGTTATCTGATTGATTATCAGGGCATTAACAAAGCCCTGATGCCGGGATATGGCATTCTGCATCAGCGCCCGATCCAGTCCGGTATGCCCGCAACCTTACCCAATCCGGACTATAAGCTGGATATCACACGCGCCAAAGCTCTGCTGAGCGAAGCCGGTTATCCCGACGGTTTTGACACCACGCTGCGGGTGCTGGCCGATCAGCCGTTTCTGAATATCGCGATTGCCGTGCAATCGACGCTGATGCAGGCCGGCATTCGCACCAAAATCGTCACCGGCACCGGCAATCAGATTTATGGTGCCATGCGTGAACGCCGCTTCGATATGCTGGTTGGGCGCGGTGGCAGCGGCGTCGAGCCTCATCCGCACTCCAGCCTGCGCGCTCTGGTCTACAACCCGAATAACAGCGATGCCGCACGCCTGACCAATTTTCAGGGCTGGCGCACCAGCTTTTATGATCCGCAGCTGAACAGGCTGATCGACAGTGCACTGGTGGAGCGCGATGCGACGAAGCAACAACAGGATTATTACGCGATTCAGCAGCGCTACGACACGCTGATTCCGGCACTGATTCCGCTGTCGCAAATGGTCGACTCAGTGGTGGTGCGCAATGAAGTTCACGACTATCAGCCGCATCCTTCCGCTACCACCTTCTTGCGCGATGTTTATAAGTCCGCACCTGCCGACGGAGGTAATACGCCATGACCGCACAATGGTTTTCAGCCGATGGTATTGCCCGTCGTATTAGCCGCCGCGTTATTCAGGTGGCGATTACGCTGTTTGGTCTGCTACTGCTGACCTTTTTTATCGGTCGGGTGATGCCTGTCGATCCGGTGCTGGCGATTGTTGGCCCGGATGCCGATCACAGCACCTATCAGCAGGTTTATCAGCAATTGGGGTTTGATAAGCCACTGTGGGCGCAGTTCGGCCTGTATCTCAACACGCTGCTGCACGGCGACTTAGGCAACGCACTGCTGACCGGTAAGCCGGTGGTTGATGACATTCTGCGGGTATTCCCGGCCACTCTCGAACTGGCAACGCTGGCGATTATTATTGGCACCGGTTTGGGGATCCCGTTAGGCGTGCTGGCGGCGGCGAAACGTAACAGTCTGGCCGACTATGTGGTGCGGATTATCAGTCTGGCAGGCTACTCGACGCCGATTTTCTGGGTCGGAATGATGGGGCTACTGGTGTTCTACGCCTGGCTGGGCTGGGTTGGCGGCGCGGGACGAGTTGAACTGAGCCTTGATGGCCAGGTGACCAGCCGCAGTGGTCTGCTACTGCTGGACTCGCTGCTGGAGGGTAACTGGACGGTATTTCGTAACGCGCTGAATCACCTGATTTTGCCAGCCTCGCTGCTGGGCTTTCACTCGATGGCGTATATCAGCCGAATGACGCGCAGTTTTATGCTGGCTCAGCTGTCACAGGAGTTCATTATCACCGCGCGCGTCAAAGGGCTGAATGAGTGGCAGGTCCTCTGGCAGCACGCCTTCCGCAATATTCTGGTGCAACTGCTGACGGTAGTGGCGCTGGCCTACGGCTCTTTGCTGGAAGGCGCAGTGTTAATCGAAACCGTCTTTTCCTGGCCTGGATTTGGTTCCTATCTTACCGGCAGCCTGCTGCTTGGCGATATGAATGCCGTAATGGGCTGCGTACTGGTGGTCGGCATTATTTTTGTGATGCTGAACCTACTCTCTGACCTGCTGTATCAGGTATTCGACCCGAGGACTAAAGCATGACCCTTTCCCTCGACTCTCCGACCATCCGTACTCGCCGTGAACGGCTGGCAGGCCTGCGCCGAACCGGCGCTCGTATCGGCCATTTTCTGCTGCGCATGGCACGTAATCCACTGACGGCGATTGGCGGCGGCATCGTGCTGCTGCTGATGATTGTCGCGCTGTTTGCGCCGTGGATCGCGCCATTTCATCCGCTGGTACAGGATCTGAATAACGCGCTGACCCCGCCCAACGCCATTCACTGGTTTGGCACCGACGAGTTTGGCCGCGATATCTTCAGTCGCCTGGTGTATGGCGCACGTATCACGCTGTATATCGTGCTGCTGGTGTCGGTCACCGTTGGGCCTCTTGGGCTGTTGCTCGGCGTGACTGCCGGTTACTTTGGCGGCAAGGTGGATATGCTGCTGATGCGTATTACCGACATCTTTATCTCTTTTCCCAGCCTGGTGCTGGCGCTGGCGTTTGTCGCGGCACTTGGCCCCGGCCTTGAGCATGTGGTGATCGCCATCACTCTGACCGCCTGGCCGCCGATTGCCCGCCTGGCACGTGCGGAAACCCTGTCGCTGCGTCAGGCCGATTTTATCTCTGCGGTACGTTTGCAGGGGGCTTCTTCGCTGCGGGTGTTATGGCGACATATCGTGCCGCTGTGCATGCCTTCGGTAATTATCCGTATCACCATGAATATGGCCGGCATCATTCTGACCGCAGCCGGTCTCGGCTTCCTCGGACTGGGCGCGCAGCCGCCCGATCCGGAATGGGGTGCGATGATCTCCAGCGGCCGTACTTACATGATGGAATGCTGGTGGGTAGTCACCATTCCGGGACTGGCGATTCTGATCAACAGTCTGGCTTTCAACTTCTTAGGAGATGGCCTACGTGACATTCTCGATCCCCGCAGCGAATAACGCCCCGGCGTTACTGGACGTGCGCGACCTGCACGTCAGCTTTATCAATGGCCGGGTGGAAACGCCGGCGGTACGCGGCGTCTCCTTTCAGCTCGGCCGCGAGAAACTGGCGATCGTCGGTGAATCTGGCTCCGGTAAATCCACTGTTGGCCGCGCGCTGTTGCAGCTTCATCCGGCAAAAGCGCAGATCCGCGCCGATCGCATGCAGTTTGGCGATATCGATCTGCTGAACGCCTCGGCGGCAGAGATGCGCAAGATCCGCGGCAAGCGCATATCGATGATCATGCAGGATCCCAAATACTCGCTTAACCCGGTGATCTGCGTTGGCGATCAAATTGCCGAAGCCTGGCGTTCTCACCACGCCTGCTCGCGGTCTGAGGCCAAAAGCAAAGTGATTGAGATGCTCGACGTCGTCCGTATTCGCCAGCCGGAAAGAGTCTACCATCTCTACCCACACGAAATATCCGGCGGTCAGGGGCAGCGCATAATGATTGCGATGATGCTGATAACCGATCCGGAACTGGTGATTGCGGATGAACCCACATCCGCACTCGATGTATCCGTGCGCCTGCAGGTGCTGGCGCTGCTGGATGACCTGGTGCAGTCACGCGGCCTTGGGCTGATTTTTATCAGTCACGATATTAACCTGGTGCGTAGCTTCTGCGATCGGGTGCTGGTGATGTATGCCGGGCGCGTAGTGGAATCAATTGCCGCTGCCGATCTCGACAATGCTCAGCATCCTTACACTCAGGGATTACTCAACTCGCTGCCGGATATGCAGCATCGCCGCCCACGCCTGCCCGTCCTCCAGCGTCAGTCCAGCTGGCTAACCGATTAAGGAAGCGCCCATGCAATCATCCACCATGATCGACGTCCGGCAGCTTAATCTCAGCTTTAACTCCGGCGCTAAAGCCAGTCAGGTACTGTTCGACGTCAATTTTGCCGTACAGCGAGGCGAGATTTTTGGCCTGGTTGGCGAATCCGGATCCGGTAAAACCACGGTGCTGAAGTGCCTGGCCGGGCTGTTTACCCACTGGCAGGGTGAGCTGGCGATTAACGGCCAGCCGCTGGAGCACAGCATTGGCCATGCGCGCTGTCGTCTGGTTCAGATGGTGTTTCAGGATCCGTATGGCTCGCTGCATCCGCGCCATACCATCGCTGATATTCTGGAAGAACCGTTGCAAATTCATCATATTGACCAGCGCGATCGGCGGGTTAACGCTATTCTCGAAAAGGTCGGGCTGAACCGTGCTTTTCGCACCCGCTATCCGCATCAGCTTTCCGGCGGTCAGCGCCAGCGTGTTGCCATAGCGCGCGCATTAATCTTACAGCCGCAGGTGCTGCTGCTGGATGAACCGACATCGGCGCTGGATGTGTCGGTTCAGGCAGAGATCCTTAATCTGCTCAGCGATCTGCAAAAGGAAGAGGGATTGACCTATCTGATGGTTACCCACGATCTTGGCGTGATCGCTCATCTGTGTCATCGCGTGGCGGTGATGCAGTTTGGCCAGATTCTGGAAACGCTTGATACCGATACGCTGCTGCGCGGCGAGGCGAAAGTCGAATATACCCAAATGTTACTGGAAGCCAGCCGCCACTATAGCCGCGAAATGGCGGCGCGCGCCGCCGGATAGCTCCCCTTTCCACAAGCCGTTTAACGAAGCCTGTGCCCCGGATTGACTTCGGGTGCACAGGACAGTCAACACCTGTCGGTTAATCAATCACTTTAACTGCATACTCTTTCACTGATGTCTGGCACCAATAGGGCACCACCGCGCCAATCACGGTGGCCATTTGCTCTTCAGACAATCGTTTGCGCGAAAATGCGATATTTTTGTGACATTCATCACAAAACACCTGAATTATAATGAAACAAACTTTGACAAATGTGAGCAATATCTATTTTCTATTCCGCTGTTGCAGGCACCATGCGCGGGCATTTATTCAACAGGCGTTTGCTCTGTCTGATGACGACAGAAAATCACTCTCCTGTCCTTCAGGGGCTTTCTAACAAGACCATCATTCTCGCGAAACAGAATGGTCATTAAGCATGTGGTAATAAAATGAAAACTAAAATGTTGATGGCGGCGGGAACGCTGATGGCGATGTCATACAGCGTATCTTCACTGGCTGCAGGTAACGACGCACAGTACGTATCAGACTGGTGGCATCAAAGCGTTAACGTGGTGGGCAGCACGAAAACACGTTTTGGACCACAGCTTAATAACAACGTCTACCTTGAGTACGAAGCCTTTGCTCACAAGGACTGGTTCGATTTTTACGGCTATATCGACGTACCTAAATTCTTCGGTGGCAACAGCTATCAGACCGGTATCTGGGATAAAGGCTCGCCGCTGTTTATGGAAATCGAACCGCGCTTCTCAATTGATAAACTGACCGGCACCGACCTGAGCTTTGGTCCGTTTAAAGAGTGGTATTTCGCGAACAACTATATCTACGATATGGGCCGCAACAGCGCCAGTCGTCAGAACACCTGGTACATGGGTCTGGGTACCGATATCGACACCCACACCAAACTGGCTCTTTCAGCGAATATTTATGCAAAATACCAGTGGGAAAACTACGACGCAGCCAACGAAAACAGCTGGGATGGCTATCGTTTCAAAATCAAATACTTCCTGCCACTCACCGACCTGTGGGGCGGTAACCTGAGCTATATTGGCTTCACTAATTTCGACTTCGGCTCCGATCTGCGAGACAAGGCGGGCGAAGCGCGCACCAATAACTCCATCGCCTCCAGCCATATTCTGTCGCTGGGTTACGATCACTGGCATTACTCGTTCGTGGCACGTTACTTCCATAACGGTGGTCAGTGGGCTGACGGCACCGAACTGGACTTCGGTAAAGGTCCGTTTGAAGTGAAATCTACCGGCTGGGGTTACTACCTGGTGGTCGGTTATAACTTCTGATTAATGATGGCGGCGATGATGCCGCCATTGATTGCTTCCCACGCCTCGCGTGGGAAGGCGCGTTAAGCCATTGGCTTCTCGACATTAACCATCCACGGAATACCAAATTTATCGGTCAGCATGCCAAACCCATTGGCCCAGAACGTTTCCTGCCACGGCATGGTGACATGACCGCCGGCTGACAGATTATCAAACCAGCTTTTTCCCTCTTCCAGGTCACTGGTCACCAGGCTGATGGCATACCCCTGATGCTGTTGGTCGTTGCTGGCAATATTACCGTCACTCATCATGATTTCACTGCTGCCAACTTTTAGCTGGGCGTGCATAATCTTATCCGGTGGAAAACTATAGCCAGAGCCACAGCCTTCCTGCACGCTTTGCGGATCCGGCATTTCGCCAAAGGTCATCTTAAACAGCAGTTCAGCACCAAATGCCCGATGGTAAAAGTCGATTGCCTGTTCACAGCTGCCGTCAAAAAACAGATAGGGTTTGGCTTGCATGGCGCACTCCTCAATGTTTCCGGGACGCCGCAATAGAAGATGCTCCTTTCGCAGCGTAACTGTCACTCAGCGGATAAGTGTAGTCAGCCCTGACACAGCAAAGTGAGCGTCAGCACGCACAATAAGCTGATAGTTCAGACGATAAAAATTTAGCTCAGGCAGATTGCGCGATCGCCGGAGTTAAAATCCACTCGGCGCTGTCATTCCACACATCCATATGAGTGATCTTACCCGCGCGAACTTCATAGCGATCGAGATAACGATTCCCGGCAAAGCTACGGCCATCTGGCCACTCGCCATACAGCGTACCGTTGGCATACACCACGACGGAGTCACCGCGATCCATCCAGTCAAACTGGCCTAATTCCTTTTTCACCCACTTATAACGCCCACCATTAAAGGCGGTTATCGCCTGCGGATCGGCCATTTCTCGCTTGCCGGTAAAGGTGATTTTCACCCCTTCCGCCATAAACGTTGCCGCCAGTACCGGATCGGGTGCCATCGACGCGGCAAGAAAATCACGGACGATTTGTACTGCTGGATGTTCAGCGCTCATTGTATACCTCTTCAAATTATTACCGATCGTATTTGCTAGTAATTAACTACTAGATTGCTAGCAATAATGAATAAATGCAATCGGTCAGTTTATAATCAAAGATAACTGACTAATTTTCAGCATAATTTTTGTGATTTTGAATAAGGAGAGTGTCGGTAAACTGAACGGCAAAACGGGAGATTTACCTTTGCCCGACGCTGACTTAATTAACCAGTAGTGCCTGACGAAGGTTCAGCTGCTCGGCCACAGCATCAGCCAGATCGAGCTGCTGTTCCAGCTGGTTAAGATGCTCAATCATAATCGCCTGCGCCAGATCCGTATCATCCGCTCTCAACGCGCTGATTATCGCCCCATGCTCGGCACACTGGCAGGAAGGCGTATCGTTACGCTGGTACAACGCCACGATCAGCGAGCTGCGCACCATCAGGTTTGCCAAAATTTCACCCAGCACTTTATTGCCGCTTAACTTAGCCAGTAACAAGTGAAAGTTGCAGAGTTCGCGCACGATATCGCGGCGATCTCCGCGTTCGCTGGCGTCTTTTTCTGCATGCTGCTGGGCATCAATCTCATCCACGGCACGCGCCACCCGATCCGGCGTAATGCTGGCGACAATCGCGCTTTCAATTGCCCGGCGGGCAATAAAGATCTCACGTGCTTCGCGCGCCTCTGGCTTTGCCACCATCGCCCCGCGATTCGGTTCAATGCTGACAATATGCTGCAACGCCATGCGCTGTAATGCAGCCTGCACATGATTACGATTAGCCTGCAACACCTCAACGATTTGCGCTTCAACCAGCCGCATACCCGGTTTCAGACGGTGCTGAGCAATCGCCAGGGATAATGCCTCCACAATGCGCTGCACTTCCTGTTGCTTGGCTGTTGCGACTTTAATCATCTTGCACCTCAACTGAACCTGACTGTTTTTTATCATAACATCCGTAACTCACCCGGCGTACAACTTACCGGAGCACTAAATCGTACAATACGGCTCTTCAGCTACGACAGTGGCGGCGAAACAGCTGGGCTAAATAGGCACCCATTGGCGTCAGCGCCGTATCACGCCGCTGAATCAGAAAAAAGGTCGCCTTCGGCAACGGTTCATCCAGCTCCAGCGCCACCAGCTGGCGACCAAGTATGGGGTCGGAAATCACATCATTCGATAAAATACTGACAAAATCGCTCTGCGCGACCAGGCTGGTACAGGCCATAAAAGTTTCACAGGTAACTACAATCGATGGCGCCATTCCCATACTGCCAAACAGGTCGTGCAGCAGCCGATAGTAGCTGCCTTTTGGCGTCGGCATGGTCCAGTCGCAATGCTGCAACTCAGCCAGCGAGCGCGCATCCTCGCAGGGGTGCCCTTTTCGCACCACCACCTGATACTCTCTTTCCATCAGCCGCTCAAAGGTCAGCTCATTATCAAGGTGACTTTCATCATAGGTATTGATGGTGAAATCCAGCTGGCCCTGCCGCAGTTCCGGGATCATCGACACCAGCTGCCCTTCAACAATCCGCACTTTCACATTCGGATACTCGCGATGAAACTGGGTAATCACCTTTGGCATAATCGTTCTCGCCACGCTGCCACCGACGCCAATATTCACCCGCCCACTCGCCAGCCCAAGCCGCTGCTGAATATCTTCCTGCGCCACACGCAACTCTTCCAGTACCAGGCTCGCATGTTTGAAAAAATTATCACCGATATCGGTTAGCACAATGCCCTGCTGACGCCGAATAAACAGCCGTGCGCCAAGCACCTCCTCCAGTTCCTGGATCGCCTTAGTCAGAGCAGGTTGCGACAGACCAGAAGCGCGGCTGGCGGCACGGATACTGCCCTGGCGCGTCACGTCAACGAAAGCGCGTAGCTGATGCAGCTTTATTGAAGCAGGCATAACGATAGATTCCTGTGGCGGGAACGGTTAATACCAATGCGTCAGGTGATAACCATTAATTATCAATAGCAAGATACTGGCATCTTATGCAGGATAATACCATTGTGTACATTCGAAAAAAGCGCTTAAAAAAACGTTAACTATTCGCAATAGATTCCACTATTTCTTCTGTTTCGGAAGAAATAGCACAACAGCGACCGGCATTAAAAATTAATTTAAAAAAGCAAAATAATATCGAGCAATCTTCATATTTTGTTAATTAGTCTCCGTTAAGCATAAATAAATATTATCACGAGAGCCATTTGAAATAAGCAATGCTTATCGATGCCTGAGCAGCGGCCAGACGCGTTAGCAGGGGCTTATTAGCATAAATAAGATAGCGATCACACTTAAACCATCAGAATACTGTTGACCGCAGAAAAATAAAATTTCCACCTGAACTCAATGTTCAGAAAATTAAATCTGTCGATATTTTTTTACGACACCGTGTTAGAGGATCAAATTAATGAGTACCCTTTCTGAACTGGTAGACGATCTATTTCCACGCCTGCAAAGCTGGCGACGCGATTTCCATTTATACGCTGAATCAGGCTGGCTGGAATTTCGCACTGCCACTCTGGTGGCCGATGAGTTGAATCGTTTAGGTTATCAATTACAGCTGGGTAAACAGGTGATTAACGCCGATGCGCGTATGGGCTTACCTGCTGACGCGGTGCTGGAGCAGCAAGAAGCACGAGCGCTGGCTCAGGGCGCGTTGGCTGAATGGCTACCGCACTTTTCCGGCGGCTTCTGCGGTATCGTCGCTACGCTGGAAACCGGTCGTCCGGGGCCGACCATCGCGTTTCGCGTCGATATGGATGCTCTCGATCTGAATGAAAAAATGGCTGACGATCACCGTCCGTTTCGCGACGGCTTCGCGTCCTGTAACCCGGGCATGATGCATGCCTGCGCCCATGACGGCCACACCACCATCGGGCTGGGCCTGGCAACGGTGCTGATGCAGATGAAATCGGCACTGAGCGGCACGATTAAGCTGATTTTCCAGCCTGCTGAAGAAGGAACCCGCGGTGCCAAATCGATGGTCGAGGCTGGAGTGGTAGATGATGTGGATTTCTTTACCGCCATCCATATTGGTACCGGCGTACCCAGCGGCGAAGTGGTATGCGGCAGCGACAGCTTTATGGCAACCACCAAACTGGACGTGACCTTCCGCGGCGTCGCTTCTCATGCTGGTGCACGCCCGGAAGAGGGACGCAATGCGCTGCTCGCCGCAGCGCAGGCCACGCTGGCACTGCATAATCTGCCGCAGCACAGCGGCGGCAGCGCCCGGGTAAATGTCGGCGTGCTACAGGCAGGAACCGGACGTAATGTGGTGCCTGATTACGCCTTTATGAAAATTGAAACACGCGGTGCCAACAACGAAATCAATGACTTTATCTGTCAGCAAGCCCACCAGGTACTGAGCGGTGCCGCAGCGATGTATGGCGTTGAACATCAGGTGAAACTGATGGGCGCGGCGCGCAGCAGCCAGCCCACGCCTGGCTGGGTCAATTTTATTCATCGCCAGGCAGAAGCGCTTAATGAATTCACCTCGGTGGTCGACCGCCGCCCGCAGGCCGCCGGATCTGAAGACGCCACCTATATGATGGAGCGCGTAAAACAGCGTGGCGGTCAGGCTTCCTATGTAATTTTTGGCACCGAGCTTAGCGCTGGTCACCATAACGAAAAATTTGATTTCGATGAAAGCGTGATGCCCGCGGCGATTAAAACCCTCGCTACGCTGGCACTGAACCTGTCCGACTATCAGGAGGCACCATGAATCAGCCGGAACTGACCGACTTTATTAACCACTATATCGACAGCCAGCAGTCACGATTTAGCGCCATCAGTGATGCCATCTGGGATTGCCCGGAAACGCGCTTTCGCGAAACTGAGTCAGCAGAACGCCTTGCCAGCGCACTGGAGCAGGAGGGTTTTCAGGTTAAACGCGGCGTTGGCAATATCGATACCGCATTTATCGCCAGCTACGGCAGCGGTAAACCGATTATCGCCCTGCTGGGAGAATACGATGCGCTGGCCGGACTCAGCCAGAAAGCCGCCACTGCCTCACCAGAACCGCTGGTGGAGAACGGAAATGGACACGGCTGCGGTCACAATCTGCTGGGCACCGCCGCGATGGCTGCGGCCTTTGCGCTAAAAAAACTGATGGAACAGAATGGCCTGAGCGGTACGGTGCGCTTCTACGGCTGTCCTGGCGAAGAGGGCGGCTCCGGCAAAACTTTTATGGTTCGCGAAGGATTATTCGACGATGTCGACGCCGCCGTAACCTGGCATCCTGAATCATTCAGCGGCATGTTTAATAACACCACCCTCGCCAATATCCAGGCCGCCTTCCAGTTTAAAGGCGTCGCCGCCCACGCCGCCAACTCTCCCCATCTGGGGCGCAGTGCGCTGGACGCCGTCACGCTGATGAATACCGGTGCGAATTTCCTGCGTGAACATATCGTGCAGGAAGCACGCCTGCACTATGCCGTGACCAACAGCGGCGGCAGCTCACCTAATGTGGTGCAGGCAGATGCAGAAGTGCTGTATCTGATCCGCGCCCCTCAGCTCGATCAGGCACAGGATATCTATCAGCGGGTAATTAACATCGCCAAAGGTGCCGCGCTGATGACCGACACCAAAATGACTCTGCGCTTCGATAAAGCCTGTTCCAACTACATCCCTAACCGGGCACTTGAGCAGGTGATGGCCAGCTATGTGCGTGCTTTTGGCGTACCGCAATACAGCGACGAAGAAGTGGCGTTTGCCGGCCAGATCCGCGCCACCCTGACCCCTGATGATATCCGTAATGCCAAACTGAACATCGCCCGTACCGGCGGCGAAGCGGGCCAGGCATGGGTGCAAACGCTTGGCGAAAAAGTGCTGACCGATGAAGTTGCCCCTTACGCCATCACTCAGGAACTGATGTACGGCTCGACAGATGTTGGCGATGTCAGTTGGGTGACGCCGACCGCGCAATGTTTTAGCCCGTGCTTCGCCCTCGGCACGCCATTGCATACCTGGCAGCTGGTGGCACAGGGACGCACCTCAATCGCCCATAAAGGCATGTGTCTTGCAGGAAAAATAATGGCCGCTACTGCTGCCACTTTACTTGGCGATGCGGAGGCGCTGGCGCGCTGCCGGGCTGAGTTTGCAGCTGCGCGAGCGCAACAGCCCTACCACTGCCCGATACCGGCTGACGTGACGCCTACTCCACTGTAAAGCACTACCCGATCGGCTCAGCACTGACTCAGCCGACGTAATAACAATAAAACTGTTTAATGCAAATACGACGAGGGGAAGACCATGAGTGAAGCTGCAACGCCAGCGGGAAAAAGCCCGGGGAAACTATTTAACTGTATTGAGCGCATCGGCAACAAAGTTCCCAATCCGTTTCTGCTGTTCGTCTATCTGATCGTCATACTAATGGTCGCTACGGCGGTCATCAGCACGCTGGGCCTGGCGGTTAAGAACCCCGCTAACGGCGAAATAGTCCGGGTAAATAATCTACTGAGCGTCGCGGGATTACAGTGGATCTTCCCGAATATTATCAAAAACTTCAGCGGCTTTACGCCACTCGGCTCGATTCTGGCGCTGGTGATTGGTGCCGGGCTGGCGGAAAAAGTCGGCTTACTGCAATCTCTGATGGTGAAAATGGCGTCACGCGTCAGCCGGCGTTACGCCAGCTATATGGTGCTGTTTATTGCGTTTTTCAGCCACATCTCTTCGGATGCGGCGCTGGTGGTAATGCCACCGCTCGGCGCGCTGATTTTTATTGCCGTGGGTCGTCATCCGGTCGCCGGCCTGCTGGCAGCCATCGCTGGCGTTGCTTCTGGCTTTACGGCTAATCTGCTGATTGTGACTACCGATGTGCTGTTGTCCGGTATCAGTAGCGAAGCAGCAAAAGCCGTCAGCGATACGGTGCACGTCAGCGTGATCGACAACTGGTACTTTATGGCCACATCGGTGATTGTGCTGACCATTGCCGGAGCAATACTGACCGATAAGTATGTAGAACCGCGCTTACCCGCCTGGGAGGGCGGCACCGGTGAACGTCTGGCAGCCCTGACGCCATTAGAAAATAAAGGTCTGAAAGCTGCCGGCATCGCCGCACTGCTGTTTATCGGCCTGATGGCGCTGCTGGTGGTGCCAGAAGGTGCGCCGCTGCGCGATCCGCATACCGGTTCAATTGTGCCTTCGCCGTTTATTAAAGGCATCGTGCCGATTATCATTCTGTTTTTCTTTACCGTGGCAATTGCCTATGGCGTCGTCACCAGACAGATCCGTCGCCCGGACGATGTGCCCAATCTGCTGGTCGAACCCATGAAGAGCATGGCGGGCTTTATTGTGATGGTGTTCCCGCTGGCGCAGTTCGTGGCGTTCTTTAACTGGAGTAATATGGGTAAGTTTATGGCTATCGGCCTGACCGATGTGCTGGAAACTGCCGGCGTCAGCGGCGCACCTGCCTTTCTCGGTTTGATGTTTCTCTCGGCGTTTTTATGCATGTTTATCGCCAGCGGTTCTGCCATCTGGTCGATTCTCGCGCCGGTATTTGTGCCGATGTTTATGCTGCTCGGTTTTCATCCGGCGTTTGCCCAAATGATTTTCCGCATCGCTGATTCTGCGGTACTGCCGCTGGCCCCAATGTCACCGTTCTTACCCCTGTTTCTCGGTTTCTTGCAGCGCTATCGCAAAGATGCTCAGCTCGGCACCTATTACGTGCTGATATTCCCCTACCCGCTGGTGTTCTTTAGCGTCTGGATCCTGCTGCTGCTGGCATGGTACATGCTTGGCTTACCCATTGGGCCGGGGGTTTATCCACAGATGCCGCAATAAAAACCACGGGGCAATGGTGACATTGCCCTTCCAATTTATTTGCTCTTAACACTCAGCATCATCTCCCTTCAAATAATCTTCCTTAGGTTTTTATCCTTATTTTTCTGCGTCTGATAGCAATTTAAAAATTTAAATCCAGCCATCAGCCTTGAATTATAATCACAATATTAGTGAGGGAAATAAAAAAATAGGCTCTGCTAAGGCATATTAAAGAGATTTGGTCAGCGCAATCCTGATGCTGGCGTGGTACTTACCAGCGGTGACAGATGATACACACCTGTGATACAAAAATCCCTGAACGATATCAATCGCCGGGGTTAGATTGCACGGCACATTTAATTCTGGCCTCGAAATTAATTAATTCGGTTATCATTACTTTTGATGGATGATTAGGATAAGATAAGGATGACTGAAATGAATGATCTATACCTCAAAGTTGACAGAATTGCGGGTGAATCAAAGGATGCTAATCATTTAGGTTGGATAAATATTTCAAAAAAACACATCTATTCTCAGATAGATAAAATCAAAGCGCAGCAAAGGGCTATCAGTTACCTCCCCTTGAATTATAATCCATTTTATCATTTTGACAGAATGACAACCCTCACTCAAAAAAATTAAATGTGAATAATGAACAGATATGAAATTTACGAAAGTATTGATAATTTTAGGTGTTTTATTTTTCAGTTATGCATTATGGTTTTCCTTCAGAGAGACAATTATTGTCGGCGTACATAAAGAAGGTGATGCGGCTTATATCTTAGTAAAAAACCCTCCATTACTTGACAGTACCAAATTAAAATGGTGGAAGGAAAAAAGCAAATATATTAATGAAAACTATCATATTCCAGTTAACTCCAGATACGGCTTTATTTTAATAATGGATTATGGAAAAGGCTATCAATTATTACCCAGTGATAAAAGGCTCAGTTCTGTTTATCCATCAGATTATATTTGCTTTGATGACATGAAGACCAGGATAAACTGTCTCTATAAAAATTGGATAATGTCCATCTCAAATAAAGCTAATGGTGAACTCAATATTAAGATTAAAAAAAACAGTTATACTCTGAAAAAAGATGGTTCTGTAGTCGAGGATTGATGGCAACTTTTCTCAACAAACATTGAGATTGTATCACTGATCTGCTATCCCCAAAAACTATATCATAAGCCTGAGATGCTGCATTCATACGCTCCTTTGACAGGTTCAGGGCTTCAGATTTCTTTGCGATTCGGTCAGCGATGATCCGCTACTCTTGCACGAGTAATGGTAATATCGCGCAGGCATTCTACTTCCCCTTCAGCATCATCTCCCTTTAAATACTCTTCCTTAGGTTTTTATCCTTATTTTTCTGCGTCTGATAGCAATTTAAAAATTTAAATCCAGCCATCAGCCTTTAGCATTGAATTGTAATCACTATGTTACTGAGGAAAAATAATTAAAATGTGTTCAGCATCTTCCCAGGGGATGGAATCCTCTTCTGCACGACCAAATAAAATCAATAGTTTAGCCAATCGTATAGATGCCCTTCCCGCTTCCGCCGGTCTGTGGCGATTTATTACTTTACTGGCTCTCGGCGGTTTTTTTGAACTCTACGATTTGTTTCAAACGGGATATATTAGTTCAGGATTAATCGCTGAAAACATATTTCATATTGGTAGTGAAGGTGTCTTTGGAATATCCGACCAGGCGGCCTTTGCTTCGGCGACATTTTTGGGCTTGTTTATTGGTGCCAGCTTACTGGCTCCCTATGCCGACCGTTTTGGCCGCCGGATGACCTTTATGTTTGCCCTCGCCTGGTATGGCGCTTTTTCCCTGCTGATGGCGTTCCAGAATCAGGCCGAGTGGATTATCTTTTGCCGCTTCCTGGTTGGCGTTGGGCTGGGCATCGAGCTGGTCACTATCGACACTTATCTGACCGAGTGGGTACCCACTCATCTGCGCAGTAAAGCCTTCGCTTTCGCCTTTTTTATCCAGTTCCTGTCGGTACCCACCGTGGCCTTAATGTCCTGGTGGCTGGTGCCACAAACCATTTTCGGCCTGACCGGCTGGCGTTATGTGGTTATTGCTGGCGCGCTCTGCTCACTGATCATCTGGTTTATCCGTAAAAACCTGCCCGAATCGGCGCGCTGGCTGGCGCAGCAAGGTCGTCATCAGGAAGCACATCAGGTGCTCAGCAGGATGGAACAGCGCTGTGGCGCGCCGGTCGGGCAAGATTTTCCACAGAATGATGCCGCCGCCCAGCTGCCGCAACGAGGCACATTTAAAGAAATTTGGTCAGCGCAGTACCGTAAACGTACCCTGATGCTGGTGGTAATGAATTTCTTTCAGGCAATTGGATTTTTTGGCTTTGGAAACTGGCTACCGGCGCTGCTGTCGGGCAAAGGGACCACCGTCACCCACAGCCTGCTGTATGCCTTCTTTATCACTCTCGCCTACCCGCTGGGTTCGCTGATTTGCAGCCGCTACGCCGACAGAATGGAAAATAAATGGCAGATTGTCCTCTCTTGCCTGATGACGGTGGTGTTCGGCACGCTGTTTGCGTTCCAGACTAATGCGCTGCTGCTGATCGCCTGTGGCTTCCTGATTACCTGGTCGAACGCCTGGCTGACTTACAGCTATCACGCCTATCAGACCGAAATCTTTCCCACCCATATTCGGGCGCGCGCGGTCGGTTTTTGCTACTCCTTTAGCCGCCTGTCTACGGTATTCAGCAGCATTATGATTGGCCTGATTTTGCAGTACGCCGGTACTCAGGGCGTGATTGCCTTTATCGTGGTAAGTATGCTGATGGTGATGCTGTCGGTGGGCATATTCGGGCCGAAAACCCGCGGTATTAATCTGGAAAATATCTGACGGATGCTGCGGCATCAGCGGATGCCGCAGCTTTTTGCTACGCGACTAACTTACGGACAAAGGCTTCGATCTCTTTATCCTGACAGTTTTCAAAGAAGCACTGCTGGAAACGCTGGCCGCTGACCGCGGTTTTCACCAGTTCAGGATCGATAGCACGCAGGGTATCGAGATAGTTCTCTTTTACGACCGCTGCCTTAACCTGATTCAGAATACCAGCATTACGCACCTGCGGCTCTTTGCGATCCAGCGGGTAGCCCTGGCCTTTCTCGCCGGTAAACGCTTTTTCAAAGATAAAACGCAGATTCAGTTCTGCGCCCCAGCCAAAGCCCTTGGCAAACGGCAGAGCCAGCGCGTTGCCGTTGTTGATTTGCGCAAACAGGAATGCATCGGCCGGATCGATACAGTAGCCGCACACCACGCCCGGATGAATATTCAGCGACATCAATGCGCCCTGGCCGGTGCCGCAGCCGGTAATCACGAAATCCACCGCCTTAGCATTCAGCAGAATGCTGGACATAATGCCGAGATGGATATAAGTCAGATGATGATCCTGCTCATCACTCATGCCGACGTTAAATACCGGGTAGTCTTTGCTGTCCGCAACCTGCTTCAGCTCTTTCAACACGACGGCATTTTTGCCTGCCTGACTGTTCTCCATCATCAGTGCAATCTTCATGGTTCTCCCCTCTGCTTCAGTGGCTTATTTCAGTGAATTAAGCCTGTGAAGCATGCATGTACTTCACAGGTGGTAATTAATTTTATGAAACAACGTTTCATTTTTTAATGCAAGGTGTTTTTTATAGAGGTAAATTCTGCAAATTAATGTGACAAACTTCACACAACTACATCCGGTCACTGCACGCTAACTGGGTTTTGCGATCGCGGCTGCAAGTTACCCCATTATTTTGTATCGGCGGTTTATTGTGATCCCGTTCTCAATTCTTTCGGCTGCTGCTCGGCATCAGGATGGAAAAGGATATGCTAAATGATAAATATGAAACAGCGTTTCAATAAATGAATTAATCTTGGGCAGATAAGGGGAACAGTATGGCGAAGGGTTCACGCATCAAACTTCCTTTCCACCATTTTCAGGATCCAGAGACCGGCGCAGCAATGGTTCGCCTGACGCCACCAGAAGTGTTGTGTCATCGTAACTACTTCTATCAGAAGTGTTTTACCCAGGATGGTAAACGGCTGCTGTTTGCTGGCGAATTTGATGGTAACCGAAACTACTATCTGCTCGATCTGGAAACACAGGAAGCGAGACAGCTGACCGAAGGCCATGGTGATAATACCTTTGGCGGCTTTTTATCCCCCGATGATCGCTATCTTTACTATGTGAAAAACGAACGTAATTTGCAGCGCGTCGATATCAACAGCCTCGAGGAAATCAGCGTTTATCAGGTTCCGGACAGCTGGGTAGGTTATGGTACTTGGGTGGCAAACAGCGACTGTACACAGCTGGTTGGGATTGAGATTGCCCGTGAAGACTGGGAACCGCTCTCCGACTGGCAGATATTTCAACGCTTCTTCGAAAAAAATCCGCACTGCCGCCTGCTGCGCGTCGATCTGGACAGTGGCGAAGCGCAGACCATTCATCAGCAACAGCTATGGCTGGGCCATCCGATTTACCGGCCGTGGCATAATCAGACCGTGGCGTTTTGTCATGAAGGCCCGCACGATCTGGTCGATGCGCGTATGTGGCTGATTAATGAAGACGGCAGCAATATGCGTAAGGTAAAAGATCACGCGGAGGGCGAAAGCTGTACCCATGAGTTTTGGGTGCCGGACGGATCGGCGCTGATCTACGTTTCTTACCATAAAGATCGCCCGGATCGCCAAATCTGCCGCTACCATCCGGACAGCGATCGTAATGAAGTGCTGATGACCATGCCAGCCTGCTCCCATCTGATGAGTAACGAAAACGGCTCGCTGCTGGTCGGCGACGGTTCCGGCACGCCGGTCGACGTACAGGATACCGCTGGCTACACCATCGATAATGATCCATGGCTGTATGTCTTTGATGTGCAACAGCGCCGTCATTTCCGGCTGGCCGGGCATCACAGCTCATGGCGCGTGCTGGATGGCGATCGTCAGGTGACGCATCCGCATCCGTCTTTTACTCCGGACGACCGTCAGGTGCTGTTTACCTCAGATTATGAAGGTCAGCCGGCACTCTATCTGGCCACGTTACCCGACAGCCTGACCCGTTAATCAATAAAAATTACAGGAATAACCATGTTTATCTACAAGCAAGAGACCACGCTGGAAGATTTGGGCAACGGCGTGACGCGCCGGGTGCTGGCGCATGGCGGCGGTATGATGGCGGTTGAAGTCAATTTCGAGAAGGATGCGGTAGGGCCGTTGCATCATCACCCGCATGAGCAGCTGACCTATGTGCTGTCAGGTCGTTTTGCATTCACCATTGATGGCGTAACGAAAGAGGTCGCGGCGGGCGATACCTTGTATAAAAAACCGCATGTGGTTCACGGCTGTGTCTGCCTTGAGCCAGGCACCCTGCTGGATACCTTTACCCCGCAGCGCGAAGATTTTCTTTCCTGAAAAATATCGGAATATCTGGAATATTGCAGGGGAGCCGTTTTCGGCTCCCCTGAGTCTATTGAGAATTACTTTAATTTCTCGATATCGGCATCACCCTGATTACCAATTACCGCTTCATCCTTACGCACCTTCGCCACGTCTTTCTCGGTAACGACCGTGCTGGTGGTATTTCCCCAGCTGGTGCGGATAAAGTTAACCACATCCGCCACCTGACGGTCGTTCATCCGCCAGCCAAAAGCAGGCATGGTAATCGCCGACGGTGCGCCTTGCACGCCAGGCAGCGTATTACCGGTCAGCACGATATGGATCAGTGAAGTCGGATCGTCCGCCTGCACTACCGCATTACCCGCCAGCTCCGGGAAGAAGCGCTGGTAACCGCTGCCGTCGGTTTTATGACAGGCCGCACAGCTGTCGACATACAGCGCTGCACCGGTTTTACCGTCGTCCCCGCGCCACAGCGCTTTTGCCACGCTGTCGTCCGGCTTGAAGCCCACCTGGTTTGGATCTTTGGCACCCAGCGACTTCAGATAACGAGCAATTGCCGTCGCATCTTCTGCACTGAGATATTGCAGACTGTGTTCAACAACATCGGTCATGCCACCAAATACCGCGGTATGATCGTTGCGACCGGTACGCAGGAACTGCACCAGATCGTCTTCGCTCCAGCGGCCTAAGCCGTCGCGGTTGTCGCCACGCAGATTGCTGGCAGTCCAGCCATCAATCGGCGCATTGCTGCCGGAAAGATAGTCGCCACCTTTATCATCATTCAGCGCTTTTTCCTGCATGGTAATGCTGCGCGGCGTATGGCAGGCACCACAGTGACCGAGCCCTTCCACCAGATAACGGCCGCGTGCCAGCACTGGATCTTCACCGGCTTTTGGCTGGAAGGCTTTCACATCCGGTGCAAAGATGCCGCGCCAGACAGACAGCGGCCAACGCATCGACAGCGGCCACGGAATGTCGCTGTCTTTATTCTGCTGCGCGACCGGCTGTACGCCATGCATAAAGTAAGCATACATCGCCTGCATATCGTCATCGCTGACCACGGCATAAGAAGGGTAAGGCATCGCCGGATAGAGCGTATCGCCATTTTTCGCTACGCCATGACGCACCGCTTTCTGGAAATCGTCATAGCTGTAGCTGCCAATGCCATTTTCCGGGTCCGGAGTGATATTGGTGGAGTAAATGGTGCCGATGGGCGTCACCATCGGTAAGCCACCTGCAAACGGTTTCCCGTCCTTGCTGGTATGGCAAGCCACGCAGTCACCGGCGCGCGCCAGATATTCACCGCGCTTGATCAGATCGCCCGACTGGCTCTCTTCCGCCTGCACGCCAAACGCCAGCACGCCCAGTAGCAGGGCTGATAATCCGATTTTCATTGTCATCATCCTTATGCCTGCACCAGTGGACCAGGGTTTTTCAGATACTGTTCACGAATCGCTTTCGCTGACCAGTAAGTCAGTGCCGCCACCATGCCGGTCGGGTTGTAGCCCAGCCCCTGCGGGAAGGCAGATGCGCCCGGAACAAACACGTTAGAAACATCCCAGCTTTGCAGATAACGATTAATGGCGCTGGTTTTCGGATCTTCGCCCATAATCGCGCCACCGTTCATATGGGTGGTCTGATAGACGGTGGTATCGAAGTGGGTACCCGGCTTTTTCGCCGCACCGGTGATCAGCTTCGGATTCATCGCTTCGGCGATGTTATGCATGCGGTCATGCATAAACTGCGACATCTTGATATCGTTTTCCTGCCAGTCAAAGGTCATACGCAGCAGCGGCTGGCCGTAAGCATCTTTGTAGTTCGGATCGAGATCGAGATAGTTATTACGATAAGACTGGTGCGCGCCGTGAGCATCCATCGAAACGTGATGGGTATAGTGATCGGCAACCGCAGCCTTCCACTGGCTGCCCCAGTTTGGCGTGCCCGGCGGCACTGGCAGACCGGAGATCGGCTTCACGCCTGCCTGGTTGACCCAAAACGGTGAGCCGCCAACAAAACCATATTTGCTGTGATCGAAGTTATCGGCATTAAAGTCATCAACGCCTACGCCTGCGCCACCGGCACCAATAAAGTTATTGGTGTGCACGTCTTTATCAAAGAAGGCTTTGATGGTGGAGAGATTCTGATAGGCAAAATTACGCCCGACAGTGCCTTCATTGGTCACCGGGTTATACGGCTTGCCGATGCCGGAAAGCAGCATCAGATGCACGTTGTGGAACTGGAATGCCGAGAGGATCACCAGATCCGCCGGTTGCACTACTTCGCGCCCCTGCGCATCGACATAGGTCACGCCGGTGGCGCGCTTTTTGTCATCGGTCAGATTCACGCGCAGCACGTGTGAATTAACGCGCAGTTCAAACTTCGACTCCTGACGCAGCGCTGGCAGAATATTGACGTTCGGCGAAGCTTTCGAATACATATAGCAGGCGTAGCCGCTGCAGAAACCGCAGAAGTTGCACGGCCCCATTTGTGCGCCATAGGTATTGGTATACGGGCCAGACGTGTTGGCCGATGGCAGGTCATATGGGTGATAACCGACGGATTCAGCCGCTTTGGCAAACAGCTGTGCGGAAAAAGTGCGTTTCTGCGCCGGCAGCGGGAAGTCACTGGAGCGATCCGGCGCAAAGGGGTTGCCGCCTTGCTCTTTACCGACCACTTTACCTTTGATGCTCCAGGCCGAGCCGGAAGTGCCGAACACTTTCTCAGCCTGATCGAAGTAAGGTTCCAGCTCATCGTAAGTGACGCCAAAGTCCTGGATGGTCATGCCTTCCGGAATAAATTTCTTGCCGTAGCGCTCTTCATAGTGGCTACGCATACGCAGTTCTATTGGATCGACGCGGAAATGCACTCCTGACCAGTGCAGACCGGCTCCACCGGTGCCGGTACCCGGTAAAAACGCCGCCAGTTGACGATACGGCTGAGCGGTTTGCGCCGAGTTATGACGAATGGTGACGGTGCTTTTGGATAAGTCCTGGAACAGCTTTTTGCGCACGTTGTAGGTCAGTTCGTCGATCACCTGCGGATACGCGCCGTCAGGATAAGTATCGCGATGCGGGCCGCGCTCCAGCGCCACCACATTCAGCCCGGCCTCCGTCAGCTCTTTAGCCATAATCGAACCGGCCCAGCCAAAGCCGACAATCACTGCATCCACTTTCTTCATTTCGTTTGCCATGCTTAAGCTCTTTCCCCGCGAATAGACACCGGCGGGAACGGATAGCGTTCGCCGCGTTCAACCCAATCCATAAAATCAGCACGTGCGCCAGGGAAGCCAATCAGCGTCCAGCCCACCATCTGCTGATTACCACCGTGGATCGGATCGCTGAAGAAACCTTCACGGGTGTTCTGTAACAGGAAAGAGAAAAAGACTTTACTCGGTAGCTGTCTGAACCCGGCGCTGCCGCTTTCAAACGCCTGCAAAATCGTGTCCTGCTGCTGCGCGGTCAGTTCAGCAAACACTTTACCGTGCTGTGCTTTTGCATAAGCGTCAGCCTCTTCCAGCCCCAGACGATAAATCTGCTGCGGCACCAGCGGCAGCTGATAGCCCAGCTCGCGGTCAGCATCGGGATGAAACGGCCCTTGCATATACCAGTTGGCACCGGTGGCATAAGGGGTATTCATCTGGCGATCGATAAACTCCGGCACGCCGGCTTCCAGCGCCCCAGGGCCACGTTCATCTGCCGGGATCAGGCGCGCGACGGCGGCCTGCAGAAAGGCAAACTCTTCACGGGTGAACCAGCTCGGTTGATAATCTTTTGCCTGCTGCGGGCCAGCGGGTGCTTGATTATCTTTAGCCTGCGCCTGGCTGGCGACAGCCAGAGAGCCAAGTCCGGTGCTGCCAATCGCCACTGCCGGAGCCAGCGTTATGGTCTTCAGGAGAAAGTCTCTCCTTGAGCTGCCTGTTTTTTCTTTTGACATTACATTGCCTTATCACGCTACCGCGCTGCGGTGCGCATCAATGAGTGAGTATCGGTGTTGTTGTTTTTATCAGGATAGTCCGGGGATACAGGCGGTAACATTTTTTGTTACCGGTAACAATAATCAATATTGTAACAGCATTCCCCTTTAAACTTTAGGCTTAAGAAACAAAACCACACAAATTCCTTAACAATTAGCCGACAATTAACCGGCTTTAGCCAGAAAAATCCCACCAGGCGGGGAATTTGAAACGGACGGACACAACCGACGACAGACTGACAACAATCAAAGCGCTATAACTGGCTGACAATAACCATGGAGTGCCTATGTTTAGCTCTTTCTTTCCCCGGCCAGCGCTGTTTTTCAGCAGCGCAGCGATATGGAGCCTGATGGCGATCCTGTGCTGGTTCGATGGCGGCGACCATCTGGTTTTTCAGCTACATCAGTTTGCTTCATACGCTGATAAACCCTTACCGGACAACGCCTGGCGCTTTGTGCAGCCTTCTCAGCTGTGGTTCTATCTTTACTACGCGGTAATCGTCGGATTGTTCGCAATGGTGTGGTTTATTTATCGGCCACATCGCTGGCAACGCTGGTCAGTGCTCGGCAGCGCACTGATTATTTTCGTTACCTGGTTTGATGTGCAGGTGGGCGTGGCCATCAACGCCTGGTATGGCCCATTTTACGACATGATTCAAAACGCGCTGGCACATCCCAATACCATAAAAATCATCATTTTCTACCAGCAGCTGGCTGCATTCCTCGGCATCGCACTGATAGCGGTAGTGATTGGCGTACTTAACGCGTTTTTTATCAGCCACTGGATTTTCCGCTGGCGCAGCGCGATGAATAATTACTATATGGCGCACTGGCAGCAGCTGCGCAACATAGAAGGCGCAGCGCAGCGGGTACAGGAAGACACCATGCGTTTTTCCAGCACGCTGGAAAGCTGGGGCATTAATCTGATCCGGGCGGTGATGACGCTGATAGCTTTTTTACCGGTGCTGGTGGCGCTGTCAAAACATGTGGAAAGCGTGCCGATCCTCGGCAATATTCCGTATGCGCTGGTGATTGCCGCGCTGTTATGGTCGCTATTCGGCACCGGGTTGCTGGCAGCGGTAGGGATTAAATTGCCGGGGCTGGAGTTTCGTAATCAGCGGGTGGAAGCGGCCTATCGTAAAGAGTTGGTCTATGGCGAGGATAACGCGCAGCGTGCAGATCCGCTGACGGCAGGACAGCTGTTCCAGCGTGTACGCTTCAACTATTTTCGCCTCTATTTTCACTATCTCTATTTCAATATCACCCGCATTCTGTATCTGCAGGTAGACAACGTATTCGGGCTGTTTGTTTTGTTTCCATCGATTATCGCCGGCACCATTACGCTGGGCCTGCTGCAACAGATTACCAATGTATTTGATCAGGTCCGCGCCTCGTTTCAGTATCTGATCACTTCATGGTCCACGCTGGTGGAACTGATGTCAATTTACAAACGTCTGCGCAGTTTCGAGCAGGTGCTGAATGCGGATGAAACTCTCCTCCACACGCTGGAGGAGAGTGGTTAATAGCCGCGTCGCTTACTGCTGCTGCAGCGCGGCAAACACCTGCTCAACCGCATAGGCGCCGGGATCTTTCACCCCATTCAGGCTGTCCTGATTAAGGTACGAAGATCGCCCGGCTTTTGCCACCTTCATTTCGGCGGTGGCGTCCGCTCCGGCGCGTGCTGCACTGGCGGCCGCTGCCAGATCTTTGCCTGCCGCCAGCGCGTTAAATGCCGGTTCCAGCGCATCAACCATCGTGCGATCGCCTGGCTGCGCGCCGCCATAATGCTTCATGCGCTCCAGGCCATATTGCAGCGCCTGTGCCAGCGATTCGCCCTGCTCCAGTTTCTGCCCGGCAGAGGTAAACAGAATCGACATCAGCACCCCGCTGGAACCGCCCATGACTACCGCCAGCTCTTCACCCACCAGCGTCAGTAACTGCTCCGGATGGTTAAGCGGCAATTTTTTTGCCTGATATTGCTTGAGAATTTTACCCGCACCCGCCGCGAAGGTGGAGCCGGTATCACCATCGCCTACTTTGGCGTCGAGTTTGTTCAGTTCGCCTTCCAGCCCAACCAGCGTTTCGCAGATGATCCGCACCACCTGCCCAACCTGGGGGTTTTCCGACGGTGAATAGTCGAGTCGGGTGGTCGCTTTTTCACCCGGCTGCGGCGTCAGGGGCTGTACGGCCACCAGCGGCTGCCAGCCAAACGCCTCAACCGGAGCCTGTAATGCGGCTTGTGTCTGTTGATCCAGCACTATTGTCGACAGTGAAAAACCTTTCATATCCAGTGCGCTGACCAACGTGGCCGGTCCCACCAGATGAGTAACCTGCTTGCCGAACGGTGATGTCAGCGTTTCACGCGCCAGCACCGCCATTTCCAGCGCGGAGAAGCCGCCAAGATTATTCAGCAGCAGCGCCACTTTTTTATCAGCGGGCAGCTTTTCCGCCAGCTTTTTCGTGACGATCGCGACTATTTCGCGACTGTTCTGCGTTTTTAGCGTCGATACGCCCGGTTCGCCATGAATCCCCATACCCAATTCGCTATTCCCGGCCCCCACCCGCTCATCGCGCGCTTCACCCGGAATATGACAGCTGGAAAACGCCAGCCCAATACTGTGCGTGGCCTCAATAGCCTGAGTTGCCAGACGCGTCACTTCCTGCAGTGACTGCCCCTGCTCGGCGGCATAACCAGCCACTTTATGCACCAGCGCAGTTCCGGCGATACCGCGCGGCTGCGGATTGTCGGGCAGTGAAATATCATCTTTCACCATCACCAGTTCGACCTGATAACCAAGCTTTTTCGCTTTCTCCGCTGCCAGGCCAAAATTCAGCCGGTCGCCGGTATAGTTTTTGACGATAAGCAGGCAACCCGCCTCGCCGGTAACATTAATAATCGCCGTCAGCACCGCATCGACGCTCGGTGAAGCGAAGATATCGCCACATACCGCTGCGGTCAGCATCCCTTTACCGACAAATCCGACGTGCGCCGGTTCGTGCCCTGAACCACCGCCGGAGATCAGCGCAACTTTGCTTTTATCCCAGTCATTACGCACCACAACGCGAATATCGGCATCCACTTCCAGCTTACTCAGATTGTGATACGGCGTGCTGTACAGTGCCCCGTCAATCGCTTCATTAACCAAATGGTTTTTGTCATTCATAAAAAACTGATTCATCGAAATCCTCCCATGATGTTGTATCAGCGCAATCCTTAACTGTAGTTGAAATCGTCCTGTCAGTTATGCGCTAGTGATTGTCAGTTATCGGTGAGATTGTCGGGTCGGTTTTCATTAACAATAAGGAAAACGCCACGAACAGGAAAAATTCATGTTGATGCAACCCGCTGGAAAATATCTGCCGTTCCCCCCGGTAAAACTGGACGCGCGCCAGTGGCCCTCAAATACTCTGACCCGCGCACCGCGCTGGCTATCAACCGATTTACGCGACGGCAACCAGGCGCTGGCTGAACCGATGGACAGCAGTCGTAAACTGCTGTTCTGGGATCTGCTGTTGCAGTGCGGATTTACAGAGATTGAAGTGGCTTTCCCTTCCGCTTCGCAAACCGATTTCAATTTTGTCCGGCAATTAATTGAAGAGCAGCGCATTCCTGAGGATGTGTCGATTCAGGTACTGACTCAGGCACGAAGCGATTTAATTGAACGCACTTTTGCTGCGCTGCAAGGGGCAAAAAACGCCACTCTGCACCTGTATAACGCTACCGCACCGGTTTTCCGCCGTCTGGTGTTCCGTCAGAGTAAAGCAGAGATTATCCAGCTGGCGGTCAGCGCGGCGAAGCAGATTCGCCAACAGTGCGAAGATCAACCGGATACGCACTGGACCTTTGAATACTCACCGGAAACCTTCTGTTTTACCGAGCTGGATTTCGCCCTCGAAATCTGTGAAGCGGTGGCCGAAATCTGGCAACCGTGCGCCGGGCGTCCGATGATTATCAACCTGCCAGCGACTGTCGAAGTCAGTACGCCGAACGTCTATGCCGATCAGATTGAATATTTTTGCCGCCACTTCACGCGGCGCGCTGAGGTTTGCATCAGCGTTCATCCACATAATGACCGCGGTACCGGCATTGCCTGTGCCGAACTGGCGATGCTGGCCGGAGCCGACCGGGTAGAAGGCTGCCTGTTTGGTAACGGCGAGCGCACCGGTAACGTCGATCTGGTGACGCTGGCGCTGAATCTGTATACCCAGGGTGTACCGCCAGGCCTTGATTTCAGCCAGATGAAACAGGTGGTGGATGTGGTTGAACAGTGTAACCAGCTGCCCGTTCATCCGCGCCATCCGTATGCCGGAGAGCTGGTATTTACCGCCTTTTCCGGCTCGCACCAGGATGCCATCAAGAAAGGCTTTGCGGCGCGCCAGCAACAGTCAGAGACGCGCTGGGAAGTGCCTTATCTGCCGCTCGACCCGGCCGATATCGGTTGCAGCTATGAGGCGGTGATTCGCGTCAACAGCCAGTCCGGTAAAAGTGGTGCCGCATGGATGATTGAGCAGAATCACGGATTGACGTTACCGCGCGCATTACAGCAAGACTTCAGTAGCCGGGTGCAGCAGCAAACCGACGGACACGGTAAAGAGATGACGCAGGCCAGTATCTGGCAGCTGTTCCGTCAGGCTTATGGTCTGCGCGATCCAATGCCGGTGGCGCTGGGTGATTACAGCAGCCAGAGCCAGGCTAACGGCCAGCTCGATTTCCGCGCCGATCTGCGGATGAATGGCAAACGCAAAACGCTGCGTGGTCGTGGTAATGGCCTGTTGTCAGGGGCGGTGGATGCACTGCGCCAGGCGTTTGATTTGGATCTGTCGATTCAGGATTATCACGAGCATACTCTCGGCCAGCGCAGCGACAGCCGCTCGGTAGCCTATATTCGCTGTACCTTTGGTGACAATCAATCCGCTTGGGGTGTCGGAATTGACAGCGATGTTTCCCGCGCCTCGCTGCAGGCCCTGCTAAATGCGCTGTCGAACCATTTGCAGGCAAACGGTTTACTTTAGGGGAAAGTAGTCGCTCGGCGCGACGCCAAGAATACGGCGAAACATCGCGCTGAATGCACTGTGGCTCTCGTAACCGAGATCGAGGGAAACGCGCAGCACTGATTCACCCTGCGCCAGACGCGTCAGGGCCGCCATCAGCCTGGCGCGCCGTACCCAGTCGCTGAACTGTAAGCCGGTCTCGCGTTTGAAATGGCGCGACAGGGTGCGGCTGCTGATGCTTAACCTTTCAGCCGCCAGCTCCAGCGCCCAGTTCTCACCGGGTCGCATCCGTACCTGGTGACAAAGCTGCGTTAAGTTGGTGCTGGTCGGTTCCGGTAAATGAAAAGGTAACTCTGGCATTACCCGAATCTCATCCAGAATCAGCTCATAGATGCGTTCATCGCGGCTGCCGGGCTGATAATCCTCCGACAGCGTCAGCGCACTGATAATCAGCTCGCGCAGCAGCGGTGAAATCTGAACCACCTGACAACTGGCAGGTAAATCGGCACGCGCCAGCGGATCGATAAACAGCGCGCGCGCCGCGACCTGACCCGTAATGTGCAACGCATGCTCTATGCCAGCCGGCACCCATACACCCCGGCTTGGCGGCACTATCCAGTAGCCCTGTGCCGTTTCGACCCGTACCACGCCGCTCAGGGTGTGAATCAGCTGCGCGCAGTTGTGCTGATGTTTAGGCTCAACCGCACCATGCAGGTAATCATGTGCATAAGGCACCAGGGGGCGGGTGGTAAAGGTAAAATTTGCCGTGGCACTCATGGCTGCGATTCCAGAAACAATGTTGATTAACAATAGCATAAATGCAACTGACGGCCGCTTTTGCTGTATGTCAGCTGCCAGAGCACCCAGCAATGAAATAGTGTCACACTGTGTATTGCTGTGTTACGACACCACCAGAATGCCCAGCCGTTCCATCAGGGCTGCTGCCTGATTGCTGTCGAGTTTAACGCCCTCGAGATCGACGTAACGCACATCAAGCTCGCCCAGCGAGGAGCGGGTCAAATCGCAATGCGTGATATCGAGCGTGCGCCAGTCAAAAGCGGAAAACTCACCGCCGGAGAGGTCGGAACCGCTGAATTTTGCCCCCATCACCTGAGTGCCCAGCCAACGGTTTTCCCACAGCTCGCATTTTTCCAGCACCACATTGGCGAAATTGGCATAGCTGAGATTGCTTTTAGTGATATATGCGCTGCAAAACCACACCTTTGGCGTAATGAAATTCATAAAGCTGGCACCGCGGAAATCGGCACCTTGCAGCATTGAATCTCTGATCTCGATTCCGAGCAGATTGGCGTGGCTGAAGTTGCTCATCGACAGATCGCAACCGTGGAAGCCGGCATCTTTTAACGTTGCACGACTGAAATTACAGCCCAACTGGCTGTCACGATGATAAAACTGTACGTCAATAAACTGCGTATCGGTTAAATCGGCCGCTGAAAAATCGCAGTTAATAAAGCTCGCGTGTTCGATCTTCTCGCCGGTGAAGCGATCGGCGGCGATCTTCTGATCGCGCAGGATTAACTTTGCCATCGTGATACCTGTCGTTTTAATAAACTTGTCGCGTTAAGGTGGATGAGCGCATCAACGGTTCAGTTCTTTCCAGCAACTGACCAAAGATGCAGCCAACATGAGCGGATAGTACCTTATCGTCGATACATTGGCCTAAATCTATCAGGGCGACAAGCGTGCCGCCCAATTGCGAAATTAGCGAAACACGCTAATCGCTTCCACCAGCCGGGTCGCCTGCCGTGCCATACGGTCGGAAGCTTCGGCACCTTCCTGCACGCGTGCCGCATTCTGATGCGTAATATTATCCAGATCCTCTACCGCCAGGCTGACCTCAGACAGCGCGGTGGCCTGCTCTGCCGTCGCCGAGCTGATTTGCGCAATCAGTGAGGTCACGTTTTGCACCTGAGAAACAATATCTTCCATCGTCTTACCGGCATCGTTGACATGCTCAGTGCCGGTTTTCACCCGCGAGGCGCTGGTTTCCACCAGGTTTTTAATCTCGCTGGCGGCGGTAGCGCTGCGCTGCGCCAGACTACGCACTTCGCCAGCAACCACCGCAAAACCTTTACCCTGCTCGCCAGCACGCGCGGCCTCAACCGCGGCATTCAGCGCCAGGATATTGGTTTGAAAGGCAATGCCGTCAATCACGCTGGTAATATTGGCGATTTTTCGCGAACTGTCGGCAATTTCCGCCATCATCGTGACCATATTGCCCATCGCATCGCCGCCCTTCACCGCCGCTTTACTGGTCGAAATCGACAAACTATTCACCTCTGCGGCACTCTCAGTATTGCTTTTTACCGTGGCAGTCATCTGGTTCATGGTGGCCGCAGTTTGTTGCACATTGGCCGCCGCCTGCTCGGTGCGCCGGCTCAGTTCATTATTACCCTGAGCAACCGCGTCGCTGGCGCTCAGCACATTTATTGCCTGACCACTGACGTCATCCACTAACCAGCGGAACATCAGTCCCAGCTGACCAATGGCGCGCAGCGTGATACCCACTTCATCGACCCGATCGATCTGCTCAACTTTATGGCTGGTGCCGGTCGCCACGCTTAGCGCCTGCTGACAAACCCGCTCAATTGGCCGCGATACCTGATGCTCCAGCCAGCTACCCGCCAGCAGCAGCATCAGCGCCATTAACGCGGTGTATGCCAGTAACCCTCCGGCTGCCATCCCCAGTAGCCAGACGCCCAGTACGCTGCACGGCAATAGCGCCAACAGAGTGGACCGGATGCGCCAGCGCAGCGGTAACGTTTTGAATAATGAGCGCCAGCGCATGATACCGGTGCGCACAATCAGCCCCTTGTGGAAACGACGACCTTTGCTGCCTCCCTCACGAAACTGACGATAAAGTTGTTCGGTTTCCCGCACCTCTTCCGCCGACGGCTTGGTGCGCACTGACATATAGCCCTGCACGCGACCATTGCGCACCACCGGAATGGCATTGGCGCGCACCCAGTAATGGTCGCCATTTTTACGGCGGTTTTTGACCAGAGCGGTCCATGGCTCTCCCTGTTTCAGCGTCGACCACATATCGGCAAATGCTTCCGGCGGCATATCAGGATGGCGCACCATATTGTGCGGCTGACCGTTAATCTCTTCCGGGGTAAAACCACTGACCTCAATAAACGCATCATTGGCGTAAGTGATATAGCTGTTGAGATCGGTGGTCGACATCAGAGTCGCATCGTTATCAAACACATACTCTTGCTGCGTTACAGGCTGGTTATTGCGCATCGATCGGGTCCTTAAGGGAATGAACATCGCTTACAGGGCAGGATGGTTTACTTTTTTTTATATTTTCGGCTGCGCGGGAGGATAACTTTAGCCATAAGAGAAATATTTGTAATCAGCGGAAGCATTATTAATGAAGGAGTAAAGGCAAAGTGCAGTAACAGAGATAACCACGTGGTAAGCAGAGTTAGTTAAGGTGTGATTTAGAGTAAATCAAATGGATGTTTTCGCCGGGTTAACCCGTCCGGAGACGGGCTACGCCAGAAATGGATTAACTGAGATCGACATTTTTACAGCCAAACAGCCAGGTTGCGGCAAAACCGGCAATCCAGGCAATCGCCATCCCTGCGGCATACACCGCCATGCCCGCGAAGATACCCTGTGCGGAGGTCATTAACGGCAGAGAAACCAGCCCTGAAGGGCCAAAAACAGTGTTTAATCCGACCGGTAATCCCAGCCAGGCGACCAGGCCGATAAAGAATCCTCCGACGGCTCCGCCGATACAGGCAGTAATAAACGGTTTGACACGCGGCAAGGTCACCCCATAGATCAGCGGCTCCCCGACGCCAAGAAACCCCGGAATAATTGCCCCTTTAACCTGCGCGCGCAGTAACGAACCCTGCTGCGAACGGAAGTACAGCGCCAGCGCCGCGCCTACCTGCCCGGCGCCGGCCATGGCCAGAATCGGAAAGAGTGAATTGAAACCCTGCGCATCCATCAGCGCAAAATAGACCGGAATAAAGCCCTGATGAATACCGAACATCACCGCCAGCAGGAATAATCCGGCTAATATCGCGCAGCCAAACGGATTGCCATTCAGGTGGATAAACAGCCACGACATGGCTTTAAACAGCTCGCCGCCGATGGGCATAATCACCACAAAGGTCAGTGCGCCAGTGATCAGCAGCGTCAGCATTGAGGTCAGGATCATATCGAGGTTGTCCGGCATCCACTTGCGGATTTGCCGCTCAATCCACGCACCGGCTATCGCCGCCATTAATACGCCAATAATGCTGCCACGCGGATCAATCACCATGCCGAAAAAGTTGTCGATACCTGAGTAGTACCCTACCGTGGCATCCGGCTGATAACCGAGTAAAAACAGCGAGGCGATAATCGCGCCATTGACGCCTGACCCGCCAAAGGCTTTCTGCGCGTTATAACCGATCAGAATACTCAGAAAGGTAAACAGCCCCTTGCTGAATATTTTCATATAGCCCACCGCCTGCACCAGCAGCGCATTATGCTCACCCGCGCTGTTAAGCTGGAAAATCTGCTCCAGTAAGGTGGCGATGCCGAGCAGCATACCTGCGGCGATAAATCCGGGAATTAACGGGGTAAAGATGGTGGCGAATTTTGCCAGAAACTGATGGATGCCGCTATTTTGTCTGGCTTTCTGCTGCTGCTTATTCTCAGCAGCCAACGCCTGTAAATCCGGCGCGGCGGGTTGATCGTCGCTTGCCAGTAGCAGGTTCATCATCTCCGCTGCGGTTTGCGCTTTTCCCGGCCCGAGAATCACCTGTAGCTGATCGTCACTGTTCACCACACCCAGCACCCCAGGCAGGGATTTCAGCTCTGCCTGCTGCACTAACGTCTGATCATGCAGCGTCAGGCGCAGCCGCGTCATACAGTTGCCGCACACTGCCACATTCTGTGCGCCACCGACCGCCTGTAAAATGGCCTCAATCAACGTACGGGTGATTTTCGCCATGGTCAGGCTCCTTGCTGACACAGAGCCTGACGAATAAAACCATGATTCTGCCGTAGCAATGCCTGCGCCTCTTCGGCGGAAAGCTGCGCCAGCACCATCAGAATCGCTGTTTTACACTGGCCACCGCAGGCGCTGAGCGCGCTCTGTGCTTCGGCCTCACTACAGCCGGTGGCCTGTAACACGATATTCACCTGACGCTGAATCAGCTTCTTATTGGTGGCTTCCACATCGACCATCAGGTTGCCATATACCTTGCCGCTGCGGATCATCGCGCCGGTGGTCAGCATATTCAGTACCAGCTTTTGCGCGGTGCCGGCCTTCATCCGCGAGGAGCCGGTAATCACTTCCGGGCCGACCACGGGCGTCAGCGCGATATCGGCAATGCGGGCGATTTCACTGTCGGGATTGCAGGTCAGTGCAGCAGTGGTTGCGCCAAGTTGGCGAGCATACTCGAGGGCCGCCACGACATAGGGCGTGCGGCCGCTGGCGGCGATACCCACCAACACATCTTTGGCGCTAAAATTGATCGCCTTCAGATCGTCCACTCCCATTTCACGATTATCTTCCGCGTTTTCTACCGCCTGCAAAATCGCTTTATGGCCACCGGCAATCAGCGCCACCACTTGTTCACGCGGAGTCCCGTAGGTTGGCGGGCACTCACTTGCATCCAGAATACCCAAACGTCCGGAAGTACCGGCACCGGAATAAATCAGCCGGCCACCCTGCTGAAATGCCGCTGCTATCGCATCAACCGCACGGGCAATTTCCGGCACGATAGCCTCTACTGCCAGCGCGACTTTCTGATCCTCCTGATTGATCACCCGCAGCATCGCTTCGGTAGACAATTCGTCAATGTTTTCGCTGGCCGGATTGCGACCTTCAGTAATCATTGCATTCAGATCAATTTTCATAAATATTCCCGGATGACTGGCTTTAAAGGAATAATTTATTCCTGCATTTTGGCTATTACAAGAATTACAAATTTCAGCGGCAGAGTTTGATGGGATTTTGAGAGATAACGCAGGGAATTGGCGGAAATTAAAATAAAAAAAACCCGTCCGGAGGACGGGTTTTCGCTAACTAAGCGTTCTGGGTTCGGAGCGAAAGCTCGTACTGTTCCGCCTGCTTAGTGTCAAACTGATCTTCCCATTTGGCAATAACCAGCACCGCCAGCGCATTACCCACCACGTTCAGCGCGGTACGCGCCATATCCATGATGCGGTCAACACCGGCAATAAACGCCAGCCCTTCCAGTGGAATACCCACACTGCCCAGCGTTGCCAGCAGTACCACAAAAGAGACGCCCGGCACGCCAGCGATACCTTTTGAGGTCACCATCAGCGTCAGTACCAGGATAATTTCCTGGCCGATTGACAGCTCAATACCATACAGCTGAGCGATAAAGATCGCCGCGATACTCTGATACAGCGTGGAGCCATCGAGGTTAAACGAGTAACCGGTTGGCACCACAAAGCTGGTAATCGCCTTGGGTGCGCCATAGGCCTCCATCTTCTCCATAATCCGCGGCAGCACCGTTTCCGAGCTGGAGGTAGAATAAGAGAGAATCAGCTCATCCTTCAGGATACGCATCAGCATAGTGATACGCAGCTTACAGATGCGCGCCACCGTGCCCAACACCACAAAGGCAAAGAACAGAATCGCGGCGTATACCAGGATCACCAGCTTAGCCAGCGGCCATAGTGAGGCGAAACCAAAGTTAGCGATGGTCACCGAGATCAGCGCAAAAACACCGATAGGTGCGTAACGCATAATCATATGTGTAACTTTAAACATCGCTTCTGAGGTTGAACGGAATACTTTCAACAGCGGATCGCGATGTTCTGCTGGCAGAGACGACAGCCCCAGACCAAACAGTACCGAGAAGAAGATGATCGGCAGCATGTCACCTTTTGCGATTGCGGCGAAGATATTCGTCGGAATCAGCGACATGATGGTAATCACCAGGCTGTGCGCACCACTCTGCACCTGCTCGGTGGTCGCTTCGTATTTAGAGATGTCCACCGTTGCCAGCGTCGACATATCAATGCCGCTACCAGGTTGGAACACATTGGCCAGGGTAATGCCTACCACGATGGCAATGGTGGTAATCACTTCGAAGTAAATAATAGTTTTAACGCCAATACGACCCAGTTTTTTCGCATCGCCCACGCCGGCAATACCGACGATCAGCGTGGAAATCACTATCGGCACGACGATCATTTTGATCAGATGGATAAAGATATCGCCAGCCGGGCTGAGAAAGTTAGTGACTAACCATTCACGCTGTTCCGTCTGGTTATGCAGTATCGCTCCGACGATGATCCCCAATACCAGTGCAATCAAAATTTGCCAGGCAAGGCTGATTTTTACACCTTTCATAACGCTTAATTTCCTTAACAAAACCCCACTTCCACGTGCAGCGTGCGGAAGTTTTACACTCTTGGGAGGCGGACAATAGTCCGATAGAATCGAGGGTTATTGATGGTTGACGCCTGAATAACAGGCGCGTAATCAGTACCATTTTCATTGGCATAAAAGCAACCCTTAGCGACTTTGTGCAAAACTCACCCTGCCTGACAGGATTAAATGCTGATAAGTTATCGAAAACCTAACTCTCTGTAATAAAAAGTAATATTTAATGCCTTTTCGGCATATATATGCAAATTTGTTTAAAGAGTAATCAGTGCTGTTTGCTGTTTTTTTGAGCGGCTCAATTGGAGCTTTCTTGCACTTAACCTCAGAAGATCCTCACCTTTCGCACGTAGCAAGCACGTAATAATCATGGAATTTTCATAATTTTTACTATTCACGTGATCTGTCGCGCAAAAAAGAAACAAAGCGGCCTCCCCATCTTTAATTAACTTTTGGTTGACATAGTATTAACAACTTCAAGGAGACCAGCCATGAGCCAAATACACAAACATCCCGTTCCCGCGAACATTGCGGAAAATACCCTGATCAATGCAGAACAGTACCAGTCGATGTATCAGCAGTCGGTACAAGATCCCGAGGCTTTTTGGGGAGAACAAGGCAAAATACTTGACTGGATTAAACCTTACACCCGCGTGAAGAACACCTCTTTCGCACCGGGCAACGTGAGTATTCGCTGGTTTGAAGATGGCACGCTTAACCTCGCAGCGAACTGCCTGGACCGCCACCTGCACGAACGTGGTGACCACCCGGCAATTATCTGGGAAGGCGATGATGCCAGCGAGAGTAAAACTCTGACCTATCGCGAGTTGCATCGCGAAGTGTGCCGCTTTGCCAATTCATTAAAAGAGCTGGGCATTAACAAAGGCGACGTGGTAGCTATCTATATGCCGATGGTGCCGGAAGCGGCGGTGGCGATGCTGGCGTGTGCGCGCATCGGTGCCGTCCACTCCGTTATCTTCGGTGGCTTTTCGCCGGAGGCCGTTGCCGGACGTATTATCGACTCCAGCGCGCGACTGGTGGTGACTGCCGATGAAGGTATTCGTGCCGGACGTACGATTCCACTGAAAAAAAATGTCGATGACGCGCTGAAAAATCCTGGCGTTAAAACCGTCAGTAATGTGGTGGTGTTCAGACGCACCGGCAAAGATATCGAGTGGCACAATGGGCGCGATCTTTGGTGGCATGAGCTGATGAACAGCGCCTGCTCGCATCATCAGCCTGAAGAAGTGAACGCGGAAGACCCGCTGTTTATTCTCTATACCTCGGGTTCGACCGGCAAACCGAAAGGGGTACTGCACTCCACCGCCGGTTATCTGGTGTATACCGCGACCACCTTTAAATACGTGTTTGATTATCACCCGGAAGATATCTACTGGTGTACCGCCGATGTCGGCTGGATCACCGGCCACAGCTATCTGCTGTATGGCCCGCTGGCCTGCGGTGCCACCACGCTGATGTTTGAAGGGGTGCCAAACTGGCCGCAGCCGAGCCGCATGGCAGAAGTCGTTGATAAACATAACGTTACCATACTGTATACCGCACCTACCGCCATCCGTGCGCTGATGGCCGAAGGGGATCGGGCGATTGCAGGTACTCACCGTTCCTCGCTGCGCATTATGGGCTCGGTCGGCGAACCGATTAATCCGGAAGCCTGGGAGTGGTACTACCAAAAAATTGGTGACAGCCGCTGTCCGATCGTCGACACCTGGTGGCAAACCGAAACCGGTGGTTTCATGATTACCCCGCTGCCGGGCGCTATCGAGCTGAAAGCCGGCTCGGCCACTAAGCCGTTCTTTGGCGTGCAGCCTGCATTAGTCGATAACGAAGGTAATCCTCAGGAAGGTGCCAGCGAAGGTAACCTGGTGATTGTCGACTCCTGGCCCGGCCAGGCACGCACGTTGTTCGGCGATCATGAACGCTTTGAGCAAACCTACTTCTCCACGTTTAAAAATATGTATTTCAGCGGCGACGGTGCGCGTCGTGACGAAGAGGGTTACTACTGGATCACCGGGCGCGTCGATGACGTGCTGAATGTTTCCGGTCACCGTCTGGGCACTGCCGAAATCGAATCGGCGCTGGTTTCTCATCCCAAGATTGCCGAAGCGGCAGTGGTCGGTATTCCGCACAGCATCAAAGGCCAGGCAATTTATGCCTATATCACGCTGAACCACGGTGAAGACCCAACGCCAGAGCTGTACAGCGAAGTGCGCAGCTGGGTGCGTAAAGAGATTGGCCCCATCGCCACTCCCGATGTGCTGCACTGGACCGATTCGCTGCCAAAAACCCGCTCTGGCAAAATTATGCGTCGCATCCTGCGCAAAATTGCTGCCGGTGACACCAGTAACTTTGGTGATACCTCAACCCTCGCCGATCCTGGAGTGGTTGAGAAGTTAGTTGAAGAAAAACAAACCATTAAGATGCCGTAAGCTGTAGTCGGGGCAGGACGCCCCGGCCTGAAAAATAATGATAAAAACACCTCAATACCACGGGCGTTATTGTCACAGGCAGTCTGAGTCCGGATAGCGCGCCGCCAGCAGAGGGTGCGCACCGCCCGCACTCAATGTGGCAGCCCGCGCCTCTTACTCTGGAGATGCTGTGATGAATGACGTCATTTATCAACGGATAGAAAACAGTGCGCGTTTCAAAGAGCTTGTGCACAAACGCCAGGCCTTCGCCCTGACACTTTCCCTGATTATGCTGGTGCTTTACGTCGGTTTTATTCTGTTAATTGCCTTTGCTCCCGGCTGGCTTGGTACACCGCTGTATGCAGGAACCAATGTTACGCGGGGAATTCCTCTGGGCGTCGGCCTGATCGTTATTTCATTTGTGCTCACCGCCATTTATGTCTGGCGCGCCAATGGCGAATTTGATCGCCTGACTCAACAGATTCTCAGTGAGGTAAAAGGATGAAAGCGCGTTATGCAGCTTTAGCAGCACTGACGCTGCTGCCACTCGCGGCACTCGCCGCCGACGCCCTGACTGGAGAAGTTCAACAACAGTCGACCAACTATGAAGCGATTATCATGTTTCTGGTGTTTGTCGCCGCAACCTTAGGGATTACTTACTGGGCCTCGAAACGCACCCGTTCACGCAGCGACTATTACACCGCCGGCGGCAATATTACCGGCTTTCAGAATGGTCTGGCGATGGCCGGTGACTTTATGTCTGCCGCTTCTTTTCTCGGCATTTCTGCGCTGGTTTATACCTCCGGCTACGATGGGCTGATCTATTCACTGGGTTTCCTTGTTGGCTGGCCAATTATTCTGTTTTTAATTGCTGAAAGGCTGCGCAATCTCGGCCGCTATACGTTTGCCGATGTTGCCTCCTATCGTCTGAGACAGACACCGATTCGCATCCTGTCGGCCTGTGGTTCACTGGTGGTGGTTGCACTTTATCTGATCGCTCAGATGGTCGGTGCCGGTAAACTCATTCAGCTGCTGTTTGGCCTCGACTATCACATCGCTGTCGTGCTGGTTGGTATTCTGATGGTGCTGTATGTACTGTTTGGCGGCATGCTGGCAACGACCTGGGTGCAAATCATTAAAGCGGTACTGCTGCTGTTCGGTGCCAGCTTTATGGCCATTATGGTGATGAAGACCGTCGGCTTTAGCTTTAACACACTGTTTACCGAAGCAATGGCGGTGCACCCTAAAGGCCAGGAAATTATGCGGCCGGGCGGGCTGGTGCACGATCCGATCTCGGCGTTGTCACTTGGCCTTGGTCTGATGTTCGGTACCGCCGGTTTACCGCATATCCTGATGCGCTTCTTTACCGTCAGCGATGCCCGTGAAGCGCGTAAAAGCGTGCTGTACGCCACTGGCTTTATGGGCTATTTCTACTTCCTGACCTTTATTATCGGCTTTGGCGCGATTCTGTTGGTCGGCGCTAATCCGGACTTTAAAGATGCTTCTGGTGTGCTGATTGGCGGTAATAATATGGCCGCGGTGCATCTGGCCGATGCGGTCGGCGGCAGTCTGTTCCTTGGCTTTATCTCAGCGGTTGCCTTCGCCACCATTCTGGCGGTGGTTGCTGGCCTGACGCTGGCTGGTGCTTCTGCGGTCTCTCATGACCTGTATGCCAGCGTGTTCCGTAAAGGACAGGCTTCGGAACGTCAGGAGCTGAGAGTTTCTAAAATTACCGTCCTGGTTCTGGGGATTGTCGCCATTCTGCTGGGCATTATGTTCGAAAAGCAGAACATCGCCTTTATGGTCGGTCTGGCGTTCTCCATTGCAGCCAGCTGTAATTTCCCGATTATTTTGCTGTCGATGTACTGGTCTAAGCTGACCACGCGCGGCGCGATGATTGGTGGCTGGGCAGGATTGCTGACGGCGGTCATTCTGATGATTCTCGGCCCAACCATTTGGGTCCAGGTGCTGGGCAACGCAAAACCGATTTATCCCTATGAATACCCGGCGCTGTTCTCCATGCTGGCGGCATTTATCGGATGCTGGTTGTTCTCGGTAACCGATAAGTCAGCAGAGGGTGCGCAGGAGCGCCTGCGTTTCCGCGATCAGTTTGTTCGTTCACAGACCGGTGTTGGCATTGAGCAGAGCAGCAAGTCACATTAAGTAATAAAAAAGGCCGGGCAATATGCCCGGCCTTAAATCTGTTAATCACATCCGAGTGATTAGAAACGCAGGGAAGCACCCATATACGGGCCATTTGCCAACACATTGTCTTTACGACCATTTTTGCCGTCCATCGCCAGGTATTTATAACCTACGCGCACATCCAGCAGAGTGATTGGGCTAAAGCTGACGCCAGCGGAAGCTTCCTGATAGCGATCGATACGGCTGGAGAAGGACTCTGGTGAGTAATAGTATTCGCCATATACGCCCAGCATATTGGTTACCGGCACCTGCACGCCACCACCGACCGCCACTGAATAGCCATCTTTGGTATCTTTCGGGCTGATATACATCGCCTTCACGCCAGGTGACAGAAATATCGAGCCAATTCCGATGTTATAACCAAGGCCAAGTCCGGATACATTACCGTCATGATCACTGCGCAACCAGTTACCAGACAGGCTCAGGCCTGGCGTGGTGGTTCCCAGTCCAACACTCATGTTAGTGAAGCGCTCACCAACCTGAACAGAGCCCTCAATAGCCTGTGCTGAACCGGCTAACATCAACATTGCAACGCCACTGCCTAAAATAATTTTTTTCACTACCAGACTCCATTTTCAACTGGCTTACTTTCAGATTATGGATGGTAAACGAAAAAAAAACGCTTTAACAAGCAGATATACACTACTTTTAAAGTATTAAAGGTAAGCGACTACTTACTAACGTTACAGCGTTGCCCACATCAAATGGCCAATTGCCGGTGCGATAATCACCGTCACCACCCCTGAAAGCATCATCACCAGGCTGGAAACCACGCCTTCCTGCTGACCCAGTTCATAGGCTTTTGCTGTTCCGGCACCGTGTGATGCAGCCCCTAAACCTGCGCCTTTCGCCAGCCCCTGCTTCACGGACAGACGTAAAAACAGGATGTCTCCAATCGCCATCCCAAATACGCCGGTGATCACCACAAACAGCGCCACCAGGTCAGGCTGGCCACCCAGCTGTTTCGCTGCTGCCAGTGCAAAAGGCGTGGTAATGGAGCGCACCGCCAGACTGCGCTGGATCTCTTCTGGCAGCGTCAGCAAACGCGCCAGCCATACCGAACTAAACACCGCAACAGTAGTAGCGGTAATCACGCCGGCAGTCAGCGACATCCAGTGACGGCGGATAATCGCCATATTTTCGTAAACCGGCACGGCAAATGCCAGCGTTGCCGGGCCCAACAGCCACAGCAACCAGCGGCTCTCGCCGATATAATTCTGCCACGAGATATGCGTAATAATCAGCAGTGTCACCAGCAGCATCGGCGTCATCACCAGCGGCATCAGCAGCAGTTTGTGCCAGCGCCGGTACAGGCGTTTGTTGAGGAAATAGATCAACAGCGTCGCGATCAGGCAAATCATACTGAGAATAAAATCATTCATGACGTGCCTGCCTACGCTGTGCCAGCCAGATTTCGAAGCGGTAAACGCGGTCGACCACCAGCGCGGTGGCAGCCAGCACCAGCGTGGTGCTGATGGCAATCACCAGAAAGATGCGCCAGCCTTCGACGCGCAGCAACTGTGAGTAATTAACCACCGCCACGACCGCAGGCACAAAGAACAACAACATTTCCGCCAGCAGCCAGGTTGCACCGGCTTTTACCCAGTTCAGCGGCAGCACCCGCAGCATAATCAGCGCCAGCAGCAGCAGCATGCCGACGATATTGGCCGGTAACGGCAGATGCAGCCACTCTACCAGCCGTTCTGAGGCGATAAACATCCCGGCATACAGCGCCACCTGCAGCGGCACCTGTAAACGTTGCAGCCGCCCCGCCGCGTGCGGGTGTAGTGCCAACGCCATGATTCTTTCCCCTTCAGGTAGTTAATGCAGTCAGTATAAATCTCTGACAAAGGGTGAAAGAAATGAATTAAAATTATCGAAACTATGCACAAAAGGAATACATCATGGATGTCAGAGCCCTACGCTATTTCGTCGAAGTGGTGCGTCAGCAAAGCTTTACCCGTGCAGCAGAGCAGCTGTATGTGACCCAGCCGACCATCAGTAAAATGCTGCGTCAACTGGAAGAGGAGCTGGACTGCACCCTGCTGGTACGCGAAGGCCGCAAACTGCATCTGACCAATACCGGACAAGCGGTGTATCAGCGCGGTCTGACCATCCTGCAGGAATTTAAACAGCTGGAAACCGAGATTGGCGATATTAATGAATTGAAAACCGGCGAGCTGCGTCTCGGCATTCCGCCAATGGTTGGTATGCAGATCGTGGGGTCGATTTCCGCCTTTCGTCAGCGTTATCCGGGCATTGAACTGAAAATTTCAGAGTTCGGTGGGCTTACCGTGCAGCAAGCGGTGCTGTCCGGCAGTCTCGACTTAGCGCTGACCGCGCTGCCGCTGGCAGAGGATCTGCCGTTAAACACTCTGCCGCTAATGAGTCATCCACTCTGCGTGCTGGTGCCGCGCAGCGCACCGTGGCTGAACCGCAGCAGCATTGCGCTGGCTGAACTGGCCGAACATCAGATTCTGATTTTTAACGAGGAGTTTTCACTTAACCGTCAGCTGATGCAGGCTTTTCAACGCAGCGGATTCACACCGAAAATTGCGGTGCGCAGTGGTCAGTGGGATTTTCTGGCAGCAATGGTGCAGGCGGGCATGGGCGTGGCGGTGTTACCGGAGCCAATTTGTCAGCGGCTGGATAAGCAATCGCTACTGTGGTTGCCGCTGGAGTCGGATATGGAGTGGAAACTGGGGTTAATCTGGCGAGAAGGCAGCTATCTGTCGCGCAGTGCGCAGGCGTGGATTCACTGTTGCCGTGAGTTTTGGCCGGGTGAAGCACCGAGATTATCGGTATAGGGGAGGCGTTCACGCCTCCCCTGTGGAAGGATGCCGGTTACTCCTCTTTCTCAATCAGCAATGCTTCCAGCAAATCGAGATCGTGCAGCAACTTCATCATGGTTTCATTAGTGATTTGCTGCGTCGCACGCAGGTGGTAAACCTCGCCACGCTCGGCACGCAGCGCGGTTAAGCGGAAGCGACGCTCAAGGTTTTCCGCAAACAGTGCGCGTTCTGCATCCTCTTTACCGTCGATACGCCGACGCAAATTGCCGACAACCCGCGCACTGGTCTCTTTCAGCAGCTCGGTATCAATATTCTCTTCGGTATCAACGGCCAGTCGCTCTTCCATTTTACGCAGGCTTTCGATCGCCACCCCCGCCATCGCGGCACGGGCATTCTGCATCTCATGGCGATGGGCTGACTTATCAATGCCCTCGACACCACGCAGCAGAATCGGCAGCAAAATCACCCCGACAAACAGCGAGAACAGAATCACGCCGGTAGCGAGGAAAATCAGCTCATAACGCGCCGGAAAATCATCACCGTTGGTCAGCAGCAGTGGAATCGACAGCACACCCGCGAGGGTAATTGCACCACGCACGCCGGCAAACGACGCAATCAATAACTCACGCGTTGAGTAGTTGCCGAACTCCATTGGGCGTTTGGTCATAAACCGACGGCTCAGACGCTGCATAATCCACAACCAGCCGAAACGCACAATCATCAGCGCCGCGTAGATCAACACGATATCGGTAAACAGCATCCACAGCTGGACGTTCGGATCGGCCTGAGCCTCTGCCACCGAGGTTTCCAGAATGCCCGGTAACTGCAGACCAAGCATCAGGAACACCATGCCGTTAAACACAAACTCCAGCATCTGCCAGACGCTGTTGGCACGCAGTCGCATCGCTAACGGTGCCTGACGCATAATGCCAGAGCGGGTGATGGTCATACCGGCAGCCACTGCCGCCAAAATGCCGGAAACCCCAAGGTGTTCTGCAATCAGATAAGAGGCAAACGGCAGCAGCAGCAGCAAAACGGTTTGCGTTGCCGGATCGTCACCGCTCAGACGGCTGAACAGGCGCAATGATTTACCAAACAACCAGCAAACGGCAATACCCGCCAGCAGGCCGCCAATCGCTACCTTCAGGAATTCGACGCTGGCACCTGAAACGGTAAACACCATGGTGCCCATCGCCACTGCGACGGCAAACTTAAGCGAGACCAGGCCAGAGGCATCGTTCATCAGCGCCTCGCCCTGCAGAATCGACATGATCTTCTTCGGTATTCGCCCTTCTCCGACAATGCCGGAAAGCGCCACCGCATCGGTCGGCGACAGCACCGCCGCCAGCGCAAATGCCGGAATCAGTGGAATGCCAGGCACCATCCAGTAAATCAGATAGCCGATTCCGACCACGGTGATCAACACCAGCACCAGCGCCAGGCCGATTATTTCGCGGCCATGATGCAGGAATTCACTGGTCGGCGTTTTCCAGCCGTCAGCAAACAGTAGCGGCGGAATAAACAGGACTAAAAACAGTTCAGGATCGAAGTCCACGTGCAGGCCAAAATTTGGCCAGGCTAACAGTGCACCGGCGGCGATTTGCACCAGCGGTAAGGGGATCTGAAACGGAATTATGCGTGCAGCGACACCGGATAGTGAAACCACCAGCGTCATAATCAGTATTGTAAAGAATATTTCCATGCTTTCCTTGAAGCCTCTTCTTCCAACAGGCGTGATAAATACAGGCATGGGGAACAACATGCCTGAAGGAATTGTAAAACAAAAAGGCAAACCGTTTAAAAACAGGACGTGCGGTCAGGGAAATTAGAGACGATTCTGGCGTAAAAACGCCGAAATATGGCGTGATGTAGCGGAAAAGAGAATATTTCGCTGGGGCATCCGTTCCCCATACCTCATCACTGATTAAATCGCCCAGCCGCCTGCATAAAAAGCAATCAGCGCTACGGCAATTACCACAGTACCGATATTCAGCTTGCGCCACTCACCGGCAAAGATGCGGCCAATCACCAGCGCACCAAAGCCCAGCATGATGCCGGTAACGATATTGCAGGTCAGTACGATAAATACCGCGCACAGCAAGCCGGACATGGCATCAACATAGTCGCCGAAATCGATCTTTGAGACATTGCTCAGCATCAGCAGACCAACATACATCAGCGCCGGTGCGGTGGCATAAGCCGGAACCAGGTAGGCCAGCGGCGACATAAACAGAATCAGCATAAACAGCAGGCCAACGACAATCGCCGTCAGGCCGGTTTTACCCCCCGCCGCGGTGCCGGCTGCGGACTCGATATACACCGCCGCAGGCGATGAACCAACCAGACCGGCAAAGATGCTGCTGACCGAGTCAGTCGTCAGCGCTTTTCCACCGTTAATAATTTGGTTGTCTTTATCCAGCAGATTAGCCTGGCCCGCTACCGCACGGATGGTGCCGGTGGCGTCAAACACCGCGGTCATCACCAGTGCCAGTACCGTAGGTAATACCGCCGGTTTCAGTGCGCCGAGAATATCAAGGCTGAACACCAGCGAGTTGCCTTCGGCATCGCTCAGGCTTGGCATCGCAAACAGCCCCTGATATTTCACCGCTGGATCGAAGATCAACCCGATGATTGATATCGCAATAATCGTCAGCAGAATTCCGCCCGGTACACGCAGTTTTTCCAGACCAAAGATTGCCGCGAGGCCGATCAGTGACAGCAAAACCGGAAATGAGGCGAAGTCACCCAATGCCACCGGCAGACCCGGCGCAGGATTTTTCACCACCAGACCCACGCTGTCGGCAGCAATCAGCAGCAGAAACAGGCCGATACCGACTCCGGTTCCATGCGCTACGCCCATCGGCATATTACGCAATATCCAGGAGCGGATACCGGTCGCCGAGATAATGGTAAACAGCACCCCCATCAGGAATACCGCGCCCAGCGCCACTGGCACACTGATCTGCTGGCCCAGCACCAGGCTGAAAGCAGTAAAAGCGGTCAGTGAAATTGCACAGCCAATCGCCATCGGCAAATTAGCCCATAAGCCCATAATAATGGAGCCAAAAGCGGCAACCAGACAGGTTGAAACAAACACTGCGGTTGGCGGAAAGCCTGCCTTGCCCAGCATACCCGGCACCACAATCACCGAATAAACCATGGCAAGGAAGGTCGTGAGGCCAGCTAAAACCTCCTGACGCACGCTGCTGTTGCGCGCAGAGATTTTAAACCAGGCGTCGAAAGAACCGCTGGCCTGACGTGAAGGAGTCGACATAGAGAATATCCCCTGAGATTTCTTATGATGTATTCATGCATGGCGCGTATCAGTCGCACCCTGGTGGCGGGAAACACACTTCCCGACATAAAAGCTGTTATTACCCTATAAGCGAATAAGCAAACGTTTACTTCGCCGGCCAGATAAAAGGCGCACTGAGTGCGCCGATTTAAAAGGCAAACGATTATCCTGCCTTTAATGACGGATTTTCAACTGCTGTTTGCGGTTAAATGACGACATTTAGCGATATTTCAGCAGTAAAATGCGCTCGCTAACCGCCGATCAGACTGTACCTGGCGGCGGCGACACTGCGTAATAGGGTTTTCTTATCAACAATCCGCAGCCACATCAGGGTGATAGCTTTGGAATGAAGAAATTACCCCAGCTTCAGCTCGCCACCCTGTTGAATCGCACGCTGCCAGGCGGCGCGGGTCTGAATTTTATCCAGCCAGGCTTTGGTATGAGGCGTATTGGTAAGACTGCCGCGCGTGGTCAACGCCTGAAGTGGAAAACTCATCTGAACATCGGCGATACTGAAATTTTGCCCGGCAAACCACGGATTTTTAGCCAGATGCTGCTCAATAAATTGTTGATGGGTAACAATTTGCTTATCGAGATACGCCTTCTGTACTCCTTTACCGAAAGCGGCACCAATCGGGCGCATCAGCCACGGCACCGGCGGTTTACCCATCCGGCTAAAGATCAGCTTCATCACCAATAGCGGCATCAGCGAACCTTCCGCGTAGTGCAGCCAGTAACGAGACTGCAGCATCTCCTCTTCATCAGACAGTTTTAGCCGATATTCAGAGTCATAGCGTTCGGCGAGGTACTCGAGAATTGCGCCAGATTCGGCAATTACGCGGTTATCATCGGTAATCACCGGTGATTTACCCAGCGGATGAACTTTTTTTAACTCGGCAGGAGCCAGCATGCTGTTTTCACGCTGATAGCGTTTGATCTGGTAAGGCACTTCCAGCTCTTCCAGCAGCCACAGCACACGCTGCGAGCGCGAATTATCGAGATGATGAACAGTGATCATGGCGTAACCTTGTGTTTAACGGCGATTAATCAGTATAGACCTTCATCCTCACTTTCAATTTCCGGATTGAGCAATATCGCCCCGGTTCCTTGGGTGGAAAGACGGTCGTCCGGGTTACGCAGCGGACAGTCACTCATCGATAAACAGCCACAGCCAATACAACCATCCAGCTGATCGCGCAGGCGCGTCAGGGTTTCAATACGCTTATCCAGCTCTGAACGCCACTGCTGCGTCAACTCAGACCAGGCCTTTACCGAAATCTTTTTATCGACCGGCACATTCATCAGGTTGTCACTGAGTGTCGCCAGCGGAATGCCAATGCGCTGGGCAATTTTGATGATTGCCACCCGGCGCAATACATCACGCTGATAACGACGCTGATTGCCGGCATTGCGCGTGCTGGAAATTAATCCTTTGGATTCATAAAAATGCAGTGCGGAGACGGCGACGCCACAGCGCTTCGCCACTTCGCCGGGCGTCAGAACGGTTTTCTGGCGATTGCGATCTTTTTTCATTTAGCCCTTTACCTCAAGTTAACTTGAGGAATTATACTCCTCCACCAACAGAACAGCGAAATCAAAATCTATAAATGAAGGATGAGGTCATGATGCATAACGAAATTATTCATACACTGACTGGCTGGATTGAACAGAATTTAGATAAAACGTTATCGATTGATGAAGTGGCAGCGAAATCAGGTTATTCGAAGTGGCACCTGCAACGTATGTTCCGTACCGTCACGAAACAGACGTTGGGTGGATACATTCGTGAGCGTCGCCTGACACTGGCTGCGGAAGCACTGTCAAAAACCCAGCGCCCGGTGTTTGATATTGCTATGCAGTATGGCTATGACTCGCAGCAGACCTTTTCTCGCGTATTTCGCCGTCAGTTCTCCCAGACGCCGACCGCTTATCGTCACACCATGCGTCGTCAGAGTTTGCAGCGTCAACGTCCTTATCCGTTCGACTGCGCCGCGCGCTTTGCGGGCTGCGGCCAGAGTAACTAATTTCACTGACCTCGCTCTCCCTTCCCCTGATGTCACAGGCATCAGGGGCTGCCCTGTTATTTCTCCTTCAGTACTGCGCAAAAAACTACCATACCAGGTATAAAAATCGTTCAATATTTAAAATCCGGTGATATAATGTGATCCACGTCACAAATATATCCCGGTATCAGCGCGCTGAGAAATCTTCCTGACATTTCTTCCGCCCCTTTGATGATGCCGCTTTTTCAGGTCAGGGCTTTCATCTCAAGAGGTTTGTTCGATGGGCACTTTAACCGCCAGTGTGCTACTTATGCGTTGGGAACTGCTGAGCGCAGTGATGATGTTTTTCGCCAGCACGTTCAAAATTAAATGCCGTCAGAAAAGCCGCAATGCCATGGCGTTTATCTTTAGTGGCATTGGTATTGGTATGTCATGCTGGTTTGTTACTGGTCTGTTCGGCATCACCCTGAGTATGGAGAACGTTAACCACTTCTGGGATGTATCGAAAGACGTGTTTGTTGACGTGATGAGCCAGGCACCGGCCAACTGGCCGATGCCGTAAAAGCCTTAGCGGGATGACGACAGCGGTTTAATCACCGGTTCGGGTTTAATCCGCATCGCGTAGATCACTCCGGCGATCAGGCAAATAATCCCGCACAGCGTCATTAACGGCGGCCACTGCTGGCGCAGCAGAAAGGTATATCCCAATCCTGCCAGAATCTCGAAGACAATCAATGGGCCAACCAGTACCGTCGGCAGACGCTGGCTGGCTTCATTCCAGCATAACGCGCCCAGCCACGAGCAAAACAGGCCAATGACCAGCATCAGTGGAATAAACACTTCCGGACGCGGGCCAAACGGTAGCTCAAAGGCTGGCTGAGTCAGCGCCAGGTTCGCTGTTACCACCACACCGGCAATCAACGCGACCGGCAATGTCACCAGCCCCTGCGCGGTCGCCCAGGTGCCCGGTTTTTTATCCGGATTCTCCCGCAGCCAGCGAGAGTTGCGTAGCGGATACCAGGTCCAGCAGGCAACGGCAATCAGCGCCAGCGCAATGCCACTGAGATAGCGCCAGAGATCAAAATCCACCGCTCCACTTTGCAATTCCGCCGCATTAACGCATACCAGCCCCAGCGCAATAAGCAGCAAGGCAGGCGTCAGTTTGCGCCACGATAATCGGCCGTCATGATGCCCATAGACCAGGTTGGCGGTTACCGAGATCACCACCGGCAGCGTGCCGATAATCATGGTCGAGACAGGCGCACCGGTGCGCTGGATAGCATTGGCGAGGCAGGTGTAATAGAGAATATTGCCAATCACCGTCAGTTTTAGCGCCTCAATCCAGTCGGCACGCGACAGCTGGCGTAAACGTTGACGCGCATGCCACGCCAGCGGCAGCGCCAGCAGACCAAACGCCACGTAACGCCCGACCGACTGCAACGCTCCCGGATATTCCGGCACCAACAGCGGGCCAACAAAAATTAATCCCCACATTAAGCCTGCGGAGAGAGCAAATAATACGCCAGAGAACATGATTAGCCTGCTAAACAGTAAAAACAGCCATCAGTCTGGCGTGAATTACGGCAGAAATATTGTATGAGATTGCGGTTAACGCCGTGGCGGCATGACCTGCTTTTGATAGCGGCCCGGCGTAATACCATAGCGCTGAGAAAAAGTGCGCGTCAGATGTGCCTGGTCGGTCAGGCCCGACGTTGCCGCCACTTCCGCCAGCGGCACACCGCGCGTTAGCAGCTGCTTTGCCTCAAACAGACGAAACGCCATCAGCATCTGGTGCGGCGTAACGTGATACTGCTGCTTAAACTGACGCAGGAAATGATAAGGACTCAGCGACACCAGCGCCGCCAGTTCGGCGAGCGTGATATTGCGCTCGAAATTGGCCCGCAGGTAGTCTCTGACGATATCAAAGCGATGCGCAGGCTCAGCCTGCAGCTTATTTGCCACCCGCGCGTGAGGACGGAATAATTGCATGATATTCAGCAACAAACTCTCTGCCGCCAGCGAATCACTCGCCTGCCAGAGTGCGGCCAGCGACTGTGACAGCTGTTGTGAAGTGGCGAGATCGTCACGTACCGCATCGGTAAACCACCAGCCCTGCTCACCGGAAAGTGACTCCAGCATCTGCGGCTCAATATAAAGCATCCGATAGCGCCAGCCTTCATCTGTGGCTGACTCGCCGGTATGCAGTTCGTCCGGATTCATCAATACCAGCGAATGGGTCGGCGCAACGTGATTGACGCCGCGATAGCGAAAGCGCTCCGCGCCAAAATCTATGGTGCCAATACCAAAAGCTTCATGGGTATGCGGCTCAAACGCGTAGCTGGAGATATGCGCGTGATACAGCTCCACTCCCGGCAACGACGGTAAATGACGGAACTGTGCGCGATCTTTTTCACATGGAAACTGTTCAGGTACGCCTTGCACTGCACACTCCCGCTACTATAAAGATGAAGGGATAAGCATAATAGAATGCCAGTCGCTTGCTCAACAATGCAAAGGAGTTTCACATTGAACTGCTTTTTCTCTTCGGTGCTTTCAGGTGAAGTGCGCTATCACGATCTGCCCGGTGAACAAGCGCCGATCGTATTCATCCACGGTCTGGGTTGTGCAGCGTCCTATGAATACCCGCGCGTGGCTGCCGATCCGGCATTGCGCGATCATCGCATTATTCTGATCGATCTGCCCGGATCCGGCTTTAGCGATAAGCCCGCCAGCTTTAGCTACACCACCAGCGACCAGGCACGGGTAATAATCGAATTGTTAAACCATCTCGCATTACCGGCGTTCACTCTTTACGGCCACAGTATGGGCGGCAGCATCGCGATTGAAGTAGCGGCGATGAAACCCGCTAACCTGACGACGCTGCTGGTCTCCGAGCCCAACTTTCGCGCCGGTGGCGGTAGCTTCAGCCGTATCATTGCCGCGCAGGATGAAATTGAATTTATCGCTTACGGCCACGATTTGCTGATTGAAGAAGATGACACGCCGTGGGCGGGTTCAATGCAAATGACGTTAGCGCAGGCCGCCTGGCGTGGCGCCTCCTCGCTGGTTAACGGCATTACGCCTTGCTGGCTGGACATCTTTACCACGCTACCGATGCGCTGCGGCCTGATAGTGGGTGAATGCTCACCTTCTGACCAGGATGTTGATATCGTTAAGGCTGCCGGGATTAATCTCTCGGTGGTCGCCCGCGCCGGACATGCGATGTCATGGGAGAATCCACAGGGATTAGCCGCGGCAATTGCGGCGGGTTGCCAGCAGTCATCCTTTTGTCCGGAGAATTAACTCTACTTCCAGGCCACTGGCGCATTGCTCGCCCGGTCAGCGATCTGCAACACAGGGCGGGTATGTCCCGCACTGAAGACAAAGAACGCATCGGATTAAACCCCACCTTATCAACAAGGATTTTAGTTAAAAATGGGCAACGCTCTCGCAATTCTGCAAGATAAATATCCCGGTGCATTTAGCTGGTCATTTGGTGATACAGCGGAACTGGCTGATGAGCTGGCAGAGCTGGTAATTAAAGGTATCAAGACCGCCAGCTGTTGTTCTTTCGACTCTTACAGCAAAGAGACAACGCCGCCCGTGGTGGGCAGTTACAGCATCATTCTGAACAGTGCAGGAGAGCCAGCTTGTGTGATCAGAACCGTAGCGATGCGGCTGGTACGCTACTGCGACGTCACTGCATCACAAGCCAGACTGGAGGGCGAAGGCGATCTTAGCCTTGATCACTGGCGAGCCGGACATCAGCAATTTTTTCAGCGTGCAGGCACATTTTCTGAAGATATGGAGCTGGTTTTTGAGGAATTTCAGCTGATTGAAATCGTTTAAGGCGAACGCCGATATCCGCAGCGTCGCCATTCAATGATGCTGAATTACATCAGATATTCGCGGAACCAATTGATGGTTCGGTCCCAGGCGAGATCCGCCGCTGGCTTATCGTAGCGCGGCGTCGAGTCATTATGAAAACCATGATGTACGCCCGGATAAATATACGCCTGATAGTTTTTATTATTGGCTTTCAGCGCCGCTTCATAGGCAGGCCAGCCCTCGTTAATTCGCGTATCCAGCTCGGCGTAGTGAATGAGTAATGGCGCTTTAATGCGCGCGACATCTTCGGCTTTCGGCTGACGCCCATAAAATGGCACCGCTGCTTTTAATTCCGGATAGGCCACCGCCGCCGCATTCGATACGCCGCCGCCGTAACAAAAACCGGTAATACCAACATTGCCGTTTACCTGCTTATGCTGCATCAAAAATTCAATCGCGGCGAAGAAATCATTCATCAGTCTGGTGGGATCAATCGCCTGTTGCAGTTCACGCCCTTTTTCATCATTACCCGGGTAACCGCCTACGGAACTGAGTCCGTCCGGTGCCAGCGCAATAAATCCGGCTTTGGCAACCCGGCGCGCCACATCCTCAATATAGGGATTCAGCCCGCGATTTTCATGCACCACCACCACCGCCGGAACCGGCCCGGTGGCCGCAGCAGGCCGCACCCAATATCCCCGCACTTTCTGATGACCACCAGGCGACGGATATTCAATGTATTCCGCAACAATATCAGGATCGGTAAATTCAACCTGCTCAGCTAAAGCGTAATTGGGCATCAGCGCCCCCAATACCGCCGCCGCCGTGCCACCGACTGCAAATTTAGAGACCAGCGAGAGAAATTCGCGCTTGGTAATTTTGCCGTGCACATAGTGATCGTAAAGCTCAAGCAGTTCCGGAGAGAAGTCTTTTGCCGTCAGACGGGTCATAGCCGTGCTCCTTTCGCATCAGTTAACGGGGAAAAAGTGCAGTTAACACTATGGCCGAAGGTGCGAGAAGTTGCTAACGGAAAGCGCGGGTAAGCGGCTGAAATTGTAGGGGAGCCGTTTTCGGCTCCCCTACAGTCCTCCTGCTTTAATGGTCTAAAACGCGAAGCAGGAACAGCCCAGCGCGCCCCAGAAAGCGTTATCATCCGCTACCGGCACCGACGATCCTCGCGCGATATTATGTGAATGCTGATGTACGCCACATGGTCCGCTACAATGGTGTACCTGCTGCATTAACGCCACGCGGCCATTAGCCTGCGGCGGTGCGCTGCGGTAATGACCCGGCACGCTGACTACCGGCGACCAGTCCGGCAGGACCGGAATCGACGGCGGTGCCAGTGGGCCAAAGCTGCCCGCAGCGTAAACAATTTCGCCGTCCACCATCGTCAGTACCGATTCGATACCTTTAATCGCTTCTTCCGCCACGCTGAAATAGTCCTGCGATAAAATCACCAGGTCCGCCAGCTGGCCGACTTTAATCTGCCCTTTCTTGCCCTGCTCACTGGAGAACCAGGAGCTGCCCTGCGTCCAGAGCATCAGTGCCGTTTCACGATCGAGACGCGCATTGTCGTCATACATCGCCATACCACCAACGGTACGACCGGAAACCAGCCAGTAAAGCGCGGTCCATGGATTATAACTGGCGACACGCGTCGCATCCGTCCCCAGCCCGACCGGTACGCCAGCCTCGAGCATCCGCGCCACCGGCGGCGTCTGTTTGGTGGCTTCTTTACCGTAACGCTCGGCGAAATACTCCCCCTGAAACGCCATACGGTGCTGTACCGCAATGCCACCGCCCAATGCTTTTACCCGCTCAATATTGGCTTCAGTAATGGTTTCTGCATGGTCAAAGAACCAGTGCAGGCCGTTAAACGGAATCTCACGGTTAACCTTTTCAAACACATCCAGCATGCGGCTGATGGATTCGTTGTAGGTTGCATGCAAACGGAATGGCCAGCGCTGCTCCACCAGATGGCGCACCACGCGTTCCAGCTCATCTTCCATACCCGGAGCCAGGTCGGGACGCGGTTCGAGGAAGTCTTCGAAGTCGGCCGCCGAGAACACCAGCATTTCACCCGCGCCGTTATGTCGATAAAAATCAGTACCCTGGCCCGGCTTCAGCATATCAGTCCACTTTTCAAAATCTTCCAGCTCATGGCCGGGGCGCTGGGTAAAAAGGTTGTACGCAATGCGAATGGTCAGCTGCTTTTTCGCGTGCAGTTCAGAAATCACTTCGTAATCATCAGGATAGTTCTGGAAACCGCCACCGGCATCAATCGCACTGGTGACACCAAGGCGATTCAGTTCACGCATAAACTGACGCGTGGAATTAACCTGTTGCTCCAGCGGCAGTTTTGGTCCTTTTGCCAGCGTGGCATATAAAATCATCGCATTAGGCCGCGCAATCAGCATGCCGGTCGGATTACCTTTGCTGTCGCGCTGGATTTCGCCGCCCGGCGGATTCGGCGTGTCGCGGGTATAACCGACAACTTTCAGTGCCGCGCGGTTCAGCAGGGCACGATCGTACAGGTGCAGGATAAATACTGGCGTATCCGGTGCCGCTTCGTTAATTTCATCCAGCGTAGGCATGCGGCGTTCAGCAAACTGAAACTCATTCCAGCCGCCCACCACACGAACCCACTGCGGATTAGGCGTGCGCAGCGCCTGCTCTCTCAGCATTCTTAACGCGTCCGCCAGCGATGGCACGCCTTCCCAACGCAGCTCAAGGTTGTAATTCAGGCCGCCACGGATTAAATGCAGATGTGAGTCGTTTAACCCCGGAATACCGGTATGTCCTTGCAGATCGACAACTTTAGTCGCCGCATCGGCGAACTGCATCACCTCCGCTTCACTGCCCACTGCCAGAAACTTGCCATCTTTAATCGCCACTGCGGTTGCCAGCGGATTGTCACGGTCCACCGTATGAAACTTACCGTTGGTCAGAACTAATGAAGCTGTTGTCATTACATTTCTCCAGGTAAGACTAACCGCGTGGGGTCAGCCAGTTTTTAAGCAGGCGAGTGATTGCCGGCATCCACAGATAGACCACCAGAGCCACCACGCAGGCATCGTTCAGTAAATGCCCCCACAGGGTGCCTTTACTGGCGGGTAGCGCATGGCCCCAGAACCAGGGAACCAGATTGGTAGAGGGAAAGATAACCGCCAGAGTAACCAGAAACTGTTTCCAGCGCGCCGGAACCGGTGAAGCAGGCGTTGCTGGCGTAAACCAGAACGCGGCGCCAGGACGCATTTCAATGTGTTCCGGAGCCATCAGCATTTCTGGCAGTTCAGCCACCCGCGCCTGACGTTCGCTGGAATTAATCCACTTATAAAGATTATCCAGGCCGTCGAATCTGATCAGAATGGTATACGTCATTTCGCCATGCACCGGGCGCAGTACATTCACGCCGAGGTGACCGGTGAATAGCGCCGCCTGCGGCATAATCTTTTCCAGCCAGCGCTCATATTCAGGCTGTTTTCCCGGTTGCAGGCGGTGGGTAATCACCAGCGTCACATGCTCTGGCTGATGCGAATAGTCCACGATATTCTCCTCTTTGACCTGGGATTTGACCGTCAGGGGTTGTATTCAATAGAGAAACAATACGAAATAGGAAATGTTATTGATAACGGAAAGATTTTACGTTGTTGTTAAATAATTTTGGGGTTAGCTAAACGATGCGATTAAACCTTGAAGCTTTGATGATCCTTGATGCACTGGATCGTCATGGCACCTTTGCCGCTGCGGCGGCCAGAATGTTTAAAACGGCTTCCGCCTTGAGCTATACGATCCAAAAAATGGAAAGCGATTTAAATATCACCCTACTTGACCGCTCCGGGCACCGCGCCACGTTCACCTCGACTGGACGGCTGATGCTGGAGAAAGGTCGCGTGTTATTACGCGCGGTGGGTGAGCTGGAGCAGCAGGCAAAATACGTTGAGAGTGGCTGGGAAAGCAAACTGACCATTAGCCTTGACGCTTCGGTACCCTTTGCACTGCTTTCGCCGCTAATCGATGAGTTTTATCAGCAACATCAGCACACTCAGCTGCTTTTCCGCCATGACGCACTGGCGGGATGCTGGGAAGCAATAACCTGGGGTGAAGCAGATATTGTATTCGGCGCGGTGCAGGAGCCGGCAAGGCACAAGGGCATTCAGTGCGTGCCACTCGGCTGGCTGGAGTATGTGTTTGCTATCGCGCCACATCATCCACTGGCTTCGCTGCCGGCGCCGCTGCTGAGAGAGCAGATTCGCCAGTATCGTGCTGTGGTGGTGAATGACTCTTCGCGTCACAGTGAAGGCGCCGATCTGCGGGTGCTGGACGATCAGCCAATCCTCAGCGTACACAGCTTCAACGATAAAGTGCAGGCACAGCTCGACGGGCTGGGCTGTGGCTATCTGCCGCGCTATCTGGCGGCACCGCATCTGGTCAGCGGCAAACTGATCGAGCGTCAGCTGGATAGCGAGCCACGCCGCGATCAGGCTTTCCTGGCCTGGAACGAAAGCGCCACCGGCAATGCAGTCACCTGGTGGCGGGAGAAATTACAAAACTTTAGTGGCATCGGCGCAATCTATGCGCCGGTATAAATATTCGCCGTACTGCCTGTGACGAGTGCGGCGATTTTTTTAATTCACTGACAGCAGATGGTGGACTACCGGCTTACTGTCGCCACGGTGAAAGCTTGTTACCTCGCGTTGCAGCTCAGCATCGGCCAGAGATACGCGCTGATGCTGGCGCAGATGCTCCTGCCAGGACTCGACCAGGAACCACTCAACCAGAGTTTCAGGCTCGGCACTATGCTCGGCAATCCCCCAGGCGTAAGCGCCATCGCGACGGCGTGACAGTGAGAACTTCTTGATAGTCGCCAGAAACGCCGGACGATCTGCTGCTGCCACCTGATAATAAATCTGAATCATTACCGGGCCACGATCGGCATGCAAATCCCCTGTTGTTACCGGCGCATCCCAGTGGCCGGAAGGTTGCAAATCATCTTCGCCGCCCGGCAATGTTAAGCGCCAGAACAACAGCGCCGACAGTAACAGCGCCGCGCCTGCCAGCAATAGCGTGGTCACCAGACCGGTCTGGCTCGCCACCAGCCCCCAGAACAGACTGCCCGCCGCCATCGCACCGTTAAACACCATCAGATAAACCGACAGCCCACGACCACGCACCCAGTCTGGCAGCACTGCTTGCGCAACGCCATTCAGCGTAGTCAGGGCAATAATCCAGCTGACGCCCAGCAATACCATTAGCGGCAGTGCCAGCCACTGAATTGGTAACAGCGCCAGTACCACCATCACCAGCGCAGACAGCGCGGCGGAAAGTAATAATAAGCCATCGCTGCTTATCACCTGACGTAAGCGGGCCAGCAGTAAAGCACCGACAATCGCCCCAACACCAACCGCGCCCAGCATAATGCCGTAGAATCCGGCGCTGCTCTGTAACAGATTACGCGCTACCAGCGGCAGTAAGGCCCAAATTGCACTGGCGAAAGCGAAGTAAACCGCAGCGCGCAACAGCACCCGATGCAACTCACGGCTGGCTTTGACGTAACGCATTCCGGCACGAAAGGCACCGAAAAAATGTTCCTGCAATGCATCCTTTGGCTTTTGTGGGCGCTTCCACCACAGTAAAGCAGCGAGAACAAATACATAGCTGAGAACATCGGCACCATACGCCGCCCAGGCCCCCAGTGCCGCCAGCAGTACTCCACCGGTCGCCGGGCCGATTGCCCGGGCAATATTAATACCCAGTGAGTTAAGCGCGACCGCATTTCGCAGCTGCTGGCGCGGCACCAGTTCCGGCACAATTGCCTGCCAGGCTGGCCCCATCAACGCGGCACCGATACCGCCGACAAAGGTCAGCGCAATCAGATAATCCACCGTCAGCAAATTATTATGCGATAGCAGCAGCAGAGTGCCGCTGACGCTGGCCAGCAACAGCTGAACAAAAATCAGCAAGCGCCGCCGATCGAGTATATCGGACAGCACGCCAGCCGGGATCGCCAGCAAAAAGATCGGTAACGTCGCCGCAGTCTGCATCAGCGCAACCGCCGCCGGATTCGACGACAGCCCGGTAACCAGCCATGAGCTGGCAACATCGCGCATAAAGCTACCGGTATTACCGAGAATGGTCGCCGCCCAGATAACCGCGAACAGACCTTGCTTCAGTGGAGCAAAGGCGCCCGTTGATGTTGTGTTCTGACTCATGCTTGTTCCCTCGGATCGGAGTGTGCTGATTAAGCCTGACGTTGTGAGAATGAGTGAACCAGCGTGGAAGCATGCGGGTTGGATGTAGACATGTTCATTTCCTCTCAGGATAGTGTTATCGGTTAGTGTTGTGCTGCTGGAGCTAACAATAAGAGAGGAACGTTTTCACAGATAGCGGAAAGAATTTGCCAACTTGTTGAGTTTTTTTTGACAGGCTATAAAGCTAAAACTACATTAAAGTCAGTCAGATAGTTCGTTAAAAATCCTTCAACAGCTTGTCAAAAATTATGCCTTATCTTTCCCTCAAGGCAATTGCTAACGTTATGTCTGGCAAATACAACCGCACATACAGAATCTGAGGAAAACATCATGAGCACATTTAACACGCAAGACGGAACACAGATTTACTATAAGGACTGGGGCAAGGGCAAACCGGTGCTGTTCAGCCACGGCTGGCCGCTGGATGCTGATATGTGGGACAGCCAGTTAAACTTTCTCGCCGAACGCGGCTACCGCGTTATCGCCTTTGACCGTCGTGGCTTTGGCCGTTCCGAACAACCGTGGGAAGGTTACAACTACGACACCTTTGCCAGCGATATCAACGATCTGATTACTCATCTCGATCTGCGGGATATTACGCTGGTCGGCTTTTCGATGGGCGGCGGTGATGTCACTCGCTATATTGGCCGTTACGGCAGCGAACGTATTGACTCGCTGGTGCTGCTGGGCGCGGTAACGCCGATTTTTGGTAAAACCAACGATCATCCTGAAGGTGTGGAAAAATCAGTCTTTGACGGCATCAAAAAGGGGCTGCGTGAAGATCGCGCCCAGTTTATTAAGGACTTTGCTACGCCATTCTACGGCACTAATCAGGGAATGACCGTCTCTGACGGCGTACTGGCGCAAACGCTGAATATTGCTTTGCTGGCATCGCTAAAAGGCACCATTGATTGTGTAACGGCATTTTCGGAAACAGATTTCCGCGCTGATATAGCAAAGGTGGGTGTGCCGACGCTGGTGATTCACGGCAGTAATGACCAGGTCGTGCCCTTTGAAGCCACCGGCAAACTGGCGGCGGAAATGATCGCTGGCTCGCAGCTGAAAGTGTACGACAATGCACCACACGGCTTCGCGGTGACGCATCAGCAACAGTTGAATGACGATCTGCTGGCGTTTTTGCAAAGCCTTTGATAGTGAAAACTGGCATTTAAAAAAGCCCCTTTGCAGGGGCTTTTGTCTTTCTGGTTGGCGAGGTTACAACACGCCCTGCGCCAGCATCGCATCAGCGACTTTAACAAAGCCGGCAATATTCGCGCCATGCACATAGTGAGTCTGCTTACCTTCCCCACCGTGCTCCACACAAGCGTGATGAATATCCAGCATAATGTGTTGTAGACGGATATCGACTTTCTCCGCTTTCCAGCTGATTCGCGCGGCATTCTGCGCCATCTCAAGCCCGGATGTCGCCACACCTCCGGCATTTGCCGCTTTGCCCGGCGCAAATAGCACGCCGGCATCGAGAAACGCGTCGGTCGCCTGAATTGTGGTTGGCATATTGGCCCCTTCTGCCACCGCTTTAACACCATTGGCGATCAGCTGACGCGCAGCAGGCAGATCCAGCTCATTCTGCGTGGCACAAGGCAGCGCGATATCAACCGATACGCTCCACGGCTGCTGCCCCGCCAGATACACCAGCTGGCGCTCGCGGGCATAATCTTCAATGCTACCGTAACGCTGATTTTTAATCTCAGCCAGAAGCGCCAGTTTTTCCGGCGTAAAGCCCTCTTCGTCAACTACCGTGCCGCGCGAATCAGAGGCCGTAATCACTCTGGCACCTAACGCCATGGCTTTTTCGATGGCGAATTGCGCCACATTACCAGAGCCGGAAACCGCAACTTTACTGCCTTCAAAACCTAAGCCGTGGCGTTTTAACATCGCATCAGTGAAATAAACTAAGCCGTAGCCAGTGGCTTCGGGACGTATCAGACTGCCGCCAAACGATAATCCTTTCCCGGTAAACACGCAGGCGGTGTTGTTGGACAGTTTTTTCATCATTCCGGCCATGTAGGCCACTTCACGACCACCGACGCCAATATCACCAGCCGGCACATCGGTATCCGGGCCAAGATGACGGTACAACTCGGTCATCAACGCCTGACAAAAGCGCATCACTTCGCCCTGACTTTTTCCTTTCGGATTGAAATCAGAACCGCCTTTACCGCCGCCCATTGGTAGCGTAGTCAGCGCATTTTTTAAGGTTTGCTCAAAGCCGAGGAATTTAAGAATTGATAAGTTGACCGACGGATGAAAACGCATCCCGCCTTTAAACGGCCCGATAGCGGAACTGAACTGCACGCGCCATGCACGATTCACCTGCACCTGATTTTTATCATCAGTCCATGCCACGCGAAACTGGATCACACGTTCTGGCTCGACCAGCCGCTCTAACAAGCCCTGCTGCTGATAATGTGGATTCTGCTCAATAAAAGGCCACAATGAAGTAAACACTTCACGCACTGCCTGCAGGTATTCAGGCTGGTGCGGGTCACGCTGTTGTACAGAGTTTAAGAACGACTCCAGAGAGTTAAAACCTTCCATTACATCTTCCTTATGCCGGATTAGCTTTCCCCGAAAATGATTTAATAATTTTTTCGAATAATAACGGGGGGGATATTGTGCATTACCGACTATAACATCGGTGTTTGCCGGCACAACAAAAAACATAGCCTGAAGATAGTAAGGGTTAACAGACTCCCTGCGGAACCAACGATATTCACTTTGCTACCGGATGTCTGTATCACTGCCAAATGAGTCTTTGATTAAATAATAATAAACATCGACATTACAGAGCGTTATCAGAATCGTTTCATTTTAGAAAACATCAGTTTACTGTTACTGATTAATATCAGACTGATGCTTCCTGTATAGCTGATTAATGCTTAAACCGTCCCGGTATTGATAATAAAATATAATATTGTCAGGCTGATGCACCTGCCTGACTAATAATCTGGATACAAAAAACCCCACATAGTGGGGTTTTCTGGATTATTGATTAACGCAATTCGCTCATTATCAGAACGGAATATCGTCATCAAAATCCATTGGTGGTTCATTATTATTGGCTGGCGCGTTGTTCTGCTGCTGCGGGCGAGATTGCGCGCCGCCGCTGAACTGGTTGTTATTACCGCCCTGCGCTGCCTGAGGCTGTTGAGGCTGGCCCCAACCATTGTTGTTGCCCTGGCCGCCACCGGCTGGTGCGCCGCCGCCCTGACCACGGCCACCCAGCATCTGCATGGTGCCGCCAACGTTTACTACCACTTCAGTGGTGTATTTTTCCACGCCAGCCTGGTCAGTCCATTTACGCGTCTGCAGTGCACCTTCGATATACACCTGAGAGCCTTTACGCAGGTATTCGCCCGCTACTTCAGCCAGCTTGCCAAACAGCACAACACGGTGCCATTCAGTCTTCTCTTTGGTTTCGCCGGTCTGCTTGTCACGCCAGCTTTCAGACGTGGCCAGGGTAATGTTGGCAACCGCACCACCATTCGGCATGTAACGGACTTCCGGATCCTGACCCAGATTTCCGACAAGAATCACTTTGTTAACGCCTCTGCTGGCCATGTTGGTGTCTCCGATGAATATTCAGTTAAGTCTAAACCCTAAATTCTAACATGGCATCCTGCCAGTTCCTACTTTCAGATCAACCTCGAAAAAAGCCTCGGCGCGTTACCGCTTTGCAAATAAACACTGGATATCCATTCAGGTTTTTTTGTGTCATAATTAGACGTTTGGTTCTGGCTGTGCCGCGCCTGACTTTGAAGGATACCGGCACAGTGAGTCTGCGTTAATCCGGGAAATGTGCATGGATAAGATTGAAGTCCGGGGTGCCCGCACCCACAATTTGAAAAACATCAACCTGACCATCCCTCGCGACAAACTGATCGTTGTCACCGGCCTGTCAGGTTCCGGTAAATCCTCGCTGGCGTTTGATACGCTGTACGCTGAGGGTCAACGTCGCTATGTGGAATCCCTTTCCGCCTATGCACGTCAGTTTCTCTCCTTGATGGAGAAGCCGGATGTCGATCATATCGAAGGCTTGTCGCCAGCGATTTCGATTGAGCAGAAATCGACCTCCCATAACCCGCGATCCACCGTCGGGACTATCACTGAAATTCACGATTACCTGCGCCTGCTGTTTGCCCGCGTAGGTGAACCGCGCTGCCCCGATCACGACGTGCCGCTGGCGGCGCAAACCGTCAGCCAGATGGTGGATAATGTGCTGGCGCAGCCGGAAGGCACGCGGCTAATGCTGCTGGCGCCGGTAGTGCAGGATCGTAAAGGTGAGCATACCAAGACGCTGGAAAACCTGGCGTCTCAGGGCTATATCCGCGCGCGTATCGACGGCGAAGTCTGCGATCTGTCCGATCCACCTAAGCTGGAGCTGCAAAAGAAACATACCATTGAAGTGGTAGTTGACCGCTTTAAAGTGCGTGAAGACTTGTCCCAGCGCCTGGCTGAATCGTTTGAAACCGCACTGGAGTTATCCGGCGGAACCGCGATCGTCGCCGATATGGACGATACCAGTAAAGAAGAATTGCTGTTCTCGGCTAACTTTGCCTGCCCGATTTGCGGCTACAGCATGAGCGAGCTGGAACCCCGCCTGTTCTCATTTAACAACCCGGCCGGGGCTTGTCCAACCTGTGATGGTCTGGGCGTGCAGCAATATTTCGATCCGGATCGCGTAGTGCAAAATCCTGAGCTGTCGCTGGCTGGCGGTGCAATCCGCGGCTGGGATCGCCGTAACTTCTATTATTTCCAGATGTTGCGCTCACTGGCGGAACACCTCGATTTTGATATCGAAGCACCGTTCAACCAGCTGGAAGAGAAAGCGCGTAAAGTGATTCTTTACGGCTCCGGTAAAGAAAACATCGAATTTAAGTACATCAACGATCGCGGTGATACTTCGGTGCGCCGTCATCCGTTTGAAGGCGTGCTGCACAATATGGAGCGCCGCTACAAAGAGACCGAATCTGCTGCGGTACGCGAGGATCTGGCCAAATTTATCAGCAACCGCGCCTGTGCCAGCTGTGAAGGCACCCGCTTGCGTCGCGAAGCACGCCATGTGTTTGTGGAAAACACCACCCTGCCGACCATCTCAGATATGAGCATCGGTCATGCGATGGAGTTTTTCCAGAACATGAAACTCAGCGGTCAGCGCGCAAAAATCGCCGAAAAGGTGTTGAAAGAGATTGGCGATCGCCTGAAATTCCTGGTTAACGTCGGTCTGAATTATCTGTCGATGTCGCGCTCAGCGGAGACGCTGTCCGGTGGTGAAGCACAGCGTATCCGTCTGGCCAGCCAAATTGGTGCCGGACTGGTTGGCGTGATGTACGTGCTGGATGAGCCATCCATTGGTCTGCATCAGCGCGATAATGAACGCCTGCTGGAAACGCTGATTCACCTGCGTAATCTTGGTAATACCGTGATTGTGGTGGAGCATGATGAAGACGCGATCCGCGCTGCCGACCACGTGATCGATATCGGTCCGGGTGCCGGGGTGCACGGCGGTCAAATCGTGGCTGAAGGCACGGTCGACGATATTATGGCGAAGGAAGATTCGCTCACCGGTCAGTTCCTGAGTGGCAAACGCGAAATTGCGATTCCTCAGCAGCGCGTACAGGCCGACCCAACTAAAGTGCTGAAATTGGTCGGCGCGCGTGGTAACAACCTGAAGGATGTGACCCTGACGCTGCCGGTCGGCCTGTTCAGCTGTATTACCGGCGTTTCCGGCTCCGGTAAATCGACGCTGATTAACGATACCCTGTTCCCGATTGCCCAGCGCCAGCTTAATGGTGCCACTATTGCCGAACCTGCACCGTATCGCGAAGTCAGCGGAATGGAAAATTTCGACAAGGTGATCGATATCGATCAAAGCCCGATTGGACGCACACCGCGCTCTAACCCGGCGACCTATACCGGTATCTTTACTCCGGTGCGCGAACTGTTTGCCGGCGTGCCGGAAGCGCGTGCGCGTGGCTACAATCCGGGGCGTTTTAGTTTTAACGTGCGTGGCGGCCGCTGTGAAGCTTGTCAGGGCGACGGTGTAATCAAGGTAGAAATGCACTTCCTGCCAGATATTTATGTCCCTTGTGACCAGTGTAAAGGCAAGCGCTATAACCGCGAGACGCTGGAGATAAAATACAAGGGCAAAAACATCCATGAAGTGCTGGAAATGACCATTGAAGAAGCTCGTGAGTTCTTCGATGCGGTGCCAGCGCTGGCACGTAAGCTGCAAACGCTGATCGATGTTGGCCTGTCGTATATTCGTCTTGGTCAGTCGGCTACCACGCTGTCCGGTGGTGAGGCACAGCGTGTGAAGCTGGCGCGCGAGCTGTCGAAACGCGGTACCGGTCAGACGCTGTACATCCTTGACGAACCAACCACTGGCCTGCACTTTGCAGATATTCAGCAGTTACTGGAAGTGCTGCATCAGCTGCGCGACCAGGGTAATACCATCGTGGTTATCGAACACAATCTTGATGTGATTAAAACCGCTGACTGGATTGTTGACCTCGGCCCGGAAGGCGGTAGCGGCGGCGGGGAAATCCTCGTTTCCGGTACACCAGAAACGGTTGCCAAATGTGAGAAATCCCATACCGCGCGCTTCCTGAAGCCGCTGTTAAAAATGTAAAACTGTTCGGGGCCGGTCACTACTGGCCCCTGCTTTATCTCTTCTTTTCTCATCAGCCAGCCACTGCTCATTTCGTCAGAATCTCGTAGAATCAGGCAAGATTTCGACACATTCAGGCATACCCGCGATGCCGCTCACTGACTAAGCTTAATGCTCTGATATTTTCTGCTGCTACCGTTACGCAGCAATCATTTTCCTTCATGACACAACATCAACTTAATCTGGAGACACCATGAATATTACGCACGCCTGGGCTGCTCAGGACGCGAAATCTAAGCTGGCCCCCTTCGATTACCAGCCGCGTGAACTTCGTGAACATGATGTGCAAATTGAAGTGCTGTTTTGTGGCGTCTGCCACTCGGATCTTCATCAGGCCCGCAATGAGTGGAATAACACCATCTTTCCAGTGGTGCCAGGGCATGAAATTGTCGGACGCGTCACCGCGGTCGGTGGCCACAGCCACAAATATAAAGTCGGCGATCTGGTCGGCGTCGGCTGTATGGTCGATTCCTGTCGCACCTGCTCCAGCTGTGAAGAGGGTTTAGAGCAGTATTGTGAAAATGGCTTTGTGGGCACCTACAACGGTGAAGACCGTCAGACTGGCGATATCACCTACGGTGGCTATTCAACTCAGGTAGTCGTGCATGAAGACTTCGTGCTGCGCGTACCGGAAAACCTGGATCCGGCCGGTGCCGCACCGCTGCTGTGCGCCGGCATTACCACTTACTCACCGTTGAGTCACTGGGGCGCAGGCCCGGGCAAAAAAGTCGGTATTGTCGGACTGGGTGGGCTGGGGCATATGGGGGTGAAAATCGCCCATGCGATGGGCGCACATGTAGTGCTGTTTACCACCTCTGAATCAAAAGTCGCAGACGGTAAACGCCTCGGCGCAGATGAAGTGGTGATTTCCAAAGATCCTGAGCAGATGGCGCAGCACGCCAACAGTTTTGATCTAATTATCAATACGGTTGCCGCGCAGCACGATCTTAACCCGTTTATTACCCTGCTGCGTCGCGACGGCAATATGACGCTGGTCGGCGCACCTGAACACGACCATCCATCACCGCAAGTGTTTAATCTGATCTTCAAACGCCGCAGTATTGCCGGTTCACTGATCGGTGGCATCGCTGAGACCCAGGAAATGCTGGATTTCTGCGGTAAGCACAATATCGTTTCTGATATCGAAATGATTAAGATGAACCAAATCAACGAAGCTTACGAGCGCATGCTGAAAAGCGATGTGAAGTACCGTTTCGTGATTGATATCGATACCTTACGCAACGAAGCAACCGCGTAATATCTCGCAGCCGGTCACGCCAGTGATCGGCTGTTATCCACCGCGATTGCCGCCCGCCGCCCGGGTGTTAACCGCCTGCTGTAGCGAGGCGTCCACCAGATAGTAGATCTGCGAATCTTTCAGCGATCCATCAAGAAATACCGTGCTCCAGTGTGATTTATTCAGATGTTCGCTGGGTGAGACATCCTGATGTTCTTCGCGTAACAGCTCGGTCAGCGCAGGCGAAGCCTTAAGCGACACCGCCGGTCGCCCCTGAACTTCATGCACCATCGCAAACAGCACATCATCAACTTTAATCTGCGTGGCTTTCCAGTCACTGTGGACACTCTGTTCCGCACCGGGTTTATCCATGCAGTAAGAAAGCAGATCCGAAGTGTTCATTATTATTCCCCTTGAAGGGTGGCAATAATCTGACGCGCACCGCCATGAACGCGATGCTCTCCGAGCCAGATTCCCTGCCACGTGCCGAGAACCAGACGCCCACGATTAACCGGCAACACCAGCGAAGTGCCTAACAGCGACGACTTGATATGAGCTGGCATATCATCAGCGCCTTCATAGTCGTGTTGGTAAGGCGCATTTTCAGGAACATGACGTAAAAAGTGCTGTTCCATGTCGCTACGCACCGTGGGGTCACAATTTTCATTTAGCGTCAGCGAGGCTGAAGTATGCTGCAAGAGCAGATGAAGCAGGCCGATTTGCACGTCTTTCAGGCGACGAAGCTCACCGACAATCTCTTCGGTTACCAGATGAAATCCTCGCGACTTTTCACCGAGGGTAAGGGTCTGCTGATACCACATTTCAAAATTCCTTGGCTGAATAACTCTGGTTAAGTGTGCAGCATGTCGACCAAAGGTAAACCCCTCTCCGGTAAATAGCGAAAAAAAAAGCAGCGGGCGTGGCCGGCTGCTTTTCTGTTGCGTCAATACTGAGGTGTTACATTACCGCAGCAAAAGCTTCCGCCACCTGATGCACATTATTAGCGTTCAGGCCCGCGACGCACATACGGCCACTGGCGATCAGATAGATACCAAACTCTTCACGCAGACGATCCACCTGCTGCTCACTGAGGCCGGTGTAACTGAACATCCCGCGCTGTTTCAGCAGATAATCAAAGTTAGCACCCGGCACCGCTGCCGCCAGCACCGAAACCAAAGCCTGACGCATCTCGAGAATACGCAAACGCATCGCTTCTACTTCGGCCAGCCAGCTGGCTTTCAGCACTTCGTCATTCAGTACACAGGAAACAACCTGTGCGCCGAAATTCGGCGGGCTGGAGTAGTTACGGCGCACCGTCGCTTTCAGCTGACCGAGCACGCGTGCCGCTTCGTCAGCGTCATCACATACCACTGACAGACCGCCAACGCGTTCGCCGTACAGTGAAAAGATTTTTGAGAACGAATTGCTGACCAGCGCTGGCAAGCCTGCGGCGGCAATCGCACGGATGGCGTAAGCATCCTGCTCCATTCCGGCACCAAAGCCCTGATAAGCGATATCGAGGAACGGCACCAGCTCCTGAGATTTCAGCACTTCAGTAGTGATATCCCACTGTGCATCGGTCAGGTCGGCACCCGTCGGGTTATGGCAGCAAGGGTGCAGTAATACGATACTTTGCTTAGGCAGCGTTTTTAATTTGGCAATAAAGGCATCAAACTGCACGCCATTGGATTCAGCATCAAACCACGGATAGGTATTCACGTCAAAACCCGCGCCGGAGAAGATCGCGATATGGTTTTCCCAGGTAGGATCGCTGACCCATACGTCAGAATTCGGGAAGTAGCGCTTCAGGAAGTCCGCACCGACTTTTAGCGCGCCGGAACCGCCCAGCGTCTGAATGGTGGCAATACGCCCGGCTTTCAGCGCCGGATGCTCAGCGCCAAACAGCAGTGGCGCAATCGCATTGCGGTAAGCTGGCAGACCTTCCATTGGCAGATAGAGTGAAGCTGCCTGTGGCTGTGCGTTCAGACGCTCTTCAGCAACGGCAACCGCCTGCAGCTGTGGAATCACACCTTGTCCGTCATAATACAAACCGATGCTCAAATTCACCTTGTGCGGTCGCGTGTCCTGTTTAAAGGTCTCCATTAACGAGAGAATTGGATCGCCAGCGTAGGCATCAACGTTTTGAAACACGGTGCAGATCTCCATAGATTAATTTTATCAGTAACGCGTCAGGGCGCGTTTTGACACTCTTCAGACGTCGTAACGTCCGGGACGATGGTTCATGGCAATGATCAGATTGAGGATCACCGCGCCACAAATCGATGCCGCCAGCATCGGTAACGACACCACGAACAGTGATGCCAGCACCACGCAGGTATCGACTGCCATTTGCAGTTTACCGGCACGAATACCAAAGCGGTCTTGTAACCACAGCGCCAGAATATTGACGCCGCCAAGGCTGGCTTTATGGCGAAACAACACTATAAACCCAATTCCCATTATCAGGTTACCGAACAGTGTCGCATAAAATGGATTCAGTGACTCAAAATGGACAAAAAGCGGATGCAAGTGGGTAAACAGCGAGACCAGACCCACCGCGCAGAAGGTTTTTACGGTAAATGCCCAGCCCATACGGCGTACTGCCAGCCAGTAAAACGGCAAATTAATCACAAAGAATGCCAGACCAAATGAAGAGTGTGTCAGATAGCTAATCAGAAAAGCGATGCCGGCGGTGCTGCCGGTCAAGGCTCCGGCCTGTTTCAGCATCACCACGCCGAATGAGACCATCAGTGTGCCAATCAGTATCGCCAGACCATCTTCAACCCGGGTGTGTGGAATTTTTTCAATTGGTGCAAAGGAGGGAGCAGTATTATTCATCTGTCTGATTCTCAAGTAAATGACACTATCAGACAGCAAAAATCGCACCAGGCCGCAGTGAAAAACAGCGCTAACAGCAGGGAAGAAAATAACTCATTGAAAAATAATAACCTTTATTTGTAAGCTTTGTGCGCAAAACAGCCTTAAAACTGCCTGATAACGCACAAAGACGCCAGTTAATGCACAAATCATGCAGATAATTGGCATTTAATGCACCATTATTGCGCATCACGCACCATTTTGGCGCACGCTGCTTTCCGGCAACATCATCAGGCCATTCTCTTTCAACCGATTAAGTACAACCGATGTTTTAACGTGCGACACACTTTGATGCCCGGCAACTAACTGACTGATTAGCGAGCTTAAACCTGCCAGATCCGCAACCGCGACCTTTAATAAATAATCGGCATCGCCGGTGGTTTTATAGGCGTCGACAATCGCGGGTTGCTCCGCCACCATCCGGTGAAAACTCTCAACATATTCTGCGGTGTGATTGATCAGGCGCACTTCGATAAGACCAATCATGCCAAGGCCTACCGCATCGGGCGAGAGCCGCGCGTGATAGCCGAGAATCAGATTCGCTTGTTCAAGATTGATACGGCGACGCGAGCATTGTGATGCCGAAAGGCCGACTAAATCACTCAATTCCTGATTGGTCAGACGGCCATTGGTTTGCAGTAAAGTCAGTATTTTAAGATCAAAATCGTCAATGCTGGTCATTATCGATCCGTGTTGTATGAAGGGGCGCGGTGCCGCTACAGATAACCGCAATCTTTGCGGCGTTGTCCAACACTATTTTATGATGACAATGAGATCAGCGATTCGCAGTGTGGCCTCAAGGACGCTGGCTAAATTATTCGTCGTCGTACTGCGGCCCGGCATAATTATCGAAACGCGACCACTGACCGTTAAAGGTCAGGCGCACAGTACCGATTGGACCATTACGCTGCTTACCGAGAATAATTTCGGCGATACCTTTCAGATCGCTGTTCTCGTGATAAACCTCATCGCGATAGATAAACATGATTAAGTCGGCATCCTGCTCGATAGAGCCTGATTCACGCAAATCCGAGTTAACCGGACGTTTGTCAGCACGCTGCTCCAGCGAGCGGTTAAGCTGCGACAGCGCCACTACCGGAACTTGTAACTCTTTTGCCAGCGCTTTAAGCGAACGTGAGATTTCTGCAATCTCCAGCGTACGATTATCGGAAAGTGAAGGTACACGCATCAGCTGCAGGTAGTCGATCATAATCAGGCTTAAGCCGTCGTGCTCGCGGAAAATACGGCGTGCACGCGAACGCACTTCGGTTGGCGTCAGGCCAGAAGAATCATCGATATACATATTCTTCTTCTCAAGCAGAATCCCCATGGTGGCGGAGATACGCGCCCAGTCTTCATCATCCAGTTGCCCGGTACGGATTCTCGTCTGGTCAACGCGTGACAGCGAAGCCAGCATACGCATCATAATCTGTTCGCCGGGCATCTCCAGACTGAAGATCAATACCGGCTTATCCTGCAGCATCGCGGCGTTTTCACACAGGTTCATCGCAAAGGTGGTTTTACCCATTGATGGACGAGCGGCGACGATAATCAGGTCAGAGCGTTGCAGACCAGCGGTTTTTTTATTGAGATCCTGATAACCGGTATCCACGCCAGTCACACCGTCGTGCGGCGTCTGATACAGCGACTCAATACGCGAGACCGTGGCTTCCAGAATCTGATCGACGCTTTTCGGCCCTTCATCTTTATTGGCACGGTTCTCAGCAATCTGGAAGACGCGCGATTCGGCCAGATCCAGCAAATCTTCACTGCTGCGCCCCTGCGGATCATAACCGGCATCGGCAATTTCATTGGCGACCGAGATCATATCGCGCACCACCGCACGTTCGCGCACGATGTCTGCGTAAGCACCGATATTCGCCGCACTTGGCGTATTTTTCGATAGCTCGGCCAGATAAGCAAAGCCACCGGCCATGTCCAGCTCACCCTTCTGCTCCAGCGATTCAGACAGGGTAATCAGATCGATTGGCTTGCCCATTTCCAGCAGGCGCTGCATTTCACCGAATATCATGCGATGTGGACGGCTGAAGAAATCCTGCGCGACCACGCGTTCGGCAACGTTATCCCAGCGCTCGTTGTCCAGCATCAAACCACCCAACACGGACTGCTCCGCTTCCAGCGAATGAGGCGGCAGTTTCAGCCCTTCCATCTGGCGGTCACGGGTTTCGTTCGATTTGTTGGTGGGTTTATTTCCTGCCATAGTGAATGCAATACCGAAAATCAGTTGAGAAGACGCGCAAGTATACTCGTTTGTGCGCTTAATATCCTCCCATCAATCAACAGGAGTGAGCATGGCAAAGCGGATACAATTCAGTCAGCACGGTGGCCCGGAAGTGTTGCAGCTGGTCAATATTGATGTCGCCGATCCAGCGGCCCATGAAGTACAGGTGGAGAACAAAGCGATTGGTATTAATTACATTGATACCTACTTCCGCAGCGGGCTCTATGCGCCAGCCAGTCTGCCTTCCGGACTGGGCACCGAAGCGGCTGGTATCGTCAGTAAAGTGGGATCGGCAGTTACGGTGCTTAAGCCAGGCGATCGCGTGGTGTATGCGCAGTCAACGCTGGGTGCCTATAGCGAACTGCACAATGTTGATGCCAGTAAAGTGGCGCTGTTGCCCGATGCCATTACGTTTGAGCAGGCGGCGGCCTCATTTCTGAAGGGGCTGACGGTGCACTATTTGCTGCGCCAGACGCATGAAATACAGCCGAATGAGGTGTTTCTGTTCCATGCCGCAGCCGGTGGTGTTGGCTTAATCGCCTGCCAGTGGGCAAAAGCGCTGGGAGCACATCTGATCGGCACCGTTGGCTCAGCAGAGAAAGCCAGGCTGGCGAAGGATTCCGGCGCCTGGGCCACGATTAACTATCGCGAAGAAGATATTGCGCAACGCGTCAGCGAACTGACCGATGGCAAAAAAGTGCGGGTGGTGTATGACTCAGTGGGTAAAGATACCTGGGAAGCCTCGCTGGATTGTCTGCAACCCCGTGGTCTGATGGTGAGTTTTGGTAATTCATCCGGCCCGGTCAGTGGGGTGAATCTGGCGATTCTTAATCAGAAAGGTTCGCTGTATGTTACCCGCCCTTCACTGTTTGGCTATATCACCAATCGTGAAGAGCTGCAGCTGGCCAGCAGTGAACTGTTTTCACTGATCGCCAGCGGTGCGATTAAAGTCGATGTGCCGCCGCAGCAGAAATTTGCTTTGGCGGATGCGCAGCAAGCGCATAAAACCCTGGAAAGCCGTGGCACTCAGGGATCGAGTTTATTAATTCCTTGATCGGCAGATGCAAAGGGCCTTTTGATACAAGGCCCCATCTGGAATCATTGTATAAAGTCTGCCATGACGTGGTACTGGGAAAACGTATTTCACTGCTTCCCGCAGCAGGCCCATCCTCTGAATAATAGTAAAAAGAGGATTTCCGCAGGCTTATAAACGCGAACGGGGCTTCCCGAAGGAAGCCCCTTTTTCTTTTTTATAGTTCGCGCTGTTTGTAGGGTCAGCGGCGATGAATACGTTTTCGACTCAACGGTTTCCATACTGGCAGAAAATATAAGTAAAAAATATGTTTAATTGCGAAAAACAGCTAAGTAAAAGTTACGATGTGATCCAGTCCGCATTTTTCATGGCTGATTTTTACGCAACCCATTGATTAATCACGGTGATTACCAGCGGCCCCGGCTTATTTTAGGCTTGTTACAGGCGCGATAAATCCACACGGCAACGACCGCTAATAACAGCCACGGCAACATCTTGATTACAATCGCAAACAATCCGCCGACCATCATCACCAGCGTGGCGACCACCAGTGCAGCCACGATGCCCAGTACAGAGACGCCGGTCAGCAGCAACATTAAAAAAAATCCAAGCACAAACAGGATTTCCATACGGCAAGCTCCATTAAATTAAGTATTGATTAGCTAATACAAAAAGCATGCCAGCTTGCTGATAACATTAAGTCGTTGATTAGCAGCGCAGTGGTGAAGGCAGAGTGGTGTGTTCTTGGTGAGATTAATTAAAAAATGGTTAAACATTAACTAACCCGGACAGCACGCTGCCGCCCGGGGTTCTGGTCAGTCAGACCACTGGCGTGGCGGCAGGAATTTTATCAGCTACCAATGACAGCGCTTTTTCCACTACCTCAACATCCGCGCCAGGCTTATGGGCATTTTCGCTCAGGTAACGACGCCACTGACGTGCGCCCGGAATACCCTGGAACAGTCCCAACATATGGCGGGTAACATGGCCGAGATAAGTACCTTTTGCCAGTTCAGCTTCAATATAGGGATACATTGCCCGCACCACCGCCACTGGATCGCTGGCTGCGGTATCCAGACCGAACAACTCACGGTCGACCTGCGTCAGAATGCCGGGATTCTGGTAAGCCTCGCGCCCCATCATCACGCCATCCAGATGCAGCAAATGTTGCTTAGCTTCATCCAGCGTTTTTACCCCACCGTTTAGCGATAGCGTCAGCTGTGGAAAATCGCGTTTTAGTTGATAAACACGTTCGTAGTCCAGCGGTGGAATTTCACGATTCTCTTTCGGGCTGAGGCCGGAAAGCCAGGCTTTACGCGCGTGAATGATAAACATGTCACAGCCACCCTGGGTGGCAACCGTCGAGATGAAGTCACAAAGAAACGCGTAACTATCCTGCTCATCAATACCAATACGGGTTTTAACCGTTACCGGAATCGACACCACATCACGCATTGCTTTAATACAATCCGCTACCAGCGCCGCTTCGCCCATCAGGCAGGCACCAAAACGTCCATTTTGTACCCGATCGGACGGGCAACCGACGTTAAGGTTTATTTCATTATAACCACGCGCTTCAGCCAGCCTGGCACACTGCGCCAGCGCCGCGGGATCGCTGCCACCCAGCTGCAATGCGACCGGCTGCTCTTCTTCACTCCAGGCAAGATAGTCGCCTTTACCATGAATGATCGCACCGGTAGTGACCATCTCAGTGTACAGCAGCGTTTGCTGTGTAAGCTGGCGGTGAAAATAACGGCAGTGACGGTCGGTCCAGTCAAGCATTGGCGCGATTGAAAAACGATGAGCAGGTAGATTCTGGGTCATGAAAAGCGATAACTCTGTGCGGTGGAATCGATGTCGATAATATGCGCAATGATATCACAGAATAGCGTAGGGGCGAGGGATGCCTTGCCCAAAAGCCGCGTTGAAACTCTCAGGGACCACTAAGCCAGGGGGTTGTCATCCGCGTCGAAAAAAACAGAGCATTCGGCGTTTTTTGCTGTACGTGATAAAATAACATTTCAATTCGGTCCGGAGATTCCTCATGAGCGCTATCGTTCCTGAACAAATTTTGTCGCAGGCAGAGCAACTTTGTCAGCAGCGCAACGTGCGTTTAACGCCGCAGCGCCTGGAAGTATTGCGTCTGATGACCGAACAGAAAGGGGCTATCAGTGCCTACGACCTGCTGGATTTATTACGCGTATCCGAACCTCAGGCTAAACCCCCCACCGTTTATCGCGCTCTGGATTTTCTGCTGGAACAGGGATTTATCCATCGCGTTGAATCAAACAACAGCTATGTGGTGTGCCACCATTTTGAACAACCGCAGCACACCTCGGCGATGTTGATTTGCGATCGCTGTGGTTCGGTTAATGAGAAGCATGCTGAAGGCGTTGAAGATATTTTGCAGGCACTGGCGCGCCAGTCAGGATTCGTGTTGCGGCACAGCGTTATCGAAGCACATGGGCTGTGTATTGGCTGTCGGGAAGTCGAAGCCTGTACGCATCAGGAAAGTTGCCAGCACGATCATACGGTGGTGAGTAAAAAACGGGGGCGTTAGGTCATTCGTTTTAAAGTGGCACACTCCGTGTGCCTTGGGGTAGGAGCATCGTCCTTAAATGAACTTTAATGCTTTGAGGACTACCAGCGATGATCGCTGTTATGGGTTTCCCAGTCCTTAACTTCTTTTTCCGCTTCATCCTGAGCGTAGCCATAACGTTCCTGGATTTTACCTACCAGTTGATCGCGTTTACCTTCGATCACCGTCATGTCGTCGTCGGTTAATTTACCCCATTTTTCTTTCACTTTACCTTTAAACTGTTTCCAGTTACCGCCGGCTTGGTCGCTATTCATAATATATTTCCTCTACCTTAGGTGATAACAGCTTTGGTGTTTCGTATTAGCTACGTCTCTACTGTTAGAAGAAAACGCTGTCCATTCGCTAAACACAGAGTTAATTATAGTAGCTGAAGCACATTGCGAACCGATATGTAGAGATTACTTCTGCCTGACAGTCTTACAGATAGAATAACTCACTGAAAGATAGCCAGTTTTAAGGTAATCCAGCCATAGTGCCGCGGTGTAACTAAATATGTCTGACGCAAACCCAACTCGGCAAAAGATGAATACCAGCCTACCGCCACTGTTTATGGGCAACAGTGCCTTATTTATCACGTATCAGGCAGAGAAACTGCGGTGAGTAGAGATTACCGATGACCCAGGCATTATTTAACACGGCGATCTTTACATAGCGCCCGCTGCCGGCGTCGGTACTGAAGATCAACCTGTCCACCAGGCCGTCGGGCGAATCATCAGCGGCACGTTTGTCCATCGTGAGCCGGGTCAAATACGCGGTGTTACCGTTCTGCAGGGCGTAATTGAAGCGCCAGGAGCGTGCAGTTGTATAGCTGACGCCAGCTTCGCTTATCTTTCCCACAACATCCAGATAGCCAGTATTATCATTGTGTAAGCTCAGATATATGTTCAGCCTGGCAGAGAAGTTTGCTGATTTATCGCGTATGGAAACGGCAGCAGAACAGTCATTGTCTAAAGTAGAGTAATTTTTTTTATGTCCGATGAAGGCAGATAAAATAGTTACAACGATAACAAAGACCGAAAGCATGAAGCCGATTATTCTACTCTTTTTTAGTTTCATAAGCGGTCTCGTAGAAATTGTAGCAGGAGGCGAGAAGTGTTCCGCTACGATCGTTCCTTTTGCAGATAGACAAAAATATTCTGCCGGGAAAACCATAATAAATTGGATCGGCTACCTGAATATAGATATCGTCATCAGATGTACAGCTCAGTTTTTCTGCATCAAGAACGTCCTTTATGATAGCCAGTTTCTGTTGTGCAGTTTCTGGCGATGCGGGTTTAAAAGCAAAGACCTGACAGCTATTAATTTTCCCCAGCAGCCAGGTTTTTTTACTGATCAGCTCGCCGTCGCTTTTATTGACAGAGAAGCTCCATTTTAGTCCCGATACGAGCGCCAAAATAAACAGAATCACACCAAGATTTATAAAAAAAAACCGGCGTTTTGTTCGTGGTTTGCTTTCTACCAGGGGAGATGGGCTGTCCTGTGGTTGATGAGTCGATGCGTGTTTTTCAACCTCGCAATCCCCGGACAACATAAAACCAATTCTTGGTACTGTAACGATAATTTCTTCGCTACACCCCATATTTCGAAACACTTGTCTCAGATCGGAAATATATTTATTCAGACTGTTATTTGAGCTTCTTAATCCATGTGCATCCCATACATGGCTAAGTATTTCATCTCTGCTTACGACTTCTCCTCGGTGCTCAAGTAAAAATGCCAGCAGGCGACTCATAGTAGCGGTTAATGTGATGCCGGATGCTTCATCTTGATCGAGCCAGAATAAACCATCAGTATTTCTGAATTTTACTTTGTTATTAATGATGTAGAACACCGTAGCTCTCGTGTGCTGAATAGTCCTAAAAATTATAGCCCTTTTTTCCAGAGTTGAACATACGGTTTAGAGAGGAAGTTTTTGGTGTGTTTATCTTAATTACATTTATATAACCTTATAAATTAGAATAATCTTCCGAATTAATCATTTTTACTTATACAAATGGCTGTTTTTTTTACCAGAGACTACTATGGCTCTCGCTTTCACTGACCAGCAACGTGAGTATTGAGAAGGAGAAGTCATGCATTGTTATTTTTCGATGATGTAATGAAAGAAAGATACCCAAGAAAATTCCCATATAAAGGTTGTGCCTATTGATGCCAGTGGTTAGTTAAGGTTGACCCTTTTAAATTTAAGGGATTAAAACTAACTTTTGCCCGGTTTTTTTTGCTTTAAATCAATGAAATATACAGTGGCCATGGCCTTTTTATCTGTTTATTTTTTTTATTGTTGGGAGAAAGGGGCTGCTATTGCATAATTTCTCAATCGTTGACCAGAACGAAAAGAGTGCATCACCAGAGAAAGTTCTTTGTTCGGTATAAGAAATGGATTTTTAAAATGGAATGGAACTGCCGTAATAACAATATAAAAGTAGTGAACTCTATTTTTTCAGAGGATAATTTTTTCGTCTACGGTCTTTGTAGATTGTTAAGCATGGATTTTATTAACGCCTTTTTCACCGTGCTCGATTTCGACTGCCAACACATAGATCATGTTCTTATGTCCGTCTCTGACGGTAAAGAGAAAGTCGCCTTTGTATCCAATGACATTGACTTTTATAAGGCAGAGAAAATTGGCATACCCCATGTTTTAGACAAAAGAAGTAGTGTGCAGGACATTCTCGGTTTTTTTTTACTTAAGCGTGATTCTGGAATTTATCATACCAAGAAAAAACTGACACGACGTGAAAAAGAACTTTTGACGTTAATGTCAGATGGTGTGACGCACCAGGAGATGACGACCAAGCTGGGAATTAATTATAAAACATTTTATACCCATCGCAGAAATCTGATGTTGAAATTAGGCTGTGATAATCGAATATTTCTGCAAAATTTATTTGTGCAGCGATAACCAAGCCCTCCGTCTGGATCGCTGAAAAAACACTTCACCAAAGTAAGTCAAATAAAAACGCTGTATCAATTGGAGTCATGCTGACTCTGTATTTCTGTCACCAATGCAAATGAAATATCAATAAGGAAATTAAACATGAGTACATTAGCCAAACTGAGCGCACTTTCCGTATTACTGGCCGCTTTTGGTGCAAGCGCGGCACAGGGTGAAGGGGTTGTAAACTTTAAGGGTACCGTTGTTGATGCCCCGTGCGGTATTGAATCTGATTCTGCCGATCAGTCCATCGATTTTGGTCAGATCTCAAAAGCCACACTGGCCGCAGGCGGTATTTCCCAGCAGAAAACTCTGGCTATCAAGCTTGTTGGCTGTGATGTCAGTAATGTCTCTAAAGGCGTACAGGTCACCTTCAACGGTAATACCATGTCTGCTCCAGGTGAAAATGGCACAACAGTACCGGTAGCAACCGAGCTGGCAACCTCTGGCCCGACCAACACGGCGATTATTATTAACAATGGTACTGACCTGAGCTTCGGTAAGGCGACCAACGATATTCCGTTGGGTGACGGTCAAAATACTCTGCAGTTCAATACCTGGGTGAAACAGGCTACGGGCAAAACCGTTGCTGCGGGCGATTTTACCGCGGTAGCGAACTTTAACCTTAGCTACCAGTAAATACAGGTGAGGAGCAGGGGAGGATTCCCTGCTCCTGATAAAGATCAAATCAGGGAAGCCTGGTTATTTTAACGATGTCAGCGGTTACAATGAAAAATAATTTATTTGCCGTCATTAAAATGACTACAGCGTTGATCTGTCTGAGTTTCTGTAAATACTCGCTGGCAGTCGAATTTAATACAGACGTTATTGATTCCAGCGATCGGAATAATATCGATTTTACCCGTTTTTCACAGGCCGGGTATATCATGCCCGGGCAGTATCAGCTTCAGCTCGTCGTTAATGGACAGAACGTCTCGGTCAGTGAACTATCCGTCTCTTTTATTGATGTACCTGATAGCAAGGGCCAGCTGGTATCGCGGGCCTGTCTGACCCCCGAAATGGTGGCGAAAATCGGCCTTACTGAGGCATCGCTCGCCAGGGTGACGTGGTGGAATAACCACAGCTGTGCTGATTTAGCGCCATTATCTGGCAGCACTATTCAGGCGGACCTTGCCGCAGGTGAACTGAATATTACTCTGCCTAAGGCGCTGCTGGAATATTCAGACGCTTCATGGCTGCCGCCTTCCCGTTGGGAAAATGGTATTCCAGGCCTGCTATTTGATTACAACCTGAATGGGCTCGTGACGCGTCCAAATGAAGGCGATCAGAGCCAATCCCTGAGTTATAACGGCACCGTCGGCGCCAACTTTGATGCCTGGCGGCTCAGAGGGGATTATCAGGGCAGCATTAACCGTACGCAAGGAAGTGCGAACGGCACCCAAAGCCAGTCTGACTGGACGCGTTTCTACTTGTTCCGTGCGTTGCCACGGCTACAGTCAAAGCTGACGCTGGGTGAAAACTATATTAACTCTGACATTTTCAATGGCTGGGCATATACCGGCGCCTCTCTGGAAAGTGACGATCGTATGCTGCCGCCCCGACTGCGCGGTTACGCCCCACAAATTACCGGCATAGCGGAAACCAATGCCAGAGTCATAGTAAAACAGCAGGAGCGCGTGCTGTACGACTCTACCGTCCCTGCCGGACCTTTCAGCATCCAGGACCTGGACAGCTCTATTCGCGGGCGACTGGACGTAGAGGTGATTGAGAGTAACGGACAAAAAAAGACGTTTGTCGTCAATACGGCTTACGTACCTTATCTGACCCGTCCGGGACAATTGCGTTATAAACTGGTTGGTGGACGCTCTCGCTATTTAGGGCATGAGACGGAAGGCCCCGCTTTCACCGGTAGTGAGTTGTCATGGGGCGTTAACAATAACTGGTCGCTGTACGGCGGCGGAATTTTTTCCGGTTCCTATAATGCTCTGGCAATAGGTATTGGTCGCGATTTATATGAGTGGGGTGCACTGTCGAGCGACGTGACCCAATCCGTCGCGCGTTTTGATGGTAAAGAAACACTGATGGGTAAGTCCTGGCGCTTAAGCTATTCGAAACGCTTTGATGACGCGAATACGGATATCACCTTTGCCGGATATCGCTTCTCCGAACGCGATTATATGACGATGCAAGGTTATCTCGATACCCGCTATCGGAATAATATCGCCGGACATGACAAGGAACTTTATACGGTTTCACTGAATAAATATTTTTCCGAACAGCGAATGTCGGTAAATGTTCAGTACAGTCATCAGACATACTGGGATCTGGGTACGTCGAATTATTACACTCTATCTTTTAACCAGTATCTCGATATTCTGGGATTCAAAAATCTCTCTGTCGGCCTGACGGTATCGCGAACAAAATATCTTGACCGCGATGATAATGCCGGATTCCTGCGTATTTCTGTACCGCTGGGCACGGGTATGCTCAGTTATAACGGCAGTAAGAACGACAGCCGTTACTCGCAGACGATAGGATATAGCGACACTCTAAATAACGGCATGGACAGTTATAACATTAACGCCGGGTTAAACCACGGTGATAATACCAGTGGCGGAACATTTAATGGCTATTACAGCCGCCATAGTTCACTGGCCGATGTATCAGCCTCTTTTGCCACGGTACAAAATAATTATAGTTCGCTAGGTTTAAGCGCTTCCGGTGGAGCGACAATAACGGCGAAGGGAGCGGCTTTACATGCCGGTGGTCTGAATGGCGGTACACGAATGCTGGTATCAACTGATGGCATCGCCGGCGTACCCGTGGATGGTGGGCGAGTGTTCACTAACCGTTGGGGAACGGGTGTGGTGACGGATATCAGCAGCTATTACCGTAACACAGTATCTGTTGATGTCAGCAAGTTGCCAGAGGATATCGAAGCCCCGCAATCGGTAGTTGAGTCCGCTCTTACGGAAGGTGCCATCGGCTACCGCAAATTTGAAGTTCTGAAAGGTGCGCGTCTGTTTGCCGTACTGCGTACCGCAGAAAATAATCATCCTCCTTTTGGTGCCGCCGTACTCAATGCCAAAGGTCGGGAATTAGGTATGGTTGGCGACGATGGCCTCGTTTGGATCAGCGGCGTTAATCCAGGTGAAACCCTGAGTGTCAGTTGGAACGGAAAGGTGCAGTGTCTCACCGATCTTCCTGACAACCTGCAGCCTGACCAGCAATTATTATTACCGTGTCGTGCAAATTAATAAATTATGTCGTCGGCAATCAGTCGGCGGGCAGAAAAGAACTGGAGAAAAAAATGTTTAAATTAAGGACGATAGTGTTGATTGTCGGTGTTTTTACGATATCAACAGGCTATGCCGCTATTTCAATGGATCGCACCCGAATTATTTATAATGGGGATGAAAAATCCATGGCGTTGAATATTGCCAATGAAAATAATCAATTGCCCTACCTGGCCCAGGTTTGGCTGGATAATGACAAGCAAGAAAAGCTCACCACCGGCCCGTTAGTGGTCACACCTCCGGTCCAGCGTCTGGAAGCCGGAACGAAAAGCCAGCTCAGGCTGATGTCTACCCCCGGAATCAATCAGCTGCCCCAGGATCGTGAAAGCTTGTTCTATTTTAACCTGCGTGAAATTCCTCCAAAGAGTGATAAAGCGAATGTTCTGCAGATAGCGCTGCAGACTCAGGTCAAACTCTTTTATCGTCCGGCGGCGATCAAAGCCGAACCTAATAAAGTTTGGCAGGATCAGTTGGTGCTGCATCCCGAAGCGGGTGGCTATCGTATTACTAACCCAACGCCGTATTACATCACCATTATTGGCTTCGGTGCTTCCCGCCAGGATGCTGAGAAAGGGAAATTTGAAGCGGTAATGGTAGCGCCAAAATCAGAGTTGCAGGTGAAAGCTCCCCAGACCGGAACGCCGTGGCTCACGTTCATTAACGACTACGGTGGGCGACCAACGCTGCCTTTCCGCTGTGAGGGTAGCCAGTGTACTGCTACAGACAAGGGCTGACGATGATCAGGCTCCTTGTCTGCCTGATGATGTTATGCCTGCTTGGCCTCTGTGGGCGAGCCGGAGCCGATGTGGTCTTTACCGGAAATCTGCTGGATCGTCCTTGCCAGCTGGATCCGGCATCGGCGGGACAAGATGTGACTTTTTCCGAAAGCGCACTGCCACAATTTCACAACGCGCCCGGCAGAAGCAACAACAAAAACTTCGCGATCAAATTGCTTAACTGTCGGGCGGAGTCACTTGGGAAGATTGTCAAAGTTGTCTTCTCAGGCGAGGCAGAACAACGCGTGCCGGGGGCACTTAAAGTCTCAGGAGTCAATTCTGGCAAGTTAGCGGTTCAAATTATCGATACGGACGGTAAGACGCCACTGGCTCTGGGAGACGCCCACCACGCCGGCAATGGAGAGGTGATTGCCTCCGAGATCGTTACGCTCAACTTTAGCGCCTATGTACAGGCCACGCCTGAAGCTCTGGCTGACAAAAGCGTGCAGCCAGGTGATTACAGCGCGATCGCTACTTTTGAAATTAACTATCAGTAATGTCAAACAGATAAAGGAATAAGAAATGCTGCGTTTTAAAATAAAAATTGGCACGCTACTGGCTGCCTGCATTCTGCCGCTGACCGCCCAGGCGGATACCAGTATGGTTTTCACCGGTAATCTTGTCGTTCCACTGTGTACCGTGAACAACAACACTCAGGTGACAGTGCCGTTCGGCGACGTGGAGATCCAGACGCTGACCGCGGTAAACACTCCTTACGACCTGCAAGAGATAACGATCCCCGTCAACTGCCCTTACACTCTCGGTGCGCCGAGGCTGACAGTGACTTCATCGACGGTTCACGATGCGGCCCAGGGCGTACTACAGACCTCGAAATATAGCGAAGGGTTGGTTGTCTATTTACGTCAGAAAAATGGCACGACTGCCCTGCCGCTGGGGACAGAAACCGATGTCACCTCATCCGTTACCGGTAGTGGCACCGCCCGGACCCTGGCCCTGACGGCCGGTATCGGACGCATTAAAGATCTTGATGCGCTGACGCCTGGAGAGTTTACCGCCAGCTCAACACTACAGGTACGCTATCAGTAATATCCGGCCAGAAGAGCAATAAAGGATGGCCAGCACCATTGTAAAGCTGCATTGATCCGGACTCAGGCAGCTTCCGCTGAGCTGGCCTGACAATATGAACAGGCGAAGACCTTTTCAGATGCCTAGCAGCGTTAAAACAGCACAGACGGATCTACTAAGAGGCGTAAAAATTATGTCGCTAAAATTAATGAAAATAACAGCAGTAATTTCTTACTCGATGCTGTTTCTGTCTGGCAGAACACTTGCAGAAGATATCCCTATCAGTATTACAGGAGAGGTCTATATTCCTGCCTGTCAGGTTAATGGCGGAGAAACGATCGAAGTAAAGTTTGGAGATATATCCGTAACGGACGTGGCCAACCCAAAAAATTATCAAAAAATTAGTGTGCCAATTAGTTGTGATTATCCTCAGGGAACAGCTTACGTGAAGGTGACAGGGACTCAACTGGGCGCGAATACAAACGTACTGGCAACGAATGTCAGCAATTTTGGCATTGCTCTTTATCAGGGAGAGGGAACGTCCACTAAATTAACCCTTGGAGGGGGGACAATCTATGGATCAGTATCCATTGGTTATCCAATCACTAATGGGCTTTCAGGAAAAGAATCAGGCGTTTTCGTTTTCACAGCAGTGCCATTTAAAAATGGTACCGGTCAGTTGGAGACAAAGGCATTTTCGGCCTCTGCAAGTATGAGTATAAGCTACTTTTAGTTATAAACGCCTCAGGCGTCTCAGCACGTCACGATTGTAAATGCCAGGCCAGATTTGTGTGAAGAAAATTATGAATCATTGCGGATATATCTCAATGCGTTCGAGAAATAGCAGTTACGCACTAAAAATACAGCATCAGCAATGCTGATTTTTTAATGTGTAACTCTGAAAATAATATTTAAAAGGAGTTGAAAAGGTGAATGTAGTTAATTACTTTTTATCTTTTATTTTTCTTTGCTGTAGTATACCTGCCTTTGCCTATGACCCTTGCCGTGATTTGCAAATATTGTGGCAAATGGATGATAACTCACAGGCAATCCCTCCAATAACCGTCAGTAATGGTAGTACAGCGGATTACTTTGATATCACTTTACCCGGGTTACCGTCCACCGCACCAGGAAGCGTATCATGGATTCAACGTTATAATGTTCCCTTTGGCACGAATAATATTGCAAGTGGAAACGGCAGCAAGAACCTGGCGACATGGATAGCATTACCCGCTGGAGGGGGCGATATCTCTCTGGGTGACGGATTGACGGGCCGTATAGAAATTATTTCCGGAAACTATCTTGTGCGCGGAATATATTCAGGTTTTCAGACCTATTCTGGTCCGTACAAATTTCCTAATTGGGTGGGAAATTTTCCGAGCAGTCTTAATGTCGGATCCCGTTATCCGCTGGTCGAAAACTCTTTTACTGAGACAAAACTGCGCGTTTATATCACCAAAGGGAGCGCTTTTTCCGGCACATACAACGTGAGAATTCCAATAAAGATCGGAGCTGAAGAGTGGTATAAGGGAGAAAAATACTGTTCTGGTGGGGGTGGGGTTGAGCTAGCAGTGGCATCTATGCAAAATCGATTTGCTCCAGTGCAGGTTAATGTGATGGCCAGCTGTTCTTTGACCGGAGGCAGTAATATTGCCATTAATCATGGAAAAATAACTACCGCACAGGCTCGTAGCGGACACTCTTCAAGTACTAATTTTGGGATTAATTGCGGGAGCCCGTCTAACGTGCAGTTAACCTTTGAGGGGGTTCAGCCTGTCTCCGGAGAGGCCAGAAATGTGACGAAGTGTGGTAATAATGGAAAATGTACATTGACGGTTGATGATAATGCCAGTTTTGTTGGTGTTGTCGATGGCAGTAAAAATTTTAAGATAAGCTCCGTCTATCAGACCGTTGGATCCAGCACCCCTGACTCAGGCGCTTTCTCGGGTAATGCAATATTGAGAGTTCTGATGCAATAAAATAGACAATGTAAGTCACGGCGCGTGCCTGCGGAGGATAACAGCACGCGCTAAAGGAAGTAGAAGGTTACAGCCAGTTGCCGTTGCGAATCACACCGACCGCCAGACCTTCAATCGTCAGGTTTTGCTGACGAAGATCGACCACAATTGGCTGAAAATCACTGTTTTCAGGCAGTAACTGAACCACATTACCTTGTTTCTTCAGTCGTTTGACGGTGACTTCATCGTCAATACGCGCTACGACAACCTGTCCATTACGCACGTCCTGAGTCTTATGCACTGCCAGCAGATCGCCATCCATAATACCGATGTCTTTCATCGACATGCCGCTGACGCGCAACAAGAAGTCTGCATTAGGTTTAAACAGATTGGCGTCGACCTGAAAATGGCCTTCAATATGCTGTTCTGCCAGCAATGGTTCACCCGCTGCGACGCGACCGATCAGCGGCAGGCCGCTCTCATCTTCCATCATCAGACGAATGCCGCGCGAAGCGCCGGAAACGATCTCAATCACACCCTTACGCGCCAGGGCTTTCAGATGCTCTTCCGCGGCGTTGGGGGAACGGAAACCTAATTGCGAGGCAATTTCGGCGCGTGTAGGAGGCATACCCGTCTGATTAATATGGTCACGAATCAGATCATAGACCTGCTGCTGCCTTGCCGTTAATGCTTTCATTCCGCCCCCTGGTTGTTTATACAGTCGCTGTGAGTATATACAGGTATTCGCTGCTTTGAAACCTAAAGCTGCGTAAAAAACGACTGCTTGTCAATTTCTGCCTGGTCAGGCGAAATGTGCCCATAACAGCATTATCCAGACAAATACCGCTAACAGAATGGTGAGTAACACCGCCGCAGACCCCATATCCTTGGCGCGTCCGGAAAGCTCATGCATTTCACTGCCGATCCGATCCACCACCGCTTCTATCGCGCTGTTAAGGATTTCTACGATAATCACCAGCAGTACTGAGCCGATTAGCAGTACACGAGTGATGGCATCCACATCAAGCCAGCAGGCAATAACGATCGCCACCACTGCTGCGATCAACTCCTCGCGAAATGCGGCTTCATGCTGCCAGGCGGCACGCAAACCTTTCCATGAATAACCTGCTGCTTTCACAATTCGCGCCAGGCCGGTTACATTATTTGTCATAATCAGGGAACCCTTTGAGATGTTTAACGTCCACCAGAGGGTGGCGCACGTATTGCAACACAACAGATCTTAATAGCGCTTTCTGGTATGCTTGCCGCGCTTTGCTAACAAGAGGCTTCATGTTGTCTATGTCAGGTTGGCGTAATTTCTATTACAAGTTACTAAACTTACCCCTCTCATTTTTGGTGAGAAGTAAGGCTATTCCGGCCGATCCGGTAGCTGAACTCGGGCTCGATAGTTCGCGCCCCATTATGTATGTATTGCCTTATGATTCAAAGGCGGATCTCCTTGCATTGCGATCGCAATGTCGTAAACGCGACTTGCCCGATCCGTTGGAGCCGCTGGAAATCGATGGCACGGTTTTGCCACGCCACGTGTTTATCCACGATGGACCGCGCGTGTTCCCCTACTTCGTTCCCAATCTGGAGTCGGTAAAGCTGTTTCACGAATATCTGGATCTGCACCGCAGCAATCCCGATCTTGACGTGCAGATGGTGCCGATTTCCGTCATGTTTGGCCGTGCGCCGGGTCGCGAAGTTCAGGGTGAACAGACGCCACATCTGCGCGTGCTGAACGGCATTCAGAAGTTTTTTGCCGTTCTCTGGTTAGGACGCGACAGCTTCGTGCGTTTCTCTCCTACCGTGTCACTGCGCCGTATGGCGACTGAACACGGCACCGATCAAACTATCGCCCAGAAGCTGGCCCGCGTTGCGCGTATGCATTTCGCTCGTCAGCGTCTGGCGGCGATCGGCCCGCGTTTGCCGGTGCGTCAGGAGCTGTTTGGTCGGCTGCTGCAATCCAAAGCCATCGCTAAAGCGGTCGAAGATGAAGCACGCAGCAAAAAAATCTCCCATGAGAAGGCACAGCAAAACGCAGTTGAGCTGATGGAAGAGATCGCCGCTGACTTCTCTTACGAAGCGATTCGTCTTACCGACCGCGTGATGAGCTGGACGTGGAGCAAGCTTTATCAGGGCATTAACGTCAACGGTGGCGAACGTGTTCGTCAGCTGGCGCAGGATGGCCATGAAATCGTTTATGTTCCCTGCCATCGCAGTCATATGGACTACCTGCTGCTGTCGTATGTGCTGTATCACCAGGGCTTGGTGCCGCCGCACATTGCTGCCGGTATTAATCTGAATTTCTGGCCTGCGGGCCCGATCTTCCGTCGTCTGGGTGCGTTCTTTATCCGCCGTACTTTTAAAGGCAATAAACTGTACGCCACGGTGTTCCGCGAATATCTCGGTGAGCTGTTTACCCGCGGCTATTCGGTGGAATACTTCGTCGAAGGGGGGCGTTCGCGCACCGGGCGTCTGCTCGATCCGAAAACCGGTACCTTGTCGATGACCATTCAGGCGATGCTGCGCGGCGGTAACCGCCCTATCACGCTGGTGCCAATCTACATTGGCTATGAACACGTGATGGAAGTAGGCACTTACGCCAAAGAGTTGCGCGGTGCTACCAAAGAGAAAGAAGGCTTTATGCAGATGGTGCGCGGTTTACGCAAACTGCGCAATCTCGGCCAGGGCTATGTTAACTTTGGTGAACCGCTGCCGTTGATTAACTATCTGAATAAGCATGTGCCTGAATGGCGTGATTCTATCGATCCGATTGAAGCTCAGCGCCCGGCCTGGCTGACACCGGCGGTAAATGATATCGCTCAGCGCGTGATGGTGCGGATTAATAACGCCGGCGCGGCCAACGCCATGAACCTTTGTGTCACCGCGCTGCTGGCTTCTCGTCAACGTTCATTAACGCGCGAACAGTTGACCGAGCAGCTCGACTGCTACATCCAGCTGCTGCGTAATGTGCCTTATTCGCCTGACGCTACCGTACCGGATATGACGGCGGAAGCGCTGCTGAACAGCGCGCTGGGAATGAATAAATTTGAAACCGAGCAGGACAATATCGGTGACATCATTATTCTGCCGCGTGAGCAAGCGGTGCTGATGACTTACTATCGCAACAATATCCATCATATGCTGGTGTTACCGGCGTTGATTGCCGCCATAGTGCAGCAGCATCGCGAAATTTCGCGCGCGGAACTGTTGCGTCAGGTCAGCGTTATTTATCCGATGCTGAAAAGTGAGCTGTTCCTGCGCTGGAATAAAGAGGAGCTGCCACAGGTACTGGATGAGATGATCGCTGAATTGTCGCGTCAGGGTCTGGTCACTGCCGATGAGAGCACTCTGCGCCTGAATCCGTCACGCTTCCGTACCCTGCAGCTGTTGGCCGCAGGGGTACGCGAAACATTGCAACGCTATGCGATTACCTTCTCAATTCTCAGTGCAAATCCGGCGATTAACCGGGGTTCACTGGAAAAAGAGAGCCGCACTATGGCCCAGCGCTTGTCAGTGTTGCACGGGATTAATGCCCCGGAATTCTTTGATAAGGCGGTATTCTCTTCACTGGTGCTGACGCTACGTGATGAAGGCTATATCAGCGATACCGGCGATGCTCAGATTGAACAGACGCAGAAAGTGTACCTGCTACTGGCCGATCTGATTACTCAGGAAGTACGGCTGACGATTGAGAGCGCAGCGGCGCTTGAAGTCTTAACGAAGCCTTAATCGCTGATTTATGCCGCATGAAAAACGCCCGATAACTTATCGGGCGTTTTTTTTTGCTGCGCAAGCGGAAAACATCCTGTAACCGCCCCCGCAGGATGATAAATGTGATTTGAGCTGCCCCCCAGAGTGTCATTTACTCAATCTCCTTGCTTTATCACTTACAGGAGTTGGCGATGAGTGTTTCTTTACTGGGATTTAACGGCGAGCGTTTCGATCCGGCTAATGGCGCAACGCAGCTGGGCAACGGCTATCGTGCTTATTATCCCGCCCTGCGGCGTTTTAACTGCCCGGACAGCTGGAGTCCGTTTGGTCACGGCGGGATTAATCCTTACGCTTATTGTGTCGGTGACCCGATCAACCGCGTCGATCCGTCAGGGCATTTCAGCTGGCAGGCCGGGCTGGGTATCGGGATGGGGCTGCTGGGAATACTGGGAATACTGGGCGCGGTATTTACCGCCGGCGCTTCTCTTGTGGCAGCGGGCAGTCTGGGTGCGGCGCTGGCGGCGTCCTCAGTGACGGCACTGACGGTGGGCACGGCGGGCGTGGTGGCGGATGTCACCGGCGTGGTGAGTCTGTTAACCGCACAGCACAATCCAGAAGCTTCCGCACTGCTGGGATGGCTGTCGCTTGCCAGCGGCCTGGTGTCATTAGGCGCTGGCCTGGCTGCCGGAGGCTATCGGATGTTAAATAAAACCGTGCAGCAAAGCAGTTACACCGCCCTTGCGGCTGAACCTATCCTGTCGTCCGAACTTCCTGCTGCGGCGAGCCTGACGTCTTTTGAGGAGTTAACACATAACGGTTTGATTATGCGCAACATTATGCAGCATCTTTCGGGGCTGGACGTTGATAGTTTACGCGCAACATCAACAAGCATGCTGAATAACGTCCACAACGTGCTGGATAATATAGACAATTACATTGTTCCGGTCAGGCGTGGAGAGAACAGATATAAAGTGCCACTGCTCGAGGCTCTGGGAGATTAGCCGATAAGTCATCCTGGCATCGCGGCAATGAGGGAGATATGGGAAGGTTTACATCCGTATCATCCCCCTTCGCAACTCAGCCTCAATCAAATTAATCCTGCCCGCCAAAAGTTTATGGTGCTAAACAATTTGTCTGAATCATCCAGCACGATGGTGAAATATTCGGCCGCTAAATGGGATAAAGAGTTTATAAAAGAAATGAGCACTCGCAACCGGATATTCAGGGCGTGGCAGTCGCTGTTCCATAGTGTTCACCCTGACAGCTTTATTGAGGATTAATTTTCGGGGGAAATTGATCCTCCCATTTTTCCCAGTATATGACACTAACCTGATGGTTATTATAATGATGTTATTTTTCGTCATTGTATGTGATTAACTCAACCTCCTTTCTTTTTGCTTACAGGAGTTGGCGATGAGTGTTTCTTTACTGGGATTTAACGGCGAGCGTTTCGATCCGGTCAGTGGCGCAACGCAGCTGGGCAACGGCTATCGTGTTTATTATCCCGCCCTGCGGCGTTTTAACTGCCCGGACAACTGGAGTCCGTTTGGTCACGGCGGGATTAATCCTTACGCTTATTGTGTCGGTGACCCGATCAACCGCACCGATCCGTCAGGGCATTTCAGCTGGCAGGCCGGGCTGGGTATCGGGATGGGGCTGCTGGGAATACTGGGAATACTGGGCGCGGTATTTACCGCCGGCGCTTCTCTTGTGGCAGCGGGCAGTCTGGGTGCGGCGCTGGCGGCGTCCTCAGTGACGGCACTGACGGTGGGCACGGCGGGCGTGGTGGCGGATGTCACCGGCGTGGTGAGTCTGTTAACCGCACAGCACAATCCAGAAGCTTCCGCACTGCTGGGATGGCTGTCGCTTGCCAGCGGCCTGTTGTCATTAGGCGCTGGTCTGGCTGCCGGAGGCTATCGGCTGTTAAATAAAACCGTGCAGCAAAGCAGTTACACCGCCCTTGCGGCTGAACCTATCCTGTCGTCCGAACTTCCTTCTGCGGCGAGCCTGACGTCTTTTGAGGAGTTAACACATAACGGTTTGATTATGCGCAACATTATGCAGCATCTTTCGGGGCTGGACGTTGATAGTTTACGCGCGACATCAAAAAGCATGCTGAATAATGTTCATCGTGCAGTGGATAATATAGAAAATTACACCATCAAGATAAAACGCTGGGAGAATGAACATTTGGTATCGATAGGTCTGCTCGAGTCGCTGAAAGAGAATCCGATGCATATAACTGCCCTGGAGACCGTCAGAGAAATATGGCGCGGGCACTATCCCTATACTCCGCCCTCGCAACTCAACCTCAATAGCATAAATCCTGCCAGCGCCGGATTTATGGCGATAAACCATTCAGGCGAATCATCAAGCACAATGATGAGGTATTCAGCCACCCGATGGGATAGAAAATTTATAAAACAGGTTAATATTCGTAACCGAATTTTCAGAGCCTGGCAGTCACTGTTTCATAGCATTCATCCTGAAATCTTTATTGAGGATTAAATTTCGGGAGTGAACTGCCCCTATTTTTCCCAGTATATGACAGCGACCTCATAGTTATTATAATGATGTCATTTCCCGCCTTGGTATGTGATTAACTCAACCTCCTTTCTTTTTGCTTACAGGAGTTGGCGATGAGTATTTCTTTACTGGGATTTAACGGCGAGCGTCTCGATCCACTCAGTGGCGCAACACATCTGGGCAACGGCTATCGTGCTTATTATCCCGCCCTGCGACGCTTTAACTGCCCGGACAGCTGGAGTCCGTTTGGTCACGGCGGGATTAATCCTTACGCATATTGTGCCGGTGACCCGATCAACCGCACCGATCCGTCAGGGCATTTCAGCTGGCAGGCCGGGCTGAGCATTGGTATGGGGCTGCTGGGGATATTGGGGGCGATATTTACCGCCGGTGGTTCACTGGTCGCAGCAGGCAGCCTGGGAGCGGCGATGGCCGCATCGACGGTGACAACACTGGCCGTCGGCACGGCCGGCGTGGTGGCCGATATCACCAGCGTCGCCAGCCCGCTAACTGCGCACGGCCACCCAAAGGCTTTTTCACTGCTGGGGTGGATATCGCTTGCGGCAGGCTTGCTATCATTAGGAACCGGTCTGACCGCCGGAGGCTATCAGCTGCTAACTACAACCACAGAGGAGAGTGGCAATATCGCCCCTGCGGCTGAACATGCCATTATGCCCGAACTCCCCGCTGCGGCTGCCACACCCACCTTAGAAACGCTATCGCACAATCCGCTGATTATGAGCGGCATTATGCGCCGACTGACGGGAACGGAAATAGATAACTTACGCGCAACATCGAAGACCATGCAGGCCAACGTTGAAAGAATGCTGACCCGTTTAGATAGCCTGTTACCTGAACGAAGCGCTACCGAGTTTATGGCCAGTTATAAGCCTTCTGTTGATGACTATGCTATTTTTAAGTCTACGTATACCAACAGTGACTATATTGAGCAGGTAAGGCGTATCTGGCGGGGAGAACATCCTTTTACCTCTGCTTCGCAACTCAGTAAAAGTAATATTAATCCTCTGGAAAATAAATTATCGATGATGCGTACCACCAATATCCGCAGGATGTTGCACCCTCACAGTTTTCAGAATGCGGAGCAGCAAGAGCAAATAATAATCAGTGAATCCATGTTTAACGCGCAGGTTTATGAAAGAAATAAACAGTTTACCCAATGGAAAACAACCTTCCGTTCTCTGCACGCGAATGACTTTATCAATAACTGATCCACAGGGGCGAAATTCGCCCCTGTGTGACTTGATTATCCAAAAGTAAACGGCGCAGTATTCAATACCACCCCGATAAACAGCACCAGTCCGACATAATTATTATTACGAAATGCCCGGAAGCAGTGCTCGCGTTTGCGATCGGCAATCAGTTTCTGCTGATGAATAAACAGCGCGCCCGCCAGCAGAATCGACCAGTAAAACGCACCGTTCAGTTTCAACAACAGGCCGATCGCCACCAGCAATATTAATGCTGCCAGCTGCAGTAAACCGATAATCAACTTGTCGAAGCGACCAAACAGGATTGCCGTCGATTTCACGCCAATCTTCAGATCGTCGTCGCGATCGACCATCGCATACTGGGTGTCGTAAGCCACCGTCCAGCAGATGTTGGCGAAAAACAGCAGCCAGCAGGTTAACGGTACACTTTCACTGACCGCCGCCCAGGCCATTGGAATTGCCCAGCCAAATGCCGCACCCAGCACCACTTGCGGCAGATGGGTATAACGCTTCATAAATGGATAGACAAAGGCCAGCGCCAGACCGCCAAATGACAGCCAGATGGTCATGGCATTCATCGTCAATACCAGCGCAAACGAGACCAGAACTAACGCCACAAACAGCAGTTTGGCCTCTTTCCCGCTGACCGCTCCGCTCGGTAACGGCCGCTCGCGGGTGCGTTTGACATGACCATCGATTTTGCGATCGGCATAGTCGTTAATCACACAACCCGCAGCACGCATAGTAAATACGCCCAGCACAAACACCACCAGTACATTCAGCGGTGGCATTGCCATATCAGCCAGCCACAGCGCCCAGAGCGTCGGCCATAACAGCAGCAGTGAACCAATCGGTTTATCGATACGCATCAGGCGGCTATAAGCCTGAAGTTTGTTTATTTGCAGACTTTTTTCCACTTATCGTGATCCTTCCGCAGGCCCACGCTGATAGAGCGGCGCCGCAGGTAAAAAAAGTTCGGTAAGGAGTAGCGGCTTATTGGCCAGACGCAGGCGCGAGCGTCGTCCCCATAAGGACTGGACGATACCGGGTTCAATAAAATCACGGGTTAGCGTAGAGGACGAAAACAGATAGCGACCAAGTGGACGACTGCCTAAGTTTTGCAGCATCGCTTCCGGCCCGTTAAGCGTCGATTCCGGCACAATAGTGCGGCCAGCCAGCCAGGGCACGCCGTCGCCAAACAGCAAGATTTCGCGCAGCCAGTAACGCTGTTCCTGTGGCAGTAACGCTACCTCATCGCCAACGTCAGCAGCGCTGATAAAACCTTCGCGCAGTGGCTCAACGGTGACTTTCGCGCAGTGACGCTCAAAACGCTTCGTCATTGAATCCTCTTCCATCAGCCAGTCCAGCAGGGCTGCATCAAGTGAAGGGGACGAAGCAGGAAGCCATTCCATCGCGCGCAGCAGCTTAAGCGCGTTATCCGACATACGGCATCTCCAGGTTAAAAATCAGAAGCCGTAGTGTAACGCAGAGCCTGGCGGAGAACACGCCACGCGGGAGGAAATGGCAAAAATTATCTGGCTGATGTCAGTTAAAAAAGGGTGCGTCAGTGACGCACCAATGGTCCAGCAACATCAGCAATATGGGGATAACGTCATCCCTTGCCTTTCACACTGCTGATAAAGGTCGCGCGGGCCGTCGACGAGCCAAGGCGTTCAGCCTCATTCATCAACCTCAGCGCTTTATCAATTTCGCCCTCTTTAATCGCCTGTTTGATCGCGTTATTAAAGTAGCTTTCGGTCTCGTTCAGTAATGGCTCAGTTTTCGGCGCAGGTGCGGCGCGCATCGGGGCAGGCGCCGGTGCCGGTGCGAGGGCTGGAGCCGAAGCCGGAGCTGGCGCGGCAGTGGTGTTAACCGCAGCACCGGTGCTTCCGATCACCACAGGTTTAGGATCGGCAGCACCAAAAAGCTTACCAATCATAATATTGCCGCTGTTTTGCTCGGTTTTCGCCTTAATGGTTAAGCTGCCTGTCGGACTATGCCGCACCACTAAATCCGGTACGTCAGGAATGGCGTTGTTCGCCCCCTCGGCATATAGCTTGGCCGGGCTGGGCATGGTAGAAGTACGAGCCAGATCGTCAGTGGTGGTGTAGATCAACAGATAAATCTGTTTCTGCCCCAGCACTGGCGTCAGTTTCAGGGTGCCTTCCAAGCGGTTACCAGAGGCAATACCCGGCTTGGCATACGGGAAATAGCTGCCAGGAAAGTAAGCGGCGGGCTGTAACTGCTCATCCAGCACCAATACATTCGGCACGTAGGCGCGTTTATCTTTGATGCTGCTGGTCAGGGTAATTTCCAGCGAGCCTTGATCGGCTGGCAGCGCAATCGCGGCAACTGCGCCGCTGATATTACCCTGATTGATCGTTACCGAAGAAGCATTCAGTTCAATATCCTGTGTCACTGGCGGCATCACCGGCAGCCACGAGAGGCTGTGCAGTTTATCCTGCGCAATCACCGGCGCGGTTGAAACATTTTGTGGGTTGAGATTACTGGCGGCAAAGCTGGTTGACAGCGTGCCGACGCTCAGCGCCTGCAGCAGGCAGAGCGCGATTAGGTGTTTTTTCATTGTTGTTTTCCTCAAAATTTTCACCCGTCTTCCTCAGGCAATAGGAAGACGGGCTAACAAAGGATTTAACCGGAATAATTCAGGGGGCGGCTGATGCCTCTGCGACCTGAACGATGACGGATAAATTTACCACCAGGCTTCCATCTGAATACCGAAGGTCACCTCGTCGCTATCGCCACGGCTGAAGCGTTGGGTGTTGGTGTCATTCAACGCGGTACCATTTGGCACGCCCGCGACATAGTTGCTGTCGCCCACGGTTGACGAAGAGTAGCCCCATTTCTCATCCCACTTGGCATAAGTGGCAAACACGCGGATTGCCGGACGAGCCCAGATACTGCTGCCCGCCTGCCACTGCTGCGCTAAAGTCACTTTATACTGGTTGTTGCGGTCGCCGGTATTCTGCGATTTCACGTTGTCGTAGCCGAGTTCCAGTAAGGTGCTCATGATTGGCGTCCATTTGTACATCGGGCGCACGCCCGCAGTGTACCAGGTGGTGCCATTGTTGTTATCACGATTGACGTCCTGGTACATACCGACATACATCAGGCTCCAGGTGTCGTTGAAATCAATCGCACCGTGATCGATCACGCGGATCATTTTGCCATTGTTGTTCTGTGCCGTGCCCGGACGACCGTTACGGTTCTGAGTCATCGCATCGGTAGCGTACTGCACCACAAATTTGTTCAGGCTGCCGTTATCGCCGAAGGTCTGCGTGTGCTGAATGGTGCCCAACCAGCCATCTTTCGAGCTGTCACGGTTAACGCGTTCATAGCCATCGCTTTCGTTCGCTCTGCCGTAGTCAAAGCCCACTTCCAGTGAACCGCCCGGGTTGACTTGCATCTGTCCCAGGCGCACATCGAAGATGTCGTTGGAGAGATCTTTGGTGCGGGTCGTGCCATTAATAAAGCTCTGAGAACCACCGGCTTCGCTGTTACGGGTTGTTGCCAGTGAGAGCTTACCAAAGCCAACATCGATATTTTCGATACCACCGCCAGGACCCGAAATGTCCCAGTAGTAGAAGTCGATCATATGAACGTCATGACGCTGATAGTAACGTTTACCGGCCCAGATATCGGCACCCGGCAATGCATCGAACAGGTTTTTACCGACCACGTTCATCTGACGAACGGCCGGAGAGGTATCTTCATAATCGTTCTTCTGATCAACCGCATAGCCGATCATGGTGTCGACATAGAAACTTTTATCACCTTCTTTCCAGACTTCCTGACCTAACTGAATTTCAGCGTAAGTTTCGCACTCGTTACCGAGACGATACTTACTGTCAGCACCGGTTGCCTTGAAGCACTGCTGCTCTCCGCCGCTGCCGGTCCAGCCAATACCTGAACGCGCATAGCCTTTAAAATCAACCGCAGCTGCCTGAGTTGAGATCACCGCTGCAGCCACTGCCACGGCCAGAGGATATTTACGCAGCATTATCATCATTGTTATTCTCCTGTTCTCTTTGCTATTGCTGGCGTGCTTCAACACCCGGCTCTGTATGTAGCCGGCGACAGGCGCGACCATCTTCACGGAATAGATGGCAACGTTGTGGCGGCAGGCCGATGGCGTAATGGGCACCTTCTTCTACCAGCACCACGTCGTTCTGGCGGTAAACCAGGTTTTGACGCAGAGCCGGAATCTGAATATGGATTTGGGTTTCATGTCCCAGCTGTTCGACGACCTGCACCACGCCAGATAGCGTGACGTCAGCAACGTCGCTGGGCAGCAGATGTTCCGGACGAATACCGAGCGACATATTGGCGCCCACCGGTACATCGGTACTGTCGACCGGCAGCCAGATCTGCTGGCGGTTTGGCAGTTCGACCTGCACCTGGTCGATCGCCGTAGCGGTGACTTTGACCGGCAGGAAGTTCATCTTCGGCGAGCCGATAAAACCGGCGACAAAACGGTTGGCTGGATAGTGATACAGCTCCAGCGGCTTGCCGACTTGCGCAATATGTCCCCCTTCCAGCACCACAATTTTGTCAGCCAGCGTCATCGCTTCTACCTGATCGTGGGTGACGTAAATCATGGTGCGCTGCAGGCGTTTATGCAGGCGGGAAATCTCTATACGCATCTGCACGCGCAGCGCGGCATCAAGGTTAGACAGGGGCTCATCCAGCAGGAATACTTCGGGTTCGGCCACCAGCGTACGTCCGATAGCAACGCGTTGACGCTGTCCACCGGATAACGCTTTTGGCTGGCGCTCCAGCAGATGCCCGAGTTGCAGCACATCAGCAACCTGGGTCACGCGCTGCTGAATCTCCGCTTTTGCCGTACCGGCCAGCTTCAGGCCAAACGACATATTTTCCGCCACCGACAGATGCGGATAGAGTGCATAGGACTGGAACACCATGCCGACACCACGCCCGGCTGGTGGTACCTCGTTCATGCGTTTATCACCAATCAGCAATTCACCCGAGGTGATCTCTTCTAATCCGGCAATCATGCGCAGCAGTGTTGATTTGCCGCAGCCTGATGGCCCGACAAACACGACGAATTCACCTTCAGCGATAGTCAGATTGATATCTTTCGATACCACCACATCACCCCAGGCTTTGGTGACATCCTTCAGCACCACGCTCGCCATTTGCCTCTCCCGTCCAGTTCGTACCGCTTATCGAATGGCTGGGAGTCTGTGGGATGTCAGCGGAGGTTAAATCCTCCGCCTGCTGCTTTTTTATGGGGGAGGAGGCAGGAGGATGAGACGCGTAACAGGGCGCGCAGAAACCGGGAACAAAACAGATTTTCGTGATCGTGCTGGCAAAAAAAGGGGGTGTTTTTTGTGGGCTGTGACACAGAAACAGGCAGAAAGGTAGCGGCGATCACACTTCCACCCACTGGGGCGTAGAGCGGAGGAGGATGAGGGAACGGGCAGTTATCCGCAGACTGCTGGCGTTAAGACTACCGCTAACGATTAGAGGAACGGGAAATGTCAAAGTTCAAACTGAATACAAAAACGCTGATGTTGTGTGCCTTAACCACCGCGCTGCTTCCGGGTGCCGCGCTGGCGAAAATCGAAGAGGGTAAGCTGGTTATCTGGATTAACGGAGATAAAGGCTACAACGGACTGGCTGAAGTCGGTAAGAAGTTTGAACAGGATACCGGCATTAAAGTGACGGTTGAGCATCCCGATAAACTGGAAGAGAAATATCCGCAGGTGGCCTCCACTGGTGACGGCCCGGATATTATTTTCTGGGCCCACGATCGTTTTGGTGGCTATGCACAATCTGGCCTGCTGGCAGAGATCACCCCGGACAAAGCGCTACAGGATAAAATCTATCCCTTTACCTGGGACGCGGTGCGTTACAACGGTAAGCTGATTGGCTATCCGGTGGCCGTTGAGTCACTGTCGCTGATTTACAATAAAGATCTGCTGCCAGAGCCACCGAAAACCTGGGAAGAGATCCCGGCGCTGGATAAACAGCTGCGCGCTAAAGGTAAGAGCGCCATCATGTTTAACCTGCAAGAACCCTACTTCACCTGGCCAGTGACTGCTGCTGCTGGCGGCTACGCCTTTAAAAAACAGGCAGACGGCAGCTATGACTTGAAAGACGTTGGCGTTGCCAACGAGGGCTCTCAGGCGGGGCTGCAATTCCTTGTCGACCTGGTGAAAAACAAGCAGCTGAATGCTGATACTGACTATGCCATCGCCGAAGCCGCATTTAATAAGGGCGAAACCGCGATGACCATTAATGGTCCGTGGTCATGGGGCAATATCGACAGCGCTAAAGTTAATTACGGCGTCACACTGCTGCCAAGCTTTAAAGGTCAGCCGTCCAAACCCTTTGTTGGGGTATTGAGTGCGGGTATCAACGCCGCCAGCCCGAATAAAGAGCTGGCTAAAGAGTTTCTTGAGAACTACCTGCTGACTGACGACGGTCTGGCGAAAGTGAACGCTGACAAACCTCTCGGTGCGGTGGCGCTGAAATCCTATCAGGAGCAGCTGGCGAAAGATCCAAAAATCGCCGCCACCATGGCTAACTCGCAGAAAGGCGAAGTGATGCCAAACATTCCGCAAATGAGCGCCTTCTGGTACGCCGAACGCACCGCGGTGCTGAATGCGATTAATGGTCGTCAGACGGTGAAAGCCGCGCTGGAAGATGCGGAAAAGCGCATCACCAAATAAACCGGTATGGGGCGGCGAGAAGCCGCTCCGTTTTCCGCCCGTATCCTCCAGCAAAAGGAATGTTAAATGGCAAAATCTGCATTGTGGTGGCAGCATGACGCCCTGAAGTGGCTGGTTCTTGCCCTCTGTACCCTGTTATCTGGCTATCTGGTCGTCCTGATGTATGTGCAGGGTGAATATCTGTTCGCTATTCTGACTCTGGTACTGCTGAGCGTCGGGCTGGCCATTTTCGCCCAGCGTCGCGCTTCCGCCTGGCGCTATGTTTACCCGGGCCTTGCCGGTATGGGGCTGTTTGTCCTGTTTCCACTGGCCTGCACTATCGCAATCGCCTTTACCAACTACAGCAGCACCAATCAGCTCACCTTTGAACGGGCGCAACAGGTATTAATGGACCGCCAGTTTCAGGCCGGTGCCGGATATAATTTCAGCCTTTATCCACAGGGTAATCAATGGATTCTGGCGCTAAACGACGCGGATAACAGCCAGTTAGTATCGTCTCCCTTCAGCTTTGATACAAAAAGTGAGCAAACACTCACACTCACTAAAAGCCAGACTCCACCTGATGGTGAAAAAGCCATGCTGCGGATCGTGACGCAAAACCGTCAGGCGCTGGGCTTACTCACTGCCGTGTTGCCCGATGGCAGCAAGGTACGCATGAGTTCACTGCGTCAGTTCTCCGGCACTCAGCCGCTGTATACCCTCGCCGAAAACGGCAGTCTGACCGACAAGCAAACCGGCGTAGTGTGGTGGCCAAACGACGACAGCGGCTTTTATCAGACTAAAGATGCAGCCCAGCAATGGACCACGGAAAAGCTCAGTCCGGGATATACCGTGACGGTGGGCTGGAAAAACTTTCTGCGGGTGATGACCGACGAAGGGATCAAAAAGCCCTTTATGGCCATCTTTGTCTGGACGGTGGTGTTCTCCGCCATCACGGTATTTCTGACGGTCGCCGTTGGCATGGTACTCGCCTGCCTGATGCAGTGGGAGTCGCTGAAAGGACGCGCGGTCTACCGTCTACTGCTGATTCTGCCCTATGCGGTGCCGGCATTTATTTCAATACTGATTTTCAAAGGATTATTTAACCAGAGCTTTGGCGAAATCAACGTGATGCTGCATAACCTGTTCGGGCTTAAACCCGCATGGTTTAGCGACCCGACGCTGGCGCGTAGCATGCTGATTATTGTAAATACCTGGCTGGGCTATCCTTACATGATGATTCTCTGTATGGGCCTGCTCAAAGCGATTCCTGAAGATTTGTATGAAGCCTCGGCAATGGATGGCGCTACGCCAATGCAGAATTTCTTCCGCATCACCTTGCCGCTGCTGATTAAACCGCTGACGCCGTTGATGATCGCCAGTTTTGCTTTTAACTTTAATAACTTCGTTCTTATTCAGTTGCTTACCAATGGTGGCCCGGATCGTCTCGGCACCACCACGCCAGCCGGATATACCGATTTGCTGGTCAGCTACACCTGGCGCATCGCCTTTGAAGGCGGCGGTGGACAAGACTTTGGCCTGGCGGCAGCCATTGCCACGCTGATTTTCCTGTTGGTTGGCGGTCTCGCTATTCTCAACCTGAAAGCCACGCGGATGAAGATTTAGTAAGGAGTAACGTTTATGGCTATCGTACAACCGAAATCTCAAAAGCTGCGGCTACTGTTTACTCACCTGCTGCTGCTAAGTTTTATCGCGCTGATTATGTATCCGCTGCTAATGGTGTTGGCGATTTCGCTGCGTCCCGGCAACTACTCGATTGGCAGCCTGCTGCCCGACCATATCTCGTGGGATCACTGGAAGCTGGCGCTGGGCTTTTCGGTTACCCATGAGAACGGTAGCGTAACGCCGCCGCCGTTCCCGGTGCTGTTGTGGTTATGGAATTCAGTGAAGGTAGCGGCGATTACCGCCATTGGCATTGTGGCGCTGTCGACCACCTGTGCCTACGCCTTTGCCCGTATGCGTTTTCGCGGCAAATCCAGCCTGTTAAAAGGAATGCTGATTTTTCAAATGTTCCCGGCAGTACTGTCGCTGGTCGCACTCTATGCCTTGTTTGATCGTCTCGGTCAGTACATCCCGTTTATCGGGCTGAATACCCACGCCGGGCTGATATTCGCCTACCTCGGTGGTATCGCGCTGCATGTCTGGACGATTAAAGGCTATTTTGAAACGATTGATGGTTCGCTGGAAGAAGCGGCAGCGCTGGATGGCGCAACGCCGTGGCAGGCATTCCGCCTGATTCTACTGCCGCTGTCGGTGCCGATTTTAGCCGTTGTGTTTATTCTGTCGTTTATTGCCGCCGTGACCGAAGTACCGGTCGCCTCGCTGCTGCTGCGTGACGTCAACAGCTACACGCTGGCGGTGGGCATGCAGCAATATCTGAATCCGCAGAACTATTTGTGGGGGGATTTCGCCGCGGCTGCGGTGCTCTCTGCCCTGCCAATCACTCTCGTCTTCCTGCTGGCACAGCGCTGGCTGGTTAATGGCTTAACCGCCGGCGGGGTGAAGGGCTAAAATTCTCTATTATTGCCACTGTTAGTCATTGCCACTGTTAGTCATTGCCATTGCAAGTCCCTGTGTTTTCGGCGGCCATCAGGCCGCCTTTTTTTTATTCGCGCTTCAGACGATTACTGTTCGCCAACCACAGCGTGACCACCAGGATCAGGATTGCCCCTGAGTAAGCCAGCGTATCAAACGGGTTCTTATGGTCGACAATAATCAGACGAATAATCGCAGTGATACCGATATAGACAAAGTAGCGCAGCGGGAAGTGATAACCCGACTGAAAATACTTCACAATCAGCGCGATAAACTCAAAATAGAGAAAATAGATGACGATGCCTTCAATCAGCAGATAGGACGATGCCTGTTCGCCAGTATTCAGCAGCACATTGGCTAAGTGAATGGTTTCCTTACCCAAAAAGATAATCAAAATGACGCCAAGCACCAGCAAGCCGATGTTTAACACCATCTGCAGCGCTTGTGCAATACGCGTTCCGGTAATCATGTTCACACCCTCAACATTATTGTTATTAGTCGGCACAGGCCGAGGTCAACAATATGCTTTAGTGTGACGAAGATCACAAGTTATCGTATAGGGAGGATAAAAATTAATCAGGGCGACAAAGTGCCGCCCCGAAGTCAGTGCAATTAACGGAAGTTAATATCTCTGTCACTGGTCATATTATACAGCTGGTACTTACGACCCAGCATCTGACCACCATCACGCGTCAGCGGGGTCCAGTTGACCTGCGCACGACCGCGTACCGGATTCACGCTGAACAGATCCATTGGAATAGAGATATAGAAACCTTTGGTGAAGTCACCCTCGCCATACTCTTCTTTGGATACGTTAGTCAGGCTGACATAGCTACCGACAGTGATACCGCTGTCGAACTGTTTCGAAATATCGACGGTGCCGCCTTTATCTTTTGCCAGATACTGACCAACGCTGACTTTCACCAGTACACCATCCATAAACTGCGGCTGCCAGTAACCGGTTAAATGACCGGTTGGCGCTTTATAATCGGTGAACTTCATCATGTTATCCCAGTCACGTTGCTTCACGTAATTGGCATCAACACCGACTGCCCAGCTGGAATCCAGCGGACGATAAAGGACTTCCGCACCGGCACCACCGAACATCGTCTCCAGATAACCACCGTATACCTGGCCATAGAAACCGTTACCCAGGTACTGTAAGTAGTTGGCCTGCAGGTTATTAATGTAAACGTCATTCTGCACATATTCACGCACGTGAGTACGCACACGCGGCAGTTTGGAGTCATTCGGCGGATTGGTGTAATTGAATTTATTGTAGTTATTGGCGATGTTAGCAAACAGCCCGCCCCCAACCATTAAATGGTCGGTTAACCAGTAATCGGCGTTACCCATCACGCCAACCTGATACATATAGAAACTTTCCGGGCCACCAAATGACTGGTTCAGTATCGGCGACAGGCTGTAGTTCAGGCTGTCTTTTTCGATATAGTAACCCTGCTCGGTTTTACCCGGATCAACCGGGTTAACGCGCTGCTGATCCAGCGTTTTCTCATGACCCAGCGGATAACCTTCCAACTGCTCACGCAGGCTGTCTACTTTAGTCACGGTGGTAACTTGCGGCATGTTGTAACGCGTTTGCGTCACTTTCAACGTATCGACGTTCTGCGGCAGATTATTCATCATGATACGGTTGGCGCGATCGACGCCTTCCTGAGTATCGCGATATTTATACTGCTCACCGGTAACGTACAGGGTATTGCCTTTCATCTGGATATTCGGTGCATCCAGGCCAGCGTTATATTTCAGGTCACTGAGTTGGGATCCCGCCACTGTCGTTTGCAAAAACTCCGACTGCGGATTTGGCCGATAAGCCGGTTTTGGCGTGTCGATCTTCGGCTGACGCAGGTCGTTGAAGTTGGTGCGCAGGGTCAAGCCCGCCATCAGCGTATTGCCGCGCTCATAGCTGACATTAACATCGGCCCAGTCGGTAATGCGGTAAATCGCACCGACGTTGACCTTACTGCTCTGTCTCAGCTTACCGGCAAAGTCACCCTGATAATCATTGCCTTCATACTCTGCTTTCAGGCGCAGCGGCTGCCAGGGCGTCTGATACTCTACGCCGCCAAACAGCGCCGACGGGCCACGGAACATGTTGTCGGCGTCAATCGAGCCGGTCGAGCCGCCATTACTCCGGGTACAGTATTTATCGCTGGCTTCACAAAACGGATTTTTTACCGTGCCGCTGTTACCAAGATAACCCCAGGCAAAGCCGAGGGTAAAATCAAGCGGGCCCCAGGCTTTACTCGCTACCAGGTATTCACTGTCAAACAGGCCGGTACCGCCGAGATCGCGCGTACCAATTGCCACTTCCGGCAGCCAGTATCCCTCATTCCACAGGCGCAGTTTCAGATCAAACGCTTTATCTTTATAGCTTTGATTGCCACTGAACTCCTGAACTCCACTGTAGAGACGGGTTCTGACGTCGGTGTAACGAATTGTCGCTTCCAGCCAGGAGAACAGCTGAACGGAAGAGGAGTAAAAACGGTATTGATCGTTCCAGCGGTAGTTAAGGCTAAACTCACCCTCTTTCGACATACGCGCAGTCGGCACCTGCATCAGGCCGACACCACCGAAATCTGACTGTGATGGCCCAACCGGATCGGGCTTGATGGCCGCCTGGGCCTGACAGGCGCAGGCAATCGAAATGGATAAGAAGCTGAGAAGATAACGTTTTTTCATCAGTCAGGGATCCGGTGCGTCAGTACAGAAATGATTTGTTGATTCAGGTCTTTATAGGCAGCGGGCAGCGACCAGGAAGAGAAACCAATATAGATAATCGAGCCCGGTTCGACTTCAACATAGCGATGGTTCCAGTAAGCGACCGGAGCCTCGGTAACGTCACCCGAAGGTGCAATCACCACGGCGATATTGCGATCTGCGCCGTCCAGACGATCGTGTCCGTCAAGATAATCGCGCGTATCGCCGCCCGGCTGCCAGCTGACTTTGCCACTGCCGGTAATAGCACCGAACAAGGTCACTGAGTTGGGCTTTGGCAGGGTATAGACGCTGTATTCACCTTCCAGACGACGATTCAGTTCCGGGCGCATACGCAGCCAGTCCGGATCGAGGTTAGCTGGCAGGCGGCCAGTCACCTTAATGGCTGACAGCTGCTGAATGACGTTATTAATTGCCGCCGCTTTTTCGCCTGAGCTTTGCGCGGCATAACCTTTCAGGCGTGCCATCAGCTGCTGATACTGTTGTTCCGCTACGGCAGTCGCCAGCTTGTCGCTAATCACCGTACCTGGCCACCAGGTTTTTCCCTGCAGTGCAGGGCTGGCCACTAACTGCGACAGATTCGCCGCATGACTGACGATTGAGATCTCTTTTTTCCCAGGATAGTAAACACTTACCTGGCTATCCGCGTTGGCGCTAATAGACAGGCATGAACAGATGCCTGCGAGAAATAATGTGGTTTTTTTCATGATTTAGCCGGCTTCAGGATGGTGGTTTCAACATGAATAGAGTCAGCGCCTGCCGACTGGCTGGTCTGGCGGACCTGTCCCGAAATGGCATCAACCCAGAAGATGTTTTCCCACGATGCACCATTAGCCGCGATCTCTACCGATTCACGATAAACCCGGCAGGCAACCTGCTCGCCAGCAATGCTCAGCAGCTGATCTTTTTCACGAGTAAAACGTGAAACGGCGGTGCCCGAACGCAACTGGCCTTTTTCGGTCCAGCTCAGGGTACGTGTCCAGCTTGCGCCATTGGCAATGTTCAGAGGATTAGCCAGCGGATCTTGTTGCAGATTGTTGATATCTTTCAGGTTGTCCGGCAAGCCAAGGGTTCTGACTACGCGTCCGTGACGGGTAACCAGCATCGCTTTATCCTGAGTGACCCATTTCTGTTCGCCATTTTCGTTATAGCCCAGCACCACGAAAATACGCTGTCCGCCATCAATTCGCAGATACATGCTGGCATAAGGCAGTGACTGGATTTTTTCATTAGTAAGCGTAACGTCATCGCTGCCGGTCACGGCTCTTTTTAGGGATTCGCCAACGCCCAGCTGAGTCTGGGTACAAGCCTGAAGCAACAGGCAGAGAAGCAGTAATGGAATATGTCGCACCTGTGTATCCCTGTACTTAATTCCGACAAAGTCAAAAAATAACCACACGGCTGTGTGGTTATGTTTAATTAAGCCAACTTAACGCGTTGTGCTCGTGGTGGTAGTGGTACCGGTATTAGAGCTGTCACCATCAGAGGCGATCAGAGCAATACCTAACAGCGCACCCACTGCACCAAGACCAACTGCCGTAGAGTCACCAGATGACATTGTATTGGCATTGTCACCTGCGGCATCACCTGGCGCGGCGAACGCGGCAGATGCGGCTGCGAAGTACATTACGGCTGCAGTAGCACATAATATTTTTTTCATAACTAACATTCCCTTCATCAGATGAATGGATAACAGGCCCGGATGGATTCCGGGACTTGTGAGTATAGGGCAACCAAATGCCAGAAATTAGTGGCCGAACCGCGGCTAAAATGGCGTGCATTAACAGGTCGAAATGACAGCAATACAGCTTTAATTAACAATTTGAGATATTTCATCGCAAATTGACCATATAAAACTACAAAAATTAAACATATGGCAGGATTTTCATCTGAATGAATCTGATTTATTGCCGGAACGAGGAAAAGTGGAAGGATTAGCAGGAAGAACTTAAATTTAACTTAAAAATTAATACGTTAGATTGTGAAAACATCAGAAAAAGTCGCTTTTTCTGCGCGATTGTTTCAGATTAATCTTGCATTAAATACCGCAATTACGCAGTTTTTTCAGAATAAACTGAGGACGATTTTCATCATTCTGCCAGTTTTAACCTCTGAAAATGCCAACCAGATCGCATAAGTTCAGTATTTCAGGACGAAATACTGAACTTATTAATGGGCCAGACAGGCTGGCCACTTAACAATTATTTACGCCAGGATTTATAGCGATTAATCAGACCATTGGTTGAGCTGTCATGGCTGTTAATCGCTTCTTCTCCACCCAGCTCAGGCAGAATACGGTTAGCCAGCTGTTTACCCAGCTCCACGCCCCACTGATCGAAAGTAAAGATATTGAGGATGGCACCCTGAGTGAAGATTTTATGCTCATACAACGCAATCAGCGCACCGAGGCTGAATGGGGTGATATCACGCAGCAAAATTGAGTTGGTCGGGCGGTTACCTTCAAACACTTTGAAAGGTGCCACATGCTCTACAGACTGCGCATCTTTACCGGCATCAGCAAACTCTTTTTCCACCACTTCACGCGACTTACCAAACGCCAGCGCTTCGGTCTGGGCAAAGAAGTTCGACAGCAGTTTTGCGTGATGATCGCTGAGCGGATTATGACTGATTGCCGGCGCGATAAAATCACAAGGGATCAGCTTGGTGCCCTGGTGAATCAGCTGGTAGAACGCATGCTGACCGTTGGTACCTGGCTCACCCCAGATGATTGGGCCAGTCTGATAATTGACTGGCGTGCCATTGCGGTCAACATACTTACCGTTGGACTCCATATTGCCCTGCTGGAAATAGGCAGCAAAGCGATGCATATATTGATCGTAAGGCAGAATCGCTTCGGTCTCAGCACCAAAGAAATTGTTGTACCAGATGCCAATCAACGCCAGCAGCACCGGCAGGTTTTTCTCCGCTGGCGTTTCAGCGAAGTGTTTATCCATCGCGTGCGCGCCGCTCAGCAACTGCTCAAAGTTGTCATAGCCGACTGACAGGATGATCGACAGGCCAATCGCCGACCACAGCGAATAGCGGCCACCGACCCAATCCCAGAATTCGAACATATTGTTGGTGTCGATGCCGAACTCGCCCACCGCTTTGGCGTTGGTGGAGAGCGCAGCAAAGTGTTTTGCCACGTGTTGTTCATCACCGGCAGTTTGCAGGAACCAGTCGCGCGCGCTGTGGGCGTTAGTCATGGTTTCCTGAGTGGTGAAGGTTTTCGAAGCCACCAGGAACAGCGTGGTTTCTGGATTAACGTTCTTCAGCGTTTCAGCAATATGAGTGCCGTCAACGTTAGAAACAAAATGCATATTCAGGTGATTTTTATACGGGCGCAGCGCCTCAGTCACCATAAAAGGTCCCAGGTCAGAACCACCGATACCAATGTTAACCACATCGGTAATTGGCTTGCCGGTATAGCCTTTCCATTCGCCGCTGATAATGCGCTCTGAGAAGCCTTTCATCTTCGCCAGCACCGCATTCACTTCTGGCATAACGTCTTTACCGTCTACCAGAATTGGCGTGTTGCTGCGGTTACGCAGCGCCACGTGCAAAACCGCACGCTCTTCGGTGCGGTTAATTTTCTCACCGGCAAACATCGATTTGATCGCGCCTTGCAGATCGGTCTCTTTTGCCAGCGCCTGAAGCTTATCGAGGGTTTCACTGGTAATACGGTTTTTTGAGAAATCCACCAGCATCTGATCGTCAAAGGTGGCAGAGAATTTCGCAAAACGATCGCCATCTTTGGCAAAAAGATCGGCGATCTGGACATCTTTCATCTGTTCAAAATGCTGCTGCAGCGCTTGCCAGGCAGCGGTTTGTGTCGGATTGATATTTTTCATAACAACACTCTTTTTTATTTAAGAACCGTAATTCAGACCGGATGCCATCTTACCCGTTACCAGGAACCAACTCCCCTTTTCCTGCAACAGGTTACGGCTATCATTTCCGGAACTGCTCGTAATTCAGGCTGCGATAATGATTCCCGCACAGCTTTTCAGTATGACTATGGTTGCTGAAGAAAGGCAAAAAATTATGGCGTTATCTTGCGGCGTCAAAACCCTTAACGCATTGTGCTGCGTCATTAACCCTGCCGTCATTTACTCACTTTAAGCCTCAGCCTGACGTACCGCTTGATTGCTTGTGCGCTGACATCAAACGATTAAATGAAAATTGATCATCCGCCAAACGTTGACAGCGAAGCCAGAAACCGATATTTCTAAGCAACTACTTGCGCACGTGTGCGCAAGCCAGAAGAGGCGCGTCGCCCAGGTAGTGTGTCGGAGGAACCGAATCCGATGAAGGCACACAAGGGGGTGCGACGCCGAGATATCTTACATACGGAGTGTAAGATATCGACTGCAGGGGCTGAATCCCCTGGGTTGTCACCAGGACCGTTCGGCAGTCGGACGATCTGCAAGGTGGGGCGCTTCTGGGTGTATCGTAGTCATTCCTTTCTACGTCTGCCCCGTATCCCGCTCTTACCTTGTGCCAAGCCTGATGATTTATCCTGACACGAGGTAGTCAATTTAATGTTCCAACCTACTCTTATTGTTGCGAAATTTGGCGGTACCAGCGTTGCCGATTTTGCGGCTATGAACCGCAGCGCCGACGTGGTGCTGTCTGATGCCAATGTGCGTTTAGTGGTACTTTCTGCCTCTGCCGGCATCACCAATCTGCTGGTTTCCCTGGCTGAAGGCCAGGAAGCAGAACAGCGCGTCTGCCAGCTGGACGAAATCCGCCGCATTCAGTATGCAATCATTGATTGCCTGAAGCAGCCGGAAGTGATTCGCGAAGAGATCGACCGCATGATCGAAAATATCGCCATGCTGTCTGAAGCCGCTGCGCTGGCTACCTCAACCGCCCTGACCGATGAACTGGTCAGCCACGGCGAGTTAATGTCTACCCTGCTGTTTGTTGAAATTCTGCGTGAACGCAGTGTTGCCGCAGAATGGTTTGACGTGCGTAAAGTGATGCGTACCAACGACCGTTTTGGTCGCGCCGAGCCGGATATGGCCGAGCTGGCAGAACTGGCTGTCAGCCAGTTGCAGCCGCGCGTCGAAGAAGCGCTGATCGTTACCCAGGGCTTTATCGGCAGTGAAAGTAAAGGCCGCACCACTACGCTGGGTCGTGGCGGCAGCGACTATACTGCGGCATTGCTGGGCGAAGCGCTGCGGGCGAAACGTGTTGATATCTGGACGGATGTGCCAGGAATTTACACCACCGATCCACGCGTGGTGCCTACGGCAAAACGTATCGATGAAATCACCTTCGAAGAGGCCGCTGAAATGGCGACCTTTGGCGCGAAAGTGCTGCATCCGGCCACTCTGCTGCCGGCAGTTCGTAGCGATATTCCGGTGTTTGTCGGCTCCAGCAAAGATCCGGCTGCCGGTGGCACCATGGTGTGCAACCAGAGTGAAAATCCGCCGCTGTTCCGCGCGCTGGCACTGCGTCGTAAGCAGACGCTGCTGACGCTGCACAGCCTGAATATGCTGCATGCACGCGGCTTCCTTGCCGAAGTGTTTAATATTCTTGCCCGCCATAATATGTCGGTGGATCTGATTACCACCTCAGAAGTGAGCGTGGCGCTGACGCTGGATACCACCGGTTCAACCTCCAGCGGCGACAGCCTGTTATCTCAGGCACTGCTGACCGAACTCTCTTCGCTGTGCCGGGTAGAAGTCGAAGAGAACCTGGCGCTGGTAGCGATTATCGGCAACAAATTGTCGCAGGCGTGTGGCGTAGGAAAAGAGGTATTCGGCGTGCTCGAACCTTTCAACCTGCGTCTGATCTGCTACGGTGCCAGCAGCTATAATCTCTGCTTCCTGGTTCCGGGTAACGATGCAGAACAGGTGGTTCGCACCCTGCATCACAATTTATTCGAATAACTTATTTCCCCCCTGAATCATTCAGATCGCAGGCGACGTTAACTCGCCTGCGATCTGAAGTATGACGGGCAACAAGGAAGCCTGCTATGCTCGCCAAAATTACCCGACTGTTCCCGCTGTGGGCAGTCCTGCTCTCTGTCGCTGCTTATTACACCCCTACCACTTTTCTCGGCATTGGCCCGTGGGTCAGCTGGTTATTAATGCTGATTATGTTTGGTATGGGCGTAACGCTGAATATCGGCGACTTCAAGCGGGTACTGACTCGCCCGGCACCGGTGATTGCCGGCACCTTTTTACACTATCTGGTGATGCCGCTGGCGGCATGGGGGCTGGCAAAACTGTTCCATATGCCACCGGATCTTTCTGCCGGAATGATACTCGTCGGCAGCGTTGCCAGCGGCACCGCATCGAATGTGATGATTTATCTGGCGAAAGGCGATGTGGCGCTGTCGGTGACCATCTCATCAGTTTCGGCACTGGTTGGCGTGTTTGCCACCCCTCTGCTAACGCGCGTTTATGTTGATACCCATATTGAAGTCGATGTGGTCGGCATGTTGCTCAGCATCGTGAAAATCGTCGTGATCCCCATCAGCCTTGGTCTGATTATTCATCACTCAATGAATAGCGTGGTGAAACGCGTTGAGCCGTATCTTCCGGCGTTTTCGATGGTGTGTATTTTGCTGATTATCAGTGCGGTAGTTGCCGGTAGCCAGGGCTTTATTGGTTCAGTCGGTTTGATGGTCATCGCGGCGGTGATTCTGCATAACGCCATTGGGCTGCTGGGCGGTTACTGGGGCGGCAAGCTGTTTGGTTTCGATGAGTCCACCTGTCGAACACTGGCGCTGGAAGTGGGCATGCAGAATTCCGGGCTGGCAGCAACGCTGGGTAAGCTGTACTTCTCACCGCTGGCCGCGCTGCCTGGCGCGCTATTCTCGGTCTGGCACAACCTGTCCGGTTCGCTGCTGGCCGGTTACTGGTCTGGCAAACAGATTAAGAAAAAATAATCGTTTAACGGCGGCGAATACGCCGCCGTTAACATTAACTCTCCACGACTATTCATTATCCCGATCGTCATCCGGCTGTTCCAGCACGCTATACGCCACCGCACAAAACAGTGAGTTCAGGCGCTTCATATCACCAAGCAGCCCCAGGTGCAGTGAACTGGTTTCGATGCTCTGCACATTCTGCTGATGCAGTCGCTCAACATGTGCATGGGAATAGCGGCGGTTGGTAATGCGGAAACGGTGCTTACCGCGGCGCAGGCGTTTGGCGCTGGTGATATCACGCGATAAAAATACTGACAGCGCCAGCCGCAAATTATTCAGCAACTGTTCCTGCAATGTTTCAAGCTCTGCCACGCCTTCCGGTGAAAATGCCCGACGCGCCGCCAGCGACTTATCCGCTACGTCACCGCTCATCCTTTCGATAATATCGCCCGCCTGCTCAAGGTTTAGCGCCATCTCGATAATTTCTGCCCAGCGACGCGAATCCTCTTCCGCCAGATCCTCTTTTGGCATACGCGCCAGGTAGAGTTTGATCGCGGTGTATAACACGTCAACATCGTCATCCAGCTTGCGAACTTCGCGATCTTCACGCGGTGCACCATGCACCACTTTACTGAAGCTGGTCATCATCTGCTCAAGCACATCCCCCATACGCAGCGTCTCACGGGCGGCGTTAGCCAGTGCTAATGCCGGCGTATCCAGCGCGCTGGTATCAAGATGGCGTGGTTTCAGCCGCAGATCGGTTTCCGGGTCGTCACGGATTAACCGCTCACAGAGTTTGGCCATCGGTGCGGCAAAGGGCACCATTACCAGACAACGAATCAGGTTGTAGAACACGTGGAAAAAAATCACCACCTCTTCATCATTGATCGGCAGTTTGTCCAGCCAGGTGGCCAGTACATGGATAAACGGCAGCACGGCCAGACATCCGATAAATTTGAACAGCAGACTGCCGAGTGCGACCCGCTTACCGGCAGCGTTGGAACCACTGTTATTCAGCATCGCCAGCAGGCCGCTGCCAAGATTAGCACCAACGACCAGACAGAGCGCCACCTGGAAAGAGATAACACCGGTGGCCGTCAGGGTCGCGGTGATCAACACCGCTGCCAGGCTTGAGTAGCTGATGATCGCAAATACCGCACCAATCAGCGCATCCAGCATAATATCGCCGGTCAGTGAGGAGAAAATCACCTGCACGCCGGAAGCCTGGGTAATCGGCCGCGCGGCTTCGACGATCAGCTGCAATGCCAGCAGGATAAGCCCAAGACCAATGCCGACACGGCCTAATTGCCCGGCGCGCGACTGTTTGCGGCCAAGGAAAAACACCACACCAAAAAAGATCAGCAGCGGTGACAGCCATGAAAGGTCAAAAGTCAGTACGCGCGCCATTAATGCGGTACCGACATCGGCACCGAGCACCACCACCAGCGCTGGCGTCAGCCCCATTAGCTGTTGAGCGACAAATGAGGTCACCAGCAAGGTGGTGGCATTACTGCTCTGCACCAGCGCAGTAACGCCAATGCCAGCGAGGAACGCCATCGGTTTTTTCTCAACGCCGCGGCTAAGCACACGGCGCAAGTCCGCACCGTAGACACGCATAATACCAGTACGCACGATATGCGTGCCCCATACCAGCAAAGCGATGGCAGAAAGTAAATTAAGCAGGGTTAACAACGATATGTACTCCTTTCACGCCAGGCTTAAAAACCACACGCACTGCCTGCCTGACGCGAAAGAGCAGCGCATGAATGCATCCGCCATCCCTGCGCCTGTTTTAGTGAATAGCACTATTTTTGCTTATTTTACATGCAACTTTACGCAAGGTGGCCAAGATTGAGTATAGACCAATCGGGTAACTGGATCGGCTGTTTTAGTCAGGCGATACCCGGAAACTCCGCATAACCCGCAGATGCATCCGCCTCCCCAGATTGGGAGACCAGTTCAAACAACTGCTCACGTAGCAGTGCGCAGTATTGTTTGGGATCAGCGCCCCTGCCCAGTTCAGTATCAGCGGCGATGCCCATTAATGCCATCGCGGCGGCATCGACCAGCGAATGAGATGAAGCGGGTGATGTGGCTAACAACTGTTCCGAACTTACCCTCAATCCCCCACCATCCAGAATCTCAACGCTGACATTATCGCCATATGTCACATAAGCATTGTAGCGTGAGTCAGTTACCTGCTGAATAACCGCCGCCGGTAAAGCGGAGGTCAGAGCCTCTTCTGGTGTCAGCGCAGCACCACAGGTGATGACCTTAATCACCTCGTGTTGTGTATTAGCCACCACCAGATAGGCTGACAAACTTCTGAAGTAAGGAGTTTGCACAATCAGCCTGGTGATCAATTCTGTATTGGCCAGTTGCAGAACATTATCCGTCTCAACCTTATTTGTCAGCAAATAAGCCAGTTCTGAACGAGTGAGCTGTCCGGCAGAGGTGATGATTTGCCCTTCGGCTTGCCGATGGGACCGTCGTGTCCCGAACGGGGTTACAGATTGCTCCGCAGCAATTAATATCGTCAACACTTCTTCACCAACCGGTGTCAGAACAGGCGATCTGAATCTGGATTCAACCAGTCTCAACTCAATCAGTCTTGCTCTCACCACATCACTGATTTTTACCGCTTTGCCCGTCTCCTGACTCGCCATAGCTTTCATCGCGCAGAACAGCGCATCACGCTCCTCTTTATTTAGATTGCTGATTTTACTGATTATATTACTGGTCAGCCGAAGATTTTGCTCACTGGTTTTCAGTTGTAATTCATACTGTGATACAGGCAGGTGGTTTTCAGAAGTAGAGGTCGCTCTAAATCGGTTTATCGATTTTTCCGAAATAAACTGGTTGCCCGACACATTCGGCTTTGTGCGTTTGGCTACAAGCGATAAGGCATCGATTTTTTTTGTCAGAACATCAACTTTTACCAGTCGGGATTGATGGCTGATAGTCGCCAGCTTCGACAGAAAATGCCTTCCGGCTGATGATTTTGATTCATTAATAATATAATCCACACCGGATTTTAATTCCTGTTTTGTACAAAACGCCCAGAGTCTGATTTTTTTCTGTATATTTTTATCTTTGATCGAAATCCCCTGATTAAAAGCTAGCCCTGCAATGATGGTTCCTTTTGGCATCTTGCCGTAGGTTTTATCATCAGCATATTCTTTAATGAACTTCATGGCATCACTTTTAATTTCAATAAACACTTTCCTCATTTTATAATATTTACTTTCATCCGCTTTTTTCTTACTGACTGATGGCATCAATGTTGTTAAGGATTGCGCTGAGGAAGTGGATGGCTGAGAAACATATCTTTCATCGACGAGGCTGTAATTGCTGACGTTTACCACCGCAGCAGGTAAGGCTGCCGGGCAACTGGGCTGAACAGGTTGCCCGCAGAGTATCAAGGGTTCGTCAGATAAAGGCAGGGTAAACAACAGAGGTGAATTGGTCACAGCCGAGATAAATTGTGTAACAGGCTGAATGACGTCAGTTTGCTGCTGATTGATGATTAACAGATTTGGCATTGTAAATGCCGTCGAAACGATATTAAAGTCCTTCATAATAATCCTCACCGCAGGGAAGTCGGGGATGAATTATTAATAGATTAATTGACTTGCCATTTCAACTTAAAGCTTGCCTAAAACGCTGATATTGTATCTTTCAGGCGAACAAAAAGTTTATTAAAAAACGCCAAATCATCGTCAATTATTATTCGCTATCGGTAATTAAGACCATTATTTTATCAAGCTCAGATTTTCATGCGGAACAGGATCGATGCCATCCGCAGAAGGTTTTTAGCCGGGTAGCGAGTCAGGGCGGCTGAGATTCCGCCCTGTCGCTTATTATGTATTAATCCGCGTCATAACCGAGGTTCGGCGCCAGCCAGCGCTCCACTTCACTGACCGACATATGTTTGCGCGCGGCGTAATCCTCAATCTGATCGCGTTGCAGTTGCGCTACGGCGAAATATTTACTTTCAGGATGACTGAAGTACCACCCGGATACCGCTGCACCTGGCCACATCGCAAAAGATTCGGTAAGTTGCATACCGGTGTGCGTTTCAACATCCAGTAACTGCCAGATAGTCGCTTTCTCGGTATGTTCCGGGCAGGCCGGATACCCCGGAGCCGGGCGAATCCCCTGATAATTTTCGCGAATCAGCTCTTCGTTGCTCAGGTTTTCATGGGCGGCGTAGCCCCAGATCACTTTACGCACCCGCTCATGCAGATACTCAGCAAAGGCTTCCGCCAGACGGTCGGCCAGTGCTTTCACCATGATTTTATTGTAATCATCATGCTGTGCATCAAAGGCTTCCGCCAGCGCGTCCTCCTCCAGCCCGCCGGTAACGGCAAAGGCACCGAGATAGTCCGCTTTACCAGTGGATTTTGCTGCAACGAAATCAGCCAGACAGTAGTTGGCAAAGCCGGTTTTTTCGGTCTGCTGACGTAAATGACGGCTGACCTGAATCACCTGTGAACGGGATTCATCCTGATAAATTTCAATATCATCGCCTACCCGATTCGCCGGGAAAATACCGACCACACCGCGCGGATTCAATGTCTTCTGCTGATCCAACTGGTCCAGCATCGCGTTAGCATCGGCAAACAACCGTTTTGCTTCCTCGCCAACGACCTCATCTTCAAGAATGCGCGGATATTTGCCCGCCAGCGACCAGGTCATAAAGAAAGGCGTCCAGTCGATATAATGGCGCAGTGTCTCAATGCTGGCTTCCACTGCACTGACTCCGAGACGATGTGCCACCGGCGGTGTGTAATTGTCCCAGTCAAACGCTAAGTCATTTTCACGCGCTGCGCGCAAGGTGACCGGCGGAGTGCGCGGCTTCTTGCGCGCATGCTGGATGCGCACGGTATCGTACTCTTTCCGCGTGCGCGCCACGAAGTCGTCATGCTGCGTGGCGGATAACAGCGCGGACACCACGCCAACGGTGCGTGAGGCGTTCTGTACATACACCGTTGGGCCACTGTAGTTCTGCTCAATTTTAACCGCGGTATGCGCTTTCGAGGTGGTGGCACCGCCAATCAGCAGCGGTATGGTAAAGCCCTGTCGTTCCATCTCTTTGGCAACATTGACCATTTCATCCAGCGACGGCGTAATTAGCCCGGACAGGCCAATAATATCGGCATTCATTTCACGCGCGGTTTTCAGGATTTTCTCGCCCGGCACCATAACGCCGAGATCGATAATTTCGTAGTTATTACACTGCAGCACCACACCGACGATATTTTTACCGATGTCGTGCACGTCACCTTTTACGGTTGCCAGCACGATTTTACCGTTGGTCTGTCCCTTCTCTTTACTGGCTTCGATGTAAGGTTCCAGATACGCCACCGCCTGTTTCATTACGCGCGCTGACTTAACCACCTGCGGCAGGAACATTTTACCTTCGCCAAACAGATCGCCGACCACGTTCATCCCGGCCATCAGCGGCCCTTCAATCACTTCTATCGGGCGGGAGGCATTCTGGCGTGCGGCTTCGGTATCGGCTTCGATAAATTCGGTAATGCCTTTGACCAGCGAATATTCAAGCCGCTTTTCCACTTCCCAGCTGCGCCATTCAGCCAGCTGTTTGTGACTTTCATCATCAGATTTGCTGCCGCGATATTTCTCTGCCAGCTCCAGTAATCGCTCGGTACTGTCATCACGACGGTTCAGCACCACATCTTCCACCGCATCGCGCAGTTCGGCCGGGAGATCATCGTAGATTGCCAGCTGACCGGCATTAACAATGCCCATATCCATGCCGTTACGAATGGCGTAGAGCAGGAATACCGCGTGAATCGCCTCACGCACCGGATCGTTGCCGCGGAATGAGAAGGAGACATTGGACACGCCACCCGAAATCATCGCATGTGGCAGTTCGCGCTTAATATCAGCGCATGCGCCGATAAAGTCCTGCGCATAGTTGTTATGTTCTTCAATCCCGGTGGCAACCGCGAAAATATTGGGGTCAAAAATAATATCTTCCGGCGGGAATCCTACCTCTTCGGTGAGAATTTTGTAGGCGCGGCGGCAGATTTCAATTTTGCGCTCGCGGGTATCCGCCTGGCCGACTTCATCAAACGCCATCACCACCACCGCTGCACCGTAGCGCCGCACCAGCCGTGCATGATGGATAAAGGTTTCAACCCCTTCTTTCATTGAGATGGAGTTAACAATGCCCTTGCCCTGAATGCATTTCAGCCCTTTCTCAATCACTTCCCATTTCGAGGAGTCGATCATAATCGGCACCCGCGCGATGTCGGGTTCACCGGCAATCAGATTTAGGAAACGTACCATCGCCGCTTCGGCATCGAGCATTCCCTCATCCATATTAATATCAATAATTTGCGCGCCGCTTTGCACCTGCTGCAACGCCACTTCCAGCGCTTCGTTATATTTTTCTTCTTTAATCAGTCGCTTAAACTTAGCTGAACCGGTGACGTTAGTGCGTTCACCGACGTTAACAAACAGCGATTCAGCGCTGATGTTCAAGGGTTCAAGGCCGGAGAGACGGCAAGCAACCGGTATTTCCGGCAGCTGACGCGGGGGAACATTGGCAACCGCCGCAGCAATAGCGGCAATGTGTTCTGGCGTAGTGCCGCAGCAACCGCCGACAATATTAAGAAATCCGGCCTGTGCCCATTCGCCAATCTGTTCGGCCATAATAGTGGCATCCAGATCGTACTCACCAAAGGCATTCGGCAAACCGGCGTTAGGGTGTGCGGTAACATAACACTCCGCCAACCGCGAAAGCTCAGCCACATACTGACGCAGCTCATCCGGGCCGAGTGCACAGTTCAGGCCAAACGACAGCGGTTGCGCATGGCGTAAGGAGTTGTAGAACGCTTCGGTAGTCTGGCCGGAGAGCGTGCGCCCGGATGCATCGGTGATAGTGCCGGAGATCATTAGCGGCAGATCGACGCCCAATGCTTCAAACTCGGTCTGTACTGCAAAGATGGCGGCTTTGGCATTCAGGGTGTCAAACACCGTTTCGATCATAATCAGGTCGGAACCGCCTTCCACCAGCGCGCGGGTTGACTCGCGATAGGCCTCCACCAGCTGATCAAAAGTGACGTTACGAAAAGCGGGATCGTTAACATCCGGAGAGATAGAACAGGTGCGGTTGGTCGGCCCCAGTACCCCGGCGACATAGCGCGGGCGATCCGGCGTTTTTGCCGTCCATTCATCGGCCGCCGCGCGCGCCAGTTTCGCCGCCTCGAAGTTAATCTCCGCCGACAGCGACTCCATATGGTAATCCGCCATCGCAATGGTGGTGGAGTTAAAAGTATTCGTTTCCAGAATATCGGCACCCGCTTCGAGGTAGCCGTGATGGATGGCGCTAATAATTCCGGGCTGTGTGAGCACCAGCAGATCATTATTGCCTTTCAGATCGCTTTGCCAGTCAGCAAAACGCGTGCCGCGAAAGTCATCTTCTTCCAGCTTATAACTTTGGATCATCGTGCCCATGCCGCCATCCAGCACCATGATACGTTTCGCGAGCTGCTGATGCAGCGCTTCTGTTCTGTTACTCACACTCGCCTCGTCACCGTATTTTCTTTGGCTGATATGCCAGCTGGACATACTGGCACAACTTTTGACCGGGTAAAAGCAACGGTATATGAGACATTTTCAGCTGAGCCGCCAAACTGCTCCGACCAGAATGCTGGTCGTTGCAATATTAGCCAATAGAACGAAAATGATTTCCATATAGTGAAAATAAGAGGAACACGATATGACAACGCCCGTTCCGACCAAGCGAGGTAAAAAACCCCGCAATGCTGCCACGCCAGCTGCCGCCCCGACCGGGCAGGTGCAATCCCTGACGCGTGGATTAAAGCTGCTTGAAGCCATCGCAGAATCCCATGGCAGCGTGGCATTAACTGAACTGGCCCAGCAATCTGGCCTGCCCAACTCCACCACCCATCGTCTGTTGACCACCATGCAACAGCTCGGTTTTGTGCGACAGGTTGGCGATCTGGGTTACTGGACCATTGGCGCACATGCCTTTGTTGTCGGCAGCAGTTTCCTGCAGAGCCGTAATCTGCTGGCGATGGTGCATCCGATGCTGCGTAAGTTAATGGAGTCGTCCGGAGAAACCGTTAACCTGGCGGTGCTGGATTTAAGCGATCATCAGGCGGTGATTATTGACCAGGTACAGTGTACCCAGCTGATGCGCATGTCCGCGCCGATCGGCGGGAAGCTACCGATGCATGCATCAGGGGCAGGAAAAGCGTTTCTGGCTAATCTCAGCGAGCAACAGGTTACTGACCTGCTGCACCGCAAAGGGCTGCATCACTACACGCCACACACCCTGATGTCGCCGCAAAGTCTGAAGGAGAATCTGGCACAGGTGCGTAAAGCCGGATATGCCTTTGATGATGAAGAGCATGCGCTGGGACTGCGCTGCGTTGCCTCCTGCATTTACGATGAGCATGGCGAGCCCTTTGCAGCCATCTCTATCTCCGGTCCGATTTCCCGTATCACCGATGACCGCGTCACCGAAATCGGTGCGATGGTGATTAAGGCGGCAAAGGAAATTACCGGCGAATACGGGGGCAGGCGTTAAAACTCCGATATAAGATCCGCCGCACAGCGTGTTTTCAATGATGTTGTTGAGCTTGCACTGACGACCCCTATCACTCAGTCTGATTAAGAGGAATTTCGCGCTTAATCACAAGGACAGAACATGGACAGTTGTCTGCTCCGCTACAATGGCGAACGTCGTGATCCAGTCAGCGGCTGTTTTCATCCCGGCAACGGATACCGGGCTTATCATCCGCAGCTGATGCGCTTTAGCCACCCGGACGACTTTAGTCCGTTTGGCGCGGGCGGGATAAATGCTTACGTTTATTGCATCGGCGACCCGATTAATCGCGCCGATCCCAGCGGCCATTCCAGCTGGCAGGCATGGCTGGGTGTGGGAACCGGCGTGTTGGGTTTACTGGCGGCGATTTTTACCGGCGGCATATCGCTGGCTGCAGAAGGCGGCCTTTTAGCTGCGCTAAACTCAGCCAGTGTGATGTCAATAATGACGGGCGCAACGGGTGTGATGGCAGATGCTGGCGGAATTGCCAGTGTATTGACCGCCGGAAAAGATCCGAAAGCTTCTGGTGTGCTGGGATGGGTAGCACTGGCCTGCGGCATACTTAGCGGTATCTCTGCTATCAGTCCGTCAGTGCTTAATGGCAGAGGTGTGCTTGATAGTTTTCCGCGCGGTACAACGGTTGTTTTGGCGGGCGGTGAAAACCTGCTCCCCGTCTCCTCCTCCGCTGAGTATGAGATAATAGCTGGACAGCGCGTAAGATGTGTTAATGCAATATTTGATGATAGTTATAAAGGTGGCAAGCGACTGAATGTTATAGGCCATGGTTTCCTGGTTGACTCCACTGACTATGCCATGCTCACTGACGATCGGCTTAATTTTTATCCCGGCCACGCCTTCGCGGAATATTTAAGGGATCATCTGCAAGTTAACTTCGCAGATTATCAGTATGCCCGAATGGTAATGTGCCATTCAGCTGCTGGCGGTGAAAACAGTTTTGCCGCCGGATTTGCCAGAGTCAGCCACCTCCCAGTCAAAGGCTATACCGGTAGAGTTGTCGCCAGAGAAGCGGTAAGCCCTTATTTGCGTCTACTGGAATCGGAGAATTACTCCACCGGGATGAAAATGTCGGTTGCCGATATGAACCGCAGAATCAGACTTCAGTCAGCCGACGGATTCGAGCTGCTGAGTGTAATCAAAAATATGCCAACGCATCCTTATCTACCGGTCTATTTCGACGCTGCGGGCATCCAGCTTGCGGGAGATTTTAAGAGGTTGTAACCCGCAGCCGATAATGTTTCAGACATGTGCGCTTGCTACCGGCATATCACGCTGGCAAAAGCGCTGGCGACGGCGATAGGCGAACACATCCTCAATATGGCCGTCGCGGATTCGTTGCTGTAGCGCACGCCAGTAATCGGCACAAAACAGATCGCTGTGCATCTCATCAAATAACGCCGCAATAGCCGGATCGCTACACAGATAGTGGCGAAACTCTTCCGGAAACACATCTTCCGGTGACACGCTATACCAGGGTTCAAGGCTTAGCTCATCCTCCGGATAACGTGCCGGCGGAATATCGCGAAAATTCATTTCGGTCATATAACTAATTTCATCATAATCGTAAAACACCACCCGCCCATGGCGAGTGACACCGAAGTTTTTAAACAGCATATCGCCGGGAAAGATATTCGCCGCCGCCAGCTGTTTCACCGCATTGCCATACTCTTCAATTGCATCATGGCGCTGCTGAGGATTGGCCTGCTCCAGCCAGATATTGAGTGGCGTCATCCGTCGCTCAATATACAGATGCTGAATAATCAGCATCTCGCCGCGTTGCTGCAATTTTTCCGGCACTTCACGCTGTAACTCAGCCAGTAGCTCGACGCTAATGCGCGCTTTCTCAATGGCAAAATTTTCGAACTCCTGGGTATCTGCCATCCGCCCGACGCGGTCATGTTCTTTCACCAGCTGATAACACTGACGCACTCTGGCTGGCGTCACCTCTTTTTGCGGCGCAAAACGATCTTTTATTACCTTAAATACCCGATCAAAACCCGGTAAGGTAAATACCAACATCACTAAGCCGCGTACTCCCGGTGCAATGACAAACTGCTCGCGGGTTGTCGCCATATATTGCAGATATTCACGGTAGCTTTCGGTTTTGCCGTGCTTCTGGCAGCCAATTGCCATATACAGCTCGGCAGTGGTTTTGCCCGGCAATATTTCCCGCAGCCACTCCACCAGTGCGGCAGGCAACGGGGCATACACCATAAAATAGGAGCGAGCGAAACCAAATACGATGCTGGCTTCACGTTTACGCGTCAGGCAGGTATCGATAAACAGCTCGCCCGCGTCGCTGCGATGAATTGGCAGTAAAAATGCAAATACGCCTGACGGCAAACAGAGCCTGGCGACCAGCCACGCGGCCTTATTGCGATAGAAAAGTTCGTTGACTACTTTTAGCGTCGCTTGCTCCAGCTGCTGCACAGCAAAGTTCTGCTGCAGATGCGCAATGATATAGCCAATATCCCGCGATAAATTCTGCCACGGCAAACGCAAAGGTAAGTCGCTCAGCAGACGATGCAGCATCGGCTGCCAACCCTTCACTGCGCTGAACTCTTTCGCCAGCGGGCGCGGAACAGAGCGAAAACGACACGCTGGCTGAGAGCTGAAGATAAATAAGCGCTGCGGAGTCAGTGATTGATGCTCAAATAAACGGCAATAGACTGAGTTAAAGAAGCTTTCTGCAATTTCAAAGCGTGGATAATCAGGCAGCAGATCGGTATAGATCGCTTTGATCCTTAGCAGGAAGTCCGCGTCGTAATCTTCTCCCGCGGTGATGCAGCGTAACTGTTCAACCACCAGGCCGACGTGATGATCGTAAAGATGAATACGCGCCTTCATGGCCTGTTGTACCGCTAACCAGTCAGCCTGCTCAAAGCGCTGTTGTGCCCCGGCAGTAATCTCCAGAAAGCGGCCATATTGCGCATCGAAACCCTGCAAAATGGTTTGCGCAATCAGCTTTTCGATTTGTGGCATAGCACGCCCTCCACGCGGGCAGCGAGAACGCTGCCCGGCGTCAAATCTTTAATGGTTAAACTGCTGCTCTTCGGTGGAACCCGTCAGCGCGGTAACCGACGAAGCACCCCCCTGAATAATGGTGGTGACGCTGTCGAAATAGCCGGTGCCGACTTCCTGTTGATGCGAGGAGAAGGTGTAACCCTGTTTAATCGCCGCAAACTCAGGCTGCTGCACCTTTTCGACGTAATGTCGCATCCCCTCACCCTGCGCATAAGCCTGCGCCAGATCGAACATGTTGAACCACATGCTGTGAATGCCCGCCAGCGTGATAAATTGATATTTGTAGCCCATATCAGCCAGCGCCTGCTGAAAGCGGGCGATGGTGCTGTCATCGAGATTCTTCTTCCAGTTAAATGAAGGTGAGCAGTTATAGGCCAGCAGTTTTCCGGGGAATTTTGCATGGATGGCGTCGGCAAAGCGCTGCGCCAAATGCAGATCCGGCGTCGAGGTTTCGCACCACAGCACATCGGCATACGGTGCGTAGGCCAGTCCACGGCTGATGGCCTGTTCCACGCCAGCCCGGGTACGGAAGAAGCCCTCATGCGTACGCTCACCGGTGATAAATTCGCGATCGTATTCATCGCAATCTGAGGTAATCAGATCGGCAGCATCGGCATCCGTACGGGCAATCAATATCGTCGGCACGTCCATCACATCGGCCGCCAGACGCGCCGCCACCAGTTTCTGAATCGCCTCCTGCGTTGGCACCAGCACCTTTCCGCCCATATGACCGCACTTTTTCACCGAGGCCAGCTGATCCTCAAAATGTACTCCCGCCGCACCAGCGCTGATCATCGATTTCATCAGCTCAAAAGCATTCAGCACGCCGCCAAAACCGGCTTCAGCGTCGGCGACAATGGGCAGAAAGTAATCGACGTGGCGCGCATCGCCCGGTTCAATATTGTTGGCCCACTGAATCTGGTCGGCTCGCTGAAAGCTGTTATTAATTCGCTCGACAACTGACGGTACTGAATTCGCCGGATAGAGCGACTGATCGGGATACATACTGGCAGCCAGATTGGCATCCGCCGCCACCTGCCAGCCGGAAAGATAGATTGCTTCAATTCCCGCTTTTGCCTGTTGCAACGCCTGGCCACCGGTCAGCGCTCCCAGGCTATTGATATATCCCTTCTTCGCGCCGCCGCTAAGCAGCGACCACAATTTTTCTGCTCCTTGCTGCGCCAGCGTACAGGCCGGATTAACCGAACCGCGCAGTTTCACTACTTCCGCCGCGCTGTACGGACGGGTGATGCCTTCCCAGCGTGCATTGCGCCAGTTTTGTTCTGTCTGCTGAATCTGTTGGGTACGTGAGGTCATAGCAGATACTCCTGTTTATTAAGGAATAAAGTTCAGGGAATCAGGCGGTAGCCTGGCAGCGTCAAAAACTCTACCAGTTCAGGTTCGGTTGTGATGCGCTCCATCAGGCGCGCGGCCTCATCAAAGCGTCCCTGGCTGAAGCGCTGCTCACCCAGCTCTTCCTGAATCACCTGCATCTCTTCTGCCAGCATTTTGCTGAACAAGCTGGCGGTTACTGGCTGGCCATCTTCCAGCGTTTTCTGATGATGTATCCATTGCCAGATTGAGGTTCGCGAGATTTCTGCCGTTGCGGCATCTTCCATCAAGCCATAGATTGGCACGCAGCCATTACCGGAGATCCAGGCTTCGATGTACTGTACCGCCACGCGAATATTGGCGCGCATTCCTGCCTCGGTGCGTTTTCCCGCACAGGGTTCCAGCAACTGTTCAGCGGTGATCGGCGCATCGTTTTCACGCAGTACATCCAGCTGATTCGGTTTATCACCCAATGCCTGGTTAAAGACCGCCATAACGCTATCGGCCAGCCCAGGATGCGCGATCCAGGTGCCGTCGTGACCGTTCTCAGCTTCACGCTGTTTATCAGCCCGCACTTTATTCAGCACCCAGTTATTACGCTCAGTCTCCTTACTGGGAATAAATGCCGCCATTCCCCCCATGGCAAAGGCTCCGCGTCGGTGGCAGGTTTTAATCAACAGTCGCGAATAGGCATCAAGGAAACCCTGATCCATCGTGACCGACTGGCGATCCGGCAATACGCGATCCGGATGATTTTTCAAGGTTTTGATATAGCTGAAGATGTAATCCCAACGGCCGCAGTTCAGCCCAACAATATGATCGCGCAGGTGAAACAGGATCTCGTCCATCTGGAACACCGCTGGCAGCGTTTCAATTAACAGCGTGGCTTTAATTGTGCCGCGCGGCAGATCAAAACGATCCTCGGCAAAGCTGAATACCTCACTCCACCAGGCTGCTTCCTGGAAAGACTGGGTTTTCGGCAGATAGAAATAGGGGCCGCTCCCTTTTGCCAGCAAAGCATCGACGTTATGAAAGAAATAGAGCGCAAAATCAAACAGGCTGGCAGGGATCGCTTCACCACGCCAGTTAACGTGTTTCTCCGGCAGATGCAGACCGCGAACCCGGCAAATCAGCACCGCCGGATTGGGCTTCAGCTGATAAATTTTGCCCGCTTCATTGCTGTAACTGATGGAACCGTTCACCGCATCGCGAAGGTTAATTTGTCCGGCGATCACTTTTTCCCATGACGGGGCCAGTGAATCTTCGAAATCTGCCATAAATACATTCACATTGGCATTCAGCGCATTGATCACCATTTTGCGCTCTACCGGGCCGGTGATCTCAACGCGACGATCCTGCAAATCAGTCGGTATCCCGCGGATTCTCCAGTTATCGTTTTTAATGGAATCCGTTTCCGAAATAAATCCAGGCAGCACACCGCGATCGATTTTACCTTGCACCAGCCTGCGTTCAGCCAGTAATTCATTGCGGCGTGGTGTAAAGCGCCTGACCAGTTCGCTGAGAAAATCGACGGCATCATCAGTTAAAATCTGCTGTTCCGCTCTGCCAAAAGGCTGGCTGAATGCCAGTTCGGTGCTGATTGCTTGTTGTGTCATGCTCACCCTCTCCTGTTTGATCATCTGAGCCGCATTGCGATCGATAAACCAATCTTTGCACTGATGGTTTTTTGACCCGCAGGATCAAATAATAATCAGATAACTTTTAAAATCAAAAGCTATTTCCATTTTTGTAATCGAATGCATTTAACAGCATGATAAATAAGCGGTTAAAGTTTAAGCGTGAGAGGAATTGGTTTTCATCTGGTTTTAAGACGGAAAAAAGCAGCAGCGGTGTGTTGTAAGCCGGAAGGAGGTGTGGAGGGATGTTCAGAAAACGGGCCGAAAAGGCTCGGCCCGCTACAGCAGATTATTCCAGCGTTGGATTCATATGGCGCAGATCAAACGGTGTGATCTGATAGACATAATAGTTAAGCCAGTTGGTAAACAGCAGATTACCATGGCTACGCCAGCTGGCACGCGGCGGCAGTTCAGGATTGTTATGCGGGAAGTAATTAAACGGCACTTCCGGATTAAGCCCTGCATCAAAATCACGATGATATTCACCCGACAGAGTCAGTGCATCATATTCGGGATGGCCGGTAACAAACGCCAGACGCTTATCCTTACTGGCGAACAGGTAGGCTCCCGTCTGCTCAGATTCGGCAAAAATTTCCAGATCGGTGTAATCCCGCAATAGCTGCGTTGGAAAATCCGCATAGCGCGAGTGGGGTGCGAGGAAATTATCATCAAAACCACGCGTCAGTAGCGCGTGTGGGTGTAGCGTCTGATGTTCATATACTCCCGACAGTTTGGTTTCTCGCGTCTGTTTCGGGATGCCATACAGAATGTTTAATGCTGCCTGCACCGCCCAACAGACAAACAGTGTCGAAGTGACATGCTCTTTTGCCCAGTGCAACACCCTTTGAATCTGAGGCCAATATGCCACATCGTTAAAATCTACCAGACCTAACGGTGCGCCCGTGACGATCAGTCCATCAAAATTATCGTGCTGGATATCTTCAAAATTACAGTAGAAATTATTGAGGTGCTCACTGGGGGTATTACGCGACTCACGGCTGTCGATACGCAGCAACTGGATATCGATTTGCAGCGGTGAATTAGAAAGCAGGCGTAAAAACTGGTTCTCAGTCTCAATCTTTTTCGGCATCAGATTTAACACCAGCACCTTTAACGGACGGATTTCCTGAGTGCTTGCACGTGAAGATGCCATGACAAAGACATTCTCATTGCGCAAAAAACTCACGGCTGGTAATTCATCGGGTACCCTGATTGGCATAACCTGCTTTCCTCACACATACGTTTAAACGTTTAGACATCCAGATGCCTGAAGATAGCGTTTTGTCATGCAAAAGTCGAGAGATGATACGATAGTTGAAAATGTTTCACCTGTAATAGCGTGAAGTGACCTGTCAGGAGATTTTTCGGGGCTTTAAACGCAAAAAACCCCCAGCTTACGCTGGGGGTTATCGCAATTTGATGCCTGGCAGTTCCCTACTCTCGCATGGGGAGACCCCACACTACCATCGGCGCTACGGCGTTTCACTTCTGAG